>Ga0068714_10001360_pt1 | contig 36348 bp, 34 predicted proteins | sample MTBNYHSulfiMetaG_FD_62988 | JGI IMG/M metagenome (GOLD analysis project Ga0068714, IMG submission 62988) | Enrichment culture microbial communities from rom New York Harbor, USA that are MTBE-degrading - MTBE-NYH (New York Harbor Sulfidogenic)... | ecosystem: Environmental > Aquatic > Marine >...
GGCCCGGTCATGAAGAAGACCTTGTTCTCCGCATCGAAGGGGTCCACCTCGGGGCCGATCTCGTGGTAGTACATCCAGGCCGCCACCCCGCGCCCGCCCAGGAGGCGGTGCAGGATCTTCTCGTCGAGGCTCTCGACCCTGTGCGTCCTGCGGGTCAGGTCCACCCGCAGGAGCTTGCCCATGTATCCGCCGCTGAACATCTTCGTCACTCCTCGTTCATCCGGCCGTAGCGGGGGTTCTCGATGACCGCGGGCTTGCCGCCCCGCTCCACGACCACGTGCTTGAACCCCGCGGTCTCGATGGAGCCGTAGTCGTGCCCCGCGTCCCCGGGGTACACCGGCAGGCTGATCAGGGGCTCGTCGCCGATGTTGATCGACCGGTGGGCCCAGTATGGGGGAACGTAGACCGTTCGCCCGGGGAGCATCTCCCCCAGCTCGAACTGGCTGCCGTCCTCGGTCTCCATGAGCATGTAGCCCGTGCCGCGGATGGTGTAGTAGACCTCGGCGGTGTCGCGCCGGGCGTGGAAGTGCCCCTTGGTCATGAAGTACTCGTCCCCGATCTTGCCGGGGTGGGTGATGCTCGAGCAGAACTGCAGCTCCCCATCGGCTTCCGGGATCTTCTTCTCGTAGACCTCGTACAGAAGCACGTCCCCGTGCTGCCGGAGGTGCCGCTCCGCCGCCTCCCGGTCGTAGAACATGCCGGTGAGCTTGCTCAGGAACCGCTGGATGTGGTTGTCCGGGTCGTCCATGACCCCGTCCATGGGGTCCCACCCCACCGTGAAGGGTTTGGCGACCCGCCCGTCCTCGATCTGGATCTTTGCCACGCTCTCGCTCCTGTCTTGCGCCTGGTGCCGTGCCGCCGCGGACTAGCCCCGCAGCTTCTTGACCACCGCCACCGCGTCGGCGGCAGCCTTGCGGATGTCCTCCCAGCGCCCCTCGGCGATCATGTCCTTCTTGGCGATCCAGGTCCCGCCCACGACCAGGACCTCCTTCAGGGACAGGTACTCCTCGAGGTTCTTCATGCTGACCCCGCCGGTGGGAATGAAGCGCACCCCCAGGTGCGCGTAGGGCGCCGAAGCGGCCTTGATCATGGCCGTGCCGCCGCTGGCCTCCGCGGGGAAGAACTTCAGGATCTTCGTGCCGAAGGACAGCCCCTGTTCGATCTCCGACGGGGTGGCCACCCCGGGGAAGAAGGGAAAGCCCAACTCCTGCGCCTTCTGGCAGATGGCCGGATTCAGTCCCGGGGAGACCCCGAACAGGGCCCCCAGCTCGTGGGCCTTGACCAGGTTCTCGACCGACAGGATCGTCCCCGCCCCCAGGAACAGCTGGGGCCGCTCCTTCTTGAGGAGCTTGATCACGTCCGCCGCCGCGGCGGTGCGGAAGGTGATCTCCGCCACCGGCAGCCCACCCTCGATCAGGGCGTCGGCCAGCGGCAGGGCTTGGTCCGGCGACTCGATGGCGATGACCGGGAGCACCCCGGCTTTGTACATCTTGTCCTGCAGTTCCTTGATTTCCATGTTGCTTCTTTCTCCTCTCCTGCGGCTACTGCCGCTTCAGGGTTTCGATGATGTTCTCCACCGCCGCCACGGTGGCCCGCTCGACGCTCTCGTCGGTGAAGGCCCCGATGTGGGGGGTGGCGATGACCCGTTCGTGCCCGGCCAGACCGTAGTCCTCCGGTGGCTCTTTTTCGTACACGTCGGTGGCCACCCCGGCCAGGCGGCCCTCCTCGAGAGCGGCCAGCACCGCCCGGTCGTCGAGCAGGCTGCCCCGGGCCGTGTTGATCAGGAGGGCCCCCTTCTTCATGCGCCCGAGGAGCTCGGCGGTGACCACCGGGGAGCCGTCGGGGTTGGCCGGCCGGTGCAGGCTCAGCACGTCCGACTGATCGATCACCTCGTCCAGGGACGCCCAGCGAAAGTCCTTGCCGGGGGCGAAGCCCTTGTCGGGATTCCGTCGGTAGGCCAGGACCTTCATGCCGATCCCGAGGGCCCGGCGCGCCGTCTCCTCGCCGATCTGGCCGCAGCCGATCATGCCCAGGGTCCGCCCCTCCAGCTCGAAGCCCTTGCGGCGCTCCCAGGTCTGCGCTTTCAGCCTGGCGTCGTGGAAAGGAAGGGATCGGGCCAGGGCGCACATCAGGCCGATGGTCAGCTCGGCCACGCCCTTAGCGTTGGCTCCCTCGGTCTTGCAGATGGTGATGCCCTTGCCCCCGGCCGCCTCTGCGTCGATGTTGTCGGTCCCGCTGCCGTTTCGGGAGATGACCTTCAGGATGTCCGCCGCCTCCAGGGCCCGGGCGGAGACCTTCTCCACCCCCGCCAGGTAGCCGATGCATCCCGGCAGCAATCGAATGAGTTCCGCCTCGTCGGGCTGCTGCCCCGGGGTGCAGTACACCACCTCGTAACCGGCCGCCTTCAGCAGCTCGAAGGAGGGGTGGCCCGCCTTGGTCAGGGATCTGGGTGTGATGAGAACCTTTGCCATGGATGGCTCCTTTGTCGCTCCGGCTATCTCGTTTCGATCAGGGTCTTGAGGCCCTGTCCGCTCCCGGCGTACTCGAAGGCCGCCTTGATGTCCTCGACCGGGAAGCGCCTGGTGATCAGGGACTTGACCTCGATCTTGCCCTGCTCGATCAGGCGCAAGGCCCGCTCGTAGTCCTCCAGGGAGGCGCCCGTGGTGCCGGTCAGGACGATGCCGTTGTAGTGGATCAGGTTGGTGTTGATCTCCACCAGCTCCTTGCCCTTGGGCATGCCCCCGAACAGATTGATCCGCCCGAGGCGTGCGGCCATGCGCACGGACTGCTGCTGGATCGCCGGAACCGGCACCGCGGTGATGATCACGTCGGCGCCGATGCCGCCGGTGTGGCGCATCACCGCCTTCTCGAGGTCTTCCTTCGAGGAGTTGATGAGCACATCCGGAGCGTAGCCTTCAGCCATGCCCAGGCGGAGGTCCGAGATGTCCGCCACCATGACGGTGCCCGCCCCGGCCAGCTTCTGCAGCTGCAGGTGCAGGATGCCCATTGGGCCCAGCCCGATGATCAGGACCTTGTCACCGGCCCGGGTGTCCACCGAGCGGTAGGCGTTGTAGCAGCAGGACAGCGGCTCGGCCAGGGCCGCCTCCTCGAAGCTCACCCCGTCGCTCATGGGCACCAGGTTGCCCTGCTGAATGGCCTTGTCGTGGATCAGCACGTACTCGGCGAAGGCCCCGTCCCGGCTGATCCCGAAGGCCTCGTAGTCCGGGCAGAGGTGGGTCTTGCCCATCCGGCAGTAGCGGCAGGTGCCGCAGCCCACGTTGGGGCCAACGGCCACCCGCTGTCCCTTGCGGTAACCGGTGACGTTGCGCCCAACCTGGGCGATCTCGCCGGAGAACTCGTGGCCCAGGATCAGCTCCTGCCCTTCCTTGATCTTGAAATGGCCGTTGCCAAAGATCTTGAGGTCGGTCCCGCACATGGTGGCGGCCCCGACCCTCAGGAGGACGTCGTTGTCCCCGATCTTGGGCGTCTCCACCTCCCGGGGCTCGAGCCGGCCGACTCCGCTGAAAACCGCCGCCTTCATGAGATTTCCACGGGCTTGCCGGTGCGCACCGACTCGTTGGCCGCCACCACGGCGGCCACGGCGGCCTGCCCGTCCCCACCCGTGACCAGGGTCGGCTTGTCTTCCAGGACGCTGGCTATGAAGCTCTTCATCTCGTCGAGGTAGCCGTCCTTGAAGCGGTTGCGCCAGCTCTTGTGGGCGCTCTGCTTGATGACCCCGTCCAGGTCGCAGGAGAACAAGGCGTCTCCCCGGGTCTCCCCGATCGAGATCAGGCCCTTGGACATCACGATCTCGGTGCGGGCGTCGTAGCCGTAGCCCACGGGGCAGGTGCCGTCGATCGTGCCGATCACCTCGTTGGCGAAGCGCACGGTGCAGGCCACGTTGTCGTAGAACTCCGGGTGCTCCGCCTTGAGCTCCGGCACCTTGCGGTTGACCGCTTCCGCGTACACCCGGCGGTACTCGCTGCCCGCAAGCCAGCGGGTGGAGTCGAAGTCGTGGCTGTTGACTTCCCCAAGGAGGCCGTTGGACTCGGTCACGTCGTAGGTCCACGGCGGCGGGAGGCCGGGCCCGCGACCCACGCTCTTGATCAGCATGACCTCCCCGAGCTCGCCGCTGTCGATGAGCTCCTTGGCCTTGCGGAAGGGAGGGTCGAAGCGGCGCATGAAGCCGATCTGCAGCTTGACCCCGGCCTTCTGCACCGCCTCGTTCATGTCCACCGCCTCTGCCACGCGGATGGACATCGGCTTCTCGCAGAACACGTGCCTGCCGCTTTCCGCGCAGGCTACAACGATGTCCCGGTGGGTGAAGGTCGGGGTCACGATGATCACCGCGTCGAAGTCCTTCGAGGCGAGAGCCTCCTCGAGGCGGGTGTAGAGCTTCGTGACCCCCAGCTCCCGGCCCCGCTCCTCCAGAACCGACTGCTGGCTGTCCACGATGGCGCTCAGGTCGGCGTTCTTGATGTTGAAGGCCACGTTGCGGGCGTGCACCATCCCCGCCCGGCCGGCCCCGATCAGGCAGAATCGAACCTTGTCCATCCGTTTGCTCTCGCTCTCAATGAAAAACAATTTTACGAACGATGACCATCATAAAATTAATTTCGAGGACTGTCAAGACCATTGCGGGAAAAAACCGCCCCCCGCCGGGCCTATCGGGAGGACAGCCGGCGGTCCGCCTCCTCCATCCCCGGAATCTCGGAGAGGTCTTTGTCCCTGGGCAGTCGGTCCCAGAGGATGTCCACGGTCCAGGCGGCGGCCAGCCCAACTATGGTGGGGCAGACGGTCGAGTGCCCCCCGGCATCCTCGAATCGCTTGAACTGCTTCTTGTCGTTGAAGTCGGTCTCGAAGCCCAGCAGGTCCTTCAGAATGTCACGACAGACCGCGGTCCCGAACCGCGCGTTGAACCGCGCGTAGAGCTCCTGACCGATGAGAGAGGCCTCCATGCTCGGCTCGAGCTTCTCGAACTGCTCGTAGGTGCGGCCGAAGAAATAGCCGATCGCTGTCAGGGACCCCGAGAAGGCCCCGCACGAGTTGACCGCCATCACCGCGCCGCCGCCCTCCAGGGGTCCGAGGGATCGGAAGATCTGCTCGTTCTTGTGCCCGAGCACCTCCATGATGGCGTTGAAGGAGCACTGTGAGCAGGAATAGTGTCGGGACTCCCCTTCGAAGCCCAGCTTGAAGGCCTTCTCCATGGCCTTTTCGCGAGTGTAGCCGTTGATGGTCTCCATTGGTCCCCCCTGGTTTCGTCTGCTGGGGCTCGGGTCCCAGGTCCTACCGGTAACTGACCTGGATTCTCCTGCCCGACTTCGAGGATTCGACGATCGCCTCCATCACCACCTGAGTGCGATAGCCGTCCTCGAAGGTAGCTCCGTAGGGCTCGACCTTCCGGTCATTCACCACCGCGTCGAGAAAGTGATGGAGGGCGTGCAGGTGGCCGTACTCCCAGCCGCTGTTGTGTCCCGGCGGCAGGATCATGGCCGGCAGGGGATGGTTCCCGGTGGTGACCGAGACGTTGGCGAAGCCTAGGACGGGATCCGTCGAGGCGTCGTCCAGGCAGACCTGCAGGTGATTCAGGTCTTCCAGGTCGAAAACAACGCTGCCCTTGGAACCGTTGATCTCCCACGTGCACTGGTTGTTGTGGCCGGTGCTGACGCCTGCCGATTCCAGGGTTCCCACGGCCCCACTCGAGAACTCGACCAGGGCGTAGTTCACCTCGTCCGCAGTCACCGTTTCCGTTTTTCCGGAGCGGTCCGCGCGGGAGCGGTTGAAGGTCTTGACGAGGCCGCTGACGGCCTCCACCTCCCCCACCAGAAAGCGCGCCAGATCGATGATGTGACAGCCGATGCCCAGCAGCACCCCGGAACGGGTGCCGCTGGCGTACCAGACATTCTCAGTGACGTCATGCGGGTTCCTGCCGACCTGCTGGAGGTAGCGTCCACGGAACTGATAGATCGTGCCCAAGCGCCCCTCGTCGATGAGCTGCCGGGCGAAGCGCACGGCGGGCATGAAGCGGTAGTTGTGGCAAAGCAGGTGCTTGACCCCGGCCTTGACCGCAGCGTCCCGCATGCGCCGGGCGTCGACCGCCGTCATGGCCAGGGGTTTCTCGCACACCACGTGCTTGCCCGCCTGGACTGCAGCGATCGAGGGTTCGGCATGCAGGTTGTCCGGGGTGCAGTTGTCCACGACCTGAACCTCCGGGTCCTGCACCAGCTCCCGCCAGTCGACGTAGACCCCGCGGTAGCCGAAGCGTCGGGCCACATCGATCATGGAGCTCTCGCTGCGCCCGGCCATGGCCACCAGAGCGGGATAGGCCGCCGGGGACGGGTACGTGTACGGGATTTTGAGGTAGGCATTGGAGTGCACCTTGCCCATGAATCCGTATCCGATCACCCCCACTCCGATTCGGGGCTGATTGAGGCGTTCATAGTCCAGCTTGTGCAGCATCGAGCATTTCCCCCCTGAGATTATCCGTATTTCTCCACCGAGTCGAACATGGCCCGCAGGTTTTCGACCTTGGCGTTGTCGATCAACCCGCCGGCGTCGAGCATGAACCCCCCGTCCCTGCCCACCCCCTGGATGAGCCGTTTGCAGTACTCGTCCACCTGCTCGGGGCCGCCATACAGCAGCATCGCGTTGGGCACGTTGCCGGCGATGCAGGCCACGTCGCCCAGGATCTCCTTGGCCTTGAACATATCCACGTTCTCGAAGTCGTAGACCACCTTGCCCCGGGGCACCTCGCGCAAGGTCTCCAGGCGCGTGTTGTAGCTGCCCTCGCAGTACACGACCGGGATGAGCCCCGCCTCCACCAGCCCGACGATCATCTTCTGCAGTGTCGGCCAGTAGAGGTGCCTGTACTGCTCCACGGACATGAGCTCATCCACGCCCTTGTGCAGCCAGATCCAGACCATCTTGCGCCCGTTGGCCTTGCACGCGGCGATCGGCGCCTCCAGGGCGATCGGCAGCAGCGCCTCGGCGGCGGCGATCACCTTCTCCGGGCGCTCGAGGGTGTCGATCATCATGTTCAGGGTGCCCCGCATCGTATCGCCGATCTGGTCGAACGGGGCGAACCCGTTGGCCCCCACCGCCATCGGGAAACCCAGCTGCTCTTCGAGCTTCCGCTCGTAATCGCCGCAGAAGGCAAACCACTCCTGAAGCCGCCTGGCGGTCTCGAGGAGGTTCTCGAGGGACTCTACGACCTCCCGGTCGGCGAAAGCGGCAAAGGTCCCGAAGAATCCTCCCCAGATCGAGTCACGCAGCCGCAGGTGTCTGAGGCCCGCCAGCTTCTCGAAGCAGCGGGGAATCCATTTCGATTGAATGAAGTGGGTGGGATCGTGGATCAGCTCGTCGTACTCGTCGGCAAACATGAACTCCCCTTCGACGAACTGGTACATCTGCTGGGCTTCCTCGATTCCCCGGCCGGGCCATCGCAGCCACTTCAGGCCGCAGCTCTCCATGGCGGGGGCATAGTACATGATTCCCGGTCCCCAGCCCAGGTCCGGCTGGAAGTCCGCGTAGAAGCGGTCGAGAGCCTCCCCGGCCTTGCGGTAGTCGTACATCGCCTCCTTGATCGTGATTCCCGTGTAGTACTCGGGGATCGCCTCTATCTGCGGAATCAGAGGAACGCGATCCGGACGCCTCAGCGCGATCGCGTCGGTCACGCGCGTCCATCGTTCCCGGTAGAGAGTCTGGGGGTCTTTCTTCACTCGGTTTGCCTCGTCGTACTCGCCCTGATGGTATCCGCCTTCAGAGTGCTCAGGGGCTCGCCCCTCGCTCTCGCGGTGGGGCCATGATACAGCATGTCGCCGGACTCCGCAATTTCCCCCCGCCGAGATCTCCGTTCGCCCTCCCGCAGCAAGGGCCGGGGCCGCAGTCCGGCGGCTCCGACAGGAAGGCCCGGTTTCGACGTCACGTCTGCCTTGACTTCTGCCGGAATTGATTTAGAATCAACACCGTCCGAGTCACCCAATGTCCGATTAAGGAGGATCCGTATGAAGAGAATCGTCACGAGCCTGATCTGCGTGCTGCTGCTCCTGACCGTGGCCGGTCTCGTCTTTGGTGCGCCCCAAGCGGAAAGAGAACGGCTCAAGATCGCCTACATCCGCCCGACCAACGAGCCCTACTACAAGTTTGGGTTTGACGGCGCCAGCATGATGGCCGATGCAATGGGGGTCGACATTGTCGGCTACATGTCTGACATGCGCGCCGACCGAGAGCTGGCCAGCATCGAGGACGCCATCACCCAGCAGGTCGACGGCATCGTACTGATGTCCGTGAGCGCCGAAGGGTTGGTGGCCGGGGTCAATCGCGCCAACAAGGCCGGCATACCCATCTTCATGATCTTCGGGTACAACCCGGATCTGATGGACAAGATGGTGGGAACGGTGCAGGCGGACTGCAAGCTGTCGGGAGCCACGATCGGCAAGTGGGTGGCCAAGAACATCCCTAGCGGCCAGATCGCCTGCATCATGGGTCTCCCCGGGCGCGGCGACGCGGAGTGTTACCGCGATGCCTTCAAGGCGGAAGCAGAGATGAACAGCAAGCTGAAGATGGTCACCGCGGTTCCCGGGGACTGGAACCGCCAGAAGGCTTTCAACCAGATGCAGAACCTGATCACCAGCTATCCGGATCTGCAGGCGGTGTTCGTTCAGAACGAGGACATGGCGCTGGGGGCAATCAAGGCGCTCGAAGAAGCCGGCAAGAAGGACCAGGTGGCCATCGTATCTCAGAACGGCGCCCCCTACGGACTGGAGTCGATCGCGGCCGGCGGAATCAAGGCCACGGTGGGCTGGTCTCCTTCCCAGGAGGCTGCTCTGGCCTTGCGCATGCTCGTCGAGCACCTGCAGGGCAAGACCGTTCCCAAGCTGACGATTAGTCCGATGACGGTCATCACCAAGGCAAACGTCGGCGAGGCCACGCCGTGGGAGCCCACCACAGAATCGATCCAGAAGACGCTGGCACTCGACTTGGACAGCCTGCGTCACGAGTTCGCCTCGGGCGTGGGCTACTAGGGCGCTCCTCCGAGCCCGACGAACCTCAATGTCCTGGACCAGCGTAGAGGTGCAGAGCTTCTGCGCTGGTCCTCTTGTTCCGGCGAAGGCATTGCCCCACAGGACGGCCGGCAGATGAGCGACGTACTGCACATCGATGGGATCTCCAAGAGCTTCTCCGGGGTCCGGGTCTTGAAGGGCATCGAGTTTTCCCTAAAGGCCGGGGAGGTCCACGCCATCGTCGGCGAGAACGGCGCCGGCAAGTCGACCCTGATCAAGATCCTGTCCGGCGCCTACACGCGGGACGCCGGAATCGTCCGGGTCGCTGGCAGCGAGATCGAGCACCTGACCCCCAGGATCGCCCATGAGCTGGGCATTGTGACGATCTACCAGGAAAGGAACCTGATCCCGCATTTGAGTGTCGGCGAGAACATCCTCCTCGGGAACCTCCCGGTCGGCGCGGCAGGCGCCGTTCAATGGAAGCGACTGTTCGCGGATGCCGGGAGGATTCTCGAGAACCTGAATCTCAAGCTCGACCCGCGGGCAACCGTCTCCGATCTCGGAGCCGCAGAGCAGCAGGCCGTAGAGATCGCCAAGGCCCTGTACCGGCGAGTCCGGATCGTGATCATGGACGAACCCACCGCCAGCCTCACGGAGGCAGAGATCCGGAATCTCTTTGCCCTCATTGCCAACCTGCGCGGAGGCGGGGTCTCGGTGATCTACATCTCCCACCGACTGGACGAGATCTTCGAAATCGCCGACCGGGTCACAGTGCTGCGCGACGGCGAGAGAGTTCTCACCAGCGAGATTGCCGAGCTCAGCAAGGGGGCGCTGGTCAAGGCCATGATCGGTGAGGAGCTGGACTACACCCACATCGAGCAGAAGCAGAGGGAGGATCACCTCCTGCAGGTCCAGGGCCTCACTCGTGAGGGGGGGTTCCGCGGGATCGACTTCGCCTTGCGGCGGGGCGAGATCCTCGGGATCGCCGGCATGGTGGGCTCGGGGCGCACGGAGGTGCTCCGGGCGCTCGCCGGGATCGACCCGGTGGACGGAGGCCGCATCCTCCTCCAGGGCCGGGAGCTCCAGGGACAGCCGCTGCGGGAGTTCATCCGCAGGGGGATCTGCTTCGTGCCGGAAGACCGTGACTCCAGCGGACTGATCGTCGGGATGCACCTGGCCGGGAACACGACCCTGGCAAGCCTCGAGCAGGTCACCCTCGGACCGCTCCTGGACCTGCCCAAGGAGAAATCCGTTGCGCGGAGCTTCGTGAAGCAGCTGGCGATCGCGGCGACCAGCGTGATGCAGGAGGTCCGCTTCTTGAGCGGCGGAAACCGCCAGAAAGTCATGCTTGCCAAGTGGTTGTGCCTGGGCGTGGAGGTGTTCGTGATGGACGAGCCGACCCAGGGGGTGGACGTCGGCGCCCGGGAGGAAATTCATCGGATCATGAAACAGCTGCTCCAGCAAGGCAAGGGGATCATCATGGTCTCCTCGGATCTCGAGGAGCTTCTGAACATGACCCACCGGATTGCGGTGATGAACGAGGGCGGTTTCGTGGCCGTTCTGGAGACCCGGCATACATCGCGGGAGGAGATACTCAAACATGCAATCGGCAAGTCAGCAGGGGAGTAGGGGTGGATTCTCGCGGCTGCGCCGGACCTTCGGGGCCCAGCAGTGGGGAATCATCGTGGTCCTTGTCGTCCTCGTGGTGATACTGGGGATCACAGTCCCGGTCTTCCTTTCTCCACGCAACATCCGGAACATCCTCCAGCAGGTTTCCACCCTCGGAATCGTGTCCATGGGCATGACCGTGCTCATGATCTCCGGGGGCATCGACCTGTCGGTGGGTTCCTCGATCTCCGTGACAGCGGTGGTGCTTGGAGTGATGCTCAAAGCCGGAGCCCCCGTTGCCGCCGCGGTGCCCACGGGACTGGCTCTGGGCAGCGCGATCGGCCTCGTGAACGGCCTGCTGGCCGCTTACACCAAGGCTCACCCCTTCATCTTGACGCTTGGGACCATGCACCTGTTTCAGGGTGTGGCGATCATCATCACCGGGGGGTACCCCATCACGGACCTGGGCGACAAATTCGAGTTCATCGGCGGCGGCACCCTGGGGGGGATTCCCGTGATCGTCATCCTGTTCTTTGCCGTGCTCGCCGTCTGCTTCTTCTTGTTGCGCTACACCCGATTGGGACGGCTGACCTACGCCATCGGCGGCAACGAGTACACCACCTACCTCGCCGGCATCAAGGTGAAGCTGCAGAAGATAATCTTCTACGTGATCTGCGGCTTTCTGGCCGGACTGGCGGCCATCGCCCTGTCCTCCCGCATCAGCTCGGCAATCCCGACCATGGGCGCCGGATTCGAGCTCAACTCCATCGCAGCGGTCGTGATCGGCGGGACCCCGCTGATGGGCGGGCGCGGCAGCGTGTGGGGGACCCTGACGGGCGTGCTGCTGCTGGGCATCATCTCCAACGGCCTGAACCTGCTGCACGTGGAGGGCAGCTGGCAGTACGTCGTCACAGGGGCCATCATCATCATCGCCGTGATCATGCACGAAAGCCGCCGCAAGTAGGGGAAGAAGGCAAACGCGCCGCGGTCACATCCGCAGGCAGTGGCTCTCCGCCAGGATCATCTCGATGCCGCCGCGGTTGCCCTCCGGGTGATAGTAGCAATCCAGGAGCCGCTCGTGCGGAAGTGCGTCGACCCGTTCGTTCATGATTTCCAGGGCCCGCGCGTTGATCTTGACCGCTTCCAGCACCGGCATGCGCTCAGGATTGATGTCCAGACCGAAGTACCCACCATAGCCGATCATCTTCAGGGCATAGAGCAGTGCCTCGGTCTCCTGCCACGAAACCACCCCGACGTTCAGGTCCTGATCGTAGTTGCCCAGCGGCTGACTGTTGACGTGGATGTGCTGCAGGCGCGCCTCCCGGGCGATGCGCATGTACGCGTAGGGCAGGATCTCGTTGCCCATGAGCACGTGCCCGATCTCGGGCTGAAACCCCACCAGGCAGTGACCCTCGTCCAGGAGCTTTCGGTTGACCGGGTTCTTCAGGCGGGCCTCCACGTCGTGAGCCATCACCAGACCGTCGGCAGTGTTGCGGTAGATGTTGTTCGGGATCGGCTCATAGGGCTTGGTCTCCAGCCCGATCCGGACCCCGGGCACCTCGTCGAGACACTCCGCCAGAGCTCCTTCGAACCAGTCCCACATGTCGTAGTAGACCGTGCCCAGGGGATAGGTGAAGCCGTCGATCCCGGGCCACAGTCCCATGTGGGTGGCTCCCGCCTCCTTGACCAGCTTGAGGGCGCCGATTGCCCCTTGCTGAGCCTCTTTGCGTTTCTTGGCGTCGGGGTTGGACAACGAGCCGAACTCGAACCTGCGCTCCCAGAAGCTCTGCGGACCCACGCCGACCAGCCGTATGCCTGCTTCCTTCTCCAGCTTCTTGTACAGGTGCAGGTTCTCCTCGTTGACCTCCGAGGGGTAGTGGGCCTCTATGCCTTTGACGCCGTAGCGGGCCATCTCCGCGGCCAGCTCCAGCCGCTCTGGGATGCCGAGATCCGGGACGTAGCGGTCGTGGAACCTGCCACCCCCGGGAGCGAAATACCAGATGCCGACGGATAGTTTCAGGTCGAGGGAGAAGCTCTTGAGCTGCGCCAGGAGCTCTTCCGGGCTGCGCCTCTTGGCCTGATAGCGGAGATCGGTGAGCGTGTACATGAATGTGCCTCCATGCCGGTGAAGGATTTCAAGCGGTCGAGAACATAATATGCCACAGCGCCTGTTTGCTTGCAAGCGCTGTCTCTGTGATTTGTAATAAAGCGCTCAAATTCTGACAATTGGCTTGACTGCAGGCCCGACTTGGTTTAAAATCAACGCCCAAAAGTGCGAGTTCAAACAATTTGCGTTTTTTTTCGATCGCGCAGAGCGTTAGGGCTGTCCGTTGCGATCGGCGCCGGAGCTGGACCGGCGGCAAGGCGTTGACTGACGGGCTGCCCTCCGACCTGAAAAGCGCACTGTGGCCTGATAGGCCGCAGGCGGTAGCCAATGTTAAGGAGGAAAAGACATGGCTAAACGGAAAGCGTGGGTGAGAGGCGGGCTGGTAATCCTGTTGTGCCTCCTGTTCGCGGCGGCCGCGTTTGCCGGACCGACGAGTGAGAAGTCGGCACCCGCGGAGAAGGGATTCGTGATCGGCTTGAGCAACGGACCCTTCACGCACAGCTGGCGCGTCCAGATGCTCGAGAGCCTGCAGAAGCAGTTCGAGGTCTACCGGGAGCGCGGCTGGGCAAGCAAGCTCATCGTCCAGAACGCCGGCCCGGACGTGAACACGCAGATCGCTCAGATCAGAAACCTGATCACCAGCAAGGTCGACCTTCTCCTGGTGAACCCGAACTCCGCCACGGCTCTCAACCCGGTGCTCAAGGAAGCGGTGGACGCCGGCGTCGTCGTGATCGTCTACGACCAGCCCGTGAAGGTTCCCAGCGGCGTCCTCAACGTGTACATGAACCAGGCGTGGTGGCAGGGTCCCGTTACCGAGTGGCTTGTGAAGCAGCTGAACGGCAAAGGCAACATCGTGTACATCAGCGGCATCGCTGACCAGCCGGGCAACATCGCCCGAGACAAGGCCGCCATGGACGTTCTGAGCAAGAATCCCGGCATCAACCTGCTCGCCAAGGCCAACGGCAACTGGGACCAGGCTGCCGCTCAGCAGGTGATGACCAACCTGCTCGGCTCCTTTCCGAACATCGACGGCGTCTTGACCCAGGACGGCATGACCCTCGGCATCATCCGGGCCTTCGAGGCGGCCGGACGCAAGGCGCCGCCGGTCACCGGCGAAACCCAGGTGGCCTTCATCAAGGAATGGAAGAAGATGAAGGACGCCACCGGGTTCTCCACGGTCGGCATCGAGAACTCTCCCGGCGCCATCTGCACGAGCCTGGGCATCGGCCTGCGTCTCCTGCAAGGCAAGCAGCTCAAGGCGGATGTGTTCGCCGAGCCGAACACCATCTGGACCCATCCGGTACTCACGGTGGACGACAGCAACATCGACAAGATCTACGGGCAGTACAAGGACTGGGCCGACTCCTACTACGTCAACACCTGGTACAGCGAAGAGCAGATCGACGAGCTCTTCCAGTAGGGGCCCCGAATCCCATCGCGCGCATGGGGGGGACGGCGGCCAGCGCCGTCTCCCCTTTCTGAACGGGTAAGCGAATGGCCGACACGGTACTGCAGGCCAGGCACATCAAGAAGTCCTTTGTGGGGGTCAGAGCGCTCAGCGACGCCAATTTCGTCCTTCGGGAAGGAGAAGTGTGCGGCCTCGTGGGGGCCAACGGCTCCGGCAAGACGACTTTCGCCCGTGTAGTGAGCGGCCTGCTGCGCCCCGACGATGGGGAGCTGCTGCTCTACGAACGACCGGTCGACCTCCGCAGCCACCTCGATGCCGAGCAGTACCGCATGGCCATGGTGCACCAGAATCTCAGCCTCGTCCCCGAGATGACCATCTGGGAGAACATTGCCCTGGGTCGGGAAGCGCGCGACGCCCTGGGTCTCCTGGACAATCGCGCCGCTGCCGAACAGGCGCGCGGTGCTCTGGCCACGATCGGCGTAGGCCTGTCGGTCCACGAGCGGGTGCGAAACGTCTCTCCGGACGAGAAACAACTGATCGAAATCGCCAAAGCCCTGGCCAAGGACCCTCGAATCCTCATCCTCGACGAACCGACCGCCTCCCTGGATTTTCACCAGGTGGAAGCCCTCTTCGGGGCGGTCAAGTTGCTCAAGGAGAACGGGGTTTCGATCATATTCATCTCCCACCGCATCTGGGAGGTTGCCAGGATCTGCGACCGCCTGGTCGCCTTCCGCAACGGGGAAACCGTCGGGGAGCTGGACTTCTCGGTCCACGATCGGGACGAGCGTCTGATCGTACCGCTGATCACGGGTCGGGAAGTGAAGACCCGAATTCGCAAGAGCGCTTCCCAACGTGAACGGGAGATAGCCGCGCTCCAGGCTCCTGCTCCGGTGCTGGAAATCAAAAGCCTGTCCCTGGACGGCGGGAGACTCAAGAACATAAGCCTGAGCCTGCGCAGGGGTGAGGTTCTTGGCCTCGGGGGTCTGCAGCGCCAGGGCCAGGAGGAGATCCTGATGATCCTGGCTGGCTATTTGCGCGGCTTCTCCGGGCAGATCCTGATCAATGGCTCTCCCGTTTCGTTACGCAACACCCGTCAGGCCATTCGCCGAGGCATCGTCCTGATACCAGGGGACCGCCAGAAGGAGGGCTTGTTCCTGCAGCACTCGGTCCTGACAAACCTATTGTACCCCAAGGTCTCGATGCACCGCGGCTCGTTCTTCCTCCCCACGAGTCGGTACCGGAGACTCGCCACCGAAGCTATCGACAAGGTGTCCCTCGTGCCCCCCAACCCGCGCCTGAACGTCTCGCAGCTGTCTGGCGGCAACCAGCAGAAGGTGGTGGTGGGTAAGTGGCTGACGCTGAGCCCAACCGTTCTCCTGCTCAACGACCCGACCAAGGGCGTGGACGTGGGGACCAGGGAGAACATCTACGAAATCATCTCCTCCCTGACGGCCCAGGGCGCCTCTGTGCTGCTCTACGCCAGCGACAACGAGGAGCTCATCAATAACTGTGACCGGGTTCTCATCGTCTTCGAGGGCCGGATCGTCAAGGAGATCGGCGCCGAGGAGATCTCTGAAGAGAAGATCGTGGTCTCGTCGCTCAACGTCGAACATACCGGCGAGGAGGCCGAGACGGGGAACACCCGATGACAAACAGGCGTTACTTGAGGGAACTCCTGCAGGACTCCTCCTTCCCGAGCTTCCTGATGCTGGTGCTGCTGGTGATCGTCAACGCCATCCTGCAGCCCAACTTCTTCTCTTACCAGGTCTTCCGCATCAACTTCCTGACCTTCACGCCGCTGATCCTGGTCAGCCTCGCCCAGGCAACGGTGATCCTGGTGGGGGCGGTGGATCTGTCACTGGGCGCCGGCATCTCGCTGGTGACTGCGGTGATGGCTTCGCTGATGGGGGACTCCGTTCTGTCGATCGTGCTGGTCGTTCTCCTGGGGATTGGCGTGGCCGTATTCCTGTCGCTGTTCAACGGCTTCTTCATCGGCATCATCGGCCCCCCGCCACTGATCATGACCTTCGCCACCTCGACGATCTGGTTCGGGGCGGCCCTCCTGTTGATGCCTCACCCGGGGGGGTACATTCCGGAGACCTACTACGGGCTGTACACCGCCTCGATCGGCGGGTTCCTGCCGACACCCGTTGCCGTTCTGATCGTGGCCATGCTATTCTGCCTCCTCCTCGGGAGGTCGAGGGCGTTTCGGCACGTCTACGCCGTGGGGGGAAACGAAAAGGCTGCCCGGGCGAGCGGGATCAACGTCACCGCGACCAAGATCTTCGCGTTTCTGGTGAGCGGGGTGTTCGTGGCCATGGCAGCGCTGTGCGTGGTTGGCCAAACCGCCACCGGCGACGCACGCAGCGGGCAGGGCTTCACCCTCAACTCCGTGGCGGCCGCCGTCATCGGTGGGATCGCCTTTTCCGGCGGAAAGGGCAACTATCTCGGTGCAGCCATGGGAGGCATCATCCTGGGGCTTCTCATCAACATTATCTACTTTGCCAACATTACCTCCTTCTACCAGGAGTTCATGAAGGGGGTTATCATCATCGTCGCCCTGCTCATCGGGGCGGTCCCGCGCCTGCGCCGCGGGGCCACGCGGCATTGAGGGGGGGGCGTGATGAGCAGCCAGGAACGGTCGCTCCTCAAGATGGCCAACCTCAAGAGCCTCGCCGCCAACAAGCTCACCATAGCGGCGGGAGCGGTGGTCCTCCTGTTCGTGTTCGGTGAGATCATCTCCCCGGGTTTCCTGAGCTTCGGCCACGTGATGAGCGTGCTGCGCCTGTCCGTGTTCCTCGGTATCGTGGCCCTCGGCCAGAGCCTGGTGGTGATGTCCGGCGGCGAAGGCATCGATCTGTCGGTGGGCTCCGTACTGTCCCTGGGGGTCGTGATAGCCTCCTCGCTCTTGGAGGGAAAGAACACCAACATTCCTGTGGCCCTGGCCGGTGCCATGGGCGCTGGTTTCGCAATCGGGATGGTGAACGGTTTCGGCGTTGCGTACGTGGGCATCCCGCCGCTGATCATGACCCTGGCCATGGCCAGCGTGGTGGAAGGGCTGTCCCTGATCTACACGGGCGGCTACCCGAGCGGCAGCGCCCCGGCGCTTCTCGAATCTCTGGGCAACGGCCGTATCGTCGGCATACCCTACGTCGTGCTGCTGTGGGTACTGGTGATCGTGGCCGCCACCCTGCTGCTGTTCCGCAAACGGTGGGGAGCAGTCCTCTTCGGGGTGGGGGCCAACAGCATCACGGCCGAGCTGTCGGGGATCGACGTGAAACGCTTCCGCATGCTCGTGTATGGGATCTGCGGAGCGATCACGGGAGTGGCGGGGTTCCTGGTGCTTGGCTACACCGGCACACCCTACCTGAACCTGGGAGCTCCCTACCTGATGTCCTCGATCGCGGCGGTCGCCGTGGGCGGGATCTCTCTGGCCGGCGGCAGCGGCAGCTACGTCGGCGCCTCGATCGGCTGCATTCTCCTCATCACCCTCTCGAGCATCCTCGTTGCCCTGCAGACCACAGAAGCGGTGAGGCAGATCGTATACGGCAGCCTCCTGTTCGTCATCGTGGTGGCCTACACCAGGAGGAGGGCGGAATGAAGATCGGCATCTTCACGGCGCTGTTTGGGGAGTGGCCCCTGGAACGGGTGGCTCGTCACGTGGCCGGCTTGGGATACGAAGCCGTCGAGCTTCCCGCCTGGGCCGGCAACCCCCACCTGGATCTCGACAAGGTCTTGGCGGGCCAGGGCAAGGCGACAAAGCGCCTGCTTTCGGATCATGGGCTGATGATCTCGGCGATCAGCCACGGCGTGGCCGGCCAGCTGTCGATGGGTCCCCACGATGCCAGCACCGACTCCTGGGCCCCGGGAATGAGCCCGGCTCAGAAGGTGGCCTATGCCATGGAGGAGCTCAAGAAGAGCGCCCGTGCGGCGGCGGAGCTCGAGGTGCCGATGGTGACCGGGCTGATCGGCTCCCACGTGTGGGACAAGTGGTACATATTTCCCCCCGCCAACGAGAAGCTCTACGAGGAGGGATTCGCGCTCTTCGCCGAGCGTTGGAACCTGATCCTGGACGAGTTCAAGAAGTACGGGGTCAAGTGGGCCCTGGAAGTCCATCCAACCGGAATCGCCTACAACATCGAGACTGCGCAGCGGGCCCTGGCGGCACTGGAAGGGCGCGCCGAGTTCGGCTTCAACTTCGACCCCTCGCATCTGGTTTGGCAGCTCATCGACCCGGTCGTTTTCATCAAGACCCTCGGGAATCGGATCCTGCACTCGCACGCCAAGGACGGCGAGCTTCAGGAGGACGAGGTGCGCCGCTCCGGCGTGATCCCCACGGGGGCATGGACGCGTCGAGACCGCGGTTTCCGCTTCCGCGTACCGGGGTGGGGGCAGGTCGATTGGCGCCGCGTCATTACGGCCCTGGTTTCAGTGGGATACGATTACGTGATGTCGTTCGAGCATGAGGATCCGGTGATGTCTCCCGAAGACGGGGCCGAGAAGGCGATCGCGTATCTGCGCCCGCTGATCATCAAGAAACCGTTGAAAGCCGTGTGGTGGTGAGGCAAGGTCTATGAAAGACCGTCTGGAAATGGTCCTCGAGATTCTGGGGCGCAACGGCTACCGGAGCGTTTCAGAGCTGTCGTTGGACCTGGAAGTCTCCGAGATGACCGTCCGCCGCTACCTCGACAAGCTCGAACAGAAGGATCTGATCAAGCGGACCCACGGCGGAGCCTTCGCAGGGCAGGACATGATCGAGGTCGACTACCGCGTCCGGGAGACCGTCCGGCGGGTCGAAAAGGAGGCCATCGGTAGGCTGGCCTGGACCCTGATCCAATCCGGAGAATCTGTATTCGTGGACGCCGGGACGACGACGGCATACTTGGCGGCGGCCATGGATGACACACGGCGCATAACGGTCGTCACCAACTCGACGATCGCCCTCCAGAGCCTCGAGAACCGCAGCAGCGTCGAGACGATTCTTCTGGGGGGCAAGGTTCACGCGGCCTCGCATTCGGTAATCGGTCCCATCGCCGAGGACACGATACGTCAGTTCCGTTTCACCAAGGCTTTCCTGGGGGCTGCAGGCATCAACCTCCAAGAAGGCCTCACACAGTCGAACATCGACGAGGTGCCCATCAAGAAATGCGTCGCAGCCAACGCGCGCGAGGTGATCGTGCTGGCCGACAGCTCCAAGTTCAATCGCGACGTACTCGTGATGTTTCTGCGGCTCGACCAGGTGCACACCATCGTCACGGACAGCGGCATCCTGCCCGAGCAGCGCAAGAGCCTCGAGGAACAGGGGATCCGAGTACTCGTCGCCGAGCTTTCCCACGAGCAGGGAGGGACCTGACTTGCCGGTCTTCTACCCCGCCCGTCGATACGGCCGCTTCGAGTTGGCCATGGGGCTTACCCCCCGGCTTCTGAACGAGAGTTTCGGCCTGGATTTCGGCGAGCGCTTCCATCGCGACATCGTGAACAGGATCGAGAGCCTCCAGGCGATCGACCGGCTGGTCTGGGAGTCCTTCAGGGAGATCGGGCTAGGATACGAGGAGCCCTTCCCCCGGGCAACGATCGAGCCATTCGGACACCGTTTCGTGCCGGTGCTCTACGGCTGCCGCTGCGCGTACGCGGCCGCGGAAGAGCCGGCGGTGTTGCCTCTTCCGCTGGACCCGGAATCCATTCGTGCTCTGCCGCCCTGGACGAAGGAACGTTTCGAGGGGGAGGACGCCGTGCAGGAGGTGCTGAGCCAGGCGCGGCTGGTCAGAGCGCGCTACCTGGAGGGCGGGCGGGCAGCGGCGGCTGCGCTTGCCCTCGAGCACAATCCCCACTTCCAGCCGCTCTCCAGCCTCCAAAACCTCGGCTCGCCGATCAACACCGCGGTATCGGTGTTCGGTGAGGAGGCTTTGTGCCTCTATGCCGAGGACCCCCAGCTGCTGAGGCAATTCTACAGGAGCGTCACCGATCTGATGCTCACCGCTCTGCGGATATTCCCCTCCTACGATCGGCGGGACTTGACCGAAATGTTCGTTGGCGACTGCACGGTGGCCATGATCTCCCCACGGGATTACGCTCGCTGCAATCTGAGCTTCGATCGGGAGCTGGCCGACTTCGCCCGTTCGATCGGGGCCAGCTTCCTCGTGCACCAGGATTCTGACGTTACGCCCCACTTGGCCAACTACGCCCGCCTGGGATACGTACAGGGCCTTGACTTCGGCCAGGATACGGACTTCGCCGAAGCAGCCAGGCTGTTTCCGGAAGCGTCGGCCAACTGCATTCTCTTTCCAGCCTGGCTGCAATCCACTTCGATCGATGGGATTGCGGAGGAACTGGAACGGCTCATGCGCATCGGGCTGGGTTTTCGGCGGTTCAGTTTTTCGATCTTGGAGGTGGATCCCGTGCTGGCCGAGGGAAAGGTGTTCGAAATCGTGAACGTGTTTCGAAGAATGGCAGACAAGGTAAGCCGAGGAGGCGATCAATGAGCTTCGTTTCAATGAAAGACCCGGTGGGCAGGGCCTTCCGAGAAGGGTATGCGGTCCCAGCCTTCTGCACCTGGAACGCGGAAACCATGGAGGTCGTCCTGCGGGTCGCCGAGCGAATGCGGGCTCCGGTCATCCTGATGCACGGACCGTCGGAGTTCACCGTCCTGCCTCCGTCCATGATGGCCTCCGTGGCCCGGGAGATTCACAAGCGGTACGCCGTCCCGGCTGTGCTGCACCTCGACCACGGGGATACCCTTGCAGTCGTGGAAGAGTGCCTGGGGTGCGGTTACTCGTCGGTGATGCTGGACTACTCGATGCGCCCGTTCGAGGAGAACATCTCCTCCCTGGCGGCCGTGAGCCGTTTGGCCCGGGCTCGGGAAGCCACGGTTGAGGGCGAGCTCGGAAAAGTGGGAAAGGCGGACGAGCTCACCGCGGAGGGGGGCGGCCGTCTGGCCCTCACCGACCCGGGCCAGGCGGCCGAGTATGTGCGGCGCACCGGCGTGGACCTCCTGGCAGTCTCGATAGGCAACAAGCATGGCTTCTACCAGGGGGAGCCGCACCTGGAGTTCGGCCTGCTCGCGGAGCTGCACGCCGCAGTCGAAGTGCCCCTGGTGCTGCACGGCGGCACCGGGATCTCGGAGAAGGATATCCGGCGCTCCATCGCTCAGGGCATCGCCAAAGTGAACGTGGCCAGCGAGCTGGTCCATGGCCTGCGCGGCTCCCTGACCACTCAGTGGGCAAGCGGGCGAAACCTGTGGACGCCGCTGGCCGTGGCCGAGGCGCTTCGGGGGCTGGAGGCCAGCGTCGAGAGGTGGATCCGGATCACCGGTGCGGAGGGCCGGGCGTGAGTCTGTCGCCCAAGGAGCGGGTCAATGCCGCAGTCGCCCGGACCCCTCTGGATCGGGTACCGACCCAGTTCCGGGCCGAACCGGAGGTGTACCTCAAGGTCCGCCGCGCCCGTGGGCTCCCGAACGACGAGGCCGTTCGGGAGTGGGCACTTTCGGACATCCGCGACCTTGGCAACATCATGGCCGAGGGAGGCTACGGCCCCTACACGGGCTTCGGCTGGCGAGACCGGGTGCTCCCCGACGGCACGCAGGAGGACTTCTGGAAGGTTCGCCGCACCCACGTCAGCTACGAGGGTGGCTCCTACATCGACATTTGCCACCACCCCCTCCAGGCCGCCTCGCAGCGGGAAGTGCGGGACTACGATTGGCCGGATCCCCGGCGCATCTTCGACTTCAGCCCTCTGGCCGGCATGGTCCGGGAGTTCGATCGAGGCCGACAGCTATGGTACATGGTGGAGGTGGACAGTGTCTTCGACCGGTGCTGGGCCCTGCGGGGAATGGAGCAGTTCTTGTGCGACCTGTTGTTGGAGCCCGAATTGGCCGGTTTCATGCTCGAACAGATGGCGATATTCTACGAGCGTCGCACGCACATGATTCTGGAGGCCGCGGGCGGATGCCTCGACGGGGTGGGCTTCTTCAATGACCTCGGCACTCAGCGCGGCATGTTGATCGATCCTGAGCTGTACCGCAGGTTCGTCAAGCCCTGGCAGCGCCGGCTGGCCGAGATGGTCAAGTCCCACGGACTGAAGATCTTCTATCATTCCTGCGGAGCCGTGGAACCGCTCTACGAGGAGTTCATCGACATCGGCGTGGATATCGTGGATCCCGTGCAGCTGCGGGCTATGGCGATCAGCGCCGAAGAGCTCAAGACCCGCTACGGTCAGCGCATCACCTTCCACGGGGGCCTGGACACCCAGGGCTTTCTCAACGCCGCGACCCCCGAAGAGGCGGCCCACGAGACGCGACGTCTCATCGATGTCCTGGGTCGGGCCGGGGGCTACATCCTCTCCGGCTCCCACTTCTATCAGCTGGACATCCCGGTGGAGAACATGGAGGCAGTCACCGCCACACTCACCCGAGGGTTGTCTTGAGGCGGCCGCCGCGAGACTTGGCCCCCGGCGGACCCGCCCACCCTCAAGTCCTCGGGGCGGGCACGATCACGGTTGATGATTTTCTGCACGTGCTCCGCTACCCTGCTCCCGACCACAAGGCGCCTGTTCTGCGCAGAAGCCGCAAGCTGGGAGGCCTGATCGGGACCGCCCTGGCGGCCGCTGCCCGCCTGGGGGCGAGCTGCGGCTACGCCGGGGTGCTCGGAAGCGACGAGCTCTCAGCCTGTGTGAAGAACGGACTGGACGCAGCCGGCATAGACCGCAGCCGAGTGCTGGAAGTGCTGGAGGCGGGGGTCACCCACAGCGTCATCGTTGTGGGCGAGGAGGAGCACACCCGCAACATCTTCTACCATCTGCAGATGCGTCCCCTGCCGAGCGAACGGGTCGATCGGAGCCTCATCTCCGGCGCCAAGGTGCTCGTCGTGGACCAGCTGGGCATGGAGCTCGCCCGGCTCGGGCGGGACATGGGCCTGCCGGTGGTGGCGGACATGGACTGGAGCGACCGCCCTGACCTGGAAGAGAGCATGCTGATGATCAGTCACCTGATCCTTTCCAGCCAATTCGCCCGGGATGCTACCGGCTGCCAGGCTCCTGAGGCCTGCGTGGAGGCGTTGCACGGGAGCTCGGATAGGCCCTGCACCGCGGTGACATGGGGGGCCGAGGGAAGCTACTACTGCAGCGGGCCCGGTCGCCCGCTCGCCCGACACGTGCCAGGGTTCCCCGTGGATGCACTCGAGACAACCGGCTGCGGAGACGTGTTCCACGGTGCATACGCCAGAGCTTTGGTGGCAGGCCGTTCGGTCGAGGGCTCGCTTCGCTACGCCTCAGCGGCCGCAGCCCTTTACGCCGCCCGGCCCAGCGGCTGGGAGCATCTGCCGGGCGCGGCAGAGGTGGAACAGCTGCTCGAGCGGTGGCGGGGCCCGCCGTCGCAGGCCCCCACGGCCGTCACTTGAGGTCGATGCGCTTTCCCGTCTCGGCGGACTCGATCCCTGCCTCGATGATCTGCATGCCCTTCATGCCGTCGTAGAAGTCCGGCCAGGGCTTGGTGTCCTCCACTATGGCCTTGACGAAGTCCGCTGTCGCGTGCACGAACTCGTGCTCGTAGCCGATGATGTGCCCCGGGGGCCACCAGGCGGAGATGTAGGGATGCACCGGATCGGTCACCACGATGGTCCGGAAGCCCTGAGCGTAGGCCGGGTCGTCCAGGGACATGTACTTGAGCTCGTTCATCCGCTCGAAATCCCAGGCCAGGGAGCCCTTCTCGCCGTAGATCTCGAAGTGCAGGTAGTTGAAGCGCCCGCCGGCGAACCGGGTGGTATTGATGCAGCCGATGGCCCCGTTCTCGAAGCCCACGGTCATCATGGCCCCGTCCTCCACGCCAACCTTGCCCATGCCGCCTCCGGCGGCCCCAGCGGCCTTGAAGGTGCCGGCAGCTACCTCATCGGGGAGGGGGCGTTCGGTGATGAAATTCCGGATCATGCCGGTGATGCTCGTTATCTCCCCGACCAGGAAGCGGGCGATGTCGATGGTATGGGAACCCAGGTCGATGTGGGGCCCATACGCGGCCGTCTCTTTGCGCAGGTGCCAGGTCAGCGGGAAGCTCGGATCCATGATCCAGGACTGCAGATACTCCCCGAGGAAGTGATAGATCCGCCCGATCTTGCCCTCCTCTATGAGCTTCTTGGCCAGCATGACCGCCGGGCAACGGCGATAGTTGTGATTGATGTAGTGCTTGACTCCCGCCTTCTCGGCGGCCTCGTACATTTCCCTGGCCTGCTTGTAGCTCATGGCCATGGGCTTCTCGGAGAAGACGTGCTTGCCGTTGGCCACCGCCGCCATGGCGATGTCGTAGTGCATGTTCTGGGGAGCGGAGATGTCCACGATGTCGATGTCCTTGCGGGCCACCATCTTCTTCCAATCCGTCTCGATCTCTTCCCAACCCCAGTGCTCGGCGAACTCCTTGAGCGGTCCCTCGTGGCGCCCGCAGGCCACCTTGCGGACCGGCGTTGCCGGCAGGTCGAAGAACAGCGGCGCCTTCATCCAGGCGTTGCTGTGCGCCTTGCCCATGAACTTGTACCCGACGATCCCGACGTTCAGAGTCTTCATGTCTTGCTCCTTTCCACCGCCCGGGCGATGCGCTTGAGCTCCTTGATGCTCTGCGCCACGGCCTTGTCTTCGTCGTTCCTGTAGTCCGGATGGAGGAAGTCGATCTCCACGGCCATGAAACCCTCGTAGCCGTTGTCCTCGAGGAGCTGGCCGATCTTCTGGTTGTCTACGATGCCTCCGTCCCCCACGGGGGTGCAGGAGAAGAAGTACCAGTCGTCGACCGCCGCCCCCTTCTGGACCTTCAGGTCCTTGATGTGGGTGGCATAGACGTACTTGACCAGCTTCTGCATGGCCTTGACCGGGTCGTCGAGCACCCGGACGAAGTTGCCGGTGTCGAAGTTGATCCCGACATTGGGCGAGTTGATGTCCTTGAACAGCTGGATCATCTCGTCGGAGTTGAAATCCAGGTGGTTTTCCACGGCCATCTTGATGCCCTGCTTCTCCACCTCCTTGGCGGCGATGGAGAACCACTTGGCAAGTCTCTCGAGCTGCGGTCCATGGGGCTCGAAGCGGAAAGCCAGGCTCGAGCCCACCACCCGCATGACCTTGGCCCCGATGTCCACGGCGTACTCGATGGACTTCATCATGTCGTCGAACATCTTCTCGTTCTTGCCGCCCTCCAGGCCGTCCGGGTGGCCCCAGGCAAAGACCCGGTCGAGCTTGTACTCGTCCAGCATGCCCTTGACCTCGGACAGGTACGCCTTGTCGAAGCGGTCGATGAAGCACGACTCGAGGGACACCCCGTCCACCTCCAGCTGCTTGGCCCGGCGGATGAAATCCTCGAGGGTCATCTTCTTGGATGGGGCCACCTGCTCCGGGTAGACCTCCCCGAAGAAGCGATGGTAACAGTAGCTGTCGATTCCGACCTTCATGGGTCCGTCCTCCTCGTACGTTGAGCGTCAGCTGCCCGCTGCGCTGTCATGGTACAGTATGTCGCCGTATTCGGCAATTTCTTTCTGGTAGAGCGCTGCGTGGGCCGGATTGGGGTGGAAGGTCCGCTCCACGTGCACCAGCTCCCGCACCTTCGCGGAAATGTCCCGCACGTGCCCCGTGGCCCCGGCCGCGATGAGGGCCTGGCCGAGGAGGGCGATGTCCTCCCGGTCGATCGTGCAATAGTCGCAGCCCAGCACGTCCGCCTTGATCTGGTTCCACACGGGACTCTTGGCCCCTCCCCCCACTCCCCGGACCGTCAGCTGCAGCGCCCCCTGGTGGCGGGAGAAGATGCTCTGCTTGTACAGGGCGTACTCGTACGCCGTGCCCTCAAGCACCGAGCGGTAGAAATGGCCCAGTTTGTGCTGCCGTGTGAAACCCTTCCAGTGCCCGCGCATGTGAGGTACGTTCGGGTATCCCCGTCCCTCCAGGTGGGGCACGAAGATCAGGCCGTCCGAGCCCGGACCGATTCCCTCGATCTCCCGGTTGAGCTCGTCGAAGCTGCGCTGCGGCGCAAAGGTCTCCTTGAACCACTCCAGGTTCATCCCGCCGCCGTTGATGTAGGACATGGAGTACCGGATGCCCGGCTCCACGGACAGGGAAGCGTAGACCAGTCCCGTCGGATCCGGGGCGAAGCTGTCGATGGTCAGGGCCAGCACGGCAGCCGTGCCGGCGATGTCCACGGCGATGCCGATATCCACGGCACCGGCTCCGAACAGGCAGGAAGTCGCATCGCCGCAGCCCGCGGCCACCGGCGTCCCCGCCTGCACGCCAAAGGCCTCGGCCTCCTCCGGGCGCACCTCACCGACCGCGGTCAGCGGCGATACGATCTTCGGCAGCTTCTCCCGGGGCACCTCGAAGAGGGACAACAGCTCCTGGTCCCACTCCAGGGCTGCGGTGTCGGAAAAGCCGCTGAAATGCAGGTACGTCCAGTCGAGAAACGCGTCCCGGGCCTGGAGACCGCAGAGCCGGCCGGCCACGTACGCCGCCGGCTGGACGAAGCTGGCCACCCGGGCGAAGAGCTCCGGCTCGTTGTCCCGCCACCACAGGATCTTGGGGCCGTGGTTGTAGCTGGGGATGATCCCGGTCTTGCGGATGATCGCCTCTCGGGCCTTCTCGCGCACCTGCGCGACCTGAGGCGCGCAGCGGGTGTCCAGCCAGGAGTCATACGGCGTGACCGCGTTCCAGCGCTCGTCGATGCCGAGAATCCCGGCCATCTGGCCGTCGAAGGACAGTCCGGCGATCTGTTTGGGATCGACCCCGGCGGCCGCCACCGCTTCCCGCATCGCTTTCGCGGTCTCCCGGTAGATCTCCTCCGGGTCCTGGGTGATCGCTCCGTCTCGCCCCCGGTGGAGGATCGACTCCCCGCTGCCGGACCCGAGGACTTCGAAGCGCTCATCGTAGACCGACGCACGGATGCCGGTGGTGCCGATGTCCGCTCCGACAAAGGCTTTCATCACGTGGCTTCTCTCATGACGGCTCACCGCCATTTTAAAATATATTTTCTCGATGTCAATCATTTTCGAATTTTATTTTACTCGATGTCCCCGCGTCGTGTATAATCGAGCGATGCTGCTGCTCAAGATTCGAGGGCTTCTGCCCTCCCTCAATCCCGCGCTCAAGAGAATCGGCCAGTACGTCCTCGATCATCCCCACGAGGTCAAGCTGATGCGAATCAAGGAGCTGGCCGGCGAGTGCGGCGTGGCCGAGGCGACCGTAACCCGCTTCGTCAGGACCGTGGGCCTGGGAAGCTTCCAGGAGCTCAAAATCAGCCTGGCCGGCATCGCTCCGGAAGGCGAGTCCGCCGGAAAGATGGTCTACGAGGAAGTCACCGCCCGCGACTCGGTCTCGACGATTCTCGACAAGATCTCGGCCATCAACAGCCGGGCCCTGGAGGACACCAGGCGCATCCTGGATCCCGGAAAGATCGAGAAGGCCGTGGCCGCCGTGGATCGGGCCCGGCACCTGGACGTCTACGCTGCCGGCGGCTCCTTCGTGGCCGCCGAGCACGCCCGCCTGCGCTTCTACCGCATCGGCAAGCGCTGCCACACCTACAGCGACCCGAACCAGCAGAGCGTCAGCGCTTCGCTGCTGGGCGCCGGGGACCTGGCCATCGGCATCAGCAACTCAGGCCGCACCGCCTCCACGGTCAACGCCCTGCGCCGGGCCCGGGGCAGCGGCGCCGGCACGATCTGCATCACGAGCTTCGACAACACCCCCCTCACCGAGCCCGCGGATATCGTGCTGTTCACCTCCACCCAGGACTCGGCCTTCTTCCAGGAGTCCATGGTATCCCGGCTGGCCCAGATGCTCGTGATCGACGTCCTGTACGCGGCCCTGGCGGTCAGGCATTTCGGCACCTCGGTCGAGCGTATCGAGCGCTCCGCAGACGCCCTGCGGAAGATGTTCCTCTGAGCCGCGGCTTGACATCTGCCGGCCCGGGGTTTAGAAGTGGGATGTCACCCCACGTGATCGTACTGCTGAGAAGGAGGTCGAGATGAAAGCCCGCCTGGTTCCCGTGTACTTCAAGCCCGGCATGGACGAGGACTTCAAGAAACAGCTGGCCAACCTCAGGAGCCTGCTGGCCGAGGAAGCCGAGATCCTGGACCCCGTGGCCCTGGGCGGCAGGCTGCCGGAGTCCGATGCCGTGGTGTTTCCCCAGCTACTGGGGGACGCCTTCAGGCAGCTCGAGGACCTGCGCAAGATCCGCATCCCCTTCGTGGTGCTGACCTCGGAGTTCGGCACGGTCAACATGTGGGACTGGGAGATCGTGAGCTTCATGATCACCGAGGGGCTGGAGGTCTTCGCCCCCTACAACCTCGACCTGACGCGCAAGATCTGCCGCACCCTGGCGGTCAAGCGGCAGCTGGGGTCGACCAGGTTCCTGGTCTACCAGGACAACCCGGGCGAAGGGATGCAGGCGGACATCTTCAAGCGCTTCTACTGGTGGGAGGACCGCTGCACCAGGCTGATCAAGGAGCGCTTCGGGGTCACCATCGTCAAGAAGAGCTTCAAGCAGATGGGTGCCGAGGCCAGGCAGATCCCGGACCGGGAGGCCGAGGAGGCCTGGAAAGGCTGGAAGGGTCCGAGGCTCGACATCGACATCCCCCCCAAGGCCCTGAACAGCGCTGTCAAGATCTACCTCGCCGTCAAGAAGGAGGTGGAGAAGGACCCCTCCATCGGTGGGGTCGGGATCAACTGCCTCAACGAGAGCTTCCACTCGGACACCACCCCCTGCCTGGCCTGGACCATGCTCTTCGAGGAGAAGGGGCTGCTGTGGGCCTGCGAGGCGGACACCATGAGCCTCCTGTCCAAGTACATCATCCACAAGTCCCTGGGCGTGCCGATCATGATGAGCAACATCTACTCCTTCCTGATGGGCAAGGCAGCCCTCAAGCACGAGCACATCGAAGACTTCCCAAAGGTCAAGGGCAACCCCGACGACTACCTCCTGATGGTGCACTGCGGCTACCTCGGGGTGGTCCCCAAGAGCTTCTCCACCGAGTGGGCCCTGCGGCCCAAGGTGCTGGACATCGTGGACGAGAACGCCTCGGCCATCGATGCCCGGATGCCCGAAGGCCCGGTCACGATCTCGAAGCTCGATCCGACCCTGACCCGGCTGCAGGTCATCCAGGGGGACCTGGAGATGTACGCCCAGTACCCGAATTCCCACTGCCGCAACGGCGCCGTGATCCGGGTGCGGGACGGCCACCGGCTGATGGAGTCCTTCTACTCCCATCACAACCTGCTGATCACCGGCCATCGGCGTGTGGAGCTCAAGTTCATGGCCCGGGCCCTGGGGCTGGAGGTGGACGAGCTGGTCTGAGCCCTCGGACTCCGGCGGATGCCACCCGGGGTAAGCTGGCCTCCGGGCCCCTCCCGGGTTATGCTGTCATCCAGGAGGTGCCTATGAACCGACGTTCCCTTGTCATTTCCGTTGCCATGGTCGTCCTGGCGATCTGTCTCCTGGCAAGCGGCTGTGAGACGATTCCAGATCCGGACATCCCTCCCCAGGAAAAGGCATCGTCGGCCAAGGAGGCCAACGCCCTGCTTCGGCAGTACCAGCTGTCCAAGGTCGGGCACGTCTACTGGGGTGCCTACTTCCTCCAGGGAGAAAAGGAGTACCGCTACCCCTACCAGCGCATCTCGGGGCTCTTCCAGTTTTCCAGCGATGAAGCCCGCTCGGCGTACCGCAAGGGGTCCAACCAGTCCGTCTGGTCCTACGTGACCGCCAGCATAGGCGGTGGCCTGATCGGCTACCCCCTGGGGTGGTATCTGTACACCGATGAGCTCTCCAGCACGGATCTTGTGTTCCTCGGTGGCGGCGTCGCCGTGGGGCTGGTTTCCGTGGTCCTGGGCATCGTCGCGGACGGCAGCTTCGAGGACGCGGTCGTCAGCTACAACCGGCATCTCCGGGACACCTTCGGGCCCGACTAGGAGCCGCTCGGACCTGGGCGGCCGGTTTCGCGGTCGGCGACGGCCCGATTCCACGATCCTCCGCCGGCGCGGGGCGCTGCTGCCCCGGTGGTGCTATTCGTACTCGACAGCCAGGATCTCGAGGCGCCGCTCCCCCTCCGGCAGCCTTACGGTGACCGTGTCTCCGACGCCTGCAGAGATGAGTGCCCGGGCCAGCGGCGAGATCCAGCTGATGGCGCCTTTCGCCGGGTCGCTTTCGTCCACGCCGACGATGCGGTAGGTCTCCGGGGCACCCCCGCCGCTGCCCGGGCTTCCCGCCGCCGCGGCTTCCCGCACCCTGACCGTGGCCCCGAAGGCCACCCGCGTCGTGTCCTGCCCCGCTGCGTCCACCACTTCCAGGCGCCCGCTCATGGCGGTCAGGTACTCGATGCGCCGCTCGATCTCCCGGAGGCGCCGGCGCAGGCGGCTGAGGGTGTCCCGGTCGGACTCCTCTCCGCTGGGCATCGAGGCGGCTACCCCCCGAGAGATCTGCGCCGACAGGCGGGGCTTCTCGTTCTGGGCGAGCTCCTCCAGCTCCGCCCGCAGGGCTTCGGCTCCCGCAGCGGTCATGTAGTTGCGCGCCCCCGGGGGCAGGGGGATCTTGATGGCCGGGACCTCCTCTTCCTCGAACTGGGAGTCGTTTTCGCTGACGAAGGCTCGGCTCACCGCCTCAGCTCCTGTTCGCCCCCGGTCGCCCTGAGTTCCCGGTACTCGAGGGGGCTCCTGCCGGTGGCCTTTTTGAACACCCGGGAGAAGTAGCCCTGGTCGGGGTAGCCGACGAGCGCCGCCACCTCTTTGACCTCCAGGGCGGGCCGCTGCTCCAGGAGCCGCCGGGCGGCGGCAATGCGCAGGTCCCGGATGTAGCGCACCGGGGCCGCCCCGGCGAAACGCTTGAACACCCGCGCGAGGTAGGGGGGATTCACGTGGAAGCGCTCGGCCAGCTCGCCCAGGGACAGCTCCTCCGCGTAGTGCTGCCGCAGGTACTCCTGCGCGGAGGCGGCCAGCTCCTCCTGCGCGGAGGCCTGGGGAAAGGCCAGATGGGCTTCCTCGAACTCCCGACGCTCCTTGTCGAGCTCTATGCGCAGGCGGGCCAGGGTTCTGCGCAGCTCCTCGATGGACACGGGCTTGAGCAGGTAGTCCCTGACCCCGTACTGGATGGCGGTCTGGGCGTAGGCGAACTCGTCATGCCCGCTGATGATCACGAGCTTGACGTCCGGGTACCCGAAGTACAGCTCCCGTATGAGTGCCAGGCCGTCGAGCACGGGCATGCGGACGTCGGTCACGACTACGTCGGGGTTGAGCTCTTCCACCGCATCGAGGGCCGCCTGGCCATTGTCCACCTCCCCGACCACGGCGAAATCCGGCACGTTTTCCCGGATCTTCCTGACCAGGTTCCCGCGAATCAGCTCCTCGTCCTCGACGACCAGGAGGCTATAGCTGCGCTCGGGGCTCCCGAGCTCCTCCGATGACAACGCTCGCTCCTCCGTCCCGGTTGTTCTCCAGCAGGTACACCGCCTCGTCTCCGTAGTATAGCCTCAGGCGGGAAGAAATGTTGAGCAGTCCCATCCCGCTGATCTGCAGGGCCGGGTCCGGCCCGGCGGACATGCGCCGTCGGATCTCCGCCCGCAGGTCCTCGAGCCGCTCCCCGTCGAAGCCCGGGCCGTTGTCCCGGATCCGCATTCGCCAGTGCCCATCCTCGCCCTCCCCCTCGACGCTCACGCGCCAGGGCGGCCGCCCGCTGGTGCCGTATTTCATCGTGTTCTCGATGATCGGCTGGATGATCAGCTTGGGCACGCGGATCCCCTTCAGCTCCTCCGGGACACGGATGTCGAAGGCGAGCTTGTCCCGAAAACGGATCTTCATGCAGGCCAGGTAGCGCCTGGCATATTCCACTTCGTCGGCGATGGTCACCACGGAGGACTTGCCCGAAGAGATGTAGCGCAGCAGGTGGGTCAGGTGCTCGACGCTCCGGGCGATCTCCTCGCCCATGCCTTCCTCGGCCATGATCCCGATCGTGGTGAGCATGTTGTAGATGAAGTGGGGATCCATCTGGGACTGCAGGGCCAGCATGGTGGCCTGGATCTCGTGGGTCCGGGCATCCAGCACCTCGTCCATGGACTGCTTGAGCTTCCCCTGCATCTTCTGAAAGGCCAGCTGGAGCTCTTCGAGCTCGTTGAGATCCGAAGCCACCTCCGGGCGTGCCCCCGAGGAAACCGCCTCCCAGTCCAGGGCGCTGATCGCTCCATGCATCGCCCGCAGGGGAGTCGTGAGCCGCCGCGAGAGTCGGGAGGCGATCAGGGCGGCGGCCAGGAACAGCAGGACGCTGAAGGAGAACAGCAGGCGGGCGAAGTCCCTGACCGGCTTCAGAAGGGTCGCTTCCTCCTGGGACACTACGATGCGCCATGGCGACTGCACGCTGCTGCGCACCGTGGCAATGCGCCTTCGGCCGGTGGCGGGATCCTGAAGGGCCAGGATCTCCCCGTCCTCCGCGTGGACCACCAGCTGGTAGCCTCCGGGTGGTTCCGCGGCGTCGAAGGGAAACAGCAGCGCGCCGCCTTCGCCGAACACCAGGACCTGGCTCGTCTGCGTGCCCACGTTGCGAAAGATCGTGTCGGTGAACTGCTTGACCTCGATGATCCCGAGAGGCTGCCGGTACTCGTCGAAGTACGCCCGGTAGAGGGAGATGTAGTTCTGGTTCTCGTAGAGGGGAAAGACCTTCTCCATGAGAGGATCCCGGTGAGGCCTGGAGAAGCGCTTGAGCCCCGTTGCCAGCTCGATGTCCGACAGCCACGGCACGTCGTAGACCAGCAGGGCGGCCGATTGGCTGTAGACCCCGGCGCCGATCATCTCGCCCCGCAGATCGTAGTAGTTGATCTGCGGCACCGGCTTGAAGGGACCGATGATGGCCTCCATCACGTCCACGAGCTGCGCGGCAACCAGGTACTTGCGGCTGCGCTCGTCCTGGTCCCGGGCCTCCGCGGGGGAAGCGAGGTGAGTCGTGACGAGCTGCTTGAACAGCCCCGAGAAGGTGACGTTGATCGACACGTTGTTCATCTTCTGAAGCTCCGCGTCCAGAGCGCCGGTAACCGACACGGAGAGATCCCGCAGCGACTCGATGGCGTTCCGCCGCAGCACGTCGGCGACGTAGAAGTACGAGAAGATGGTGAAGAACGAGCCGGAGACGACGATCAGCAGAAGATACGAGAAGAACAGGGTCGAGCGAACGCTTCTCTTTTTCCCGAACAGCGGTTTCACGCCAACCAGAAGGGTAGTGGCCGCGCCGGGGGCTGTCAAGTTCGGGAACCCCACGAGGACTGGCAGTTGCCCTCCTGTTGGCCTTCGTGAGGGATTGCACTGTACATTGAGATATGCGCGAGGTTGCGAGCCTGCTCAACGACATGGTCGAAGCCCGGATCATCCACAGCTACGCCCTCTTCGGCGCTGTGGCTCAGATGCGCTACACCCAGGCGGCAGCGACCATGGATGCTGATGTCCTGATCGTAACGCTCGAAGCGGACCGTATCGACATGCTCGGTGCGGTCGACCGTTACTGCCAGTCCCGGGGATACATGCCGGAGGGAGAGGCAATCCGGGTCGGTGAATGGCCGGTGCAGTTCATTCCCGTGTTCAACGCCGTCACCGAGGAAGCCGTACGGCACGCCGAGATTGGAGAGATCGACGGCGTGCCCGTGCGTGTGGTTGCGGCCGACTACCTGGCCGTGATTGCGCTTGCCACCGGGCGCCCGAAGGACCACGCGCGAATCCTGGCGCTCCTCGACGCGGACGCCACGGTCTCCAGTCGGAATGGCAGAGGTTCACGTCGAGGTTCCTGGATGATTGACATAGAGGCCCTGTTCGCGCGCCAGGCCGCCCGGCAGCAGAGCCGGACCCGGCTGCCCTGGAGCGAGAAGCTCCGCCAGGCCCTGGTCCTGCGGGAAGCCCAGCTTGCGCTGCGGGACACGTCGAGGCTGCCCCGCACCGAACGCACCGCGCCGCGTGATGCGGCCGGCAGGAAAAAAAATCCATAGCCCAGATCATCTCTGTCCATTCCCCGGCGCACTGACCCGGTATAGGCTGGCCCATTGCAGGGCAAGCGATGATTCGTGTATTAGCCAGTAAGAAAGCCAGAAGCTTCCAGGGCCTCTACATCGCGGTGGCAGCCCTCATGGCGGCCGCCCTGGTCATCCTGCTGACCACCGGCGTGAACTTCTTCCGCTTCACCAACCTCCTGAACATCGCCCGGGGCTTCTCGATGCTCGGGATCGCCGCCCTGGGGCAGACCGTGGTGATCATCGCCGGTGGCCTGGACCTGTCGGTGGCCGAGGTCGTGTCCACGGCCAACGTGTTCGCCGCCACGTTCATGGCCGGCAAGAACAGCCTGTTCCTGCCGATCACGCTCCTGACCCTGGCCTTCGGCGGGGGGGTCGGCCTGTTCAACGGGCTCCTGGTCACCAAGCGCAACGTGCCCTCCTTCGTGGCCACCCTGGGCAGCGCCATCGTGCTGCGGGGCGTACGCCTGCTGTGGACAAAGGGGCTGCCCCGGGGCTACATCCCGGAGAACCTGAACCGCCTGGGGATCGGCACCACTCTGGGCATCCCCAACCTCTTCTATGTATTCGTAGCTGCGGCGGTGCTCATGGCCGTGATGCTCAACCGCATGGGCTACGGCCGGCGTCTCTACGCGGTGGGAAACAATCGGGCCGTCGCGACCCTGAGCGGAATCCGCAGCGACCGGGTGGTGATCCTGGCTTTCGTAATCTGCAGCATGACCGCCGCCTTCGTGGGCATCCTGCTCGGGGGCTACACCAACATGTCGGACCAGAAGATCGGCGAAGGCTACGAGCTGGACACCATCGCCATCGCCGTGCTCGGCGGGGCGGCCATCGGCGGCGGCTCGGGGAGCGTGCAGGGCACCGTGATCGGAGCGGTGATCCTCCTGGTGCTGACCAACCTGTCGCTGCTCATGGGCTTCCCGATCCAGAGCCAGATGATGATCAAGGGCTTCGTGATCATCCTGGCTCTGTGGCTGAACTCCCAGAGGGGAAAAAGAGCGTGAAGACCCGTTGTCAACGGGCATAGAAACGATACCTCGTGGAAAAGGAGCAACACGTGAAACGAGCGATTCGTATCTCCCTGATCCTCCTCCTGGCGGCCGGTGTGGCCCTCGCGGCCTTCGCCGGCGGCGCCAAGGAAGCGGCCCCCAAGAAGGAGGGCATCGTCATCGGCTTCAGCAACGCCGGGATGGGCGACTCCTGGCGGCAGTTCCTGGTGGCCAACTTCAACGCCGAAGTGGCCGCTCATCCCGAGATCACCCAGGCCTTCCTGACCAACGCGGATGAGAAGCCGGAAAAGCAGCTGGCGGACATCGACGATCTCCTGGTCAAGGGCGTCGACGCCCTGATCGTCTATCCCACCGTGGCCGACGCCATCATCCCGGCCATCGAGCGGGTCTACGACCAGGGGGTGCCGGTGGTCGTGTTCGGCGGGAACATCGACACGGACAAGTACACCTGCCTGGTCATGCAGGATCTGCTGGAGTTCGGCCGCGCGCAGGCGAGCTGGCTGGCCGAGGAGCTCAAGGGCAAGGGCAAGATCGTCATGATGTCCGGTATCGCCGGCAACACCACCGCCGAGGACCGCCTGGCCGGAGCGCGGGAGGTGTTCAAGAAGTACCCGGGCATCGAGATCCTGGACCACCAGTACTGCGACTGGTCGCCCCCCAAGGCCAAGTCGATCATGGAGGCCATGATCCAGGCCTTCCCGCGGATCGACGGCATCTGGGCGGACTCCGGGCTCATGTCCTGGCCGGCGCTCCAGGCCCTCAAGGAAGCGGGCCGCCCGCTGGTCCCCTCCACCGGCGACCAGCTCAACGGCTACACCAAGTTCCTGGTGGCCAACAACGCCCGCGGCTACGCCTATCCCATGACCACCAAGCTGTCCGGCGAAGCGGTCCGCCAGGCGGTCAAGGCGGTCAAGGGCGAGAAGCTCGACAAGATCGTCTACATCGACATCGACGGCTACGGACCCGACCAGATCAAGCAGCTGACCAAGACTGACCTGTCCGACTGGTGGTGGATCGGCGACGACCAGATGCCGGCGGAATTCCTGCCGGAGCTGTGAGCTCGTGCCCCGACCTGTAGCTCGCGGCCGGAGCTGAAGGGGCAGGGCGGGCGTATCTTGGCAAACGTCCGGCGGCCTGGCCGCCGGACGCCCTCCATACGAGGAGCGCGCATGGACCGTGCGGAGCCGACTGCAGAACCCGTGCTCGAGCTGACCGGGATCACCAAGGAGTT
>Ga0068714_10001361_pt1 | contig 36314 bp, 33 predicted proteins | sample MTBNYHSulfiMetaG_FD_62988 | JGI IMG/M metagenome (GOLD analysis project Ga0068714, IMG submission 62988) | Enrichment culture microbial communities from rom New York Harbor, USA that are MTBE-degrading - MTBE-NYH (New York Harbor Sulfidogenic)... | ecosystem: Environmental > Aquatic > Marine >...
TTGTAAAGAAAAATCAGCATAATCTGTGGCACCGCATTTTAAAAATCTTCAAAGGTCAATCCAGTATTTTCAAGGGCTTTCACTGCATCCCCCCCTCATAACTGTTGAAGATCAGTTAAAACTGTTCGAATTGTCCCTTTTACAGAACCTTGAGCATAGATCGAACTGACTGTATAATCGATTCGGCATTGATCTTATGAAATGATCGAATTTCTTTTTCGGTGCCGGAACGGTCGAACCGGCTAACGCCGAGATTGAGTTGTCTGGGCTGGTATCTTCCATAGGCAAGCTTAGAGGTGATTCCGGATAGATATAACGGATGGCTGGCGCAGACGGTGACTATCGGTGTGTGATGCGCTCGCTCCTCCTCTGAAATCAATTTAAATAACTGTATGTTATCAACACAATCAATGAGAAGATCCGGGCTCGTTACGACGATGACGTTAGCAAAAACACCTTCATCCCGCAAGCGATGACTCGCTTCGACGGCAGCATGGGTTGTTGGGCCAATGCAAAATATATTTACCACATTAGTTGGAGGGTTATAGCCATTATCACCACGATGGTTAACCAAGCAATAACCGCCAGCAAGCACATCTTCACGGACAATATTATATATGTCATGGTCAAACATCCCGGCGAATTTCACCTGGGATTTAAGCAATTGAAGCATGTCACGCTGCATAACCCGAGTTGCCGTAGTCCGAAGATAGCGAACCCGCCGGCCAACATCCTCTCCAAAAACTGCCCGACGTAGTTCCTCGGTAATAATCCAATTCAATTCTAAGGGAAACGTTGGCTCCCACGTAATGGTGTTCGGTGTCATGCGACCGATCACTCCAGAAACTATGCCATGATGCAGTCCGGATTCCTCGGGTGCCGATGCGCCCGCAATAGTACCGACGTACCAAACTGTCGCGTCCCAGTAAGCTGCATACTTGAACATTTCCGCAAAACGCTCGAGAAAAACATCGTAGAAAAAAGCAAAAGGGAAAAGGCGTTCACCTATGAAATCAGCGCTCTTACCGAATGAGGACGCAAGCAAACCAAGAAACTGCTCAAGATTTGAAAGACGAATGTGTTGACCGTCACGCCGAGGCTGAACGTTCATCTCCGGAGTTTCGCCATATTTTTGCACGATGTCCACAGCCGCCGGCGGTCCCCACACACCACGAAAGTTGATCCAATCCTTCAGCCCCGCAGTAAACGCAACATCCGCAGCCATTGTGACGATACGATCAACCAATGCTGACAGAACATTGTCTGGCTTAATTTTAGCAAAACGTCCGAACAAGCCTCCTAAATAAGCCTGAGTGCTTATCGGTTCGTTTGGATCAAATCTATCGGGAGCTGGAAGTTCAGTGCTTGCCACCCAAGGTAGCCCATTCTGGGTGAGTCGGTTACGTAATATCTCTCGGCCGCCCTGTATGTTCTCGTTAAATACCTGGGTATATTTTTTCCGCGCCACCGCAATTTTGCCAAACAATCGCCCTGCCGGGTCATCGCGCTTAAAGCGTTCCCACTCCCTACCCCATTGCACAACCTCAGATCCTAAGGACTCCACCAATTCATTGATTTGCTGGGGGCTTAACTTCGCCCAATGGCCGGACAAACTACCAATGAGCGGTTCGATACCCCAACCTTTAACAGTATATGCGATTACGGCGGCAGCGCTTCTCTCATATTTGACTTTCTCGATGGCTGCAATCAGCATTGGAAGATCATGTCCACCAAGGTTCGCAAAGGCCCCTTTAACTTCTTCGTCATTTTTACCTTTTAACAGCGCACTCAGCTCAGGGTCGGGCTTTCCCCCACAATGTTCAATTTCAGTATGGAAATCCCGTATGGAACGCATTCCTTCACGAAGAAAGGTATCGAAATCTTTGTGTTCGAGAATTAAAATACGTCTGATAATGTCGCCGGGTTGCCGAAGCAATGCTTGGTAATCTTCGGTAGTCATCACGTCGAGTCGGCGCCGCAGTTCAGTACCTGCCTTCCCTTGTTCAAACAGCTTCTGCAAAATCAAGCCGTATTTGAGAATAACTACCGGTATACCACAGGCTTCATAAACTCCCGTGATACGGTCAACTAATCGTTCGTCGAGATTACCATCAAGACTTTGGCGGTTATAATCGATAAACTCCACCCAACCATTGATCCCCCGTGACGCCCGCTCTTTAATCGACTCAAAAATCACCCCTTCGTCAAACTCAGAATCCCCTATGAGACTGATTTGCACCCCCGGGCATGATTTGAAGTTATGGTCGGAGTTATATTGATTGAGAAATGCCATTCCCACCGCGGCGACGGGGCCTAACCCTAACGATCCGGTCGGGATTTGAATCCCAATGTCTTCGTGCGTCGGATACGCATTCGGTCCCTTAAATGTCCGAAAAGCCTGAATGTGTTTCTTTTCAAGAAGCCCCTCTAAATACAGCAACCCATACCAGCCGGGCACGGCATGTGGTTTATGAGACTCACATTGATAGAAGAATTCACCACCCATGCTTTCACCATACTGCAGCCAGTCCATAGCCCGCGAAAAATAGATAGCGGTCATGATATGTAAAGCCGAAGCAGTAGATGCGAGATGTCCCTGACCCCGCTGATGAATCATGAGTGCCGCAAGTATGAGAGCCTTTTTGGCGACACGTTCCATAATCTCATACATTTCCGGTGTGAAAAAATTCATGGCCGCATCCGTAAGCATCGTTGGATAACGCATTTCCGCGCATTGCCAATTAAGGTCCCGGACCAGTTTGCGGATTTGGACAATCCGCGTTTCGATATCATTATTGACAATCATCTTCATCTTTTCTCCCTATGCCTTCTCCATAAATTTTTTGCACAACCAAAATAAAGGGTAAAACCCGGTCACTAAGGAGGCAGACGACTGACCGGGATCTACCCTGTGTATGTCTTTACGAATACCATCAAGCAATAAGTGTCAATCGCACTCAGTCATGATCAAGCAATTCTGATTGAGTATATGGCGAGGCACGGCAACTGGTAATGCTTTTATTATACAAAATCTGAATGTTACCGTTCGTTAGCGTATATTCATCCGCCAACCGCAGGTTCAACAACTAAAATCGTGTCGTCATTTTCTAACACGTCGGTAAACTTTAAAAAACATGAATTCCTTAAAAACATGATCGGGGTATAAAGTTCGGTTTTATCTTTTTTTTGCATCAACAGAACCAAAGCCGGATATTTTTTCGATAGTATTTCTATAAGTTCCTCCAGCATAATCGGGTGGGATAAATGCAGTACCACCTCTTTTTCAGCAAACTTTTGTAGAGTATTAAAGAAACGAATGACCATAGGGACCACCCACTAAGGAAACCCCTCTTAGCTTTCGTTATTTAGCTTCGGCGACATATTTGTCTTTACTGTCGGTTCCTCGAAATGGCCTTCCTTTGCTAAGGCAATGAAGTGAGCAACATCAATTTCTTTAGGACAAACAAATGAACAAGCTTTAGCGGTGTGACACCGATAAACCCCTTCCTCGCTAAAAAGCACCTTTAACCTCTCTTTTTTCTCATTCTCCCGGGGGTCCATAATACGAACAATCCCCGCCAGCATTGCATTCGGTCCCAGAAAACCTTTAGTGGTGCTCATACACGCAGTAGCGCAGCAGAAACAATTAATGCACCGTGTTGCATCGACATAACTCTCCAGCTTCCGAGGGGAAATACGATATTCTTCTCCTTGGTTCGGATTCTTCTTCGGTTCAATAATAAATGGCTTTACTTTTTCAACCCGTTTATAGGCCTGTTCTAAATCTACCATAAGGTCGCGTAGTACCGGGGCTACCGTGATCGGTTCCACCTTAAAAGTAGTGGCGCCAAATTTTTTCACTGCATTGCCAACAAGGAGCTCACAGGCAAGCAAGGGTTTCCCATTTATTTTAACCGCACACGATCCACACTGTCCGTGCTCGCATGACGAACCCCACACTAATGTTGGGTCTATCTCTTTATTAATTTTTCGAAATACATCAGTAAATCGAAGAATGCCGCCGACGTTCAATGTATAACTCTGTATCCAAAAGTTTTTGGTCTCAGGATCATACCTCTTAATCTTTAAGGTAACGGTATACGACTCCTCCATGCTGTCTCACTTCCTTATAAACTGTAAGTCTTTCGAAGAGTTATTCTATCCAATGGTCTTTAAAAACTTTCTAATAAAGTGATTATTACAGATTCTTTTTCCCTAATATTTCCTCTCAATCATTCCGAATTTTTCATAATTGACTTCCTTCGCTTCATACAAACTCTGGTCTACTTTTCTTTTGCCTAAATTTATTTCCCCATAATTTGTCATATAGACCAAAGAATGATGGTTAAATTCTTCTTTTCGCTCAGGGAAATCTTCTCGAAAATGCCCCCCTCTCGACTCCCTCCTTTCCAGCGCACCATAAGTAATGACCATTGAGACTTTTAAAAGATTTTCTAATTCCCAACGCCGAATGAGTTCTTGATTCATGGTAAGACTTTTATTGGATAAAAAAACATTTTCAGCGCGTTCTTTAAGTTCCCGCAGAATTTTGATCGTCTCCGTAAGCCCTTCCTCCTTACGGAAGACACCTACCTTATCAGTCATATGTTTTTGCATGGTTTCTCGAATGTCTTCCAAGTTGTCTTTCCTTTGAGCCTCCAAGAACCGAGAGAATTGAAAACGGGTCTTCTCACCAGCATCAATAGGATGCTCCTCTATTTCTTCTTCGAGAAATTCGACAGCTTTTTCTCCAGCGAATTTTCCCATAGTAACCAATTCTAAAAGAGCATTTGTACCCAGACGATTAAAACCGTGAAAACTTGCTGCGGCGCACTCACCTATGGCAAAAAGCCCCGGGATTGTTTCTTGGGGGTTTTTCTGAACTTCACCGAATTCGTTTGTCGGAATACCTCCCATATGAAAGTGATTGCTTGGCCGAACGGGGCAGAGTTCTTTCTTTGGGTCAATATTCACAAATTTCTTAAAAAAACTTGTAACTTCTGGCAATTGAACCTCGTGGACATAATCTGAAAGATGACGCAGATCTATCCATACATGATATATATTATGATCTAAGTTCAGGATTCCTCTTCCTTCTCGAATTTCGGTCTCGATCGCTCGTGCAACCAGATCACGGGGAGCTAAGTCTTTCAACTTTGGGGTATATCGCTCCATAAAAGGTTCCTGATCTTTGTTGCGTAAAATACCACCTACCGATCTCAATGTTTCGCTGGCTAAAATACCAGGGCCTACAATCCCAGTGGGGTGAAATTGAACTGCCTCAGGATCCATCACCGGTAAACCAGACTGGAGGATAAGAGCCAAATGGTCTCCGGTATTCTGGCGGCAATTTGTCGTGACTCTAAATACCTGTCCACATCCACCCATAGCCATGACGGTTACTTTCGCCAAGACTTTGGCAAATTCACCCTCTTTTGGTTTAAAAAGTATGGTGCCCACGCAACGGTTTCCTTTAAAAAGAAGCTCGGTAGCCATAGCCTGATTGATAAAGGTGATATCTCGTCGGATGATTTCTCCTAAAAGAGTATCGACAATACCCTTTCCTGTCCGATCGGCCTCATATACTCCGCGAAACGCTAAAGCTTCTCCAAAGTTTATGGTATGGCCACCGAAAGTCCTTTTGCCAAGTTTTCCTTCCAGATCCCTTGTGAAATGCATCCCATGATTCTCTAACCATAAAATTTGCTCCCAGGCAGCCTCAATGATTTTCCGAATAATATTTTGGTCGGCAATACAGTCAGATCCCTTCCAGGTATCGAACATATGATAAATAGGTTTGTCTAATGCGTCCCTTGGATCAACTACGGCAACTCCTCCCTGAGCGGTATGTGTATGAGACTTTTGAGGATGCGCGACTTTAGTAACAGCAACAATTCGGGCCTTAGGCTTCTTTTCAAAAATGGCCGCAGCACATCTCAGCCCTGCCCCTCCTGTTCCCAGGAGCAAAACATCACAACGTATTGTGGATCCGAACTTAAATTTATTTTTCATAAGTAGTAATCATTACGATCATAATAAAAAAGTAAGTTTTACCCCAATCCAAGCAAAGATCAACATAACCACACTAATAAGAGCACAAAGACACGTCCTGATAACCCCAGAGGAAAGGAAATCCTTAACAAAGGAAATTATCCCATACCCGCCGTGGTATAGAGCCCCAATGAGCAAGCAAATATCTACGGCTTTTATAAAAAAACTTTGCATCCGCAAAATAACGATGTCAGCCTCTTTCGCAATCGATGGATTGAGATGCATGAACAATAAATGACTGGGTACCATGACCAGCAAAAAGGTGCCGCTAATTCTTTGAAGCTTCCAATAAATAGAATGTCTTATGTTCCAAATTTTGGATGTCATTTCGTAAACAAGTGTTAATGCTAAAACAAGCATCGTTAACCAGAAAAAAAATGCAGAAACGGTCTGATTACCTAATAACAGTATCCAACTAAAAAGCATTACATAAATAATAGATAAACTTATCACCCAGCGAACCATTAAATCATCGTTTCGCCAACCAAAAGTCTCAAAAAGGATTACCCTTCCTCCATTAAGAGCATGAAAGATAACCGGAATAGCAAGAGCCCATTCAAAAAAGGCGAAAAATGGTAATGTATATAACTGCATCTTTGCATCATATATATTTGGGGTATAAAGAAAAGAGAGAGAATAAATATGAAACCAGACAAACATGATCAATAAAATTCCGGTAATTCGGTGAAGCCAGGATAGAATAAAATGCCAACCTCTGGTTTTGGCATAGAACGACACGATGGGAATTTGCTCTGACACCGAAATAATCAAACTTTTCATTCTAGATTTCAATACATCACCTTTCGTTTTTAGTTACATGCCGTACTCAGTTAAAGTTAAGTTTAACAAATAATATGCCCCTTTTTTTTATAAAGGATAGACTGGCATAGTCTTTTACGGCTATTTCTCGTAAAGTTTCGTTATAGTTATTGCTCCCGGAGTGCAGGCATCTAAACAAAGCCCACATAAAGTGCATTCGTCCTCGTTATCTTCAATAACTTCAGGATTATTCCCCCTCTCTTCAAAAATGTTCACAGGGCAGACCCGGACACATCCACCACATTCCTTAATTCCAACACACTTGCCAAAATCAATAGTAACCTTAATGAACTCTCCCATTTTTACCTATCTCCATGAGTAAGGTTTTTCTTCTGTTTAATATCTGACATAAGTCGCCAACTTTAAAATACGTTTTGATCGCTCTACCACAGGATAATCCACAAATTTACCGTCCAACTGAATTGCGGCCATACCGCTGGCCTCGGCTTTGTTAAAAGCCTCAATTACTTTTTGTGCATACTCGATTTCTTCTTTTGTTGGAGAAAACAATTGGTTGCATAGTGCCACCTGATTAGGGTGTATACAAAGCTTTCCTTGAAAACCAAGTTGTTTCGCCCTATTAATATCGTCTTCGAGCATTTCCCGATCCTTTAAATCAACCATAAAAGGGGTATCAAGTGGTGGTTCCACACCAGCAGCACAGCAACCCACGGCAATCCTTGAACGGGGGTAAAAAAGTTCTTCTCCGGTCTTAGTAAGGTTTACCCCCATATCCAGCGTAAAATCTGCAGCACCGAATGCTACAGTAAAAAGCCTCTCTGGATCCGTGCGTTCCGAGACAATTTGAAAAACATGTTCGACACCAGAGGCAGATTCAATCAGGGGAATGACCAAAATACTGCCGGGCTGCATTCCTTTTTTTCTTTCCTCATCGAGAAGGTGTCGGTTAATTTCCTGAACGTGGGAAGCATTATCAACCTTCGGAAGCATAATACCTGATAAGCCTTCGACTACGACTTCTTCTAAATCTCCTTTTGCAAATTTAGACGCCAAGGCGTTTATGCGTACGATAATCTTTTTATCCTTACTATGTTGTATGACTTTATCGCGCACTTTGGTCCGGGTCTCTTTTTTTTCGCTAAAAGGAACCGCATCTTCGAGGTCAATAATAATAGCATCTGCCTCAGTATCTATCGCTTTATCAACTCTCTCAGGTCTATTCCCCGGAACAAAAAGAGCGGTCCGTATTGGTCCAAAATTTTGCCGCATCTGTCACCTCTTAATTTTAATGGAATTGTTACTCATTAAACATAGGGGTTCTACAAATATCCTTTTGCAATAGGAATAATATCAGAAAATGACTCAGCGACACGGATGCCGGCTTTCTGAAAAAGAGCGATCTTGCCTTTAGCAGTTCCCTTATTACCCTCAACAATTGTTGCCGCATGACCGAAACGAACACCTGGCATATTATCAACAAACCTTCCTGCAACGAAAGCGATTATAGGCAACGAGATTTTTTCATCAATCACCCATTCGGAAAGTTTTTCCTCTATGACTCCACCTGGTTCGCAGAAAAGCACAACCAACTTTGTGTCCGGATCCTGGGCAAACAGAGGAACAAGATCCAAAAAGTTTGATCCTATGACCGGATCTCCCCCTATCCCTATGCAGGTGCTCTGTCCAATACCATTGATGGTTAGTAAGTTTGCAATCTCGGTGGTCATTCCTCCACTCCGCGATGCAATCCCTACCGGCCCAGGCGTGTAGGCTTTCTTCACATCCTCAACCGGTCCTCCAGCCATACCGAGCTTCACTTTGTCCGGCGAAATTAAACCTAAGGTGTTAGGGCCTATCACTCTTACCTCTCTCTCCCGGGCCACCTCCAAGATTTCTATCGTGTCTTTTCTGGGAACCCTCTCAGAAACAATAACCAACAGTTTGATCCCATTATCAATTGACTCGATTGCAGCTCCTTTGACGAGAGCTGGGGGGACAGATATAACTGAAGCTTCAGCCGGATGTTCCTTTACCGCCTGACGAACAGTGTCGTACACTGGAACCCCGTGCACCTGTTGCCCGAGTTTACCAGGAGTCACTCCCGCAACTACTTTTGTTCCATAGTCCATCATATCTTTCGTAAAAGTAGCAGCCTCACGTCCGGTGATCCCCTGAACAATAACTCTGGTGTTTGCATCTGCCAAAATTGTCACAGCACATCTCCTTCTTCCAATGGTTGTTAGGACGCAGAATTTTTCACAGCTATCCTTGCGGCTTCATCTATTGAAATGCTTCGATCACAATACTGTACGCCAAACTTTGATAGGATTTTGAAACCTTCTTCTTCCCAAGCTCCGGGGATACGGAAAACAGCTACAATGTCAGAGGGTTTTTTCCCTGCCTCTAAGATTCCTTTTATGATACCCCGTGCAACCAAATCAACCCGGGTATTACTCACGACGTTCATAATGACAGCTATTTTTCGCACTCCCGGCTTTGAAAGGATGAGTTTTGTCAACTCTTTCACCTTAAGTACTGAAGGATTACCGCCGATTTCACAATAATTCGCAGGCTTGCCACCATGTGCCCGAATAGCATCAAAGGCGGTCAAAGAAGCTCCCCCCCCTCCAATAATTAACCCTAATGTGCCATCAAACTCTATTAATCTCCCGGCTACACCTCGGTGGTCAAGATTATCGATTGCGGCAGCCTTCCGCCCGAATTCTGTCGTGCTTTGGTCAGCCTCAGTTTCTTCTTCCCCTTCTCTGATCTTAAGGATATTCTTGTGTCTAAATAGCGCATCATCCTCAATTTCAATATGGCAGTCGAGCGCTATAAGCCGACCATCGCCTGTTAACGCCAACGGATTAATCTCTGCAACTGTCGCATCGCAATCAAGGAAGGCGTCTGCAAGTCTCGACAAAATCGGTGCTAAATTTAATAATTGTTTACCTGAAATCCCTGTCTCGGAAATGATTTCCCTGGCACGATACTCTGGAAGCCTTGTGTGTACTGAAAATGCTTCCTTCTTGACCTTTTTTGGATCACGCGCCGCGAGTTCTTCTACATCAACTCCACCTTCCCGAGTAAAGATAGCAATGGGTTCTTTGATCACAGAATCATAAGTAATAGCCATAAAAAATTCTTGCTTTATATCAACTTTATCTTCAACAAGTAATTTCTTGGGTCGATACCCTCTAACCTTAGTAGCAAGAAGGTTGTCGATTTTCTCCTTAGCATCTTGGGTTGTTGATGCTTCTAATATCCCTCCGACCTTACCACGCCCACCGAGTGGTATCTGTGCTTTCACCACAACAGGTTTTTCTATAATGACCCCTTCCGAAGACGAAACGATTGTACCCTTCGGAATCGGAATCTGATACTTCGCCAGGATTTCCTTTGATTCGTGTTCTAATAGCCGCATTGGTTTCTCCTCTTATTTTTTCGCTAAACATTCCTTACCGTTTTCCAAAAGAAATGAACTTCATCACCACAATTGAAAATCTTTTTTTGCATTAACAAATGCAAAGCTACTTCTTGATTTTATAAGTCTTTTGCCAATTAAATTCTCGTAAACATTATTTATAAGCAAATAAAGTGCCAAACTAAATAAGCACTACTACCCCCTAAAATCACAAGACTTTTTTAAAAAAATAGTATTAACAGACCGTTCTTGTTCAAAAAATAAACAAGTAGTTACCAGACTAATCTGAATATCATATACAACTATTTAAAATAACCAGATAACTTTATTATGTTTCAAAAATTTACATGTTCCAATAATGGACAACAATCTAAATCATCCCAAGAGTTGCAGCACTGAACTTAAAGCAAAAAATATTAATCGACTCTGTTTTCGGTTATTTTTCCTTTTGGATTCGCAAGAACTTGGCCAATAATTGAATAACAACGTGACTTTTCCCCAAAAAAACTTTATCATTTATATCTTGAGTTTTTTCTGGTATCACAAGAGAAAAACATAACTTAAAATTGGCTAAAATCGACTCCCCCCTTTGCTAACAACATTTTTCGCCCAACCTTCATTTAATAAAGTGAAAGAAAAAAATTCGCTACACGTCAAATTAATAACGCCTTATATTCCTCTTCTATGTCTGTTAAAAGGCTAAGTTCATCAAGCTTCTTCTTCGTTGGCACACCCTCATCAGTCCAACCCCGTAAACTATAATAATCTTTTAAGAGACTCTCGATGTCTGGTATAAATCCTTGGGTACCTCCTTCTTTCAAAGAAAGGGAGAGAAGACGTTTCGGCAAAACGTCATCTTTCCGGCTAAACCCTAACCGTAAATTTATCAGTCTCTTCAAATTGAGAGAACGTTCACCAATTTTAAGAATTTCTTCGAGATCAACGTCCCACCCAGTGGCAAAAGAAATCAGTCCCACTACGTGTGGGCTACGAAGCCCTGCATAGACGGAAAATTTACAAGCAACCATAGATTCAATTACTTCACAAAAATCTTGAAAGACCTTAACCCATTTAGCCTTATTCTCCGAGGAAAAACGATCCAAGGGTTCAGGAAACCCCAGGTCAGGAAACGTCACCCCCCGCTCTAACCAATAGGTCGGAGCAGCAATGTGATCTCCACCCCGTGGAATCGTCACATACGATAAAGCCCATCCACTATAAGCTCGAGGATCATGCATTGGGAGTTCTAGCCCCTTGACATGAATGGCCATATCTTCAGCCCCTTTTCCAATCCGTTTAGCAGCCACAAGACTTCCATCTGCCAAAAGATCTCCAATCCCCTCACGACGCCCGATTTTTTCGACCAAGGTTACTATTGCTTGGTGATTCCCCCACGTAAGGTCCAAGTCGTCTACGTCTTGACGCGAAAGCAATCCCTTCTCATAACATTCTATCGCCATGGCAATAACACCGCCGGTAGAAATAGTGTCCAAGCCAAACCGGTTACAAAGATCATTTGCTTTAGCAATCGCGGAAAGATTATCGTTTAAGCACAGAGATCCAAAAGCGGCCACAGTCTCATATTCCGGTCCTTTTCCTTTCAACCCAGCATACTTACCTTCCTTTATTTCAACCTGTCTTCCACAACCGATCGGACATGCCCAGCAGGTGGATCTACCAACCAGGATAGTATCGGTCATGACAGGCCCGTAAAGCTTTTTTATTCCTTCCTCCCAAGCACCTTGAGTCCAATTTTTATGGGAACATCTCCCATGACGTTAAGTGTCTCCATCCCGACATCTGTTCCGTGAGCCTTCAAGGCGAGCCCAGGAGGCGAATCTGCTATTAGCCTAAAAAGGCTTCTTAGTTCATTAAAACTATCCCCATTGGCCAAGGGCAACTTGCCATGGCCTCTCACAGCGATAGCCTTTAGATTCTTGCTCCCCATTACCGCACCCAACCCTCCCCGTGCTGCAGCGCGGCCATGATCATTTATTATTGCTGCGATCCGGCTTAACTTTTCACCCGCAGGCCCGATACAGAGCACCCTAATCTTCTTATCATTTAATTCCTCCCGCAATGTTTCTTCGGTCTCGTAAGTGTCCTTACCCATAAGATGAATGGCGTTTCTAAACTCAAGCTTTCCGTCATTGATCCAAAGATAGGTTGGATTTTTCGCCTTCCCTTTGATTACAAGAACGTCAAAGCCGGCGTACTTAAGCTCCGGCCCCCAAAAGCCGCTTGCATGAGCCTCTCCCCACGTTCCCGTCAGCGGAGATTTTGTGGCCACAACATACCTACCAGAACAAGGTGCAGATGTACCGGTTATGGGACCAGTCGTAATGACCATATCTATCGCAGGATCAAAAGAATCTTTTTCCCGGACCTACTCCTTCTTCAAAAAATCGTTTAGGGATAGTACCATCCTTACGGTTATCCTTTCCTGAAGGTTTATCTACCCTTACCTTTTTCATCTGAATCTTCCTTTTCGGCCTCGATTTATTAAAGATAGAACCAAACCTCATCCACCACCAACCGGAGGAAAAAACGCAATAACATCTCCTTCCTTCAACTCCCGGGTATTCACCTTATCAGAAACTCCCTGAGATACACCATTAATCACCACAAGTTTAGGTTCGTTAATGGGGATACCGAGAATATTTAAGAGATCCTTCAACGTTGACCCATTCTCCAAAGATATCGTTACCTTGCCGTTTGATGCTTCAGAGGGAAGATACTTGGTGAAGTCCATGAACATTCCTAAATCAATATTCACTGTCAATTTTCACTCCATAATATTCTCTCAGCATTGCATCCAGTTTCTGAAAATCTAAAACCTTTCCCTTGGTCGGTCCTCCGGCCATCGATTCCTGCAAAAAACCTTTTCGGTATGGTATCATCATTTATGGTCAACTCAGCTTTGAGATGAATATGTAAGGTTAAATCTCCGACAACTGTTTTAGGGTTTCATAGGAAAAGACGGGTCCATCTTTGCAAACATAAAAGGATCCCACATTACAACGTCCGCATTTCCCGATTCCACACTTCATCCGGTTTTCCACGGTAGTATAAATCTGGTGATCAGAAAAACCAAGGTCAAGCAGACTCTTGATCACAAATTTTATCATCACCGGTGGCCCACAAGTAACAGCAATAGAATTCTTGGGCGAAGGTTTGATTCGAAGAAGGTTATTAGGAACAAAACCAACGAATTTATCCCAGCCCTCTTCTTCCACGTCAATAGAAAGGTGAACTCGTATATCCGTTCTTTTTTCCAAATCGAAAAGTTCCTCCTTATAACAAAGGTCAATGGTAGAACGAGCTCCATAAATAATATCAATTTCTCGATAATCTTTGCGCCTATCCTGGATATAATTTATTACTGATCTAAGGGGTGCCTGACCAATCCCACCCCCAATGGTAATGATGTTTTTATTCTTCCACTCTTCCAAAGGGAAGTGATTTCCATAAGGTCCACGAATAGTGAGCACCTCACCCACCTCGCTATTATGGAGGGCAGAAGTTACTTTTCCCATTTTCATAATACTAAATTCCAAATACCCTTTTTGGGTGGGAGATGAGGAGATAGAAATCATGCTTTCACCTACCCCGAGAATTCCCACCATAGCGCATTGACCGGATTTATGGACAAAATTCTCCTGAGATGCTTTATCCGCCAGCACCAGTTTAAAGGTTTTGATCGCTCTTTCACCCCTGGTCTCAGGCCGAATACTTTCGATCTTGGCTCGTTGAGGAAGATATGGATTTTTCATCATAACTTTTTTATTTTCATAAGATTCTCAATAAGGTCTTCGTTAACGGGACAGAAACTAATGCACCGTCCGCACCCCACACAACCAGCAACACCGTATTTATCAATGTTTTGCTTAAATTTATGGTAAATTCGGTTCCGTAAGCGTTCTGCCCGGGTTGGCCTGGGATTATGGCCAGATGCGTGGAGGGTATACTCTTTAAACATACAGGAATCCCAGATCCTTTGCCGTTTTCCTCCTCCTTTAAGAACTTCATCCTGAATATCAAAGCAATAGCAGGTGGGACAGGTATAGGTACAAATACCGCAACCTATGCACTTAAAGGCTAAGTCTTTCCAGATGGGATTCTCAAAAATTTTTTCAATTTTTTCGGGAAGGTGTTTAGTCTCTATGTTCCGTTTAATTTTTTCCTTAACTGCCTGCACTATTTCGTCTTTTATTTTTTCTTCTTCAGGAGAAGCGGATGAAAGCAAGGAAGAGGCCTCTTCCACAATGGTTTTCCCCTGAGGAGAAATTACTTCGACAAAATAACTATTGGGTAATTCTATAAAGAGGAGGTCAAGACCCTCTTGAGAGGCCGGACTTCCTCCCACCGAAGTGCAAAAACAGTTCGTGAAAGGTTCCGAACAATTGATGCCAATCAAAATGGTGGCCGTTCTCTTCTCTAAATAATAAGGGTCTGGATAGTCCTGTTTAAAGACCGGGTCTAAGATAAGAAAACTACGGGCATCACAAGGTCTCAGGCCAAACATTACCCGCTGCTTCTTAGGGGTCATTGCTGAGTCATTCATAGCGTACGTTTTAGTGTCAAAAGTAAAAAGCGACTCAGTTTGAGGGAACATTATTCCCTTTGGGGTTAAAGGCTGATTTTTAAAGTCAAAGGTAGTTCCATCTATCTTGTTGACCTGCGCAAATACCGTTACCTCCTCTTTGCGCACTGGAGCGAAGAGGTCATAGCTTTCCAAAGCTTTTAAAAAATCTATAAGTTTCTCTTTTGGTAGAATAAATTTTTCCATTATCTGTTTGGCCCCTAAAGAATAAACTCTTCCGAATCTTTCAAATCATACGTGGTTAAAAATTGTTTTTGTTCACTGTCAATTCCGGGGGTAAAATTGAAAAGGCTTTTTACATCCTTTTCGAGTTTTCGATTCAAAAGCATAAGGGGTAAATTTACCGGACATACCCGTTCGCACTCACCACACCCAGCGCACCTTCCGGCTAAGTGAAATGCCCGGGAAAGATGATATATTACATTTTCCGTGGGATTAACCGAACGTTTGACCCACTGAGGAGAAAGCCGCTCTAAGATACAATTCTCACAATAGCAGAGTGGACAGGCATTTCTGCAGGCATAGCACCTGATACAGCGGGAAAATTCATTCTTCCAGAACTCCTCTTTTTCTCCCAGAGTAGCTTCCTCTTGAGGCTTGATATCCTCATACCTGTCGTCTTTACCCTCCACTTTCCCATCGATAAGGAGATCATAAATTAAAGGAGTGGGGTAAGCACAATGCTTACATTTGTCTGATAAAATATCCTCCTTTTTAATCGCAAAAGATTTGTCTCCAAAACAGATAGTGTATTTTCCGTCTTCTTCCTCTGCTCGTGCTTGGTCCAAAACTCCGGGAAACCGGGCTTCAAGTTTCTTGATGTCAATGACCCCATGGCATGGGATACCAATGATAATAAGTTCTTCCCGTATAATCCCTTTCTCGGAAAGAATCTGGTTGATCGCCCGGCTGTCACAGCCCCTCACAAAAATTCCGATTTTTTGCTCCGGTGATTTTCCGAATTTTTCGAGGGGAGTATTTTTCTCTAAACTAAGATAATTCACCAGGGAAAGATCACATAACGGGGAAAAAAAAAGTTTTTCAACTTCCGCTTCGTTTTGAGCAAAGAAAGGAGCTACTCGAAATCCATAACTCCCCTTGGTATAACCAATGACAAAGTTTACTTCCGTTTGGGAAAGAGCTTGTTTGGCTGCTTCTTTTAGTGAAAAAAGGTTCATGAATTTTCCTCAGTAAACCCCGTTAGAACGCTTTCACACGGGCCGGGGCATTTAATCCATGTGAAACAAGCTTAAGAATCGTTAATTTCACCCCGTGCTTCCGTTTCTAACGGGGTAAAATTCTTTAACGGACCCAAATTTCTGATCTTGTCGGTTAACTCCTCCATAAGGTCGGCAAATCGCTTACCTTCGGAGGCTGACACCCAACTCAGAACGACCCTTTCCGGATCAATGCCTAAAAACTCTAAAAATTTTCGAAACAGGATAAACCTCCGGCGGGTAAAGTAATTTCCCTGGCTATAGTGGCAGTCTCCGGGATGACAACCCGATATGACCACTCCATCCGCGCCTGCACGAAAAGCCTGAACAATCATTAAGGGGTTTACCCTCCCCGAACACATGACCCGTAAGGCTTTTATGTTTGCAGGATACTTATAACGAGAGGTGCCACTTAAGTCTGCACCTGCATAGGAACACCAATTACAGAGAAAGGCGATAATAGTGGGCTCAAAATGAGACATTCTTTTCTCCCAAAACGCTCAACATGGAAAGCAGTTGATTATCAGTAAATGATTTTTGTTGAATTGCCCCTGAAAAACACGTGGGAACACACATGCCGCAGCCTTTACATAAAGCATCATTCACCGAGGCTACCTTCGTAACCTCCCCAGCTTTTTCAATCATTTTGGGCTCAATCGCTCCGTAAGGACACACGGCAACACAGAAGCCACATCCCCGGCAGAGACTTTCATTCACAATCGAGGTCTGAGCTTCGGTTTTTACTTTTTCGTGTGAGATAAGGATTAAGGCTTTCGAGGCTGCTCCGCTGGCCTGGGCCACGGTATCGGGTATATCCTTAGGCCCTTGGCAACAACCCGCTAAAAAGATACCATCACTGGCAGTATCAACCGGACGAAGTTTCGGATGGGCCTCTAAAAGAAATTGATCCGGAGAGCGCGAAAGCTTTAAAAGTTTAATGACTTCTTCGGTGGATTTACTGGGAACCAGTCCCACAGCCAACACCACGAGGTCAGCTTCAACCTCTACTAATTCACCCAGCAACGTGTCTTCAGCCTTGACAATCAATTTGTCGCCCTTCTTGTAAATTTCCGAAGGATTCCCACGGCGGTATTTGACTCCTTCCATCTTGACTCGGTTATAGAACTCCTCAAACCCTTTTCCAAAAGCACGAACATCCATGTAAAAAATGGTGAGGTTGGCATGGGGAATTTTTTCTTTTACCAAATGGGCCTGTTTAGCAGTATACATGCAGCAAACCCGGGAACAGTACTCATTGCCTACGGTTTTATCCCTCGATCCCACACACTGGATAAAAACCACATCCTTAGGTTTTTTTCCCTGAATGACAATTTCTCCCATGGTCGGGCCCGAAGAATTGACCAGACGCTCAAATTCTAAGCCGGTAATCACATTGGGATAGAGAGCATAGCCAAATTCCGGTTTTCCTTTTGGGTCAAAGGTATCAAAACCGGTGGCGACAATAATGGCACCTACCTGAATAGTGATGGCTTGTTCTTTTTGCTTGAAGTCAATGGCTTTAAGCCCCTGACAGACCTGCTCACACTGTCTGCATTCTTTCTTAAGAAGATAACGGCAGGATTCAGGGTCAATCACATAGCAAGCGGGCACAGCTTGGGCATAAGGGATATAGATAGACTTCATTTTCGAAAGGTTTAAATTATAGGGATTCGGGGTTTCGATCGGGCAATAGCTAACGCACAGACCACAGGCATTGCACTTGGTTTCATCAATATAACGGGTTTTTTTCCTAACGGTTATCTCAAAGTTCCCGACGTAACCTTTAACATCAGCTACCTCCGCATAACTGATAATCTCAATGTTGGGATGGTTTCCAACCTCAGACATTTTCGGGGTGAGGATACAGGCGGAGCAGTCTAAGGTGGGAAAAGTTTTATCAAGCTGGATCATATGCCCACCAATAGTCGGGTCTTTTTCCACCAGGTATACTTTATAGCCGGCATCAGCAATGTCCAGTGCTGCCTGAATGCCGGCGATACCACCACCAATAACTAACACTGTCGGGGTAACGCTGACTTCTTTTTCAGTGAGAGGTTCTAAAAGCGCCACCTTGTGAACCGAGGCGGCTAAAAGAGAGTGGGCTTTTTTAGTAGCACTTTTCTTGTCCTGGTGAACCCAGGAACATTGTTCCCGGATATTGGCCATTTCAAACAGGTAACGGTTGAGACCAGCGCTCTCCAGAACCTTCCGGAAGGTAAGCTCATGCATGCGGGGAGAACAAGCAACCACCACCACCCGATCAAGCTTGAATTCCTCAATGTCTTTTTTAATTAAATTCTGTCCGGGATCAGAACACATATACAGGTAGTCGCGGGCAACTTTCACATAAGGTAACTTTTCTGCAAACGTGCTGAGTTGCGCCACATCCACAGTTGCCTTGATATTAATCCCGCAGTGACAAATATAAACACCGATTCTCATAATTTTTAATCCTGATCATTAAACGTTCAAACCGTTTAATCCATTGCCTCGCCAACGATTTCGATTACATCCATGACTTTAAGTTTGTCTTCCAACCCTAAGGTCTTGACGGCATCTTCAAGAGTTAGAATGCAGAACGGACAGGCGGTTGCGATAACGTCTACCCCCATATCGAGAGCATCTTTTACTCTGATATTCGCTGTCCGCTCGAAGGCTTCAAAGGCTTCAATCCACATCCGTCCTCCTCCACCTTCACAGCAGAGACTCCGTTCCCGTGAGCGGTCGAATTCTATAAAAGTTAGTTCCGGAATGTTTTGAAGGATCCTTCGGGGTTCTTCAAAAATTTTATTATGCTTCCCCAAAAAACAGGGGTCATGATAGGTGACTTTTTTAGAAAAACTCTTGGAAAAGATAAGCCTCCTTTGGGAAATAAGCTCATCAACTACTTGAGTATAATGCTTGACCTCAGCCTTCAATTCAGTATAATCATGTGTAAAAGTATTAAAACAATGGGGCGAGGAAACGATTATTTGTTTGATGGGATATTTGGTAAAGTTTTCCATGTTTTTATCGCGCAAGGCTTCAAAATCCCAAATATCCCCTAATCGTTTGATCTCATTTCCGCAGCAAACTTCTTCCACCCCCAGGATTCCAAATTCTATTCCTGCTTTTTGTAGTACCTTAGAAATCCCTCGCGGGATTTTTTGGAGCCGTTTGTCAAATGCCGGAGTGCAGCAGACAAAATAAAGAACTTCCACCTCCGGTACATCGGCAATATTTTTTGCGTTTAGTCCCTCGGCCCAATCGACTCTTAGGTCTTTACCCATTCCCCACGGGTTTTTGCGAACATCAATACTTTTTAAAACATCACCAATCTTTTTGGGGACTGCACCATCCTCTACCAAAACACTCCGTAAATTGATAATCTCACCCATCGGGTCAACCCCTTTCGGGCAACGGTTCGTACAGGTCCCGCAGGTCGAACAATTCCAAAGAAAATCTTTATTGTGCGCAACTTCTTCGCCTTCGGTATTTAAAATATCGTAGAGGATCCGGCGAACATTAAAAGATTTGCAGATTATAGCAATCGGACATCCCCCGGTACATTTTCCACATTGAATGCAGGGAAATACCGGCTCCCTTTTTATCGTTATTAACCTCTCCCATTCCTCTTCTGGCATACCTGATACCTTTCGTAATTATTTAAACGCGTTTTAATAGGAGCGTTCAAAATCAGTGGCGTACTTTTCTACCTCTACCAACGTCAAAGCGCCGCTAGCACAACTCTTCACACACATGGGGTCAGGGGGCTCACCGCACATGTCACACTTTAAGGGAATCTCACTGCCAGGCTCAACAAAAAGATGACGCGAGGGACACGACGCTACCGGACACAAAACACATCCATCAATCTCTACCCCCCCAATTACCTTCACCGTTTTATTTGTGCACTGAGCCCCAGTAAAGGGACCGGAAATGATCGGAATATAAAGCCTTTGCCCAGGCTCATGATAAATCCGGATCCTCGATTTTAATGGGTTTACCACCTGAAAATGTTCCAATGAACAGATGGCTTCACAACTGCGACAACCGGTACATTTATTAGAGTCAATTTTAACCCTGGGCATCTTTACTCCTTTTTTGTTTAGCCGTTAGAAAGGCCTCGTGCATAAGTGCGGGGTAAAATTAAAAATTCTTACACTTTCTCACACGGGGTAAATCCTATAAGCCTAATTCGCTTATTTTTTCTTCCGTAGGAACTCCGTCTTGGTCCCAACCTCTCAGTTCATAATATTCGATGAGCATCTTATCCAGTTCCACCACGTGCCCCTTGGCGGGTCCTCGCGGGGATGGTTCTTCCAGCAATCTTTTAGGGAGAGTGTCGGTTTTTTTAGTGAGTCCTGCTTTAAGATTAAACAACCGTTCGAGGTTCCAGATCCTTTCTCCGGCCTTTAGCATTTCTGCGCTATCAAAACCTACCCCGGTTACTGCATTGAGTAAGGCTTCCATTGTACCATCCTGCCAGATTCCCCGGAAAGCAAAGATACACATCCCACTGGAGTCAATCACCGAAGCAAAATTCTGAAAGTTTATGGCCAACAGAGCCTTTCCTTCACACGTTAACGGGTCAACCTTTTCAGGGATACCAACAAGTTCAGACAAAGAAGTAAGCCCGCGAAGATGACAGGCTCCACGGTTGGACGTGGCATAGGCAACTCCCATCCCTTTAACGCCCCTAGGGTCATAGCCAGGAAACTCTTGTTTTTTAACCCCCATGAAAAACTCGGGATGACCGTATTTTTCTGCCAGCCGATAACCCCCTTCAGCTAAGACCTTCCCAAAGCCTTCATTTTTGCAAATCATTTCCACCAGCTTAACCAGCGCCTCACCATCACCAAAGGTAAGCTTGAATCCTATATCCTCTTCAGGCAGATAATCTCTTTCCGAAAGTTCCATGGCACAGGCAATTGTGCCTCCGGCTGAAATTGTATCTACTCCAAATTCATCACACAGATAATTGGCTTTGGCGATTGCGGCCAGATCATCTACCTCGCAGGAAGCACCCATCAGAGCAAGGGTTTCATATTCCGGGCCCATGCCTTTCCAGACTTTACCTTCTTCCTTTACTTCGGTGATTTTTCCGCAGCGGATAGGACAGCTGAAGCAACCAAAGCTTCCCTTCACGATCTTTTTTTTCATTTCCTCGCCGTTGATTTTGGCCGCATGGTCAAAAACCCCATACTTAAAATTATGCGTAGGCATAATTCCACACTCATTATAAAAAGAAACCCCTGCTGATGTGCCGTAGGTTGGAAGATTGTATCCTGTTGATTTGGCCTCTTTTAATTTTTCCCATAATAAAAACAAAGTATTCTTTAACTGGTCATGCTTATCTATGTTTATACTTTGTGAGCCTTTGACCACCACTGCCTTTAAATTTTTTGATCCCATGACCGCTCCAACCCCGGACCGGGCGGCATGTCTTTCGTCATCGGTTACTACGGCGGCGATTCTTGACAGGTTTTCTCCTGCGGGCCCAATACAAGCAACCCGAAACTCACGCGCTTCCCAGTCGGTCTTCCCCAGACTTTCCTTTAATTCCTGCTTTATCAGTCCCACTGTCTCAGGAATAACCTTTCCCCAAAGAAATGATGCGGGCCTGATTTCAATATGGTCGTCCTCGATGAGCAGATAAACCGGCTCTTTTGCTTTGCCTTCAAAAATTATTAAATCATACCCCGCAAATTTAAGCTCCGGCCCAAAATTACCCCCTGAATTCGAACAGGCAATCGCTCCGGTTAAGTAACCCTTAGTAACTACCATAAACCGGCTGGCAGCAGCACCCGCACCAGTAAGGGGGCCAGTGGCAAAGATGAGTTTATTTTCAGGACTTATTGGATCAACCGCAGGATCAATTTCATCAAAAAGTATTTTCGAAGCGAGGCCTCGACCTCCGATAAAATTCCTCGCCATCAAAGGATCCAAAGACTCTAAGAAATGTCTTCCTTCACTTAAATTAATCCGTATAATTTTTCCCATCCACCCATTCATGCAAAAGTCCTCCAAAATATTTTCTGCATCAAAATGACATTATGACCGGTTAGCTAACTTCAAGTACCGGTCGCTCATCCACCTGCTCGTGCTCGCACTGCCATAACACTCATAGAGGCGTCCGTTCTTCTATTTGTTTGTTTGATTGTACACCTGCCCTTCCTAAACCTTTTTATACTGCTTCCATCCCTCCTCGTAGAAATCATTCCCATAAATATCATTTACTACTAAAGCCGGAAAATTTTCCACCTCGAGTTTCCTGATTGCTTCAGCGCCCAAGTCTTCATACGCTACTACTTCTGCCTTTTTAATTGTCTTCGAGATAAGAGCACCTGCTCCGCCGGTGGCAACAAAATAAACAGCTTTGTATTTTTGCATTGCCTCTACCACCTCTTTCCCTCGTGCTCCTTTGCCGATCATCCCCTTAAGGCCTTGAGCGATAAGCAGTGGGGCATAAGAGTCCATTCGGTAACTGGAGGTAGGACCAGCAGAGCCAATTACGCTACCAGGTTTAGGTGGTGTTGGACCAACATAATAAATAATTGCTCCCTTGATATCAAAGGGGAGTGCTTTACCCTCCCGTACTAACTCAACCAGGCGTTTATGGGCTGCATCTCGAGCCGTAAACAAGGTGCCAGTTATCAGGACACGATCGCCAATGTGGAGTTTTTCTAACATATCATCAGTAAGTGGTGTAGTTATCTGAGTCACTTTTCCCACGCACACTCCCTCCTTATGTATTAAAGAATTGCTTCTCGGTGACGATTACTGTGACATTGAATGTTAACTGCCACGGGGATGCTGGCAATATGGGTAGGATAGGTTTCGATATGAACATCGAGCGCAGTAATTGTACCTCCTAACCCTTGGGGACCAATGCCCAACTGATTAATTTTTTTTAAAAGTTCTTCTTCCAACTTAGCAATTTCTGGATGGGAGTGACGTTTCCCCACCGGTCGAAGAAGTGCCTTTTTAGCGATAATGGCCGCCTTTTCGAAGGTACCCCCAATCCCTACTCCGACAATCACCGGAGGGCATGGGTTTGCTCCGGATTCCTCCACCCGCTCGACAACATACCGTTTTACTCCCTCAATTCCCACTGCGGGAGGAAACGCTATTACCCGACTCATCATCTCACCCCCAAATCCTTTGGTAAGTACGGAAAGCTTCAATTTGTTTCCGGGCACAACTTCCACGTGAATAACCGGGGGAGTGTTATCTCCAAGGTTTTTCCTTGTGAGCGGGTCAAGCGTTGATGCCCGGAAACACCCGTCCTTATAGCCTTGCCTCACTCCCTCGGTAATCGCTTCGTTTACGTTTCCTCCCACGACATGGACATCCTGCCCAAGCTCTATAAAGACTATTACCATCCCGGTATCTTGACACACTGCAAGGCTTTCGTCCTTGGCGATCTTCGCATTTTCCAGTAACTGACGGAAAACATCTTTTCCTACCGGAGAAACTTCTTTCTCGAGTCCCTGGTTATACGACTCGATTATGTCATCCCCGAGTATGGTATTGGACTCAATGCAAAGTTTCCGCACAGTCTCAGTTATTTCTTTTGCTGTGATCTTCCTCAGATACATAATGAAATTCCCTCTCAAATTCTCCCTATAATATTCCCATCTGGTGACTACGCAGCCGATGGTATTTTATATCGCTGCTCCTCTCTTTATAGTCAATTTCCCTCTACCCCTTATTTATTAATATACCATGTCAACACTTATAAAAAAAACCGGGGATAAGCCCGGCTTTTTTGCGAAGATTTGAGGTTATAGTAAATCGTTGCCTTAAAAAAACCCGCCATTCTTAGTTAGTATTCGCCAACAATTATCTTCCCATTCCCCTGGGCACCGCTTTTCGATTCCACCATAAACTGGTAGGTGCCTTCTTTAACAAACCTAAGGCTCGATGTTCCTCCTAAAGGTATATAGCTGGTAACAAAACAATTCTCCTCAGTAATTTTAAATCCCATAGGAGCTGCAGTGGCATCTAAACAAGTTTTGCCTTCTTTAAAGATAACTTTGATTTCAACATCGCGCACATGATTAAACCACACCACACAGTCGCCTTTTGAAATCCATACCGTACCAGGTTCAAGGTAAAGAGTCTTGGATCCTGTTGATGCTGCCTCACTAATTACTTTGATTATCCGACACTCCGCCGCAATAACATTTGTTAACACACCTGCGAGCAGAGTTATAAAAACTATCAAGCAAATCCCTACCGCGAATAAATAATTATTTTTATTAATATTTTTATTCATAGCACCTTCCTTTCTTTATATCTCGCCAATATTTGTGTTTTGTAAAACTTACAAAATCGGCTTAAAAAAATACGCACGGGCTGTTTTATCTTCTTTCGAAAAAAAATCGAAAAAAGGCCTCCCTGCCAATTGGCAAGCTTCAGCATATCGTTAGCGCAGATTTTCCACCTTTGGTTATCAGCCTTTGTGCCAACACATTGTTTACTATAAAGTAAAGGGTACTTCTACTCATTATCCAAAAACCAGCAAAGAAGTTTGAAATCCAAAATAAAATTTAATTGACCATACCTATCTATAATACTACTAACTACTTGGCAAAGGATTTTTTGCCGGCCCGTAAAAGCCAATCAGGGTAGCAGTAGTTATGGTCACCGGAAGCACAGCCTTCACAAAATCCACGTAATCTGCTGCCTCAAGAATTTCTAAACTTTGCGTTTTGAGAGCATACAAAGTAAAAACATATCTATGAGGCAAGTCCGGAGGCCATGGTCCTCCGTATCCTTTTCCATACCCAGGTATTTTAAAAGTCACAAAATCGCTATTTAATTCTCTCGTTCCTTCTGGCAAAACTCCGTCGGGGCTTACGCCTTCCGGAAGATTGACAATAGTGCTCGGGATGTTATAAAGCATCCAGTGAACAAACACTCGGGGGAATTTGAATTCTGCCGGTACATCAGGATCTGTGATAGTGAAGGCAAAGCTCTTTGTGCCTTTAGGTATATCTTCCCAATTCAATGGGGGAGAAACTTTGTTTTTTTCAGCGTATCTTTCCGGAATTGTTCCTCCGTTTGCAAAAGCTGCCGATTTTAGGCTAAACATTTTTCCACCTCTTTTGTGATTCAACAGGCCAGGTTCGTAACAAACCCCAAACGTTTTGTCACATTTTTTCTTTAGCGAACCCCAACCAATCAATCCTGTCACATAAAACATTATTGATTGGCTGGGAATTTGCTTTCGCTTGTTAAAGTTTTAAAATCTTTTCCAGTACTGGCATAAGATATTTCTTAAACACATCGGGGCTTTCGGACATCGGGAAATGACCAATGCCTTCCATGATAATAGCTTCTGCATTTTTAATTTTTTTAGCGGTTTGTTGGGTCATTTCTGGCGTACAGGCAAAGTCATACACACCGGTCATCATGTACATTGGTACTTTCCCCGATATTTTACCGCATAGTTCCCGAAAATCGTGATCAACACTATAAAAATAAAGGTCTCCCTTGAAAATACCGGGACCGCCTTGTGAATAATACCACCAGGTTTCCCACCTGTAGTGGTCAGGACTCTGGGGAGCCATCAGGCCAAAAACAGATTGAGCACATACCTCGCCCCCATGAATCTGCGGGTGCCAGAGAGGATCAATCCACCAGCCAGGGGAGTAATCACATGCTTCAATCGCAATGAGGGCTTTTATTTCACTCTCAAAGTTCAATGCCAGAGGCAAACAAATGTTTCCCCCCATGGAACTTCCCATAATTACCGGTTTTTTCAAATCCAGCGCCTTACAAAAAGCCATGGTAATTTCAGCATAGAATTTGGAGGTTAATTTATATTCATCTTCCTCCTTGTAGTAATTTTTGGGAGGAATAGACTTCCCATGTCGCGGCAGGTCAAACGCGATAACCCGGAAATTTTTCGTAATATCCGGATCACACATCTGGTGTCTCCATTCTCGCCCATCGGTACCAGCGGTATGCAAACACACCAATGGTATACCCTGCCCATTCTCTTCATAATAAATTCTGTATTCTTCCCCCGCACAGGGGACATATGCATAACGTCCAATTATAGGATCCACTTTAGCCATATTCAACACCTCCTTTTATTCATTTGATTAAAGGGTTCAATTGACCTGTCTCATTACGGCAAGCATCCAGCATAAAGCACGAAGGTTTTGCCAAAATGGTTTTGTATCTCCTTCGATTTTTAATTTCCCGTGAAGCGGATGAGCCATAGCCCAGATGTCGTTATACATCGGAGGCGGTAGTGGTTCGGCAAACTTACTCCAAGAAGCAGCCGGCGCTCTCAAGGCAAACTGCCATCCCATCATGTTAGTGGTTATTTCATCGGTAACCACTTCAATTTTACCGTCTCTCACCTTAACCAGATAGTCCTTCTCGTCCATTCCGATCACAAAATTCGCGGTAAAAAATTTACCTATCACCTTCAGCACTTTATCTTCATTTACCTTCTTAGCCCATTTTTCAACCCACTGTTTGTTTAGTTGAGCCATAATCTCGTACCCCCTTTCACTTAAAAATTTAAATTGTTCTTTTGCCTTTCCGTCCCAAATCGCAGGGAAAAGGCAACACTTTCACCCGGCAAAAAACATTCCACTTTTCCAGGCTTCACCAGTCATCACTTTATCCCTCTTTTTCCTGCTGCCCCCGCAACCTATTTCCCCGGGAAAGACTCGCGCAAAAGAAGAAAAAACCTTACAAACACAATTTACTTGAACATGTATTTAAGCTCTAACCTCACGCAGTCGTTTGCGTAAAAGTCCCCAAAGGGGTCCTTAGGATCGTTCTGGCTAAAATACTGCAAGGTAAGAATGGCGCTCAGTTTATTGCGAATAACTTCATAGTTGGTTACCTGCCTCAGCCATACCACATCGCCCTGAGGATCCCAATACGCAAGGATATTCGCACCCCCGGGTAACATACCGAAGTCTTTCATGATAAACAATGTCCAAGCCCATTTATAATGCTTTCGTGGGTCAGTGCCAAAGGTGAATATACCATCTCTCTTGGCTTCTTCCCATCGCGGAAGAATTGTCTGCCAGAATTGTACGCTGAACCACCAGTCCTCAAAAAAGTATTTATCCAGGCCCAGAACATAATCTATATGGTCGTATCTATGGACAAATTCCAGTTTACCATCCTCAGGATTAAGCCATCCATTCCCATAAGACTGGTCTCGTATGTAGTAGGCAAACTCACCTCTGGCAACCAGGTTTTGCATACCCAATATACAGTCCCAGTTGTAGTCAAAGGATGCCCCTAAAATATGCATCCTTCTGCCTTCCATATCGTAAATATTTTGAATGGCGGGGTTATAAGGGTTTCTTGCATAAGCATACACGTAATCAGAGAACTTAGTAAGATAGTTCAAGGTGTAGTGCAGTTGGCCCACTTGCTGGCTCCACCGGGCACCGTATCCCATTTTGTCCCCCTGAACGCTGTTACAACTTGAGCCCGCTCTTCCGGTCCACAAATTGGGATTCCAATCAAAAGCTCCCGCGTCTTGAAACCCCTGGAAAAGATCAACCGCAAAAAAGGACCAGGGCGTATAGGCATGGGCTACCACTCCGTGCTGCCAGTTAATAAGCCATAAAAACTGGAGGTTGCCCTGAACCTGGGGAAACTCACGCTCTATCCGAAGCATCCAGCTGGGTATTCTGCTTTCTGAAAAATCGGACATCGTCCAATCGCTCCAGTCAAAAGCGTTCACCACGTCTAACAACCGGAGCCCATCCGCCTTACCCCAAACCACCTGCTGCCTGCCGCCGCGGACAAACCAGTTTTCGTATCTAAAATCAATATATCCTTCACGCAGATAATCTTGATACACTAATTGGTCAGTTGAGCCGAACTGATCTCTTGATCCGGGCACTGACGCGATTCCTTTGTTTGTAATATCGTAGACCGCATCATAAAAATATTTTAACTCCAGGTGCCAGGAAAAATTATTATTAACCTCTCCGTCTCCAATTATTCGGGCCTGCCATTGAAATTTCATGAAATCGTTGGGAGATTGGATCCTCCACAAGGTGTCATTCTTCAAGTACCCCTGAAGGGCAACCCGGTTTCCAAAAACAGTGTTGTTCCACTCATAAGCAGTTACATTGTCTGCCTTAACAAGAAACAAAAGACAGCCGGTAATTATCATCAGGACAGAAAGCAACCGTCCCCCCTTTATTCCTTTTAAAATTTTATTTTTTTTTCGCATTTATTACTCCTCCTTTTTCCAGGTTATGGTTTTTACTTATGTTAAAAAATCCTTACTGGTAAATTATAAATTGATGAAGCATCACCTCCTTTATCGGTAAAAATGATTTTAGTCTAAACCCTTGGTTAAAAACTTTGGTTTTAAAGCACTCCACATAATTGGGGAGGTCAAAAAGGTAACGACAAAACAAACCAAAATAATCAGCCCCATGCAAAATCCTACTGACCCAATGTAAAGAGGTATAGGGGCAAGAATCATTAAACCTACAATTAATGCCAGCTGGGAAAAAAACACTCCTTTCAGGATCTTCGAAAAACAAAGGCCGAGAGAGTGGTCAAAATTGTTTCCTTTAGCATATTCTTCCCGAAACCGGTAAAGAAAATAGAATTGAGGATCAATCGCTATACCCATAGCTATCGCCATACTGCTGGCGGCATTGGAGTCAATAGGGATACCGAGAAGATGAATTAACCACAACCAAATTAAAGCTCCCCACAAAAGCGGTAAAAGAAGCACCAAACCACCAACGATCGTACGCAAAATTAAAAGTACAATGATAAGCGTAGCTAAAGCGCTCAAAAACGTGCTTATAACAAGCCACTTCCGGATACTTTGATTAAACGCTTCAGCGATACCAATGGATCCCCCCCCGATCTTTGCGATTACTTTATCACTATTAAATTGGTCTGTAGCATACTGCTTGGCGCTCTCAAATACCCGGTCGACAGTTTCAAGGGAAGTATCAGACACATAGGCGGTAAGCACAGCCATGTCATACTCGGGAGTAACCACCGCATCAAAGCTTCCCGGCTCACCTAAACTATAAAGAAAAAGATATTCGCCTATGGTTTGCCGGTCATCAGGAATGGTAAGGTAGTCATCATTTTCTGCGTGCAGGAATCGGTTCATGAGCTTTATGTAGTTGGGTAGCTGGAAACAACCGGCCACGCCGGGTATTGTGTTGAGGTAAGCGGCAAAATCGTCAATCTTCCGTAAAACCTCAGGATCCTTTAATCCCTCATTCTCCTTTGCTTCGATCAGTATATTTAAGGGGTAAATCCCCTTAAATTTTTCTTTCATTTGCATTTCCATCTGGTAAATTTCACTATCATTCCACGAGCGGGTCAGTTGGTTGTGAATCGCATACGTATTATCCTGTCCCATTGGGAGTTGAACTATCCGATACACAGCAAAAATGAACACCACTATTACCAATCCAAATATTACCCATCGTGCCTTATTGGGTATAATCAGAGAATCTACCAACGTACTGATTAATCGGTCGACAAAAGAAACTCTCTCTTTCACCAGATCCTGGCGCTTTTTCGGCAAACCAGGGAAAAAAGAAAGCAGGGGAATAAGAAATAAATACATCACCACGATGGTGCCCAAAAATCCAAAGGCAGTTGTCGAACCAAGAACAGAAAGATTATTAAAAGGAATAAACGACAAAATAACAAAGGCCGAACAATCAGTAAGCACCGAAATAACAATCGGCAGCGAAAGAGCGACAATGTTATTTTTAATGGCGTTTTCCGGCTCTATGTCCCCCACGTACTCTTCTTCCAGAAAGCGCCGGAAAAACTGTACCGAATGGCAGGTAATCGTTGCCATAACAATAAAGGGCGCAAGAAAACCCGATGCTGACTTGAGGGTATCGCCAATGAAAAAAACAAATAAGCCAAAAGCCCAGATTATAGCCAAGAGCCCCATCGTAACCGAAAGAATAACCGCCCTCCGTCTTCGTAAGCTCATATAAAGCACTACTATTATGCCCACCAGAAAAGCAATAAATGCCCATAACACATACGGAAGACCGTCGCTGTTTACCCAGCCGATGATTATCGGTGATCCGGCAATATTAATAATATGGTCTTCATCCCTTACGGAATTTACAATGTTTTGAATCGCTTTATAAATTTCAACCGGATTGGTCTGAGGCAATCCCAGAGGACTCGTTTCCCCAAAACCGGTTCGAAAATCCCCTATAATTATTGTTGATTTTGCATCAAGTGACACTATAGAGCCATATATGGTCGGGTTGTGATAAACCCCCCATTTGATCCGCTCAATGCCTTCTTTGTCTTCAGGAACATCAGCCATGAGCACATCATTATCCAGATCGTCTTCTGATCCCTTCATATACCTTACTTTTAAAGCTGAAAGGCCAACCAGGTAATAAGGCACCACCCCGCGGGTTTTTAGTATCTCGTCCCCGATAGTTTTAACTATTTCCAATGTTTTTTTGTTAAAGATATCACCTTCTTTAACGCTTACCTGAATGGTTACAACATTGGCACCTCCGAATTTTTGCTGAATAAACTCATTAACTTGCACATTAAAGTTATTTTCCGGTGGCCATTTGTTCGGATCATCAAAAACCTTTATGTGGTAAGCTAAATAACCAAGATAGGCGGTTATTGCGAGGAAACATAATAAAACCAAAATTCTATTTCTTACCAGGAAGTGAACGAACTTTACTAAAATAGATGGCTTATTCTGCTCTGTACTCTGTCCTGTCATTTTACATTCTCTCCTTCAGCAGGATTAGGTAAGTTTTGCAATTTAATCTCCGAATCCAACCAGCAAAATAAAGTATTAAAAACTAAGGCTGCGCAATTTAACTCGCGCCAATTAACGTCATAATATTGACTTTGACGTCTTTTGTTCCGCCTATCTTTTTCACAATATTCTCGATCCGCTTGATTACTTCTTTGCTATCCACCACAAATGCCTTTATACTGACAGTAACGACACCATCCTTGGCGGTAACCGAAATGTCAAACGACGGCAGGTCCTTTGATAAAGCGGCCTCCAACAAAGCCGCCTCTACCTGCGCTGCCAGAAGCAGGTCGTTAACAATAGCCTGAGACGCGGATGTGGTATGAAAACAAGGGAGCTGAACCGTGTCCGCTATAATAGCCGCGGCATCATCCGCGGAGATGGTCTTAAGGTGCAAAACCATATCATAGATCCTTGAATCCAAGGTATCAATGCCATAAAGGTGTAAACTCCACTTGCGACGTTCCTCATGGTCTTTCACTAACATGGTGCGGGCTTTATCATAAGGAATATTTTGGCGCGCCATTTCTTCTTTAATCTCATCCTCGAGGTCGGCAGTGATGTGAATTTTGAGCACGTGAGGAATCCCTTTTAAAAAAAATGGGGCGGCCAATCCGTGATAAACGATATTGTCTTGAACAACTCGTTGCAACAAAGCCGCTTTAATATACGCAATATACTTTTCCTTCCCGTAGGTGAACCGCTCAAGAATGGAGGGCGCGTCATTGATGGCCCGGGAAAGCTCTATTTCAGGAATATTGAACTGCCGGGAGGCCTGAAGAAGGATGTCGCGTGAAACACACCCATACCCTAACTTTTGAGCAACTTTTTCAGCAACTTCTCGACCCAGTTCCCAAGAACCTCTGCTGATTGAAATAACCGACATTAGCTTAATCCCTCTGTATCATATTTGGTTAATGAGATTTTTTCTCTTATCTCTTACGAGTATCTATTACTTTATCAAAATTTATTTATTTGAAAGAGCTATCCCTTTTACACTGATCCGAACGCCGAATAAATAAGGGGATAGCTCTTTCCTTTGAGGAGGAGACAGAAATTTAGGGCTTTTTGCCCAGCGTGGGCGCCCAGTAAGCTTCCCGCGTCATACTCTCGGGATCGAACGAAGAAGGATCCATACCGATGTCGCACTCCTGCCTATTAAAATAGTCAGCAGTCTGGCGCGTCGACCCTGCCCATGTGCCTTTATAACCGCTCTTGGCATCCGAGATCCATCCAATGCCCCACAGCAGATAGGATGGGTCAACATCAGTCGAGGTCTCAACAAGGGGCCTGAAGTTAAAGTTAAACGTGTAAATCAGTTGTCCTTTATCGTCATAAGCATAAAAAAAGTCGTTGAGAGTATTTGTACTAATGTAGATAACCTTCTTCTGAAACCACCAGTTTGGATAGCTGGGAGTGCATTCAATCTCCGCACAGAGCTCACCGGCGTTGTCAAAACAAAAAGGAAATGCCTTTCCGTTCTTTGTCTCATAATCTACATATTTTTGGGCATCCTGATAGTTATAATTAAAAACCTCAGGCCCAGGGTTAAAAATTTTATATCCCGTTAATTTGTAGTTATGATCAATAAAGTGAAGTTGCGGCCAGTCTTCATTTCGGCAGGGCGTTCCAAAAGCATAATCCCCCTTTGCTCCGGTGGACATTCTGCGGACCCGCTTAACCGAAGGCAGATAAAGCCACACGCGAATATTTTTTTCGGGGTTGTCATAGCATCTCGATATCAAACCCAGACCTTTGACGTCGACCGGTTCAGTTAAAATTACCCGCTGCAGGCTTATCAGGTCCGGGTCCTGCTGACGCATTTCCGGGTGCCTCTGGGTGTGAATTTTGTAATTTGAGCCAACCTTGCTCCTCAGTTTCCCGGATGGCTCCCACAGCTGCAATTTCCAGCCATTCGACTGGTCGAGCATCTGGGCTCCATTTTGCGTGTAAACAAACCTTTTCCACCACTCTCGTCCATCCCATTGCTTTACCCGCTCATCAGCCGTTAAATCATGAGGGACACGAAGGCCTTTTTTCATTCCCCAATTTTTCACGATATAGGCTGGCCCTATATCGTTATACTTTTTTGGAAAAACATTCTTGGGAGTCCACCAAAACTTCTGATCGGTTCCATAGGTCACCCAGCAACCCTTCACCCCATCCTTTTCGGCTGGTTGAATGGCAAACTCCTTCCCTCCAATCATTGCCTTGTACGCCTCAAACTCAGCCCAGGACTCACTATTTACCAGCAATATCGCAAAAATTATCATAAGACCTAAAAAGCACTTCCTGGTGCTTATCAACCCACATAGACTTTTCATAAAACCAACCTCCTTTCATAGTTTTAATTATTTTCCTTCCCTATCGTCCGTCACTTTAAGGCTCCTTAATTTTTTGGCAAAACACTAAATAGATTTTCCATCACCTCCTCTTGCGTGTCATCGACACTTATTTTGGCAGAAGCTTGTATCTTTTATAATAATAATATTAATAAGTTACTAATAGAATAGTTACAAACAACATCAAACTCACATTTATTAGTTTAAAGAGTAGCAAGCAAAGTGCCAACTCGCAAAAAATTTATTATTTATTTGATTTTAAATAGATTTTTTAAAAAATAAAAGATCCAAAATGATAATTATTGTTCAAAAAGTGTGCATATTGTGTGCGTGTTAACCTTGAATCACAATAAATTTATACCTAATGCTAATGAATAATTAATAAAATTTCATATTGTCCATTTAAAATACATGTTCTATATTAAAACATATTCTTGCATCAACTCTTCTATGAACTACTCCACCGCAAGAGACTGTGTCGCAATGTCATTCTGAGTCCCGCTGCAAGCGGGGCGAAGAATCTATTTTTCTAACCTACCTATATTAAAAAAATAAGAGAAAAATTATGATGTGGGGATGATTAAAAGGAAAAGGTATCTTGCAGAAAGAGCGTGGTCCAAACATCTCCTAAAAGTTTTACACTGCCAGAGTAAGTTTCTTTCAACACATTACTATAACTTTCGACCCCATAGAGCATTTTCTTGAAAAACCCCTTACGAGCCCTTACGTGCTTGGCTCAAAAATTCCAACAATTTTTCTACCGAGGTCTAATTCATCACATCGACTTTATTTTTTAAGTTTTGGCATCATCTCTTGTTTCTTTAATTCCATACTCCTTTATCTTTTGGTAAAGTGTCGTACGCCCTATCCCGAGGATAATAGCGGCCTGCCGCTTGTTCCCGCGTGTCAAGGCTAACGTCTTCGCAATAGCCTCCTTTTCGATTGCAAATAAATTTTTTGGACGACTATCACCCCGCTCGAGGATAGCAGATATAGCGTCTCCCTCACCACTCACAGATTTATGATAACTAATCTGCTGGAAAAAGATTGACAGATGCCGCGCGGAAAGGACACCATTTTCCATAACAGTAACGGCATTGTGAACCGCATTCTTTAATTCCCTAATATTTCCCGGCCAATCATACTCCATAAGTTTCTCACAAAACTCCGGCAAGATTCGTTTGATGGGCTTATTCAATACATTGGTGAACTGTTCGATAAAATAGTCAATCAGCAGCGGAATGTCTTCCTTCCTCTCCCTTAAGGGGGGTAATTTGATCCGGAACACATTAAGACGGTAGAAAAGGTCTCTTCTGAATCTTCCTTGAAGCACTTCCTGGGCAAGATCCCTATTAGTAGCTGCAATTACCCTGACGTCGACATCAATCCTTTCATGCCCTCCAACTCTTTCTATTTTTCGTTCTTCCAAAACCCTCAGGAGTTTGGCTTGCATCCCCAGGGGCATATCAGCAATCTCATCCAAAAATATAGTCCCTTTATCAGCTAATTCGAATTTTCCGAGGTTGGTGCGATAAGCGTTAGTAAAAGCACCCTTTTCGTGTCCGAAAAAAATACTTTCGAATAACTCAGAGGGAATAGCTAAGCAGTTCACCGCAACAAAAGGTTCTTTCATCCTCGGACTCGCGCTGTGAATCACTTGAGCCAAAACTTCTTTCCCGGTTCCGCTTTCCCCTTCAATGACGATATTACTCTCGCCGGGCGCCACCAAGCTTACAAACTCCTTTATATTAGCCATATGACCACTTTGTCCGACCATATCATAAAGAGTAAACCGAAGCCCGTTTTCGGAGAGACCCTTTGCCAGCTTGGTAAGATGCTTAAGATCCTTCAGGAAAACCACCACACCCCACACTCCTCTGGTTTGATCCTCTGCAAATTTTACCGTAGTTAAATATTTTCGGCCGTTTACAGACAATTCCACCTCTTCACCAGTTTTATCCTGATCTCTTAAAATCTTCATAACGCTATCTTCAAGAGTTACATGACCAATTGCTTCAGAAATATGTTTCCCCTTCACTTTATTATTAGCTATTTTGAATATTTTCTTTGCGGTTTCATTTAGCTCATAAATCATACCCGCATGGTCAATGATCAAAATACCTTCAGCCATTGAATCGATCGTTGTTTGTAAGGCATTACCATATACGGACAGGACATTATTTATTAAATGAAGTCCTAAAAGGTTCTCAATTGCTTTTGCGGTGGCCGAGGCCAAAGCAAGGTTCTGATCGTTTGCAAAGGTTTGAGCGCCTGCCACTCCTATGACTCCCAAGAGTTTATTTTCATCATTTGGGTGTTTTATGGGCGCGTAAGACCCCACCACAAAGTGGAATAATGCATTATAATGTTCACAACCAACAATTTGGATTGCCTTGCTATGTTTCTTTACCAATGAATATCCTGTAGTGCCCAATGTCTTTTCATCACGGCAAAGGCCTAACTTGATCTTAAATTTTTGCGCCCTCGCGGAATCAAACATTGTCCCTATTCTAAGAAGAAGGTAGCCATCAGGATCATCGAGGACCATAACATAGTTTGACCCCGCCAAAGATTGGTGGATATTTTGCATAAAGGGCTTTGCAATATCAATGAGAAAACGGGAATTTTCTATCTTATTGGCAAATTCTTTTTCTGTCAGATAAGCGGAGTCAGGGATGTCCCAAGGATTAACTCCGTTCTGTCGGCTCCTGATCCAAGACTCGGCTATCATCGGTCGTACGATGTTACGGTTCAATTTTCCGTTCGTAACAAAATCCTTCCACGCCTGGAAAAGTTCTTTTTGGTGAATTCTAGGATCAAAACTTAATTTCTCTTGTTTATCCATTTTTTATTTCAACAAAAAATATATCCTGTTATGAAGTAGTATTGATATTTCACTTTATAAAACGGGGTAAAGTGGTTAAAATAGTTTTTGTAAATATATATAATAAGGTTGATAATCATAGAGAGTCAAGAAAAATTTATTTTTTGTCGTCTCTATAACAAGTTCTTCGTTTATGCCAACGGTCGATGAGAAGAATCCAGGTGACCAAAACTCGTTATGCCAATACACCTTTTTGACCCATGTAAAACGTCTTCGTATCTCTCGACTCGTGTTGGCTTTAAT
>Ga0068714_10001363_pt1 | contig 36249 bp, 25 predicted proteins | sample MTBNYHSulfiMetaG_FD_62988 | JGI IMG/M metagenome (GOLD analysis project Ga0068714, IMG submission 62988) | Enrichment culture microbial communities from rom New York Harbor, USA that are MTBE-degrading - MTBE-NYH (New York Harbor Sulfidogenic)... | ecosystem: Environmental > Aquatic > Marine >...
CTAAAGGCCAAAAGTTTGCCTCTGCATTAATGACCGCTTCTGCCGTTGATATACAAGGACTTACGGAAATTGCTGCATGAAAAACACGCAGATAAAACAAGAAGATGAAGGATTGTAGCATAAAGTCACCTTACGCCGGAAAAATGAAGTTCTTCATCGAATTTTGCAACCATCCGCCGTTTGAGGTCTCTACCGAAACACAATGGGACGACTGCCTGACAAGATGGACCGAGGCATTTCAACATCCGAGCTACTTGACAGTCGATAAACGGCTGGTGTTTAAAATTCACGGCGCCGGGTATTTTTTTGAGCAAAACGGCGGAGATATAACTCGCTGTCAGAAGATGCTGGATTCTCTGCGGAAGAAGGCGCGGGAGGTGTCCGGTTGTGAGATGATTATCGGGGCAGGCGTGGGGGCGACGGACAGAATACATAACGACCATCCGATCGCCAAAATATTCGATTTCACCTGTACCTATATGGATGTGCCCATCCACCGGCGGGTGGAAGAGGATTATCCTTATGAGTATTTAGCTGATTTGGCCCGGTCAGCCCGCTATGTTCACTGTCAGGACGGCAAAGCCTATATGCCTTACCTGGCTGGCGGGTGGAATCCCAAACCATGGTCGGACAGCCGAGCTAATTATCAGTTTCCCACCAGCGAGCAATGGGCACTGGAATTAAAGCGGATGAAAGAAGACCTTTTAGCCCTGCCGAATCTCGGCCTGCCGCGGCGGGATGGGACAATTCAGCCGGCGTTTAGCTGCTATGCGTGGAATGAATTCGGCGAAGGCGGGATAATAGCGCCAACTCAAGGGGATGGTTATATGAAACTAGAAGAAATCAGAAAGTGTATGTCTTCAACCTATGACAAGACCCTATATGCATAATTCCGACGCGGGAATCGGCTTGGGGCAAAATTCCAGGCCGACCTTGACCACCGCGTCCAATATGCCCTCGCCGCGGTCGATGCGGGTAACCCGGGCGGTCTTGATGCGGGCGTAGCCCCCCTTCCGGCCGGCTAACGGCTCACAACGGGGAAAATTCATCTCCAACTGCTGGCCCTCTTTCAAAGGTGTTCGCAACGGTAATAAAACCAACGCACCCCGCCGAGAGACGTTTAAACTCTTGCCATTGTAAAACCGCTCCGCCTGCGGATGCCAGACACTTACCGGCCAGGTTATCGCAGAACGCTTCGCTTGTCGTTGCTCAAAGGCACAAACCAAAATAAATCAGCCTCTCTTTCCTAATCGATACAAAATTAAGGATTTTTTAATCCAATGGTTTCTGATATTGATATCGGAGCAAAATAAGCGTCAATTTAGTAAAGATAGGTATAATCGGTAATATCAGCCAATTCCCCCCTTCCGTGCGTTTTCGGACCGTCGCAGGAGTTAGCGTGGTATTTTGGCGAAAGAAATGTTGATTTTCTTCTAAATCCTTATATATTGAGCAGTTTCATATTGATTTAAACCACATTGCATTAGAGGAAGTTTGGCTGAAATGGCAGAAAATAGAAGCAATACCTATGATTTTAACGCAATAGAGAAGAAATGGCAGGACTACTGGCTGGCTAATAAAACGTTCGCGGCGGTCGATGGGTCCGATAAACCCAAGTATTATATCCTGGATATGTTCCCCTACCCGTCCGGCGAAGGGCTGCATGTGGGCCATCCGGAAGGCTATACCGCCAGCGATATCGTCAGCAGGTATATGCGGATGAAGGGATATAACGTGCTGCACCCGATGGGCTACGACGCGTTCGGACTGCCTGCGGAGCAGTTCGCTGTCCAGACCGGCACCCACCCCAGTATTACCACGAAGAAAAATATTGATAAAATTCGGCGGCAGATCCGCAGTCTCGGGTTCAGCTACGACTGGGACCGTGAGATCGCCACTACCGATCCGGGATATTACCGCTGGACGCAGTGGATTTTTCTGAAGCTATTTAACAGTTTCTACGATTTCCAGCAGCAAAAGGCCCGGCCAATCGAAGAATTGTCCATTCCGGAAGGACTAAGCGAGCCCCAGCGGCGAGAATATATTGATGACCACCGTTTGGCCTATCAGGCGGAGGTGGCGGTCAACTGGTGCCCGGAACTGGGTACGGTGCTGGCGAATGAGGAGGTAATGGGCGGGGTGAGCGAGCGGGGCGGCTTTCCGGTGATACGCAAGCCGATGCGGCAGTGGATGCTGCGGATTACCGCCTACGCGGAAAGGCTGCTGGCGGACCTGGAGGAGCTGGAGTGGACGGCGGGCATTAAAAAGCTGCAAAAGGACTGGATCGGCAAAAGTGTGGGGGCGGACGTCGATTTTCGCGTGGCGGAGCATGAATCGGCGGTCATTAAGGTCTTCACCACCCGGCCTGATACCCTGTTCGGGGCGACATATATGGTGCTGGCGCCGGAGCACCCGCTGGTAGATGTGATTACCACGGCCAAGTGCCGGGGCGCCGTCCAGGAATACCGCCGACAGGCTGCTACCAAAAGCGATATGGACCGGGTTGACCTGGCCAAGGAAAAAACCGGTGAATTTACCGGGGCTTACGCCATTAATCCGGTCAACAGCCAGAAAATACCCATCTGGATAAGCGATTATGTTTTAATCAGCTACGGGACCGGGGCGATTATGTGTGTGCCCGCTCATGACGAGCGGGACTTCGAATTCGCGCAGAAATTCAATCTACCCATCGTCGCGGTCGTTAAGCCGGATAGCAAAACCGCAGATTCCATAATTGATAAAATTCTTAAGGGCGAGGTTTGTTTTCCCGGTGATGGTTTCGCAGTTAATTCCGGTGAATATGACGGTCTGCCGACAGCAGAATTCAAGGAAAAGATCACCCGCCGGCTGGAGGAAAAGGGCATCGGCAAGGCGGCGATAAATTATAAGCTGCGGGACTGGCTGTTCAGCAGGCAGCGGTACTGGGGTGAGCCATTTCCGCTGGTACATTTTGAGGATGGTTCGGTCGAGGCGCTGGAGGAATCGGAGCTGCCTTTGACTTTACCGCAGGTGGAAAGTTACCAGGCCAGCGGAACGGGCGAGTCGCCGCTGGCTAATATCCCGGATTGGCTAAGCGTAAGCCGGCACGGGCAGAAGGCCCGGCGGGAGACCAATACCATGCCCCAATGGGCGGGCAGTTGCTGGTATTACCTGCGTTATATCGATCCCAAAAACGATCAGGCACCATTCGCGAAGGATAAGGAAAAATACTGGATGCCGGTGGATCTGTACGTCGGCGGGGCAGAGCACGCGGTGCTGCATCTATTATACGCGAGATTCTGGCACAAGGTGCTCTACGACGTGGGCTGGGTCAGTACTAAAGAGCCATTCACGAAGCTGGTCAATCAGGGCATGATCCTGGGCAGCGACGGCCAGAAGATGAGTAAAAGCCGGGGAAATGTAGTTAATCCGGATTCGGTGATTTCGCAGTACGGGGCGGACTCCATGCGGCTGTATGAGATGTTCATGGGGCCGCTGGACGCGGTAAAACCCTGGAGTATGCAGGGCGTAGAGGGCGTACACCGGTTTCTGCAGAAGGCATGGAAGATGATCGTTGGGGAGGACGGTAATCCGCAGGCGGCGATTGCAGATATAAAGGCGGAAGGGGCGGAGCTACGGCTGCTGCACAAGACAATAAAGAAAGTAACCAGTGATATTGAAAGCATGTCATTTAATACCGCTATTTCGCAAATGATGATCTTTGTCAATGAATACGGTCGCCAGTCGCGGCGGAGCAAAAAGGCAATGGAGGCATTTGTGCTTCTGCTTGCCCCCTTCGCCCCGCACATTGCCGAGGAACTGTGGCAGCGGCTGGGCCACCCTGATTCGCTGGTCTATGAAAGCTGGCCGAGTTATGAGGAAGAATTGACAATAGATCCCGAAGTGGAACTGGCGGTACAGATCAACGGCAAAGTGCGGGACAAAATCACGGTATCCGCCCAGTGTGATGAAGAGGTAATCCGCCAACAGGCGTTGGCGGCGGAAAAAGTGAAGCAGCAATTGGCCGGCTTGACCATTCGCAAGGTAATCGTAATCAAAGACCGCCTGGTCAATATCGTGGCTAATTAGAAGTTAAATAACTCAAACTGACCGATAGTCAGTTTGAGAATGCAAAAATCAAAATGCAAAATGCAAAATTGTGGAATCCGCCTGCGGCGGATGACTATTTTTATGGTTCGGTGGGCAAAGTTTTTTTTTGCTTTGTAGTGAGTCTTTTTGTCTGGTCGGTTGCACTTGGGGCGAATATCCAGACAATGCCGCTGAAGGAAGGGTTTTATAGTCCCCCGCCCAAGTGCGGGATCCGCTGTTTCTGGTGGTGGCTCAACGGCAATGTGAGCAAAAAGGCAATAACCCGCGATCTTGAGGCAATGAAGGCTAAAGGATTCAGCGGGGCAATCATCTTCGATGCAGGCGGGGCTGATCAGTCAGGCAATAGCCAAGTCCCCGCAGGGCCGACTTTCGGAAGCCCTAAGTGGCGAGATTTGTTCAAGCAAGCCGTTCAGGAGGCAGATCGACTGGGACTGGAGCTAAGCTTGAATATCCAGAGCGGCTGGAATCTCGGCGGGCCGACCGTTACCCCGGAAATGGCAGCTAAAAAGCTTACCTGGAAGGAAATACAGGCAGCCGGTCCCCTTGCTTATGACCAGAAACTGCCTCAACCGGAAAGCAAAGATGGTTTCTATCGGGATATAGCGGTTCTGGCGTTTCCGATGAAAGAAGAACTCCTTAACCAAGGAGGCGAAAATGCTTCGCGCCCCGCAGCTTGCCAGCCCATTCGGGATCTTTATTTAAAGGCGATGTTTAAGGAGCTGGGCAGGTCGGCGCCCGATTGCCGGTTTCTGTTGAACGATGTTCCAGCGACGGATGGAGAGGAAGATACAGAAAATAAAAATATTGTAGATATCACGGAAAAGATGGATGCCGAAGGCCGGCTGCGCTGGGAGGCGCCGAAAGGCAGGTGGTGCATCCTGCGTTTTGGCTATACCATTGCCGGCAAAGGTGTCTCCACTTACAGCGCCGGCTGGGAAGGCTATGTGCTGGATTATCTGGGTAAACGCCCCTTTGAGTGGTACTGGCGGGAGAATGTTGAACCATTGCTATCCGAGATCGGGCCGCTGGCGGGCCAAACGCTCAAGTATCTGTACTCTGACAGTTGGGAATGCGGGGGAATGAACTGGACGGAGGATTTTGCCGCGGAATTTCAAAAGAGAAGAGGCTATGACCCAATTGCGTATTTGCCCGTCATTGCGGGCAAAATTGTCGATAACCGCGGTGTAAGCAATAGATTCCTGGCTGATTTTCGCAAGACTATCGGCGATTGTGTCGCGGAAAACCATTACCAGAGCTTCGCGAAACTGGCTCATAGTCATAATATGGGCATCCATCCGGAGTCCGGTGGACCTCATGCCGGTCCGATTGACGCGATAAAATGCCTGGGACGAAATGACATGGCCATGGGTGAATTCTGGGCGGTATCTCCGCATCGGCCCAAAGCGGTCGATCGGTTTTTTGTTAAACAATCTTCTTCGGCGGCCCATATCTACGGCAAAAAACTGGTGGGAGCGGAATCCTTTACCACTATCGGCCCGCATTGGAACGATGTATTTTGGTCTTCACAGAAACCGAGCTTCGATCATGAGGTCTGCGGCGGTCTGAACCTGGTGTTCGTGCATACCTTCACCTGCTCGCCGGAGGAAATGGGCATTCCGGGGCAGGAATACTTTGCCGGGACCCACTTTAATCCGAACATCACCTGGTGGAACGAGGCTGAGGGAGTTATCAGCTACCTGAATCGTTGTCAGTACCTTCTGCAACAAGGGAAATTCGCGGCGGACGTGCTGTATTATTACGGCGATCACGTGCCGAACCTGGTTCAACTCAAAGAGAAGGACCCAGCCCAGGTTATGCCCGGATATGATTATGATGTGACCAACGAGGAAGTGTTGCTTAGCGCGGGGGTAAAAAATGGCAGCATTATTCTGCCGAGCGGGATGAGTTATCGCCTTTTGGTTCTTCCGGACCATAAGGTTTTGTCCCTGGCGGCGGCGGAAAAGATCGCAGAACTCGCCGTCGCCGGCGCTGTCATCCTGGGCCCGAAACCCCAGCGGACTGCGAGTTTGACGGGCTATCCCGCCAGCGAGCATCGGCTAAACCAGATTGCCGAAAGGCTCTGGGGCGCGAATTGCGGGAAAGAGGGCGAAAATTCGGTCGGCAAAGGAAAAATAATCTGGGGGAAGACCGGCCGAGAGGTTTTAGGGGAAATGGCAATCCTGCCGGATTTTTCGATGGAAAATGCTCCTTCCACCGCGACTCTCGATTATATCCACTATACCATCCAGGATGCGGACGTATATTTCGTGTGTAATCAAACAGAGGAAGCTGTTGACGTTTGCTGCTCTTTCAGGGTATCGGGAAAACAACCTGAACTGTGGGACCCGTTGACCGGGGTTATATGGGAGGCGGAGGCGTTCCGGCAGGAAAATGGGCGGACGGTAATTCCTTTAGAGTTTTCTCCTTATGGTTCGCTGTTCGTTGTCTTTGGTAAGCCGATCCCGGCGGAGAAAAATGGCCGGGGGGTAAAGAATTTCGTTGATTATAAACCGCGGCAGGAGATAGCAGGGCCATGGCAAGTGAGTTTCGACCCGCGCTGGGGCGGGCCGGTAAATGTAATTTTTCAAGAGTTAATCAGTTGGACAGAACATCCAGATAAGGCTATCCAATTTTATTCCGGAAAAGCAACGTATCGTACCGACTTTACCTTTACCGATGCAATAAGCAAAGGCCGGCACTACGCCCTGGATTTGGGAGAGGTTCTGGATATTGGGATAACGCGAGTTCGGCTCAACGGCATGGATCTGGGTATTCTGTGGACCAAACCATTCCGCGCGAATATTATAGATGATGCCTTAAAGACCGGACAAAATCATCTGGAAGTCGAGGTGGTCAATTCCTGGCGGAACCGCCTGGTGGGAGATCGCGATCTACCGGAAAAAGAGCGTCTTACCCAGACCAATATCACAATTCGGCCGGAATGGCAATTGCTGGAATCAGGTTTGTTGGGGCCGGTGCAAATTCTGGCTGGTGATTGAATTATAGTGTTTACCTGGCAACCTTAAAAGCGGTCGAGCCAGAGCGATATTTCAAGGGACTGCATTTTTGATGTTTTCTAAAGGCGCGGTAGAATGAAGATAATTCCTCAAAGCCAATTTCAAACGCGATTGCCGAAACGGGCAGTTCGGTATTTTGCAGAAGATTTTTAGCCCGATTGCATCGATAAGCATTTAAGAACTGGATAAAACTCCTGCCGCTGAGTTTTCTGCACAGGTTTGTGAACTGTCGCTGAGAGACATGGGCCATTTTGGCTCCGTCAGAGAGGGTGTACTGTTCGTGGCAATTTTCGATAATATAATCAAGCGTTGCCTGGACTCGCTCCCGACTGTTTTTATCGGTGGGAGTCAATTGCCGGCTGCGCTGTAACCTGGCCCGGTAAAGCTGCAGAAGCGTCAATTCCATACACTGACGAATTCCCAGCTTATATCCAGGCGGTTTATGGCTTTGTTCATAGAGCATCTGGCGCAGATTTTGTTTGACCTGTTCGGCATAATATAACGGCAAAACAAACGGCTCGCTGTCAGCAAACAGATAATCAACGATATACTTATTCATTCCTGCGCTGTCAAAATACAAGGAGAAAACCGTCATTGTTTTACGGGGCTGGTCAATGATCTCGTGGTTCCGGTTTTTGGCCAGGGGAATGACGGTATGAGGCGAGAGGTCATATTGTTTTTCTTCAAACTGAACATGGCCTTTACCAGAGATTACGTAAATGATACTGTGATGATCATGACGGTGTCCGCTTGTTCCGTAAGCGGGCCTTTTGGTTCTGCTTTCAATCCAGACTCCGTAATCGGGCAGAACCGCCTTTTTTTCAGTGGTTTGCAGCGTTATTCGCACTTTTTTGTTGTTCATAAGTGTTTATTATATGATATATTACAAAGCAAGTCAATGAAATTGCCGAAAACGCAAATATAAAATTGCCGGTTATGCCAAGGCGCTTTAAGGCCATCGCGATATGATGAAATCATCATGAAAGGGGTTTCAATGACGAGTTTAATTGTTGGATTATATGATGACGGTGATTACTGATAAAAAAAGCCCCTGGAAGTACAGACTTTCAGGTATTGAGGAATTCAAGTCGATTTGCAAGGAGCAGAACGTCCATATCGACATCAGCGATGATGTTTCGTGTCTGGCTGAGCCAGTTGGCGCCGGCGGTCTGGCTATCCCGAACTGCCTGGCAGTCCACCCGATGGAGGGCGCAGACGGCGATGCACTGGGACGACCGGGACCATTGACCTATAGACGCTATAAACGATTTGCCGGCGGCGGGGCTGGGCTGATCTGGGCAGAAGCGATTGCGGTGGTCGCGGAGGGCCGGGCTAATCCCCGGCAGTTGTGGCTGCACGAAGCCGGCAAAGAGGCATTTACCGATATGGTCCGCCAAATGCGACAGGCGGCTGACGACAGTATGGGGCCAAATCACAAACCCATCATCGTTGCCCAACTAACCCACTCCGGACGATATAGTAAACCCGAAGGGATTGCCAGACCGTTAGTTCCCGAACGCGATCCGTACCGGGATTCATTAATACCGGAGCCGAAGCCGACTACCGGTAAAATCGGCAAGGTTGATGACACCTGCGTGGTTACGGATGAGTATCTCGATACTTTACAATTACAATACGTTAAGGCGGCGAGGCTGGCTTATGAGGCAGGTTTTGACGCGGTGGATATTAAGTCCTGTCATGGGTATTTAGTGAATGAGCTTTTAGCCAGCCGAAACCGAAAAGGCAAATACGGCGGCTCGTTTGCGAACCGAACGCGATTCGTGCTTGAGGTGATTGACAAGATCAGGGCCGAACTTGGCGATAAGATCGGCATTTGCCTGCGACTGGGTTTTTACGATGCGATTCCTTATCCTTACGGCTGGGGTGTCGATGAAAACGATTATACCCAGCCGGACCTGACAGAGCCGAAAAAGCTGGTTAAACTGCTCAGTGAAAAAAACATCCGACTGATTAATTTCACCATTGCCAATCCTTATTATAATCCGCACGTCGGCAGGCCGTTTAACCAGGCTATCAAGGGTGCTTATGATGAGCCGGAGCATCCGTTGGCTGGGGTTGAGCGATTAATAAATATCGCCGCCGAAATACAGAATGAGTTCCCGGAGATGGTTCTGGTGGGCACCGGCTATAGCTGGCTGCGGCAATTGATGGGCAATGTTGCCGCCGCTTCCGTCAAGCAGGGCAAAATCAAAGTGGTTGGCGGCGGCAGAATGGCGTTTGCCTATCCGGATTTTGCCAAAGACCTGCTGACTAAGGGTAAACTTAATAAAGAAAAAGTGTGCGTCGGGTGCAGTGCCTGCACGCAGTTGATGCGGGACGGGCAGATGGCGGGTTGTGTCGTTCGGGACAATAAAATTTACGGTCCTATCTTCAAATACGGACGCATGAGCGACAGGAGTAATCTGGTAAGACTGGCTTCGAATTGCTTGCAGTGTCAGGAACCGACCTGCCAGTTGGCCTGCCCGGCGGGAATCGATATTCCCGATTTTATGCAAAAGTTTCTTGACGGTGATGATAAGAGCGCCTACGAAACCATCAGAAAATGCAATATTCTGCCGGAAGTCTGCGCCTGGTTGTGCCCGGTCGAGCAGCAGTGTCAGGGCGGATGCCTTCAAAAATTTATCGGGGATAACGCTTTACCAATCGCTGATATTCAACGGTACTTATCCGAACAGGCGAACAAAAACGGCTGGTCGGCAATTCGTCTGCCCCGACAGACAACCAGCAAACATATTGCCGTCATCGGAGCAGGCCCGGCAGGGCTGTCCGCGGCAGCGGTTTTGCTCGAAGCGGGTCATAAAGTCACCCTTTATGACAAAAACAGGGAATTTGGTGGGATGATCGAGTCGGTCATTCCGTTTCAACGACAGGCTGACGCATTGAAGAATGAATTAACGGCAATATTTAAGGATGTTCCCGGTGACCGGTTAAAACTGAAGATGGGATTTGAATTGAACGAAAGCAATAACCTGGATTCGATTATGGCGCAGCATTACGATGCCGTTTTTATAGGGTTGGGACTTCCTGCGGCGATTCGCAGTTCGCAAAAGCAGATTGAGGGGGTGTACGACGCCCTGGAGTTTCTCGCTGAGGCTAAGTCCGGAAAAGTTGACCTGAGCGGTAAACAGGTGGCCGTTATCGGCGGGGGAAATACGGCGATGGATGCGGCTGTTTCCGCACAGGATGTCGGCGCCAGGGATGTGTATGTGCTGTATCGGCGGTCGTTGGAAGAAATGCCCGCCTGGTCTGCCGAGCGGGATGCCGCCGCGGCTAAGGGCGTTCATTTCCAGATATTAACTCAACCGATAAACTATATCAGCGACGGTGAAAAATTGAAAGCTATCAAGGTTTGCCCGACCCGGCTGGCGGAGCTGGATGCTTCCGGCCGGCGAAAACCGATCCCGCTGACTGATAGTGCCTATGAACTGCCGATTGATGTTGTGATTGAGGCCATCGGGCAGGAATCGGCAAAGACACTGGAAAAAATGCTTCCGGGAATCGAACGGCAACGGGGTTTGATCAAAACGAAAACCGGCGGTTTTGAAACGTCGCGGCAAGGCGTTTTTGCCGGTGGTGATCTGGTACACGGTGCTTCAACGGTGGTCGCGGCCGTCGCCGATGGCATGAAAGCCGCTAAAGAAATTAATCAATACCTATTAAGGAGTGAAAAGTGTGAAAGTAAGAAAGTGGGAAAGTGAGAAGGAATTATAATGGGCGCGATTCGATAAAAAACTGCGAAAGTTAATTTAAGGGTAAACCAATGAATCAGAAACCTGCAGCGATTATTACCGGCGCCAGCCGGGGCATCGGCAAGGCCGTCGCCCAAGAATTATCCTCGCTGGGATACCAACTAATGATAAATTATTTTGATTTTAAGGACGAACAGCCGGACGACAGTGCCGCCCGCCAGACTCAACATGAAATCATCGCCTCCGGCGGTGTTTGTGAAGTTTTACGCGGCGATGTAAGCAGTCCGCAGGACAGAGGAGCTTTGGTTGATTTTACCAAAGAAAAATTTGGCCGCTGTGACATACTGGTCAACAATGCCGGGGTTGCGCCTGCAAAACGTATGGATATCCTCGCAGCGACCGAAGAAAGTTATGACCGGGTAATGAATATCAATCTGAAAGGCCCGTACTTTTTGACGCAGCTGGTGGCCAACTGGATGATCGAGCAGAAAAAACAACATCCCGGACGGCAGTTCAGAATTATCAATACCGGTTCAATATCCGCCTATACCAGCAGCACGGCCCGCGGCGAGTACTGTCTCAGTAAAGCGGGTGTCGGCATGATGACCATGCTTTACGCGGACCGGCTGGCTGAATATGGAATCGGGGTTTTCGAGATACGGCCCGGGATTATCATGACGGATATGACCAGTATGGTTAAAGACAAGTATGATAAATTGATTGCGGATGGCCTAACGCCGACTAAGCGGTGGGGATATCCGGAAGATATCGCCCGGGCGGTTGGGGCGATTGCCGAAGGACGGCTGGATTTTTCAACCGGACAGGTCATCAATGTTGACGGCGGATTTCATCTTCGAAGACTCTGAAGATTTGAGGACATTATGAAAACACGAAAAATAGCAGAACAAAATGTAACGTTTCACACATTCAATACTGTCGTTGTCGGCGCAGGTGCGGCGGGGATGAACTGTGCCAAGAAATTGTATGAATACATGGACCAAAATGGGATTGCCGACCCGCAGAAAAGAATCGCGGTTGTGACCGCCGGGCTGTCGCTGGGGGCTTCGCGCATGAGCGGCTCGGATAAGCAAACCTATTACAAAATGGGAACCAGCCCCGATATCCCGGACTGTGCGGAAAGTTTCGCCAGGAGCTTGACCGCCGGCGGATGCTGTCACGGTGATTTGGCTTTGGCGGAAGGGATCGGTTCTCTGCGCGGCTTTTATAATCTGGTGGAGGCCGGTGTGCCTTTTCCCAATGACAGGATGGGTATTTATATTGGGTACAAGACAGATCATGATCCTTATGAAAGAGCCACCTCAGCGGGACCCAAGACGAGCAAATTTATGAGTCAATGTCTTGAAAAAATCGTTCGCAGATATGGCATTTCCATTTATGATAATCAAGAAGCAGTTGAATTTATAACCCGTGGTGAAGGTCAAAACAAACGCATCATCGGCCTGGTGACAGTTTACAAAAAAGAGCTGTCCGATGACAACTTGGCCGTCCAGGTATTTCTGGCCGAGAACTTTGTCCTGGCCGCCGGCGGCCCTGGAGCGCTTTATAAGACCAGCGTTTACCCTCTGGGCCAGACGGGTATTCACGGAATCGCGTTTAAGGCCGGACTTGCCGCGGAAAACCTTACCGAATCCCAGTTTGGCCTGGCCAGCACTAAATTTCGCTGGAATGTTTCAGGTACCTATATGCAAGTGGTGCCCCGTATCTTCAGTACCGATGCCGACGGTAATGACGAGAAAGAATTTTTAACTGACTTCTTTCCCACCATGAGCAAAATGGCGACAAACATTTTCCTCAAAGGGTATCAGTGGCCATTCGATCCGCAGAGAATTGAAAACCTGCAATCGTCTTTAATCGATGTGGTCGTGTTTAATGAAACGCAAAAGGGCAGGCGCGTGTTTATGGACTATTTGCATAACCCGATCGGCAATGAACGTCTGGATGAGTTCGGTATTGATGCCCTTGAACCGGAGGCACGGAATTACCTAAAGGCAGCCGGTGCCATTAAGAAACTGCCGATTGAACGGCTGGAACATATGAATCATCCTGCGATTGATATTTACAAAGAACATGATATTGACTTATATTCTGAGCCGCTGGAAATTGCCGTTTGTGCCCAGCATAACAACGGCGGCTTTGGCGTCAACAAATGGTGGGAGTCGAATATTCGACAGACCTTTGTCATTGGCGAAATGGCGGGCACCCACGGAGTTAAACGTCCCGGTGGTTCGGCCCTCAATGCCGGGCAGGTCGGTTCCCAAAGAGCGGCAGATTTCATCGTGCATGTTTATGGTGCCGCAGTGTCATCTGTTTCATCTGAAAATCCGGAAATTCAGTTGCAGATTAAAACGGTTGTCGATAGGCTTATGGGCATTATGGCATCGAAAACTGAGTTGACGCCTTCGCAGGCAATCTCGATGATTCAGCACCGAATGACAGTATGCGGAGGGCATATCAGAAAGTTGAAAAATGCCGAAAAGGCCTTGCAGGAAGCCATTGATTTTTACAAACACATTAAAACAGAGGGGCTTCGGGTAAAAAACGCCAGGGATTTGATTGATGCTGTTCAGGCGGAACACTTGGCGCTGTCCTCGGTGGCGTATTTGAAGGCGGTTGTGGAGTTATTGAAATCCGGCAGTGGGTCACGGGGGTCACATTTGGTGCTGTCTGATGGCGGGATTGAAGTTCATCCGGACATTAAAGACCCCGACACAGGGAAATGCCTGAAATTCCTGCCGGAAAATCAAGCGCTGAGAAATTCGATTATCAGAGTTGTTTTTGATAAAACAGCGCCGGATTTGTTTACCTGCCAAACCATCCCGGTCCGGCCGGCGCCAACAGACAGAAAGGCTTTTGAACCGGCGTGGACGGATTATCGTGAACGAAAAATATTTGATGAATAAGGAACAAGTCTCATGGCAAAGCATAAACGATTAGATGTCTTAGTCGCAATTAGGGGAATAGGCCTGGTTCCGATTTTTTATCATGCCGATTTTGATGTTGCAAAAAATATTGTGACCGCCTGTGCCGATGGCGGTGCCAGGGCAATCGAATTTACCAATCGCGGTGACCGGGCGATTGATGTCTTCAAAGAGCTTGCTCAGTTCAGAGATACCCAACGGCCTGATCTGATTCTGGGGGTCGGCAGTATTTGTGATTCTCCAACGGCGGCCCTGTACATCGCCGCAGGCGCGGACTTTGTTGTCGGGCCGATGCTTGACGAAGATACGGCGATTCTTTGTAATAAGCGCAAAATTCCTTACAGCCCCGGCTGTGGTTCGGTTACGGAAATTCATAAGGCACATTCTCTGGGCGTGGAGATATGCAAGGTTTTTCCGGGTGCCCAGGTTGGCGGCCCGGCTTTTGTCAAAGCTGTCAAAGGCCCATGCCCCTGGACGGAAATCATGCCCACCGGTGGTGTGTCCCCAACCAAGGAAAGTTTAACTGAATGGTTTAACGCAGGTATTGTCTGTGCGGGAATGGGTTCCAAACTCATTACTAAAGAACTCATTGCAGCTAAAGACTGGGCCGGTATTACCAAAAAAGTCAAAGAAACGATCGAACTGATCAAAGAGATCAGAGGATAATCCGATGGCCATTACTTTACGACACGAAAAAGAATGTAAATACGATATAATATCGCTCGGCGAAGTGATGATCCGCCTGGATCCCGGCGATGAAAGAATCCATACGACCCGCTCGTTCAAGGTCTGGGAAGGCGGAGGTGAGTATAACGTTGCCAGAGGTCTGAAACGATGCTTTGGGAAAAGCGCCGCTGTGGTAACCGCCATTCCGGACAATCCGGTTGGCCGATTACTTGAGGATTTATTATATCAGGGGGGAGTAAGTCTGGAATATGTTAAATGGATTCCGTTTGATGGAATTGGCAGAGAGGTACGGGTGGGTCTGAATTTTACCGAAAAGGGTTTTGGTGTTCGAGCCGCTATCGGCTGCTCCGACAGAGGGCATTCGGCGGCCAGCCAGATGAAAAAGGGCGATATTGACTGGGATAAAATCTTCGGCAAGGACGGGGTACGCTGGTTCCATACGGGCGGCATCTTTGCTGCCCTTTCGCAAACTACCCCGGATGTGGTCGTCGAAGCGGTCCAGATTGCCAGGAAATACGGCACAATCGTCTCCTATGATCTTAATTATCGTCCCTCGCTGTGGAAATCCATCGGCGGTAAGGACCAGGCCCAGGAGGTAAACCGAACTATTGCGCCTTATATTGATGTGATGATGGGCAATGAGGAAGACTTTACCGCTTGCCTTGGTCTTAAAGTGCCCGGTCTCGATGAGCATATCTCCAAGCTTGACCCATCCAACTTCAAAAAGATGATTCTGGAGGCGGTTAAGCAGTTTCCCAATTTCAAGGCCGTAGCGACAACCCTTAGAAATGCCAAAACAGCCGGCATCAATGACTGGGGAGCGATTCTTTATATGGATGGTCAGTTTTACGAAGCAACATTGCGTGAAAACCTTGAAATTTACGACCGGGTCGGCGGCGGCGATAGTTTTGCATCAGGATTGATTTATGGTTTGATGGAAAACAAGACCTCGCAAGAAGCGGTTGAATACGGAGCGGCCCACGGGGCATTGGCGATGACAACACCCGGAGATACCACAATGGCCAGCCTTGCTGAAGTGGAAAAGGTTGTGAGAGGCGGCACCACAAGAGTGGACAGGTAAAAACTGTTTCGGGAGATTAAAAGGTCTTGGTAAAAACACGAAAACACGCCCGACAGGATTCGAACCTGTGACCTACGGATTAGAAATCCGTTGCTCTATCCAACTGAGCTACGGGCGCAACTTACTGTCACTTTTAAATTATTATAGCCGGATTTTTTGTTTTTCAAAGAGTTAATTTTCGCAGATTATTTTACCAAAATTTGCACTTTAACAGGGCCTTTCCCTGTAACGGTAATAAATTACAAGTTCGAAATAACCACTTAACCTTACAAAAATACTATCGAACTATCCAAAAGGCCCGGCTCGACTGCCTTCGGTTCTGACTTCGGCGAGCTCAGTCGAGTCGAGGCTCAGGCTCGAAGAGAGCTCGCCGAAGTCTGTCGGTTCATTAGGGCTAATGTTACGCAAGAAAAAAGTACGAAAGTACTCAAAGACAGAAATATCGAGAAATCACCATAATAATGAAGTTTGGTTTTTAGAGCTACGGAGCATTAATCCGTTATATCCTGCACACATTATATTTTATCAGAGCTCTCCTACCGAGCATGAGCGAACTGGAAGCGGCCATACCAAAGACGAAATCGGCAATGGCGTTTTTGGCGGCGGGGGTTTTGCCGGCTAAAAATTATCAGAGAAAAAAACTGTACCGATACATATCCTGATAATTTAACTCTTTTCGTAGTCCACCTCCTGTTCTGTAAGTGCTTCCGGTTAAATCGGTTAGAATAGCAGGTTTTGTTATTTCTTTAATCTCCCCCAACTGGGTAAACTCCAGTGGAATTGTCATTGACGAATGCGGTTTTATAGATTATAATGAATTTTAATAGTTTCACGCATAATCTGTCAGCATTCTGCTGCTGTAGTGGAGAGAGATACAGAAAAGCAGGAATAATATGCCAGTCCGCCAATATCCAACCATCGTAGTATCATTGTTCCTATTTTTTTGTCTGCCCGTTTTATTTTGTTCAGCAGCGCCATCGGTGACATTTTTTGCCGGCACATCAGCAGGCTGGGACTTCCATGAACGCGATGGTGATATCGTCCGAGATAATACTGTCGATGTGATTGACCTAAGCGTACTTGTACAGCACTGGTTAGCCGGCGAATGTGATAGCGCAAACCAGTGGTGTGACGGCGCCGATATAGATGGCGACGCCGACGTGGACTTTGTGGATTATGCGCTGATGGCGGAGAACTGGTCCCTGGAGGGCGGTGAGAACGTTCTTTTACAAACTATTTATGGAACAGCTCAGGATGCCAACGACAGCATAATCGCCAACAACTCTCGCGCCTTAAGCCAGAATGAAGGGATGGCGATGGCCTTTATTGTTCCGAGCTATACCGTGCTGGACAAGGTAATATTCAAATGTTGGGATATTGAAGCATCCAACGACATACGCATCCGTCTTTTCAATGTTACCGGCAAAAACTACCTTAATTACTTACATACTATGACCAAAGCTGACCCTGGCAGCGGCAGCCCTGCCATTATCGACCTTATTGCAACTGTGCCAAGTCCGGTCCCATATCATTTAGAACTGGGGGACGAACGCAAATATACGGATTTGGTGATTAACTTTGAATCGCTGGAGATAACTGCGGGGGAGTATCTGATTACTTTTGACGCGATGGGGCCGGACAATACCTGGGGTAATATAATAAGAGGCACACAGGCGGAAGCGGAAAATATGAGTGAATATCCCGGTGGCGTGTCTTTACCGAAGCGTGCTACAGTTACTACCGGCAGCACAGCCACGGGTAGCACCTATTACTATGAACTGGAAAATGCCTCGGCCACGAGCTATACATCGATGAGTAATCTGTTTGCTTTTCAGGTGCTGGCGCCGGCTGTAAATCATGCACCACAGGTCAATGCCGGGCGCGATCAGGAAGTTACACATCTTGACAGTGATGCTGTGCTTGACGGTATGGTTTCGGATGATGGACTGCTGATGACGGTAACGACCCAGTGGACCAAAGAAAGTGGTCCTGGGGCAGTTACATTTAATAATGAATGTACGGCTCACACTACGGCGAGATTTTCCGCGGCAGGCACTTATGTGCTGAAGCTGGCAGCGGGTGACGGTGAATTTACCAGCTTTGATGAGGTAACGATTAATGTGCCGCCCAACCCGCCCATTACAGAATGGTACCGTATTGTTTTGCATTGTCATACCACCAATAGCGACGGTACCGATGACCCGAATACCATGTTCTGCCGGTACCGAGACAATGGCCCATACGCCGGCGTACTTGTTGCCGACCACGACTATATCACTAATGGCAGCCCATGGACTACCAGTACTTTCCTGGGCATCAACGGTGTCGAAGTTACCTATGGTAAGAGCCACGTCATCGCCTTTGGTGTAACCGCAACGCCGGGGTGGCTCAGTAATCCTGGCGCAAATTTACAGGAGCACATTAACAGAGCCATTTCCGCAGGCGGACTACCGATAGTGGCCCATCCTAAATGGACGATGGAAGTAAATAGCCAGAAAGTTACCGACCTGCCGCAGCAGATAATCAACAGCACCGGCTGCTCACTCTTCGAGATATACAACCATGTTTGTGAATATGGCTGGGGCTGGGGCTTCTCGGAAGGTATTTACGACCAGGTGCTTTCTGCCGGCAAGCAAATGTATTGTGTCACCGCAGATGATTCACACAGCGTGGTAACGGCCGGCTTTACCTCAATCTTTGTAGGAGCCGACGAGTTTTCGGTCCCTGCCCTTAAGACAGCTCTGCAAAACGGCTATTTCTATGCCTGCCGTTCTACCACCAAGTGGGACCCGGGCATCAAGCTGCTTAATTACCAGGTCTCCGGAAACAATATAGGAGATACCATAACCATCGAAGCCACTTCTGCCGCGCAGAAACTAGAGTTTATCGGCTGCAATGGAACTGTTCTCAAGACCGTCAACGGCAATAGCGCCTCATACACTATTACCGGCACGGAGATGTACGTCAGAGCCAGAATCACCAACACCGAAGGTGATTACACCTGGACCCAGCCGGTATTTGTGGTTAGCCCACCACCGTAGTCGCTTTCCCCCCTAGTTGCGCTATTTATTCCACTTCAGAATCGCATCGCTTTGTGATTTCCTCTTTTTGCTGTTGTTTGGCCGGTTTCATGTGGGAATTTGCCGCCAAAGAACCCTTGGCTAACAGGGATAAGCCTAAAATCCTCCAACAAAATTTCCCTATTCCAACCTGAGAACCAGTATCGAAAACCCGGTTATTCACCCATTACACTTTATGGGCTATGGCAGAAGGAAACATATCCATTAGAAGAGAGCGGAGCTAAAAGAAAAAATAATACTTGCAATGAAAGAATATAACGGTAAAATCAGGGAAATCGGCATTGGAGTCGTCTCCTGATAAATAGTCTTTTTTGTGTCATTTATGCTGAAGACATGCAGTGAAAAATTTCTGATTATTTTCAAGATATGAGAGAAGATAAATTTCAATTAAAGACAATTCTTTGGTCTGCCGTGAAGAATGGCGCTTCGGATGTACATTTCACTGAGGGACATAGGCCAACCCTAAGGGTTGATGGCGAGCTGATGGCGCTTGAAACCAAAACCATTAACAAGATGCATTTGGATGCGCTAATCAAGACCTTATTGCCCACTGAAGAAAGCCAAACGCATTTTAAAGAAAAGAGAAATATTGACGGAGTATATGACCCAAGATCAGCAGATAAAAGTCAAGCGGACCCACTAATTCGGATTGAAAGCGGGAAGGGATCGGAAACGGAGGGTCAGCAGGAGGATATTCATTGGGAGCAAGGCAGTAATCAGACCGACGAAAAATTGAAAGAATATAGATTCAGGATTAATGCGGGTTATTCTAAAGGCGCACCATATATTACCATCAGAATTATTCCAAACAAAATTAGGGACATTAGAGATATAGGTTTCCCTTCCGATGTTTGGGAGGATATCATAAAATTAAAAAGAGGATTAGTTCTGGTTACGGGTGAAACAGGTTCAGGTAAAACAACAACCCTTGCTTCCCTAATCCAGGAAATAGGCAGAACCAGGGGCGACAAAATTATAAGTATAGAAGACCCCATAGAGTATTTACATCCCTCCTATGGCGATGACCCCACCTATAAAAGCATGGTCTTACAAAGAGAACTGGGAGGAGATGTTAAATCATTTAACGATGGTGTAACATTTGCCCTGCGTCAGGATCCGGATGTAATTTTAGTTGGTGAGATTAGGGACCCGGATACTGGTAGAGAGGCCCTGAAAGCTGCCGAAACCGGCCATCTTGTCTTCTCAACCTTGCACACTAAGAGCGCCGATCAGACGGTTATAAGGTATCTGGATATGTTTGGACCAGACGAACAAAACAATATAAGGGGCGGCTTAGCCGCCAATCTTGCGTATGTTATTTGCCAGGAACTCGTCCCCACTTCACAGGAATATATTGATAAGGTTAATAACACTCCACAATATGATAATGAAAGAAGAAAAACAGCCGTCAAACCCGTTGGAGGAAGGTTATTGGCAATGGAAATAATGAATGTTACCTCTGCAATACAAGGTCATATTAGAAATAACAGGGAAGAGCAAATTAAAAGCTCTATCCAGAGTGGGAAAATATATAAAATGATAACCATGGACCATCATCTCTTAAGTTTAGCCAATGAAGGAAAAATCTTAAACGAAACTGCCATTGGTTATGCGCATGATATAAAATATGTGATGGATAGGATAGCGCAACAGAAGCAAAAGAAAAAATAAATCTAATCTTCAAGTTAACTTTCGCGGATTATTTTATCGCATCTCGCCCATCAGGATTCTTTCCCTGCCTCCCACCTTCTTACCTTCCCGCTTCGACGAGCGAAGCGAGGCGAGCTTACTTTCACACCTTCTTACTACGTCATTCTCTGCTACTTCTTCCACTCGAGCACCGCCCCGGTATCCGCCGAGCAGGCCATGCTCGCGTATTTTCCCAGGGCTCCATGGTCGATCCGCAAGGGCGGCTTCTTCCACTGCTTACCCCGTTCGGCAAGTTCGTTATCACTCACATCGATTGTAATTGAATTATTGGGTATATCGATCGCAATCATATCGCCCTTCTTCAGCAACCCGATTGGGCCGCCCGCCGCCGCTTCCGGACTGACATGACCGATGCACGCCCCGCGCGTGCCGCCGCTGAACCTGCCGTCGGTGATTAGTGCCACACTTTCACCCAGCCCTGCCCCTATGATATAGCTGGTGGGACTGAGCATCTCCTGCATCCCTGGCCCGCCCCGCGGGCCTTCGTAGCGGATCACCACGACGTCGCCTGCCTTTACCTTACCCGCCAGGATGCCTTCGCACGCCTCCTCCTGCGAGTCGAAAATAACTGCCGGGCCCCGGTGCCGCAGCATCTTCTCGCTGACCCCGGCGCTTTTCACCACTGCGCCATCTGGCGCCAGATTGCCCCGCAGAATGGCCAGCCCGCCCTTGGGGGAGTAGGGATTGTCCAGCGTACGGATGCACTGCGTATCCAGAATCTCCGCATCGGCGATATTCTCGCCCAGGCTCTTGCCTGTAATCGTCGGGCAATCCAGATTAACCAGTCCCTTGATTTTGGAGATCTCTTTTAATATGGCGCTGACCCCTCCGGCCGCGTCAACGTCCTGCACGTGGTATTTACTTGAGGGCGAAACCTTGCAGATGTTAGGGCATCTCTGAGAGATACTGTTGATACGGTCGAGATCGTATTTTATCCCCGCTTCGTGGGCCACCGCCAGACTGTGCAAAATAGTATTGCTCGACCCCCCCATCGCCACGTCCAGGGCCAGGGCGTTATCGATCGATTCGAGGGTAATGATATCCCGCGGCTTGATATCCTTTTCAATAAGTGTCATAATCTGCCTGCCCGCTGTGCGGTAGAGTTTTTCTCGTCGTCGATCCACCGCGGGAATGGTGCCATTACCAGGCAGAGCGATGCCGATCGCCTCGCAAAGGCAGTTCATGCTGTTGGCGGTGAACATCCCGCTGCAACTGCCGCAGCCGGGGCAGCCGCAGTCTTCCAGCACCTTAAGTTGTTCCGCGGTAATTTTCCCATTGTTATAGGCAGCCACCGCCTCGAAAATACTGATAAGATCGACCTTATCGCCCGCAGGGGTAATCCCCGCCATCATCGGCCCGCCGGATACAAAAATAGTCGGAATATTGACCCGCATAGCTCCCATCATCATGCCGGGTATGATTTTATCGCAGTTGGGGATGCAGATCAGCCCGTCGAAGCAATGGGCCCGCAACATGCACTCCACCGAGTCGGCTATCACCTCTCGGCTGGCCAGGGAATATTTCATCCCTGTATGGCCCATGGCGATCCCGTCGCAGATCCCTATGGTGTTGAATATAAACGGCACCCCTCCCGCCTGCCGCACCGCCTGCTTGACAATTTGGCCCACCTTATCCAGATGGACATGGCCGGGAATTATATCTACATAACTGTTAGCGATAGCGACAAAGGGCTTTTCCATATCGCTGTCTTGCAGCCCGCACGCCTTTAGCAAACCCCTATGCGGTGCCCGCTCAAATCCTTTCTTGACAATATCCGATCTCATAACCTGCTCCTAATTCTTGGTTCTTTTTAACACTACCAGTGCGGTATCGTCAAACCGCTGGGTCAAACCGGTAAATTTTCGCATCAGCCAGATGATGTTCTTGGCTATCTGTTCCGCAGTTATTGATGATATGCTCGTCAGTGCCGCCTCGATGATTCGCTCCCTGCCGAACGATTCCCGCCGAAAGTTGATCGCGTCCGACAAACCGTCAGTGTACATGATCAGCACGTCACCGACCTGCAGATCAATTTTCCCCGCCCGGTATTGGCTATCCTCGCTGAGTCCCAGCACCGGCCCGCCCTCGGCCAAATCAATCACCTCACGCCCATGGATCAATATCGGTCGCTCATGGCCGCAATTGCAATAGGTAAGTTGATTTTTCAACACGTCATACTCACCGCAGAACAGCGTGGCGAACTCACCCAGTTCCGTATCATGGCAAAACATCCGGTTTACCCTGCTGACAAGTTTTTCGATCTCATCGATTTCTTCTGCGAATGCCCTTAGGCTCGAGCGCACCGACGCCATCGCCAGCGAAGCGGGGACCCCTTTGCCCATTACATCGCCGATAGCCAGCACCAGCCGGTTTTGACGGGGCTGGATAAAATCGTAAAAATCGCCCCCCAAATCGTAGCAGGGTACATAGATTCCCGCCAGTTCCAGCCCCGCCACCTTGGGTGGCTGGCGTGGGATCAGATGACGCTGCACCGCTCCCGCCAGCCGGACCTGCCGAGCCATCCGCTCACCTTCCAGCGCCTCCTTATATAGCTTGGCGTTAACGATAGCCGCCGCTGACTGGGCCGCCACCGTTCGCGCCAGAGACACATCTTCCGGCGAAAAATGCCGCTGCCGCTTGCTGTACAGCCGCAGGATGCCGATCCCCTTATCCCGGTATATCAGCCCGATGCTCATGGTGCTGACCAGGCCTTCCCGGTGGGCTTCTGCCCGATATTTGCCGTAATGCGGATCCGTGCAGATATCATCAACAATTATCGCCTCCCCGTTCAGGGCCTTTCGGTTAAGGAAGCTTTCGCCGGCGGTTATAGGCCCCTTGTTCCTATACTCATCACTCAGGCCGTGTGTTGCCTTCAGTATCAGCGCGCCTGTTTCCTCATCGAGCAATCTCAACCCGGCGGCGTCCACACCCAGTACATCCGCGATGGTCTTAACGACAACTTCCAGAACCGCCTCTAAATCCATGGGGCTGGTCAGCAGCTTGCTGGTCTGATAGACGCTGCTTAGGCCCTTATTGAGTCGGCGGACCTTTTTATCCAGTCGGCCGACCTCTGCTGATTCCCTGCTGTTTCTCTTATCTTGCCTGTTCATACCGATCACCACCCACTTTAGGTTGACTGTAAACAATAACCGTTTTTTTATTTAACGTCAACCAGGTAATTGACAATCCCTGCTCAAAATCGTATTATCGCTCCTGTTGGTCGATTACCATTATCCCTGGACAGAGGAATATTCTATCCTGTTTACTTTTACTTACCTCGCAAGGAGAAATCATGAAAACTCCGGATAAAAGTTGGCAAAGCCGGTTTAATCAGCAGCCGGATGAGCTGGCCGTTGATTTTGTCGAATCCATCAGCGTGGATTACCGCCTGTTTAAATATGACATCGCCGGAAGCATTGCCCACGCCCAGATGCTGGCGGAGGAGCATCTGATTACTACCGAAGAGTTCCGACAGATCAAAAATGCCCTTACTGAAATTGCCGAACGTATCGACGCCGGCCGGTTCCAATTTGACAAAAAATTTGAAGACATTCACATGGTTATCGAGGACGCCCTGATAAAAATGATTGGCGAGGCAGCCCGAAAGCTCCACACCGGCCGCAGCCGCAACGACCAGGTCGCACTGGACATCAGGTTATGGCTGCGGGACCGCACCGCTACCATCATAGAGCGGATCATGGTTCTGCAGGAAACCCTGGTAAAACAGGCGGAAAAACAAGGCCGCATCGTCATGCCCGGCTATACTCATCTGCAGCGGGCCCAGCCGATACTTTCCGGCTGTTATCTGCTGGCCTTTGTCGAACAATTGCAGCGGGACCGCCAGCGGTTTGGCGACTGTCTTAAGCGGATCAACGTTTGCCCGCTGGGCAGCGGCGCCATTGCCGGCAGTTCCCTGCCGCTCAATCGCCGCCGGGTCGCGGAAATTTTGGGCTTTAATTCTATCACGCGTAACAGCATTGACAGCGTCAGCGACCGCGACTGCTGCCTGGAGTTTACCTTTAACGCCGCCCTGACCGCCATGCACCTTTCACGCCTGGCGGAGGATTGGATTATTTTTGCCAGTCAGGAGTTTTCGTTCATCACCCTTGACGACGCCTACTGTACCGGCAGCAGTATGATGCCGCAGAAGCGCAATCCCGACCTGCTGGAGCTGATTCGCGGCCGCTGTGGCCGGCTGTACGGCAACCTCTTCGCCCTGCTTACCATGATGAAGGGCCTGCCCTTAACTTACAACCGCGACATGCAGGAAGACAAGAAGCAGCTTTTCGACGCCTCCGATACCATCGAGTCTTCTTTACAGATGGCCGCCGCCATCGTCAGCCATACCAGCTTCAACGCCGACAAAATCGCTTGTAATCTGGACGCCGGTTTCCTCGACGCCACCAGCCTGGCCGAATACCTCGTCAAGAAAGGTGTTCCGTTCCGCCAGGCCCATCAGATTGTCGGCCAACTGGTAAAGCAATGTGAATCCCAGGCCATCACCCTGGCTCAGCTCCCCTTGGACCAGATGCGAAAGACTTGCGACAAGATCGAACCGGACGTCTATCAGAGCCTTTCCGCCGCCAATGTGGTAGCTGGCTATACCACCGCCGGCGCCGCGGGCGCCAAACAACTGCAAGATCAACTTGCCTTCTGGAATGAACAGTTGAAAAAAACCGGTTTTTGTGCCGATTAGGTTGCCCTTGGCTGAAATCGAAAAATGAATCAGGAAAAATCAGAGTTTAAACTGATTGAGTGGATCTGCCGACATCGACCACCGTCCGGCAGCGATGTTCTAACCGACATCGGTGACGACATGGCGGTCTTGCGGTTTGGCGGCGATAAACTGCTGATTACCACCGATATCCTGCTGGAGGGCGTGCACTTTGATTTATCCACTGCCAGCCTGGCCCAGGTCGGCTACAAGGCCATGGCGTGCAGTTTGAGCGATTGTGCCGCGATGGCCGCTATCCCGTTTACCGCCGTGGTAGCGGTGGCTTTGCCCAATCAAATGAGCATGTCGCAAGCCCAACAGCTCCATCAAGGCCTGCAAACTGCTGCCCGGATGTACCATTGTCCCATCGTCGGCGGTGATACCACCAGTTGGGATAATCCCCTCGCCATCGATATAACCATGCTGGCCAGACCCGGTAAAAGTGACCCTGTTCTCCGCAGCGGGGCCCAAATCGGCGATGCCGTCTTGGTAACCGGTCAACTTGGCGGCTCGCTGTCATCAGGAAAGCATCTGGATTTTACCCCCCGCGTAGCGGAAGCCCAGTTACTGGTCAGCCTGGCAAAAATCCACGCCATGATTGACATCAGCGACGGGCTTAGCGGCGACCTTAACCACCTTTGCCTGCAAAGCGGCGTCGCCGCTATTATCGACGAGTCAGCCATACCGCTTAGCCCTTCCGCTCTTGAATCCGCTGACCCCCTGCAAGCCGCCCTGGCCGACGGCGAAGATTTTGAGCTGCTGTTTTGTGTAAAACCAGACGATACGGTAAAACTCCTCCGCGATTGGCCCGGAATGTCACCGTTGCAATTAACCATGATCGGCGAAATCGTACCCTGCGAAAAAATAGACCAGCCAAGACTGTCTCTGCGAAATTCCGCTGGCCGGTTATCTCCACTGCCGCCTGCGGGCTGGGAGCATTTTCGTGATTGACCAACATCAGGAAATTATCAGCAATAGTACTCAGCAAACCATCGACCTGGGCCGTATCCTGGGCTCCTCGCTTACCGGCGGAGAGATTATCGCTTTGATCGGCCCCCTGGGTTCCGGAAAGACGCATCTTATTAAAGGCATTGCCCTGGGACTAGGCGCCCACCGGGATCAGCCCGTTACCAGCCCGACTTTCACCCTGATAAATGAATATCAGGGCCGATTTCGCCTGTTCCACCTTGACGCCTTTCGCCTGGAAAATCCCCTGCAACTGGAGGCCTTGGGTTTTGACGAAATCTGCCGCGGCTCCAATATTGCCGTGGTCGAATGGGCCGACAGGGTCTGGCCGCTTATCAGGGAATATCAGCCCATTTGTATCTACCTGGACCACCGCAGTGAGAATCAGCGAACTATTCGGCTGGAAAATCCGCCGGAATATATAAAAATTGCCTTGGCCGATTTCAGTGAGAAATAGAGGTGTAGAATGAATCTTATTCAGCGATCAAGAAGTTTTAAAATAGGGCAGGTTTTTTTCCTGGCTTTTCTTTTGTGTTCCATTGCCGCCCAGGCCGCCATTACTGAGCTGCCCCGGGTTAAGGTTAACAAAGACAAGATTACCGTCTTCCCCCCGGATGAAAATGGACAGGTATGGATCCACGGCGAAGCGGGCGCCATTGACAGCACCAGCGAAGTAACAGCGGAACTTGCTAATATTACCTCCAGGGATAAAAAGTCGGTGGAAGTTAAAGAGGACGGGAGTTTTGAGGCGATTATCCGTGCCGCCGCCAAAGACAAGGTTAGAATTACCGCCCGCAATCGCCAGCGGATGAGATCCATTGGCACCTTTGATGTGCCGGATACCTTATCAAATAACGACAAACTAAGTAAACTCATGGATTCGCTGCAAAAAAATAAACCTTCTCTGGAAAATCAGGCTCCCGCTGCTCCTGCCGCACCTGCAACTCCTGCAACCCCCGCGACAACTCCCGCGCCCCAGAATCAGGTAAATCTGGCTATTATGATTACCGTGGTTGATATCGCAACCGGCCGGATTCTTGCCGTTGACCGCATCACGGGCGCCGCTCAGACAAAAACTGGCCAGGATGACCTTTTGCCTAAACTCGGCCAAAACCTCATCGCCAAATGTTTCGAGACCATCAGCAAAGAGCTTAAAAACCCCCGCTCCGCCCCCCCCACCCGGCTGGAGCCGTCCGGTAAAGGTACCTCGGTGCCTTCCGCTGCCTGCCCTGCGAAAAATCCTGCCGCCAGGCCGCTTTGCGAGCCAAATCAGCCTGGGCAGACCCAACCTTGCCCAGCCCAGCCTATCGGTGACCAAAAATGAGTTTTTAGATAACTCAAACTGACAAATTTACGGTTAGAAATAGACGTAACTGTTTGCTTAAGCAGGTGTTCTATAACGCAAAAAGACAAATAAAATTAGCTATCCGCCGCAGGCGGATACCACATTTTTGATATTTGATATTTGATTTTTGATTTCTCAACCTGGCAGTTTGAGTTATTTACTTGACCAGCCCGGCAGGGTATTTAGAATATACTTTTTTACTTTTGCGGGTACATACTATTGGACGAGGCAATCAATAAAGCTAATGCCCTGATTGAGGCCTTAAACTATATCAGGCAATTTAGGAACCGTGTCGTCGTCATCAAGCTGGGCGGCTCACTCATGGAGACCGACCATTCCCAGCGCGAGCTTCTGACCGACGTGGTATTTATGGCCACCGTAGGCATGCAGCCCATCCTCGTCCACGGTGGCGGCAAAAGTATCAACGCCGCCATGAAGCAGTACGGTATTGAGCCTCAGTTTGTCCAGGGCCTGCGTTACACCGATGAGCGCACCTTGACCATCGTCGAGCATGTGCTGGTGAACCAGATTAATGACAGTATCGTCAAAACCATAAAGGAATTGGGCGTGCCGGCCATGGGCCTGCATTCCCTCAGCAGTTGCGTCCTCAAGGCCCAGCAAACCCGCCTGCAGGCGCCTGACGGTCGGCAGATTGACTTGGGGCTGGTGGGCGATATCACCTATGTCAATGCCGACATTCTCAAAGTCCTGTGCCGGTCGGGAACTATTCCGGTAATCGCCCCCATTGCCCGTGACCGTGCCGGCGGAAAGCTCAACGTTAACGCCGACACCGCCGCCGGTCAGGTCGCCGCCGCCGTCCAGGCCGATAAACTCGTCATGATGAGCGATACCCACGGCATCTTCGCCGACCGGAATGATCCCAAAACCCAGTTCTCCCGCCTCTGCCAAAAAGATGTGGAAGCCTTGATTAACAATGGTACTATCACCACGGGAATGCTGCCCAAGGTCCAGGCCTGCCTTACCGCCCTGCATGGCGGCGTGGGTCGAACCCATATTATTGACGGCAGCTTTCCTCATTCGCTTTTATTGGAAATCTACACCGACAAGGGGATCGGAACCTTAATCACCAGGGAATAGAATCAGATGAATACTCAGGAAATAATCACCCAGTACGAAAAATACGTCATTGCCAATTACAGCCGAATGCCCAGCGTAATCGTCAAGGGCCAGGACAGCAAAATCTGGGATGCCGAAGGTAAGGAGTATCTCGATATGTTCCCTGGCTGGGCGGTCAGCGGCATTGGCCACTGCCATCCCCGGGTGGTCGCCGCCATCCAGGAGCAGGCCGCCAGGCTTATTCATATCGACAATACCTTCTATAATTTGCCCCAGGGCCGGCTGGCCCAGATGCTAAGCGTTCGGGGCTTCGGCGGAAAATGTTTTTTCTGTAATAGCGGTGCCGAAGCGGTTGAGGCAGCCATCAAACTGGCCCGTCGCTACACCCCCAGGGAAAAGTATAAAATTATCTCCGCCGAGGGCAGTTTCCATGGCCGGACCATGGCAGCCGTTACCGCCACCGCCCAGCCGAAATATCATCAGGGATTCTTGCCTTTAGTGCCGGGATTCCACTACGTTCCGTTCAATAATATTAAGGCCCTCGAACAAGCCTTTGATGACGAGGTTGCCGCCGTGATTATCGAGCCTATCCAGGGTGAAGGCGGCATCAACATCGCTGATAAGGAATACCTCCAGGCCATCCGCCGCTTATGTGACGAGCACCATGCGGTAGCCGTCTGGGACGAGGTGCAGTGCGGCATGGGCCGGACTGGCCAATGGTTTGCCTACCAGCACACCGGCGTTGAGCCCGATATTATGACTTTGGCCAAGGCCCTTGGCGGTGGTATTTCCATTGGGGCCATCTTAGCCCAGCCCGAGGTCGCCGCCGCCCTTACCCCCAGCTCGCACGCCTCCACCTTTGGCGGCAATCCCCTGGCTTGTGCCGCCGCTATCGCCGTTATCGAGGCCATCGAGCAGGAAAACCTCCTGGAAAACGCCCGCCGGATGGGGCAATATATAGTGGAAAAACTTAACCAGTTGAAAGCAAAACACCCCTGTATCGACCATATCCGCTCCGTCGGATTAATGATTGGCATCCAGCTCTCCGAGCCGGGCGCCGAGATCGTTAAAAAATGCTGGGAAAAGCACTTACGCATCAATTGCACCCATGAGACCGTTCTCCGCCTTATGCCCGCCATGAACGTCACTGCCGAACTGGTCGATCAGGCGGTTTCCCTATTGGATGAATCAATAACCGAAATATATAACGGCAGGCAGTAAATATGACCAGACACTTTTTAACCCTGCGGGATTATTCCTCGGACGAGTTGCATTTCCTCCTGCAGGAGGCTTCCAGAATGAAGCAGCTCTATAAAACCGGCGGCAGAGACGTCTGCCTGGCTGGTAAAAATATGGTACTGCTTTTTGAGAAGCCCAGCAGCCGCACTCGCATCAGTTTTCAGGTTGCCATGTCGCAGTTGGGTGGTAATGCGATTTATATTCGTCCCGAGGACATTGGCGGCCTGGGCCGACGCGAGCCGATTAAGGACCTGGCTCGGGTATTGAACGGCTACGTCGATTTAATCGTGGCGCGTACCTTTACCCACGAAGCGGTGGTAGAGCTTGCCAGTTATTCTATTGTGCCGGTAATTAACGCCCTGACCGACCTGTCCCATCCCTGCCAGGCGATGGCCGATATGCTGACCATCCAGGAGCATTTTGGCCGGCTGCAGGGGATAAAACTCGCTTATGTGGGCGACGGCAACAACGTCGCTTACTCATTAGCCATCGCCAGTAAACGTCTGGGCCTTCACTTGGCCCTGGCTAGTCCGGCCAAATACACTCTTAATCCGGACTTTCTCGCTCAATTGGATGGTCCCGGCCGAATCTCCTGTACTACCCAGCCGATGGATGCCGTTAAAGATGCGGACGTCATTTACACCGACACTTGGGTTAGTATGGGCCAGGAGGCCGAGAAAGAGCAGCGGATAAAAGACTTCGCCGGCTATCAGGTTAACCGGCAATTGTTAGAGGCCGCGGCAAATCGCGCCAAAATCATGCACTGCCTACCGGCTTACCGTGGCCTGGAGATTACTGATGAGGTCATGGAGTCACCGCAGAGTATTATCTTTGCCCAGGCCGAAAACCGCCTCCATTTCCAACGTGCCTTGATTAAACATCTTCTTTAAGTTAACTTTCGCAGATTTTTTTGAATCCCGCCTTATTATAATTCCTTCTGACTTTCTCACTTTGTTACTTTCCCACCTTTTTACCTTCTTGCTCTTTCTACTTTCTCGCGCAGCGCCGCCCGGCGGTTTAGCGGTCTTCTCTCTTTCTCCAATTCTAGATCTTCAACCTGAAATTTGAAATCATGTTAATCATTGTCAAAATTCTTTATCTCTTTCTTGGCGTCTTTGCCGCTTGGCGGGATCAATAAATATTATTTGCTCGTTAGGCCGGAAGTTACTATAAGGTAAAATCACCAGCACCTCTTTATCTGAAATCTTAAATTCAAGATTTTTAATCTTGTTAATCCTGTCAAAATATTTTATTCTTCTGAACTGAAAAGGGGACATTCTACTTTAAAAAAAAAGGGGACAAAAAAAGGGGACATTCTGCTTTAAAACAGACTAATTATTAATCTTTTAATCTGAAAAAAGGGGACATTCTGCTTTAAAACAGACTAATTATTAATCTTTTAATCTGCGGCCATCGGCGTAATCTGCGGATAACAATCTCTTTTTTATTTGGCTTTTTATTTATTATACGGTGTTCACTCTGATTGCTCGGCTTATAAAGAAGTCCGTCTGCCGCGTCTTCTATCTTTCACCTGTTCTCCTGGTCACCTGTTCACCTGCTCTCCGCCGTCACCGGCGGCCGTGGGCCAGGCAGGGTCTTTTGACGAAGCTAGCTTCGGGAAAAAGCTCCTGCCGCAGAACGCTTGCCGAGCAATCTCCCGCTAATTTCTTTTTGCTATTAAGTTATAATGATTCCTGTTAATCTTGTTAATCCTGTCTATAATTACTCTTTTATTGGCGTTTATTCGCGTCCATTCGCGGTTAAATAGTTCTTTCTTAGCCCGGCGTCAAATATTCTTTGTTCTCGGCAGGTATCGTAAGCGAAAGGAAGTTCCTCGATTCTTTAATCTGCGTTTATCTGCGATATCTGCGGATAACAATCTCTTTCTTATTTGGCTTTTTATTTATTATACGGTGTTCACTCTGATTGCTCGGCTTATTTCAGAAGGCCACCTGCTACGACTGGCGTAGCAAGGCGAGTTCGCGGTTAAAATAAATTATAAATCCTGCCTGCCCTGCGTAGCCCTTGGGCGAAGCGGGGTTATCCTGTCTAATCTTCTTTCTTTTCCTTTGCGCCTTCGCGCCTTGGCGGGAATAATATGTATTGATTGCTCGACCAGTCGTTAGATACTGGCCATGGAAAATTCATCACCACCCCATCTACATTTTAACTTTTAACTGTAATTTTTAATTTTACCTTTCCCGCCTTGCCGTCGCTCGTCGCGGCAGGTTAACTTCCAATTTTTTCAAGGAATATATTTGCTTTTTAATATGTGTTTTTGATTTTTGCTATTTGATTTTTGATTTTCATTAGCGGTTAAAATAATATGTAACTCAGCGTAAAAACATGGTATAACCCTTCGAAATTACGTGTTTTGTGCCAGAATTTACACAGAATTAACCAGAAAATGCCGTTTTTAACCACTTTTTAACCAAAATTTCACAATTTTTCGCAGGTTTTGACAGCAAAAATGTTAAGATGGGTAAAGATTTAACACGTCGATTCGACCAGTTACGACCCATAAAGATCCAGCGTCGTTTCCTTGATACTGCCGCCGGCTCCGTCCTTTTCTCTATGGGCCGCACTCGGGTTTTGTGTACCGCCAGTCTGGTCGAAGAGCTTCCTAAATGGCGTGAAAAGAGTAACTTAGGCTGGCTAACTGCCGAATACAGCATGTTGCCGGGCGCTACCACCCCCCGCAAATCGCGCAGCCGTCTGGGCCATACCGATAGCCGGGGTACCGAGATCCAACGTATTATCGGCAGAGTACTTAGGGCCGTTGTTGATTTCGAGAAATTAGCTCCTTTCACCATTTACATTGATTGCGATGTCCTGCAGGCCGACGGCGGCACCCGAACTGCTGCTATCAACGGCTCTTATATTGCCCTGGTCGATGCCGTTCGCTTTGGTATCCGCTCCGGCCTAATCCGCCGGAACCCCATTAAATCCGCGGTAGCCGCGGTAAGTGTAGGCATAGTAAACAATAAGATAAAGCTCGATCTGGATTACCAGCAGGACTCCGCCGCCCAGGTTGACCTTAACATAGCCATGACCGACGACGGCAGGTTCGTGGAATTGCAGGGCACCGGCGAGCAGTCGTCCTTTACCCACGAGCAACTGGAGAAGATGTTGAAACTGGCCCGCCGCGGCTTAAAAAAGATATTAGCCCTTCAGGCTAAAGCACTTAAGTAAGATTTAATGTATAAAGTTATAAAAGATATTTATCGCCATTGGCGTTTGGCTGATCTCGCCTTAATCTTGCTGGCAGCGGCACTTGCCGGCTGTGGCTCCGCTGTGATTAATCCAGGCGGATCCTCCTTTCCCCCATCTATCAGCCGGGGGGCGCAGGGGCACTTAACCATTCTGCTGGCCCATTACAATCAGGACGACAAAACCATGCTCGCCCAACAGTTACAACAGCGGGCCATGCAGATACTTAAGACTAATGATATCTGGTTTATAAATGAGAATTCCGGCATATCCGTAAATTACGGCCATTTCGACACCGATCGCCAGGCCCGCGTACAATTCGATCGTGTTAAAAGAGTATATAACCAGCTCCAGAGCGGCCCATATCAGTTTTGCTATGTCAAGGTAATCCCCCAGCCTGACCCACCTGCCCCCGCCGAGTGGAATCTGCTCCGCAGCGGCTGCGCTTACTGCGTGGAGATCGGAACCTACTACGACGATCCGGAAATCAACTATTACAATCGCAAGGCGGATGCCGTCCAAGCGGTAAAAAACCTCCGGGACGACGGCCAGTGGGCTTTTTTCGTCCACGGCGTGAACCAGTCGAAGATTTACATCGGCTGCCTGGGTCCGGGGGATGTGCAATCGGTAGTGGATAGCGGAGTTGCTAAGGTGTTACTATCGCCCACCGCGAAGAAGATCTTCAAAGATAATCCCTACTACTACGATAACGGGGCGAAGATATACGACATAAGCCGCGACCTAAAGGGCAATAAGATACGCAATCCCCGCCCTTCCCTGTTAGTCGATGTCAGGCAACTACAGGAAAACATTACCTTCTAAGTACCGATGAGCTCAGAAGAAAAAGCCGGCTATAAAATTGAAATAGTAATAGCGACCACCAATAAAGGCAAGCTCGCGGAGCTGCGTCAAATGCTGGCTGGCTATCCGGTTATAATCCGCGGGCTGGATGAGTTTGACAAAATCCAGGATTTTAAAGAAACAGGTGAAACCTTCGCGGAAAACGCCCGGCTGAAGGCTATTTACTACGCTGGATTGCTCGACCGCTGGGTGTTGGCAGACGACTCCGGCCTGGAGGTTGATGCCCTAAACGGAGCACCGGGGGTATTTTCCGCCCGTTTCGCCAGCCAAACCGGCCCTAACCGCGATCAGGCTAATAATCGAAAGCTACTCAAATTACTAGCCGACGTCCCCGCGGCAAAACGCACCGCAAGGTTTAGATGCTGTCTGTGTCTTAGCAGCCGGGATAAAATCCTCATCGAAGTCGAAGGCTCAGTGGAAGGCATAATAGCCCACCAACCGCAAGGCGATAACGGCTTCGGTTATGATCCGCTATTCTACCTGCAGGAAAAAGGCAAAACGGCAGCGCAATTGTCCCCGGAAGAAAAAAACGCGATTTCCCATCGCGGCCAAGCCCTGAAAAAATTGATTCAGGAGCTGGAGAGCCTGCTAAATAAAGAAGCTTGATTTAATCGTCACTTGAAAAAAGATGCGTGATTTAATCTTCGCTAACAAATCCACCCGCGGAGGAATCAGGGTTGCGTTGCTCGTAGGCAGCTTGTTGCCTGCCGGTGACGTGGTCGAGCATAATCGAATGTATCTGGCAACCGGAGCCGGTAGTACAAGGGTGTCCCAGTTGTACCAGACCGTTATAAATTGAACTAGGTGTGGTCGATTCCAGCGTACAAGAATCAACTTCAACATGATAACGCGGAGCATCAACGGCTTCCTGCATATTCCTGCCCCAATCGATAACATTGACGACCACGTTCACGCAGCCGGTCATGATATATCTGCCGCCGGCACCGCCGAGGGTGACAAAGGGTTTGCCGTCTTTCATGATGAGAATAGGATTCATATTAGTCAAGACCAATTTGCCACTATCAACTCGATTGGGATTATCTGCATTGGCACTGCCATATTCGAATTTTGCCATGCCATTGTTGAATACTATTCCCGTCCCCGGAGCCATAATTTTCGTACCCCAGGCACCGGCCAAGGTGTTCGTCATGGCTACCATATTGCCATATTTATCCATAATCGAACTGGTCTGAGTGTCACCCGACTCAGGCGGGTCATCAGGCAAAGGTTGGGGATTGACAGTCTGGCCGGCATAGCCCGGATCGTAGGGCCAGGGATTACCGGCGGTAACCGAAGTCATCGCCTGATTCGGATCAATCAACAGCCGGCGCTCGTCGGCGTATCCCTGCGACATAATGCCCTCATAGGGCACCGCTACCATCCAGGGGTCGCCACAGTATTCGAAACGATCGGCGAAGGCTAGTCGCGTAGCCTCCAGGATGAGATGCATCGACTGCGTGGAATAACCCATACTGGCAAGATTATAACCCTTCAAGATATTGAGAATCTCAATCACATTCTCCCCGCCGGTGCAGACAGAAGAGGTATAGATATCATAACCGCGGTAGTTGGTATAGGCAGGGGCCAGAATCCTGACATTGCGCTGGCGCCAATTGTCCATATCGGCCATGGTGATAATGCCGCCAATCGACTGGACATAATTGACCATTCTCTGGCCAAGCTTGCCGGTATAAATGGCATCGGCACCCTCCTCGGCCAGTAAGCGCAGGGAATTAGCCAGGTTTTCCTGGATCAACCGGTCCCCAGCTCGCCAGGCACCACCGCCGGGACGGGTGTAAATTTCATAACCTTCCGTACAATTATTTAAATTGCCATATGCACTACTAAGCAGACTGGCAAATCTGTCGCTGATAATAAAGCCCTCTTCGGCGTAACGGATAGCCGGCTTAATTACCTCTTCCCAAGTCAGGGCGCCATATTCTTGCTCAGCTACGTACAATCCCGCCGCGGTGTTCCAAATCGAGGTGCATAGGATCGACGTACTACTGGGTGCGCTGCTAAAGCTCTCGAAGGTGGCAGCCAGGGGCGCCCGAGTGTTAAAATCGACTACGATAGGCTGACCTAATTCCTTCAGATAAATAACCATTTCCCCACCATAGCCGCCCAGCCCGTTGGCCTGCTGGTTAACGACGCACATGGCTAGAGTGGTAGCTACCATGGCGTCAACGACATTGCCGCCTTTTCGCAGGATTTCCAGTCCGGCCAGGGCCGGCAGTGGACCTAAACAGGATACCGTCCCTTCATCCGCTGTCAGCGTAACATTATAATTGACCGTCAGCAGTCCGCCGTCATCGAGCCAATTGTCGGCGATATAAGGCCAATCCGTCAGGTCAACTTGGCCATCACGGCTCAGGTCGCCCTGCGAAAAACTGCCCCTCGGGGAAGTAGAATAAATCGCGGTCACCGTTTTGTTCTGATCCAGGAAAACGGTGGTTCTGCTGTTATCCGGGTACTTTATCCCCTCACCCGACCAATGGTCGAAGTAGTAGGTGACAGAGCCGTT
>Ga0068714_10001364_pt1 | contig 36233 bp, 35 predicted proteins | sample MTBNYHSulfiMetaG_FD_62988 | JGI IMG/M metagenome (GOLD analysis project Ga0068714, IMG submission 62988) | Enrichment culture microbial communities from rom New York Harbor, USA that are MTBE-degrading - MTBE-NYH (New York Harbor Sulfidogenic)... | ecosystem: Environmental > Aquatic > Marine >...
CAGGTTAGCGCCCATGTCCGCGGCCCGAACCCGCACCCGCGTATAGGCGTCGCGGAGCTTGCGGCCAAAAACGGCCGTCGATACCAGCACGACGGGGACCATCGCGAGCGATACCAGGGCAAGGCGCCAGTCAAGGGCGAACATCACGGACACGGTCAGCACGACGCCGAAGATGTCGGCGACAAGCCCCAGGGCGCCCGAACTCGCCACCTCGGCGATGGCGTTCAGCTCTCCTGTCAGCCGGGAGGTTAGCTCGCCGACCTTTTGCCTGGAGAAGAACGACATGTCCTGTGCCATCAGGTGCTCGAAGAGCTCGCTGCGCATCGACGCCACGAGACTGTGGGCCGTCCTTTCGCCCAGGAGGCGCTGCCAGTATGCCGCCCACCAGGCCAGGCCTTGCAGCGCCACGTAGGCTAGAGCCACCATCCCCAGGCCAGCGGCGTCCTTCAAGGCCACATACCTGTCGATTCCGAGGCGCAGCAACAACGGCAGCCCCGCCGAAATCGCCACCCCGGCCAGCGTGGCGGCCAGGGCCCGCAAGAGCTGTCCCCGGAACGGGCGCAGCTTGCCGAGAAGATGCCGGACCGCCCCGCGGTCCAGCCGCCTGAGGCTGTACCTTTCGGCCTCGCGGCCGACCCGCGCGCCGAAACCGCCGCGCATCATGCGGTCTCCCCCCCGACGAGGTGTGTATATATCTCGCTGTACAGCCCGGGGGCCGCAACCAGCTCATCATGCGTGCCTTGTTGCACGACCCGCCCATGGTCCAGCACCACAATGCGGTCCGCGCGCCGCACGGTCCACAAACGGTGGGCGATCACCAGCGTGGTCCGGTTGCGGAAGGTTTCTTGAAGGGCCGACCTCAGACGGGCCTCGGTTAGCGCGTCCAGTTCCGATGAAACCTCGTCGAGGATGAGCACCTGAGGATCGGTCAGGAGCACACGGGCCAGGGCCAGCCGCTGCCTCTGCCCGCCGGACAGCGAAAGGCCGCGTTCTCCCAGTGGAGTGTCGTATCCCCGCGGGAGCGAGGCTATCTCGTCGTGTACTTGGGCCAGCCGCGCCGCCTCCTGGACCTCGGCCAAAGTCGCCTCGGGACGGCCAAAGGCCAGGTTTTCGCGAATCGTTCCGTTGAAAAGAAAGACGTTCTGCAGGGCCGTGCCTACCTGCCGCCTCAGGCTGGATAGCGTCACCCGGCGCACGTCGTGGCCGTCGAGGAGGACCCGTCCCTCCCTCGGGTCGTAGAATCGCGGCACCAGGTGCACCAGGGTCGTCTTGCCCGCCCCGGTCGGACCGACGATGGCAACGGTTTCGCCAGGCCTGACAGTCAGGTCGATCTCTTGAAGGACGTCCGGACCGCCCTCGTAGGCAAAGGTGACGCTCTCAAAGCGCACCTCGCCCCTGAGCCGGGGGAGATGGTAGGCATCGTCCGCCTCAACCACCCTGGACCGGGCGTCAAGCACCTCAAGGATCCTCGCCGCCGCCGCCGTCGCCCGGACGACGACGGACGTGAGCATCCCGGTCTGGCGTATCGGCCGCATCAGGATCCCCGCCAGGCTGATGAAGGCGACGAGCGTGCCGGCCGACGCCCTGCCTGCCATGACCTCCAGGCCGCCGGCGGCGAGGGCTGCCGCAGTCGCCAGTCCCACCAGGAAGGTGACGTGCGGCATCCAGTAGGCGCTTATCCTGGCGACCTGTACGTTCTGGTCCAGGAAGCGCCGGTTGGCCGCCTCGGTCCTGGCCGCCTCCCGTCTTTCCTGGGCAAACAGCTTGACTTCGCGAATGTTGCTCAGCACGACCCTCAGTACCTCGGTCAGGCGCCCCAACGCGGCCTGTGACCTGCGGAAGGCGGGCTGAACCTGAAACGCATAGCCCCGCATGGCCCGGACCATCAGCGGCACGAGGATAAGGAACGCCAGGCCCAGACGGAGGTTCCAGACCAGGAGCAGCGCCGCCGCGCCAGCGATCGTCAGCAGGTTGGCGCCGATGTAGGGCAGCGCAAATCCAAACATCCTGCTAAGCGCCTCGGTATCCGCGGTCAGACGCGACATCACGTCGCCGATGTGCGCGTTGTCGTGAAACTCAAACGAAAGCTCGTGGAGACGCCTGTAGAGGTCGGCACGCAGCGCGTACACGACGTGGAAACCGACGCTCTCCATGGAGTACCGGGAACCGAAGCTGGCAGCGCCCTCAAGCAGCCCGGCAACCACGATTGCGGCCGCCGCAAGGAGCAGAGCCGCACCCTCTCCGCCTTGTGTAACGTGATCAACCGCCGCGCGGAGGACCATCGGAACGGCGAGGGTCAGCCCGGCCGTGGCAAGGATCGCCAGGGCGGACAGAAGGAGGACCAGCAGGTGGGGCCGCACGTAAGACCACATCCGGCGGAAAACGAAAGAGACGCTGACCTCTGAGGGCAGGACCTCCCGGGCCTGGGGATCGCCGACGTTCAAGGGGTGGGCCGGGTTTCCTCCGAGGAACATGGACTACCTCCAAGTGCGACACATATATGCAGCCTGCCGCTATAGGCAACTACACTGTAGCCCCAGGGGGCCCGTCAGTCAACCGTCCTCCGGCAGGTATGGTGCCCGGATGGCACGGAGTAAAAGGCCCCCGGGCTCTGCGGCAAGGTGACGCCCGCGCAGCAGGCATTTTTCATGCCCCATTCAGAAATCGGAAACAACAGTTTCACAGGGTTGTGCGACTATGGGGCATGTAGGCGAGGCCGGGCCATCCGTGTTGCGTTACTGCCCGGCCCACAACGGAGGTGATCGAAGTGCCCGAAAGAGCACTCGCCCTGGCACCGTTCAGGCTCGTGGCTGCGGTGGTCCTTATGGCCGTCGTGGGCTACTTCATGTACATGATTCATAGGATCGCCGCTTCGTTGCATGCAATTGCCAGAGGACTTGAGCAGCTCCGCCTTGACCGGGTGGCCAGGCAGTAAGCACGAAGGAGCCCGACCCAAAAGCCCCCCGGCACCGTACCGGAGGGCCTGCTATCTCTGGCGCGCCCAGCAGGATTCGAACCTGCGACCCTCTGCTTAGAAGGCAGATGCTCTGTCCAGCTGAGCTATAGGCGCAATATAGGGTTTGGTGAGCGTTTTTCATTTTGGACGATTGCGGCTGGCACTGTCAAGCGCTAACGGCATCGTCTGCTAACGGCATCGTCTGTTAGCCCTGCCCGCACCGCTGCCCGCACCGCTGCCCGCATCGCTGCCCGCATCGCATGCTGCCGCGATCGCATCTGCCGGCATCGTGAATGCACACTTCTGCCGGCGGGTTCGTCTCTTGCTATCCGGCCCGTCCGCCGCCGCCACCGCCGCCGCGACCGCCGCCGCCCGAGAACCCTCCACCGAAACCTCCCCTGGAGCTGGGCCGGTAGTTGACGGCCGTAGCTACAGAGCTATGCAGAGCATCCGTCAGGCTGCCGACCATTGTCGCCGGCGCGAGTGTTCCGCGGGCGACGTGCATCCAGATCCATGGATGGACGCCCGGCCCGGCCTCGGCCAACTGCGGGTAGACGATCTTCAGTTGCTCGAGCACTTGCTTGGCGACTCCAAGCACGACGGCGAAGACAAGGTAGTGTTCCCAGATAGTCAGGCTGGGGACCTCGGCCCGGTCAAGCGCCGAGAAGTGCAGTAGGAACCGCCGGAACGCCCGCCACATCGCCAGGTGCGTGCTCCCGAGCTGGCTGCGGCGGCGAAGCCCGATGGCCGCCACGAGCAGTATCGCTCCGCCGGCCATCAGCGGGACGGCCGCGGCCGGGGCGCCGAGAATGGTGAAGCCTCCCCCGCCTAGGAAGGCGAACACGCCGGCGACCATCTCCCAGATCCTGACCTGCTCGGTCCGCTTGTCAAAGAAACTCCCGGCCGCGTCCGTCGAGCGGACGGCGCCCTCAAATCCCTTGACGAAGGTCTGCATCGCCGACGGGTTGGACCTGGCGTAGGCCTTAATGTCGTCGAAATTGACGGTATCGGCGGCCCCGGCTCCCCTGACGTGAAGAGCGACCTGGCCGAAAAGGAACGACAGGAGCATCCGCTCGTGCTGCCTGAGCATGCCCGGGTCGTACGCGGCGCCGAGCGGCCTGGTCCCCCGCTCGACGCGTTTCAACAGGTACTGCGGCCGTTCGTGCGTTACTCCAAAAAGGCCTCTGACCTCCTCGGTCTGGACCTCGATCTCGAGGTAGCCGCGCCGCGCGAGGTCAAGGATCGTCGCCGTCATCTCTCCCGCTCCTACCGGTCCAAACCGCCACAGGCATCCGAGCTCCGCCGGGCTGTAGTCCCCCGGCAGCTCCCGGTAGTAATCGCCCTCAAACTCGGGCCGGTACTCGCGGCCGTGTCTGGCCTGCAGCAGGACGGCGGCGAGAATCGCTCCCAGCAGAAAGAGCACGCCGGCGACGATCATCCCGGTGCTCATCAGCCTGCTCCAGTTGGCCCTGTCGGCTAACCTGGCTTCTTCGTCAAGGATCTGCTGGAGCGCAGCCTGCCCGCTGGTTCTGGTGGCGTGCGGGACGAGTTCAGTCGGGAAAACGACCCTGCCCTCCAGGAACGTTCCCTTGGGGAGCCGGCCAAGCTGCCACACCACTCTGGTCGGCGACTCGATGTCCACGGCGCCGGCCAGCGGGCCGTGGCCCCAGGCACGCACCTCGCCCGGCGCGGCCCCCGCCGGAAGTGCGAGGCCAACCTCGATGTTGTGCTGTGTGACCTCCCACTCGTCCCCAACGAACTTCCAGTAGAGCTCCGCCGCGTCCAGATGGACCAGAACCGCGCCCTTGACGTGGTAGCTGAGTTCAAAGGTTCTTTTCTCGTCGGTCGCGGCAAAACGCCACTGAACCTCAATCCGGCCGTTGACGTTCTGGTAGCTGTAAGTCCCGGTGCCCGTGCTCGCCTCTCGATAGGCCTTGCCGTCCTCCTTGACCGTGATGTCCGATATGCCCTGGGTGCCATGCAGCACGAGGTCCTGGACCACCCAGCTGAAGGATCCGCTGAAATCAAACGTCCTTCGTTCGGTTACCCACATCGAGCCGTCCTTGGCGACAGTTGCCTCGATGTGGACGTCCGAAACGTAGTACGACTTGGCCCAGGCCGGCCGGGGGCTGGCCCCCAGGGCAAAGGCTAACAACAGGGCCAGGGTGCAGAAGACCAGAGCCGCCCTGCTCGCGCCGCCCCGGCGCCTGCCCGCCGGCATCTAGAACTTCACCTGCACCGGCCCGCGGGCGGCCTCGTCCTCCACCTGGTAGTACGGCAGCGGCCCGAAACCAAACGTGCCGGCGATGAGATTGGCGGGAAACCGTTCGATCCGTGTCATATACTTCATAACCGTGTCGTTGTAGAACTGCCTCGAGAAGGCTATCTTGCCCTCGGTCGTCGCCAGCTCGGCCTGCAGCTCCTTGAAGTTTCCGCTGGCCTGGAGCTGCGGGTAGTTCTCGGCCACGGCGAGCAGCCCGCGGAGCGCCCCGGTGAGGACGGTCTGCGCCTGGATTTGCTCCTCGATCCCGCGTGCGGCGCCTACCTGTGCCCGCGCCTGCGTGACCCGCTCGAAAACCTCGCGCTCGTGCGTGGCGTAGCCCTTTACGGTTTCAACCAGGTTAGGGATCAGATCAAACCTCCGCCGCAGCTGGACCTCGATCTGCGACCATGCGTTCCGGACCCGCTGCCTGAGCGTCACGAGGCCGTTGTAGAGCCCGATAACGTACACAATGACCACGGCTACGAGTCCCAAAACTGCCCACAGCAAGGAAAGCCACCTCCGATTGCGCGAGAACGGGCCCGCGGCATTGAAAAACCTTTTGGCCGTATATGATAGCGATTCCTGCATCTCTTATGCGGCCGCAGCCGCCCCTGGGCGCGATGATATCCCGGTGGAAACCGTGCAGGGGGGTACCGGTGCCCCGTCTCAGCCGAGTTCGCGGAGGTGCTGGTCGAGCCCCGGGTTGTACGCCCGGATCTCCGCGGCTATCTTCTGTCGCACCGATGGAAGCCGCAGCTCGATGAGGTGTCCGGCGACGTAACCGTCTTTCGCCCCAGCTTCCCTCGACCGGATGAGCGCGCGGACGTCCAGGGGGCCGGAGGAGGTAAAGTCAACGGCATACCACTCGCGCCCAAGATGCACCTCAGTCCAGTAGTGATCGGCGACGTCCGTCGAGCCGGAGCCGGCGACGGCGCCGGCCATCAGGGCGTCGTACCCCTCGAGCAGCAGCCATTCGGTTGCCAGGAAAGATGCAACCTGGCACGGACCCGTCTCGCCGACGTCCACGGCCCTTTGGACCGCGGCCCGTACTCTGGGCTCCATGGACCGGACCACGGCCTCCAACCGGGAGAGGTCGGAGTCGATCGGCAACAAGGGAAGCGACGGTGCGTAACGGGAAACGAAGCGGTAGACCCGTTCAGAGCCTGCAGAGCCGTAGACCTCCTCCGGGCTGTCCAGCCAGACGAGCTCCCGCGCCGCCGCGGCCCTCAGGGTCTTGTGCGCAGCGTCCATGCCTCCCTCCGGGTTCAGCCCGCCGCGACGGGGGTAGGCTACGGCGACCGGGCACCGGATGGTTGAGATCACCGCCTGGCAGGCGTCCTGAAGGCTACGCAGGTTTCGTTCCAGGGCTGCGGTCGCCGGCGGCAGATCTCCGTCGGGGAAGGTTCCTCGTCCATTGGCCCTGAGGACTGCCGGCGGCCCATTGCCGCCGCCCGAATCGCGGCCGGAGGCGCGCCGGTCCCCGCCGGCGCCGCCGCCATGACGCTTCCCGCTATCACGCCGTCTTCCCGCGCCCAGCCGGCTAATGGCCCCAAGCAATCCTCCCCGGCGCCGGAGGAAGGAGGCGGGGTCCTCGACAGACAGCGGCGGGCAGAGGAGCATGGCCCCGGTGGGCCCGGTTCCGGCGGCCGCGATCGCCGCGAGAAGGGCTCCTCCAAACGCGCCGACCAAGAAGACCTGTGAGGCGGATTGCTTTGCGTGGAGGACGGCCCCGGTGGCCTGGTCGACCCACTCGTGCCAGGTTTCATCACCGGTTCCGGACCAGGACTGGCGTGCCCCCCTGAGCTCGAGCACGCTTGTGCGGGCCCCCGCCTCCGCCAGCGGGCGGGCGAGGGGCTCCATCACCTGGGGCCAACCGAGCAGGCCGTGGACAAAGACTACGAATGGGGCGTCACAGCCGTCAGAGCCCGAGGCCAAGAGGCCAGCCCTCCTAGATGCGAAAAGTTCGGGTATATGAAAAGTTACGCGCGTTAAATTATGCGTTGTTTGGGGGTTTCCTGCTTTGGGGGGGTAACCCGGGGAGGATCACCAGGTTGGCCTGGGCATAGCCCTGTGCGAGGCCCGCGGTTACTCCGGACCAGGTGCCGGCTCTATCCATCCCCGCACCGTCCGCGGGTGCGCGGCTCCCCTCCGGCCCTTTCGGGGACCTTTCATCCGATCCGGACCATCCGGTCCATGTCCACGACAAACACCACCGCTCCGCCGACCGTAACCTTGTTGTAGAGGGTAAACATCGGGTGTCCCCGCTGCAGCTCGACAGACCTCCGCCTGCAGACCTGGGAGAGCACCTCGACGGCGCGGTCGATCTCGCCGTCCTCGAGCCCGCAGAGCAGAGTTGAGTTCCGGTGGCCCAGAAGGCCCCCGGCGCTCGGCAGTTCCGTCACCCGGAACCCGGACTGAACCAGTTCGTGCATAGCCTTTGCCGCATCCTCGTGCTGAACGACCGCAATCAGGAGCTTCAACCTGGACACCTCCGAACGAGAACCTTTGGGCATTGACTTCGCCGCGCCGGGTCCGCGTTCCCCTGGTGGGATTCCGAACGATGCAAGCTCCAAGTCACTCGGCAAGGGGGCGGGCTGGATGAAACAGAATGGAGCGGGCGATGGGAATCGAACCCACGTATCAAGCTTGGAAGGCTCGCGCTCTACCATTGAGCTACGCCCGCTCGTGTCGCCGGCAGCGCGGCATAGACTCGAACCACCGCGACGCCGCAGACTCAATTCTAAGCTATCGGCCGCGCCAAGTACAAGTCCGCTCTACGTGGCTGCTCTACGTGGCCGACCTGGACCGGCCTTCGAACTCCGCCTTGGCCTTTGAAAGCAGACTTGGATCAGTAACCAGCTCGGCGGCCAGTCCCGCCATCGCCTTCGCCGAGTTGATCAGAGCGACGTGGCCTGCCTCGGACGCCGCGCAGGCCGCAAACTCGCGGCTGTGCGAAGCGACGTTCTTGGGACCGATCGAAACGTACGCGTTTGACGCCGGCACGGTCTTGCTCACGTTACCGAAATCCGTGGAGCCCCCGGACGGCTCTGGACCCGGCGGGGTCGTGACCCCCACGCGCTCCAGGTGCCGCCGGAAGGCATCGCCAAGCGCCATGTTGGGCCAGCGTTCATCGTATCCTGTGCGCTGGACGAAGCTGACGGCCGCGCCGGTGCTTGCCGCCGCGCCCTCCGCGCACGCCCGGACGCGCTCTATCACCCGGTCCACGCCTGCCCGGCTCGCGGCCCGCAGCAGGTAGCGGATCTCGGCTTCCTCCGGAACGACGTTGATCACCGAGCCGCCCTTGGTGATCAGGCAGTGCATCCTGACGTCGGGCGTCACGTGCTGCCGCAACATGCTCACGTTGACGTAGGTCTGGACGACGGCGTCAAGAGCGTTGATCCCGAGGTGCGGGGATCCGGCGGCATGGGCAGGCTTCCCCTTGAAGTTGACGACCAGGTCGCTGGTCGCCAGGCTCGACCCGCCTATCTTCGATTCACCGGTGGTGGGGTGAACCATCAGGGCGGCGTCGACGCCTGCGAACAGGCCGGCGTTGACCATCAGGATCTTGCCGCCGCCCCCCTCCTCGGCGGGAGTTCCCATTACGACGAGTTCGCCGGGCAGGTCGGGAAATGCCCGCTTAAGCACAGCCGCCGCGCCGGCCGCGGCCGTCCCGATGATGTTGTGCCCGCACGCGTGACCCACCTCGGGGAGGGCATCGTACTCGGCGACAAGGGCGATGGTCGGGCCTTCACCACCCCGCCACCTGGCCGCAAAGGCCGTTTCCATCCCTGCGACGCCGCGTTCAACGGCAAAGCCCTGACCTTCGAGGAAACCGGTTAACAGCAACGCGGCCTCTCTCTCCTGAAAGGCGATTTCCGGCCGCGAGTGGATGGCGAGACTCGTGCTTATCAACTGGCCTTCCAGCTCCGAGGCGACGGCGTCTATCCGCTCAAAGAGGCGTTCCATGTCCAACGTGACTCCCCCCTCGTGCCGGGTGCCGGTTCGCTTTGCGCGCCCGTCGTGCTCAGGCCTTGGACGGGGCCCCGGCCGGAGCCGTCCTGCCCTCGAGAACCAATATCGCGGCGGCACGCAGTTCGCCGACACGCTGCATTAGCCCGTCGACTATCTCCTTGACGGGCAGGATCTGGCGGATCTTGCCCACGTGCGCCCCCGAAAAGATCAGCCCGTGCTCAACGTCGCCCTGTTGCGCTCTGCAGAGGGCCTCACGGATGCAAAACCTGTGTGTGCACTTCTTCAGGCAACCTTCGCACCTGTCCGGGGGCTTGACGATGCCGGCCGCCAGCTCGTCCGTGAAGCGGTTGCGGATCGCCCTTCCGGGAAGCCCCACGGGGCTGTCGATGACGACGATATCCTCGTCCCGGGCTCTGAGGTAGACCTGTTTGAGCGAGTCGGCTGCGTTTGACTCAACTGACGCGGCAAACCTGATGCCCATCTGCACGGCGTCGGCTCCCATGTCAAACGCCATGGCGACGTCCTCGGCGTCAACGATCCCTCCCGCGGCGATGACCGGGATATCTACGGCCCTGCGGACCTCGGGCAGCAGGTCATAGACGGCCCTGTTGGTTCCCAGGTGACCGCCCGCATCCTTGCCCTCCAAGACCACGGCGCTGGCACCCAGGTTCTCTGAGACCTCGGCAAGCCTGGCGCTGCCGACGATGGGAACGATAGGCGTGCCCGCCTCACGCCCCCAGGCGAACATCTCACGTGAAAAGCCGGCGCCGGAGATCACCAGGTCGATGCCCTCGTCGAGCGCCGCTTTGACGAGCTCGGCAAACTTGCGGACGGCGAACATCACGTTTACGCCCACAATCCCACGCGTCCGGGAGCGTGCGTCGCGGATTTCGTCTCTCAGCTCGCATTCGGACATTCCGCTGCCCGCGATGATCCCAATCCCGCCTGCTTCCGCCACCGCCGCCGCCAGCCTTCCGGTTGAGAGCCGGATGGCCATCCCGCCCTGAATCAGCGGCCAGACAGGGCGGAGGTCGCCGATCTTGAGCTGCGGAAGCCAGGACGCAAGGCCCGGACGCGTCTGGGCGTCCGGCAGGCCGGAGACCGCCGGATCAAGTCTTTCGCAACCCGATCCCGTCAAGCACATGCTCCCCTCTCGTCGTCCCCGGCCGGGCGCCGCCAGCCCCCGGCCCAATGCTCAGGAAAATACTCCGCGTCCGTCAACGCACCTGCTTACGGCCTGGTTTCTACACCGGTGCCAACCGGGCCGTGAAATGCCTGAGAGCCGCGGCCTCCCACACCAGGCGAAATCCCCGCAGCTCCGCCCGGCGCCGCCAGACAGCCTCCATGGCACGGCCGACGTGGTTCATGTGCCGGTCCGTGTAGACGCGCCTCGGGACCGCCATTCTGACGAGCTGGTTGGGTGGGTGGACGGTAACCCCGGTGTCCGGATCTTTCCTCGCGAAGGCCAGGCTGCCGAGCTCGACGGCGCGCACACCGCCTTCCTCGTATAGCGCGACCGCCACCGCCTGCCCGGGAAAAAGATCAGGCGCAACCCCGGGCAGCATCGCCCCCGCGTCGACGTACACACCGTGGCCGCCCGAAGGCCGGACCCGCGGGATGCCGGCGTCGTCTAAGAGCCCGGCGAGGTACCGGACCTGTCCAATGCGGTCCTCCAGATAGGCCGGGTCGGTGACCTCGCGCAGACCGCGCGCCAGTGCCTCGAGATCGCGCCCGGCGAGGCCGCCGTAGGTGGCGAATCCCTCGTAGACGATCTCCCACTCAACGGCCCGGCGGTAGGTTTCCTCGTCCCTGAAGGCCAGGAAACCCCCAATGTTCACCAGCCCGTCCTTCTTGGCGCTCATCGTGCAGCCATCGCCATAGGAGAACATCTCGCGTGCGATCTCATCGATGCAACTCCCGCCGAAACCTGCCTCTCGCTCGCGGATGAAATAGCAGTTCTCCGCAAACCGGGCGGCGTCGAAGAAGACCGGGACCCCGTATTCGCGGGCGATCCCGGCGGCGTCCCGGATATTGGCCATCGAAACGGGCTGGCCACCGTTGTTGTTGCAGGTCACGGTGATCAGCAGAAGGGGCACCCGCTGCCGGCCGGCCGCGTGGAGCTCGAGTTCCGCACGCAGCCGGTCCAGGTCGATGTCCCCCTTGAAAGGCAGCTCGTTCCCCGGGACGAGGCCGTCGGCCTTTACCAGGTTCACGGGCTCGGCGCCTTTGAGCAGTATGTGGCCCTGAGTGGTGTCAAAGTGCATATTGCCCAGCACCCGGTCCCCCGGCTTGACGAACATCGTCATCAGGATGTGCTCCGCGGCGCGCCCCTGGTGGGTCGGAGCCACGAAGGGATAGCCGAAGACCTCCTCGACCGCCTTCTGCAGGTGCGCGTAGTTGCGGCTGCCGGCATACGACTCGTCTCCGAGCATTATCCCCGCCCACTGGCGGTCGCTCATCGCCGACGTTCCCGAATCGGTCAGCAGGTCGATGTAGACGGCCTCCGATCGAAGGTTGAAGATGTTGTAGCCTGCCTCGCGTATCGCCCGCAGCCGCTGCTCCCTGGGCAGGAGCGAGATCGGCTCGACGACCTTGATCTTGAACGGCTCGGCATACTTGCTGCGGTCACGCACGATATTGGTCCCTCCCACAACAGCGACAGTTTGGCCGGCGGTTACCCCGGCCCGCCTTACAGCATGCTCCTGCTTTGCACAAATACCGAGCTTGCCGGAAGCGGCCCCGCCGGGACCGCCCGGCGCAAGGGAGCGTATAGCCGTTGGGTCATCGCAGAGAATGTAATGGCAAACAGCGTCCGGACCCGTGTCCTCCGGTTGGGGACAACGTCTTCGGCGGCCTCTTCGGTAACGACGTCCTGCTGCTGCTACTCATCTTCCTCCTCCTGTGTTGCTGCCACAGGAAGGAAAACACGCAGGAGCCGGCCGTCACGACGGACGCCGATGCTTCCAAGAGCCCCGGTTCCGGTCTGCCGCCTCAAGCCCTGGACCTGCTGGCCAGACTGACAGCCTCCAAGTAGGCCGGCCCCGTAGGCCTACTTCTCGCCAAACCTGGCCATCAACAGGACGACGTGCTTCAGGTTCTCGAAGTAGTCGTCCACCCTGATGCTCTCGTTCGGGGCGTGGTTGTTGGCCCTGTGCCAGCCTACGCCGATCGACCCCGTGGGGATGCCGAGCTCGTCGACCAGCCAGTGCATGGGCCCGCTCCCGGCCTGCGTCGGGGATACCGAGGGCTCGACGCCATATATCTCCCTGGCCGTCTCGATGAGGACTTCGGCGATGGGATCGTCGAGCGACGTCCGTCCCGCCGGCTCGGCGCTATGGACCATGACCTCGACGTCCCCGAAGCCGTGCTTCGCCAGGTGGGCCTTGACCGCTGCCAGGATCTTCTCCGGATCCTGTTTGGGCACCAACCTGAAGTCGACCTTGGCCCTAGCCACTTTGGGCAACACCGTCTTGGAACCGGGCCCCTGATAGCCGGAGGTCAACCCGCAAATCGTGCACGTCGGTTGGAACAAGGACTTGACCCCCAGCTCGACTCCCGTCAGTCCCAGCAGGAACTGCTTCAGCCCCAGCCCCTTGAGCTGGGCCGTCTCGTCGCGGGGCATCCGGGCCAACCACTCAAGGTCAGTCTTGCTCGGAGGCACGACGTCATCGTAGAAACCCTCGACCATCACCTTCTCGTCCGGGCCCTTGAAGGTGTTGAGCGCCCAGACAAGCCTCCACGCCGGGTTCTCGATGATCGCCGCGCCGGCGGAGTGAAGGTCCCGGTTGGCCCCGCGGACGACCAGCTCAACGTAGAGAATTCCTTTCACGCCGAAGTAGATCCCCGGCCTGCCCTGGGCATCTTTGTACCCTGACTCCCAGATCGCGCCATCTGCGTGCAGCCTCTCGCGGTTGGCCCGGATGAAGTCGCCGAGGTGCATCGAGCCTATCTCTTCCTCGCCCTCGGCGATGAACTTCACGTTCACCGGCAGATCGCCGGCCGTCTCGCGCAGCAGCCGGATGGCCTGGAGGCGCGCGACGAGGTTGCCCTTGTTATCCGAGACGCCGCGCGCGTAGAGGATACCGTCGTGAATCTCCGCCCCAAAGGGGGGATAGTCCCACTCGTCGAGGGGTTCGGGTGGCTGCACGTCGTAGTGGTCATAGAACAGCAAGGTCTTGGGCGCGCCGGCCTGCAATTCGCCGTAGACGACGGGGTGGCCAGCGGTTGGGACAATCTCGGCGGAAAGCCCGGCATCCTTCATCAGACGCAGAACCATCTCCGCCGTCTCGTGCATCCCCACGTTCTGTGCGGCGATGCTCGGCTGCCGGCAAAGGTCCTGCAGTTCGGAGACAAGCGATTCCCTGCGGGCGTCGACTTTGGCGAACACGTTCTTGAGCATCCCCGGATCGATCTTTCTCACGGCTAACACCCTCCTTTTCGTGAAGATTCTCGGTCCGCCGGTGTCATGTCCCAAGACAGGCGAGTTCTCCGCCACCCGGACCATGCCCTTCCGGGCCCGAGGCTGCGGGCGACGGCGGAGACCGTCGAGACCAGGCAGCAAATCAGCCAGATATTGGCAGCCGGAGGCCTGGGCCTGGTGCTCCCTAGCTCGTCCGATCTTTGCACGGCCCTTGGATCTCAGGTCAGCACGGGTGCGAGCTGTCGGAACCGCCGGGCTGGGTCGACAAGGAATTTCCCAAACTCTTGCCAATTATGGAAGGCAGGCAGTGGCTCGCAGTGGCCTTGAGCCCGCCCGGAGAGGGGCGACGCCATGGACTCCCCGGCACAGACGCAGGGGACAAGAGCGCTGCAGGGCCGCCTTGCGGCCCTTCTCTTCATGGACGGCGTCGGCATCTGCTACGGAGGGCATGCCGGCGCCTTTGGCGGAAACCATGCTTTCTACGCCGCCACGGGCTTTTCCGGTCGGGATTTTGAGGCGGGCGGGGTACCGTGGGACCGCCTGGTCTCGGCCGCATCCCGCCCTCGCTGGGAACAAGCCTTAGCAGACCTGGAGGACCGGGGCGCCTTCAGACCCCAGGAAATCGAGCTTAGCGCCAGGGACGGCGCCGTTGTTCCCGTGATCGCATCCGGGGCCCTCTGCAGCCGGCATCCCGTGGAGTGGCTTCTCCTCGTCCTCCAGCTCCCGGGGGGTCCCAAGGCCGCCGGGTTTGAACGCCTGCTAAGGGAGATGGAGGCCGAGAGAAACCGGCTGGGCCGCGAGGCCATGCAATGGCGCAGCATGTTGGAGGGAATGGGGCACGGGGTAGTCGTTGTCAATCGCAGAGGCGAGAAGCTCTTCCGGAATGCCGCCGCCAAGAATATCCTTGGTCTGGACCCTGCGTTGCCGGCCGACGCGGCCCAACCCCTCTTCAAGCTGTATGACTCAAAGCGAACAGAGCTGGACGAGACGTCTTGCCCTGGCTCTCTCGTCATCCAGGGCAAGGTTCTCAAGGACGAGGAAATGCTCCTCGTCCGCGACGATGGGCAGGAGGTGTACCTCAGGGTCAACGGGTCTCCCGTGACCGATGCCTCGGGCGCGGTGGCGTACGCCATCATATCCTTCAGCGACGTTACGCGGCTCAGGCAGCTTGAGGATACCCGGCGCATGTTCTTGCACGCCCTTACGCACGACGCGCGCACGACGTTGGCTATTGTCAGCGGAGCGGCCCAGTTGATAGCCGGCGGCGAGGCGGCCGAGCGCGTGAAGGGCTGGGCCCGCCAGATCGTCTCCGCCGCCGAGGCTCTCTCGCGGATGATAACCGACCTCAACGACGCAATCAGGCTGGAAACCGGGGAGTTCAGCCTCGACCGGCAGGCGGTTCCGGTTTCCGGCCTGATAAGCCGGTTCCTGGCAGGGGTCAGGGCGACCGTCGGGGAAGATCGCCCGATTATCGTCGAGACAGGGGAGGAACTGGTCGTCTTCGCCGACCCGGTAAGGCTGGACCAGGTGATCGGCAACCTGATCTCAAACGCGATCAAGTACTCGCCTGCCCGCTCTCCGGTCACCGTCGGCTGGCGGCGGGACGGGCCCGAGGCCGTCATTGAGGTCCGCGACCTTGGGATCGGCATCGCCGCGCGGGAGATCCCCCTCATTTTCCGCCAGTTTTACCGCACGGAGAGCGGGCGGATGCAGGCGGAGGGGACAGGAATGGGCCTCTATATCGCTAAAAGGCTGGTAGAGGCTCACGGCGGGCGGATCTGGGTGGAGAGTGAGGTCGACCGCGGGAGCGTGTTCAGATTCTCGGTGCCCCTGTTCGAAGACCAGGCTCGGGAAACCGGCGGGCCCAGGAGCCGTCCGGGGTGACCGCAAGGAGGGTAAACCGTGGGCAGCGCAGTGGACCGCTGGCTGGAACACGTCCGGGCCCTTGCCCAAGACACCGGTGCGCGCGGACCGGCCACCGGCGGAGAAGACAAAGCTCTCGACTATTGCCTGCAGGCGTTCCGGTCCGCTGGTCTTGAGCCCCGGGAGGACCGTTTTGCCAGCGCGGGTTCGGTATTCAGGCCCCATCTCGCCGCGGCCCTGGGTATGCTCGGCGCCTTTGCGCTTTATCCCTTCTTTCCCTGGCCGGCGGCGGCCCTTGCGGTGGCCGTGACGGCATCGGAGGTCCTGGAGCTCACCCTGCGCCCCAACCCGCTGCAATGGGTACTCCCCAAAAGACCGAGCAGAAACATCTACGCTGTGATCGAGCCAGAGGGACCTGTCAAGCAAGACGCTGTGATCATGGGACACGCAGACACCCAGCGGACGCCCGTGATATTCAGCTCCGCCGGGTGGCTGACCGCCTACCGGATATTCTCGGCCCTTGCATTTGCGGTTTTTCTGTTGACGGCGGTCGGCTACGTACTCGGGGCCCTTCTTGGCTGGCCGTGGATATGGCCGGCTTCGCTGGCAACCGCCCTTTCGGCAGCTGTGTTGCTGGCCATTTGCGTGGAGGCGGACCTCAGCCCCTTTACCGCCGGGGCCAATGACAACGCCACGGGCGCCGGCCTGGTGTTAACGCTGGCTGGGGAGACAGCGGCGAGGCCACTGGCCAATACGCGCCTCTGGCTTGTCTGCTCGGGCTGCGAGGAGGCCCTGCACGAAGGTGCGAGGACGTTTTTCCGGACGCACCGGAGGGAAATGACAAACCCCCGGGCGATTGTCTTTGAGATGCTGGGCTGCAGCGGCCCTGCGTGGGTCGCGAGCGAGGGCATAGTGCTGAGGATCTTCTCTGACCCGGGGCTGCGGGCCCTCGCTGCCGGCGTCGCCCGGCGACACCCGGAGCTGGGCGCATATCCGGTTTCCGTCGTCGGCGGCGTCACGGAGATGGCCGACGCGCTCGCGGCGGGGGTACCTGCGATTACAGTAATCGGTCTGACACCCGATGGAGTTGGGCCGCACTGGCACCGGGCAACGGACACTTTCGACAAGATGAATCCTGAGATTATGGAGCGCAATCACCGGTTTGTACTGGCGCTGCTGAACGCGTTGGACGCTGTCTAGCCAGCGATGGGGCGTCCTGGCCCGGCGACGAGGCGTCCCGAGACAGCACGGGTCCGGACTGCAGGGGAGAGCGCCGGCTCGGCCTCGCACGCGCGGTCCTGCGCGAGGGTATGCGCCGGCTGCTGTCGCACGGCGCCCGCGATGTCTATGTGGAAACCGACAGCTACCGCAACGCTGCGTACGGCCTCTACGAGTCCAGCGGTTTCGGGGTTGCGCGCGAGGTGTTGGTCTACCGCAAGGATTACCGGGACGGGGCTGCCGCCAGGCTTTAGCGGCGTCTGGGCTTGTCGCCCTGGGCGCTTTCGTTGATCTCCCCAATGACCTCCTCAATGAGGTCGTGCATCGTCACCAGTCCTGTCACGCTGCCGCGGGGCCCGGTGACGACGGCCATGTGCTGCCGCCTCCGCCGCATTTCGGTAAGCAGGTCCCTCGCCAGGATCTCGTCCGGAACGCGCAGGACGGGGCGCACCAGGTCGCCCACCGTGCAGTCCTGGCTCTCGAACAGCTTGACCGCGGCATCCTTGGCGTGAAGTGTGCCGACGATGCTGTCCGGGCTCTGGCGATAGACGGGCAGCCGGGAAAAATCGGACCTGGCGAGAAGGGCGGCAGCTTCGGAAAGAGGCATATCCTGCGAAACGGCGACCATTGCCGCGGCGGGCGTCATGATCTCGCGAACCGGCCTGTCACCGACTGTCAGGATGCCCGCCACCAGGTCGCCGGTTTCCGGCGGCAGCGAACCGCGCTCCTCGCCCAATCTAAGAAGCTCCTCGAGCGAGTCCTGGGTTACTTCCATGTCCTCCGTGGACAGCGCCCGCCGCCGGCCCAGCCAGCGGGGCACGAACGAGAAGAGGGAGGCCACCGGGCCAAAGATAGTCCGAAGACCGCTGGCAATCCGGGCCAGACCGACTGCAGACGCCGTCGGGTCTCCGTAGGCGATGTGCTTGGGGACGATCTCGCCAAAGATGAGTATCAAAACGACCAGTGCCGGCGCGGCCACTGCCGGGCCTGCGGGACCCCAGAGCTCGTGCGACAGGGATGCGGCGAGGACGCTTGCCGCGACGGTAAAGACGTTGATTCCGACGAGAAGGTACGCCAGAAGGGCCTCGCGGTCGGACAACAGCTCGTCGGCCATACCTGCGTTGCGGCTCCCTTGGGCGGCGAGAGCCCTCACCGCGGCGCGGTTGGCGCTGACGAACGCACCCTCGGCGCCGCAGCAGATCCCGACCATCACGAAGGACACCAAGAACAGCGCGGCCTGGGATATCTGGCCAGGGCTCATCGTCCCCAGCCCCTGTCCGCCGGCCACTCGGACGTGACCGCAACCTGTCCTTCGCTCCGCTGAGCACGGACCTTGAGGATCCGGGAGCCTTTGAGCTCCTCGACGGTCAGTACCCACTCGCCTGCCTGCACGCGGTCGCCGATGCCCGGGATTCGTCCGGCCAGCGTATAGACCAGACCCGCCACGGTATCGACGTCCGGGGGTTCCGGAAGCGACAGCTCCAGCGACTCGTTGGCCTCGCGGATGGGATACCTTCCCGACAGCAGAAATCCCCCGTCTACCGGCAGCGACGTGAACTCCTCGGCGTCAAACTCGTCGGCTATGTCCCCAACGATTTCCTCAACGACGTCCTCCAGGGTAACGAGGCCGCAGGTCCCGCCGTACTCGTCCAGGACGATCGCCAGGGGGATCCCGCGCTCGCGCATGTCGTGGAGCAGTTCAGAGACGAGTTTCGTCTCCGGAACGAGATGGGCCGGGCGCGCGACGTCCAGCGCAGGGGCGTTCAGGCTTCCGGATAGGACGGCCGGCAGAAGATCGCGCACGTAGACGATCCCGGCGATATCGTCGATCGTCTCCCGGTAGAGCGGGACCCGCGAGTACCCGCTTTCGGCGCTCGCTTTCAAGACGTCGCCGGCGGTGGCCGACTCCGGCAGCCAGACGACGTCCGGCCGGGGGGTCATTATCTCCCGGACCTTCGTCTCGGCGGCGTCCAGAGCGCCCTGGATCATTGACTGGTCGTCTTCCTCCAGGGCCCCTTGCTCGACTCCGAGGTCCACCGCCGCCTCGATCGTCTCCGAGGTGATGTGCAACGGCACCCTGCCTGGACGCCTCCCCAGTGCCCTGAGAAGCAGGCCGCTGGCAGTATCGGCAAGGAAGGTCACGGGCCGGAGCCCGGCGGAGAGCCACTCGGCCGGGGCCGCGAGGCTCAGGGCCAGCGGGCCCGGTTTCCTCGTGGCGAAAGTCTTTGGGAGGATCTCGCCCCAGAAGAGAATCAGCCCCGTGGCGATGAGAGACGCGAGCAACTCGATTACGTGCCTGGGGACCGATTCCCGCCTCGTGGTCAATAGCACCATCGTGAGAATCGTCGCAAATCCGACGTTTACGGCGGTGTTTGACAGGAGTAGGGCTGAGAGAACCCTCTCCCGTGCGCTGAGGAGCCTAGCAAGGCGCTGGGCGCGGTCGTCGCCGCCCCTGAGGAGCCTTCGCAGCCAGATGGCATCCAGCCTGAAGAACGCCGTTTCCGCGGCCGAGAAACCTGCTGACAACAGAAGCAGCACTGGGAGGAGCAGTAGTAACAAGGTACTTGCAGGATCGTCCAAGCTAGTTGGCCGTTCCCTCCTTGACCGGACACATCGCCTGGTCAGTGCGAGGTTCTCGCAGTTTCTCTTCTTATCTGTCGACGCCCTTAGTTCCTGCACGAAGTGTAACCATCAGAATCCTATTCAGGAGACGGCGCCGGCAGGCGGTTTTGGGCCTGGAAGGCCGGGCTTCTGATAAAATGTCATCGTAGCTTGATGTTTTGATCCTATACCGGGGGGACGTTGCCAATAAGCGGTTTCCGGCTGAAACCCGGCGGCTCGCCAGGGCTGGTTCGCGGTGGGGCCGCCGGCCTGACGGTGGCGGTCGTCTTCAGCCTTGCCACCGTGCTGCTTTTCGTTTCAGCGTCCGCGTGCCTGGGTCCGGGCCGGGCGGTCGTGGCCGTGGCCTTACCACAAGAGCGGGTGACCCTCGCGCTTGGGCATGAGCTCAAGCTTGCGGTCCAGGCGTCGTTAGGCAACGGCGAAACCCGGGACGTATCCGGCTCGGGCTCCGGAACGACCTACCGGTCGAGCAATCCGGAGGTAGCCACGGTTGACGCCGGTGGCGTCATCCGCCTGGCCGAAGGGGCCGTTAGCGGTGAGACGGCCAGGGTCACGGCGACCCATGCCGGTTTCTCCACGTCGGTCGAGGTCCTCGTGAAGAACGTTCTTTCCGCAACGGTCGCCGCAGCCGGCGACGGGACGCCCATGGTCACCAACTACGCCGGCGTCGACGCCGTCGTTAACAAGCAGCGCAACCTGGCACCTGCGTACGTCCCGGAGGATCTGGTAGTTCCGGATGTGCGGTTCTCCTTCAGCGAGCAAGCCGAGAAACGCTATCTCCGCGAGGCAGCCGCGCGGGCCCTCGAACGGCTGTTTGCCGCGGCCACGGCCGACGGCATCGAGCTCGTGGCGGTCTCCGGCTACCGGTCCTACGAGACCCAAGAGCGGATCTTCCAGCGCAACGTTGCTCTATACGGCGTCGAGCAGGCCTCCAGGTTCAGCGCCAGGCCGGGGCAGAGCGAACACCAGACCGGACTGGCGATGGACGTCTCATGCGCGGCCGCCGGCTACAGACTCGAGGAGGCGTTCGGGACCACGCCCGAGGGCAGGTGGCTGGCGCAAAACGCAGCCTCGTTCGGTTTCATCGTCCGTTACCCCGAGGGAAGCGAGGAACTGACCGGATACACCTACGAGCCGTGGCACATCCGCTACGTCGGCGAGGTCGTGGCCCTCGAGATCACGGCCTTGGGCCTGACGATGGAGGAGTACTTCGTCGGGTAGCACGTCCCTGGCGGGCTGAGGCGGGAACGCGGCAAGACCGACCTGGGGGGATCCAGCTTTGCGTGACGAGGCTCCGCAACGCCGACCGGCGTTCGCGCTGCGGTTCGATGCTGTCCTGCTGCGTGACCGTTGCGCCGCCGACCTTTCTGATTACGTGCACTGGCTAACCGTCGAAACCGAGTGGCAGAGGTGGGACGCCCCCTGGGAGAAGAGAGAGGCGCTGGACCTGGCCCGATACGAGCAGCGGTTCATGGGCGCGCTCAAGTCGCCCCGGCCCGACGTGCGCAGACTGCTGGAGGTCGATGCCCTGCCCGAAGGCCGGCACATCGGCTGGGTCAGCCGGTATCAGATTGAGGGCGACGCAGACCGCACCGCGATCGGGATTGACTTGCCGGAGCAGGGCTACCGGGGCCGCGGCCTTGGGGGGCACGCGTTCAGGCTCTGGATGAGCTACCTAACCGTGGCCCTCGACCTCAGCGATGTCTACTGCCAGACCTGGTCCGGCAACAGACGGATGATCAACCTCGCCGGGCGGTGCGGGTTCGTTGAAACCAGCCGCTTCGCCGGCATCAGGCAGGTGCGCGGCGCGGCGTACGATGCGCTTACGTTCCGCGTCCCCCGCGCGACCGTGATGGACCTTCACGCGCCATACGTGGCCGCCGTCAGACGTTGCCTGGCCGGTTCTGGCGAAGACGCGTCGGCTGGGCGCTGACAGGCTCCGCCCGAGTCACGCGGTTTCGTCGCCGATGCCGAGGGCCGTCCTACCAGGTGGCTACACCAAGGGCGCGGCCGCCGGACTTCCTGCTCTCGATTTCCAGGCCAAACTCCTCCGAAAGCCCCGCGAGTTGCTCGAGGATCCCCGCGCCGGCGTTATAGTCCGCCAGCCTGGGTTCACCGCGACGTGACCGGTGACGCGCCCGGAAGTTCAGCTCTATCGGATGAAACTCCAGCGAAACCAGGTTCCAGTCCTCAAAGCGGCAGACCGGTATCACGGATTGCCAGAACCTCTCGTCGGCGGCGAAGCCGCGCGGCCTCCCGTCCTTGTCCGCGTTGTTCATATCCTGCACGTCGGCCGGGGTCGCGTTGTCAGGAAGGCCGAGGTTGCGGTAGATCTCGGCGGGGTACCTTTGGATCCCGCAGCTGACGTAGTAGAAATCGCCCAGCGAGTAGAAGATCGGCTTTCCATTGTAGACCTCGCACGCCCTGAGCATGTGGGGCCCGTGTCCCACGACCGCGTCCGCTCCGGCGTCCACGAACCGGTGGGCGACGCCGGGCAGGAAGCCGGCCAGGTCCGGGGAGTTGCCGGTCCGGTTTCTTCCCTGATGGGCATGGAGGCTCATCACGACGAACTCGGCCTGACGCTTGGCGTCGTGGATCCAGCGGCAGATGTCGTCGAGGTCCTGCTCACAGACTACCTCCCGGAGGCCCGGGGTTTGGCCCTTGAGAAACCTCAGCCCCTGGAAAAACAGCATGTCTTCGGGCATGGTAATCCTGGCCGCTGCCCTGCGCGCCCGCATGGCGGCCGCGGTGCCCAGCGCCTCGTCGATCTCGGCGAGAGCTTCCCAGCGCTTGGCGTCGAGAACGTACTCGTAGTCCACGCGCAGCGGGCTGATCCCGGGCCGGCCGGGCATGTCCTCGCGGGAAGGGCCCGCCGGAGCGCCGACAACGTAGCTGGACGACGCCGCCACGAGCGCCACGCGCGCGCAGGCCGTGTCAAAGTAGGCCGGCGACCGGGCCTCTCCGAGGTTGAGCCCGCCGCCCGCGAAGATCATCTCGCGGTCGCGCAGGGCCTCCATCGTGTCGACAAGACCGTGAAACGTATAGTCGTTGGAGTGGTTGTTGGCCACGCTGAAGAGGTTGAAACCCATCCACCTGAGCTCGTCCAACACGTACTCCTGGGCGCCGAGATTCGCCCCTCCGTGCTCGGCCGAGGGGATCAGCGGCGGCCGCGGGGTCACGACCTCCAGGTTGACGAAGGCGGCGTCCGCCTCGCGGATAATCCTGACCATGTCAAGGAACGCGGGGTCGGCCTTCTGGGAGACGCGCCGTGTAATTATCGCGTCGCCCGCTGCAACAAACGTGAAGCTGGAAGACCGCATCTGAGGACCTCCTTGCCGGGTGTGCTGTCCCGCCGGGGGATATACTTCTGCCGCGCGCCTGGCAGGCCTGCTGCGGGGCCGCCGCCCGCCCCTGGAGCCGCCGCCGTCGCCTATGGCGCCGGGACAGCCACGTCCACCGGCAGGTCGAGCTCCGGATACAACTGCCAGTCGCTGTCCGAGAAGTGCCACCACTCCGTCGTGCTCGGCCGAAACCCGGCCGCGACCATTGCGTCGCGGAGCAGCAGGGCCCGGGCCCGGACCTCAGGCGGGTGCCCTGGCCAGTCCACCCCGGCCTCGGGACCGAAGTGATCGAACCCGCTGGGCATGGCCACCGGCCGGCCGCCGGCGTCCGCCAGCGTAAGGTCGACGGCGCACGCCCGCGCGTGCCGGACTCCCTTTGAGGGATCGCCAACGTACCTGGGGTCCTGTACCAGGTCCCACATCTCCTGCTGCACCGACAGCGGCCGGTAGGCGTCCCAGATAAGCAGGCGGTACCCCTGAGCGGCCAGAGCTGCCTTGGCTTCTATCAGCTTCTCTGCTGTGCCGCGGGCCAGCAGTGCCCTGGCCACCGGGTACAGGACCTTGCCCGTGAAGTTGTCCGGACGGGCGTAGCGGATGTCAAAGAGCAGATCGGGAGCGTATTCCGCCAGGTCGACAAGGTGCCCGGCCTCAGGGTGAGCGGGCGGCCTGGGAGGAGACGCCGGGGCCTCAACCTGGTCTATGAGCGGCCAGGTGGTCACCGCGACGGCGATGAAGGCAGTTGTGAGCCAGCGCAGGGCCGTCTTGTGCCGGCGGCCCCAGCGGGCGACCCGGCTTGGCAGACCAGAACGCTTGCCAGACATGGCATCTGGAACGTTACACGCAACGAATGTCAAACGCAAGTCCGTCCTCCGCCCAGTGTTCGTCCTCCCGCCCAGCCCGCATCCGCGCGGCCCGTATTCGTGCAGGTGTCCGCAGCTCGCGCAGGGGTTTCCACACCAGTCTGAGAACTGTGAGCTGTGTCGCCCCGCGCTTGACGGCGACTCGTGCTGGACGGAGGGGAGGAGCCCTGCGTCCGGGGAGGAGGAAACGCTTGGCGACCTACGAGTATGGGCGGATCGACAAGCTTTACCAAAGCTTGACTGCGGCGGGTATCGCGGACGGGGTCGTTGCTGAGATCATGTCGGGCGGTGCCACGATCCGCAAGAACACCTCACCTGAGAAAAAGGCCGGGTGGCTCGCAGGCGCAATGCGCCGGATGGACCGGCTGCTGGACAGAGATACGCGGCAGACGGTGCGCGAGGCCTGTGCGTGCTGTCTGGGAGGCAAGCGGCTGCAGATCTCCAAGGCGATCGCCAGAGACAACGCCGGCCTGGCTGACCGTGTGCGGGCGGCAAACGAGGCCAAGCTCGTCTTTGGCCACGGCGTGAGCATGGAGGACGACGGCACGATCCGGGTCTGCTTCTCCCCGGAGGGCCTCGAGCGCTACCGCTGCCCGTGTCTGCCCAAAGCCCTGGAGTCCCTGCCGATCACGTACTGCTATTGCTGCGGCGGTCACGTGAAGCACCACCTGCAGATCGCCCTGGGGCGCAAAGTTTCGGGCACGGTCCAGACTTCGGCGCTGTCCAGCGGGGGAAAGCAGCCTTGCACCTTCGTCTTCTTGCTCATGGAGGCAACCGGTGACAGGACCAGGCCTTAGCGCCGGGCTGCTCGTCAAGCTCGTCGCGGCCCAGAGGAACGAGATCACCGAGCACCTTATCTACAGCCGGCTGGGCCCGACCGCGCGCGGGTCGCCTGGTACTGCCTGATTGCCCGGGTCCTCGGCCTTACCTTCGGCCTCGGAGTACCTGTCATCCAGGTCCGAGGAGGGCGGACAGGACCCGGTCAAAAGCTCGCTCTACACGGGGCTGGCGTACGTCGTCACGGTGGCCCTGCTGATCGCGCCCTATCTGGTCCTAACCAACTACATGGTGTGCCTGGGACTCACTCTGGCCACCGCCGTCGTGATTATCCTGGCGTTCAACTACTACATCTCGGTGGCTAAGGATCTGCCCTTTCGCCAGAGGTTCATCGAGATGGCCTCGATCAGCCTTGGCGTGGCCGCCTTGAGCTTCGCGATAGGATACCTTATCCGGGTGTTTCTTGGGGTGGATGTTTAGGTTGACGACCCCGCCATCTGACGCCGATCCCCGGTTCTGCTCCGTAATCCATCCTGGATCTCTCCTCGGAGGTGTCTGCCGTGGCGCGCCGCATCTTGCCGGTAGGGGCGCTGGTACTCTGCGCCGTCCTGTTCTGGCCCGGGATCGACATCGGCTACAGCAGGTCAGATAGCCAGGTTTCTCACGGATTCTGGGGCGAGGGACCGGCGGCGACCTCCCCAGGCGCCGGACGCGATCCGCTGGTTGTCGAGATGACCGGAGGATCCCTGGACATGCGCCGGAGTGCCGGTCTAGCCCTCATGCGTGAGGCGGACGTCCTGGGGCTCTCAAAGGCCGGCCTGCAGGTCTTGGGAGCCAACGCGCGAGAGGACCCGTCGCGACCCCTGCTGGTGATTGAAATCGACGACGACAGCCTGAGCTACGCGATTCTCACCGCGCGGGGTAGCGTCTGCTTCCAGTGGCGGTACGCGAGTAACGGGCCCTTGCCGGTCGTGCGGTCAATGGGCGGGGCCGTGAGCTTCGGTCCGGCTCCGGGATCCGGCGACGGGGAGGACGACCCGGTCTGGCAGGCAGCGGGCAGCGGCACGGTTGAATGGCGAGGCAGAGGCCTGTTCACCCGGGGGCACGCTCAGGCACGGATCGCCGGCGAAGTGTGCCGGGCCGTCTTTGACGTGCTGTGCAGGTGCTGGTCGGGCGCCCTCTGACTCAGTTGGACGTCCAGACCCACAGGTTCTGGTCCAGCCAAGTTTTGATGACGTCCAGCAGGTCTTCTTGCGCCAGCAACGGGCGTCCCGGTCGCGCAGGAACGCGTCCCAGGCAAAGCGCAGCAGCCCGATCGTACACCATGCGTCCGGGTTGACCGGCCGGGTCCGCCGTCGTACTGTATTGGTGCAGCAACATCCTGCCTGCTCGAGGAGGTGACCGCGTGAGAGATTCATTCGCACCCGTCGAGGTCGCGCGGTACGCCCCTCCAGACACCGCCTGAGCTTTTCTGAAAGGACCAGGCCTGGCCGCGGGGCGCCGCTCCGCGGCCCTTGGTTTCTACCGAGGAAACCACGTCTTGAACCGGGAGGCCTGGCATTGTCAAGGTATGAGAACGCATCACGGGTCTTGCCGCCCGAACTCCTGGCCGCCGTGCGGCGCTATGCCGACGGGAAGCAGCTCTACGTTCCCCGCCGGGCATCGCGTGCGCGATGGGGCGAGTACAGCGGCGCCCGGGAACGCCTCAGGCGCCGCAACGAGGAGATCCGGTGTCTTTCCAGCCGGGGAGTCACAGTGGAGGAACTCATGGCCCGGTTTCACCTCGGGTACGATGCCCTGAGAAAGATCGTCGCCGGAAAAAACGGGTCGTCAGGTTCTCGGGGCTAGAGGACCGGAGGCCGGGGCGCTATGCTGGTGGTGCGCCCGGTCACTCGCCCGTCCGGCCCCTCTCGTTCAGAACCCAGACATGCTTGTAGACCCTGGCGAGCAGCGTCCGTAGCGTTCTGGCTTCGCCTGCGTCCAGTACGGCAAGCGGGTCGAAACCCGGGGGACTGACGCCCGCGCGGGCGATCTCGGCAACCTTTTCGCGCCCCGCCGGCGTCAGGGAGATACGATGGCGCTTCAGGTTCAACGGGTCGCGTTGGCGCGAAACCCAGCCCTTGTTTTCGAGATTGCGGATGATGACCGTTGCGGTAGGCCGGTCGCAGAACAGGACGGTGGCGATCTGCGAGGGGTTGAGGTAGTCGACTTTGTCCAGTTGCCTGAGCACGAAGTACTGCTTGAGGGAAGCACCGAAGGGTAGGATCTGCCGTTGGCGATACCGTTCCCAAGTCAGGTAGATGTCGGCAATCATGCCCATGACTGCGGCGACGTCATCAAGCGGCGTGCTCAATGGGCGTACCTCTCTTCTTTAGCGATAGCATAGCCGGGGTAGGCTGGTTTCTCAACTCGCTTTCCGGTCTCCTGTCAGCGCCGTCCGGTCTCCTCCGCTGGACCTCCCGCCGCTCCCCTTGGCAGGATGGTTCCCCATCGGCCGGCGAATCCTCCTGCAGGTGATCGCATGGCCAGCAGATGGATTGAACGGTTTGAGCGGCATCTGACGGCACAACTCGGGGCGGATCGGGCCGGGAGGTTGCTTGAGGCAGCCGGCGCCGAGCCGACGGGCCGCAAAGCCTGCGCTCAGTGGACGGCCCGGCTAGTCGAGCAACTTGAGGCCGGGGTTGACGCGGCGATCATCGCCGGCGTGCTTGAGTCGTGCGGGCGCGAGTGCCAGTCCCGTGCCCGCGTAAAGAAGGCGCGGGCTATCTGGCGGGACAGCGGCGGCGACGTGCGGGCCTGTCTAGACCGCTGGTGCAGGGAGGGCCTGGTCTTTCGCGCCGAGCTGGATGGCGACGTGATCCGCTTTTACTACCCCAGGTGTTTCTGCGGCAGGGTGAACGCCGCCTCAAACCTCTCGCGGACCTACTGCCATTGTTCGCGCGGTTGGGTCCGCGAGCTATTTGAGCAGGTCTTCGAGGTCGAGGCCGATGTGAAACTCGTCCGATCCGTTCAAGCGGGCGACGAGGGGTGCGAGTTTGAGGTGCGCCTGGCACTCGATTGACGACCCATCCGAGGGAGGGACCGACCATATGAGCCGGAGCCCCGAACCCAGAACCGAGCCCGAGAGATCCCACTGGCGGACGGCGTCCGAGCTTCCGCCCTACGTCTACGAGGCCATGCGCAAGCCCGGCAAGGCCATCGACCCAATCGCCATCGTGGCCACCGTTGACCCGGACGGGGCCCCGCGGACCGCACCCTTCGGCAGCCTTCGGGCGGTCTCGCCCGGGCGTGTGAGGTTTGGGTGCTATTCAGGGCACGACACCAACGCGAACCTGCTCCGCGACGGAAGGGTATCCGTAGCCTTCGTGGCGCCACCGGACATCGCGGTGAGCGTCACGGGCCGGGCAGAGCCGATCCTCGAAGGCCCGTACTGCTTCTATGAGGTGGATATCCTCGAGGTCAAGAACGACATGATGCGCCGGGGTGCGATAACCGGGTGCATCGGTTTCGCACCGGCGCCGGACCAGCTTGGCATCTATATGGGGCTCATTGAGCAGGTAGAAAAGGCGTAGACGTCAGGCCGGCTAAGGCAAGTAAGGGGGCACATTGGTTGACCTGGCAAGACGTCGCCTCGCGCTTTGAGGAACTAGCGGGCGCCGCAGAGCGAGCAGGCTTGATCGGTGCGGTCGAGATTGCAGGGATACGTCTGCTCCCGCAACAGGACCGTTACCTCAGGACGCTGCTGGCTCCGCTGAGCGAACGGTCTGGGCAGTGGAGCACGATCACCGCAGTCTCGGTGGCCCTGACGTACCACCCCTCCGAGCTGGCGGGCATCCCGGCCGGACGCGGTGCGGAGCACCGCGATTGGGACGCATGGAACCGCTACGCAAAAGCGTACCTTGGGCTGAACGAATCCGTGACCGGCATCGCCGCCACCCTCGCGGCCGACTTCGGCGGCGTCGCGGAGGGCGCCACCCTGGAGGGGAGAGCGGGCAAGGTCGCGCACGTATCCGATTACTACCCTCACTGCGTCTCGCACCGGGCGTTCGCAGCCGCGGCAGGGCTGGGTTGGATCGGCAGGCACGGGCTGCTCGTGACCCCGGAGGCCGGGCCGGCGATCAGGCTGGCCACTGTGTTTCTGCCGTCAAAGCTTGAGGCGCCGCCGCCGAAACCGGGCCGGCTCAAGGGGTGCGGCTCGTGCAGGGCGTGCCTGGACAGCTGCTCGATTCTTGAGCGGGCCGCGGGACAGGACGACGCGGACCTTTACAGAGAGGCGTGCCTCCGCCGCATCACGGCGCTGAGCCTGGAAGCGGACGTATGCGGTATCTGCGTCAGGGCTTGTTTCGAAGCGGTCGCCGGGAGGAGCGGCTAGAGCGGCGCCAGTGGCTTCAAGCGATCCCGGAGCGAGGCGATCTTCGTGTGGAAACCGGCCGAGTTTTCATCGGCAGAGAGAATGGCGATGGCCCTCGAGATCACTGAGCTCCTTCGCCGCCGCTACGGCGACTCGCTCGTGGGGGTACTGCTTGAGGGTTCTACGGCGAAAGGCACGGACCGGACGGTATCGGACCTTGAGTTCACCGTCGTCCTGGATGAATGCGAAGATCGCTGGTCCCCCTTCTTTCGGCGAGGGATGTTCGTCGGGATATCCTACCGCTCGGTGGCAGCAGCAACCGCCGGCGCGGAGAAGATCGGCCCGTCGTGGCCGGTAGCAGGCGATACGCTGGAGACGGGCGTCGCTCTGTACGACCCTGGCGGCCTGTTCGAGAGACTCCGCCGGAAGAACGCGGACGCCGTGGAGAAAGCGGACTTCGGGCTCCTAGTCAGAGATGCGCTTGCCGACGTGTACGAAAACGTGCTGAAGCTTTTCTCTTTGCGCCCGGAGGAAGCCCTGCAGGCCGGGGTCTTCGCGGGAGGTGCGGCGTTCCTGGCCGCCCTTGCCGTGGGGCTTGCCAATAAGCACCGCTACCTTTCGGCGCGGCTCGCTCTAGAGGAGAGCTTCGCCCTGCCCTCGCTCCCGCGGGGCTATAGGGAGGCGATAACGGAGCTGCTTGCGTCGGGCAACGACGTCACGGCGCTTCGCGGCGCCCTCAGCCGGTTGTGGCCCGCTCTTACGGAATGGGCCGCGGGCATGGGCGTGTGCCTGGACGACGAGGGGGCGGAGATATAGCTCGCACCTGCGGCGTCTGAACGCCGGTCCGGCCGGCTTCCCCGGAGTTGCCTGTCAGACGACCGAGAGCCCAGGAGCCACCCGCTTGACCAGCGACTTGCGGTCAAGGAGGTGCTCGGCGGAAGGCGTCTTGACCCCAGGTAGAGGGTAGGTCCTCCCAAGCCTGGCGTAGGTGGGAACCCCAAGCCTGTGGTAGGGCAGGAGTTCGATGGTCTGGATTCCGTTGGCGGCGCAGAAGAGCGCCGTCTCGCTAAGGTTGGAGTCCGAGTCGGTGATCCCCGGAACCAGCGGTACGCGAGCTATCAGCCGGACGGGCCACGTGCCGGCGGCCAGCCGTCGAATGTTAGCAAGGATCTGACGGTTGCCCAGGCCGCAATACCGCCGGTGCATCTCCTCGTCCATCAGCTTGACGTCCGCGTAGACCGTGTCCAGGAAGGGGAGCAGTCTCTCCAGTTCGCCGAAGGACGTGCTGAGGCAGCTCTCCAGGGCGGTGTCGATGCTCAGAAGGCGGCTCTCGCGCAGTATGGCGGCGGCGAAGTCAGCCTGCAGGAGGGGCTCCCCGCCCGACAGCGTCACGCCGCCTCCGGAGTGGAAGAAGAACACTTCATCCTTGGAGATTTCGGCCATCACCTCTCCCGGAGTCATGACCCTCCCGTAGGTGGCGGCCCCCGCTTTCTCGATATCCGGGCTCTGGCCCTCGGGTGTCGAGCACCAGGCGCAGACCAGCGGGCAACCCTTCAGAAACACGACTGTCCGCAGCCCGGGGCCGTCATGGACCGACGCCCGCTCTATCCGCAGGACGATCCCGGCGCTTTCTGCCATCAGCTGGCCGCGAAGCCTCTCTGCACGGTTCTGGAGATGATCTCGTCCTGGACGTCCTTGCCCAGCTCGACGAAGTACGCCGTATAGCCGGCCACCCGTATCAGCAGGCCGCGGTACTCCTCGGGGTGCTTCTGGGCGCGGAGGAGTTTTTCTTGGTCGATGACGTTGAACTGGACGTGATATACGCCCAGGCTACACATGCTTTTCAGAAGGGCCATCATCTGGTGGATCCCGTTCTCCGTCGAGAGCAGGTCCGGCTCGACCTTCATATTCAGCAGCGTCCCCTGGACGAAGCGGTCGTGCGGGAGGCTGGCGGCGGATTTCAGGACCGCGGACGGCCCTTCGCGGTCGGTCCCTCCGCTGGGGCTAATCCCGTCGGCTAGCGGCTTCCAGGCCCGCCTCCCCGAGGGCAGCGCGCCGACCTCCAGTCCAAACGGCGTGTTCCCCGATACAGGCAAGATCCCCGGGGTCATCTTGCCGAACTTGCTCCGGTACTTCTCTATCTCGCCGGCGATGAAGGTGAACATCCTGGCGGCGATGTCATCTGCCAGCGGATCGTCGTTTCCGTACTTCGGGGCCTTCTCGCAAAGCTCGCGCACGGCGTCGTGGCCCACGAAATCGTCCGCTAAGGCGGCGCACAAGCCGGCCATGCTGGCTGCCCGGGTCCTGTAGACCAGGTGCCGCACGGCCGCCATGCTGTTGACCAGATCCGCGATCCCGATCAGGATGATTCCGTTGCCGGCGTTGTACTTGGCACCGCCCGCGGAGTAGTCGCGGCCGCTCTCGATGCACTCCTTGAACGTGAGCGAAAGGGCGGGCACGGGGCGTTCGAAGGAGATGTCGTCGAGGATGTGGCTGCCGATGACCACGTTGCGCACGACATAGGCGATCTGCCTCTTGACCGCGGCCTCGAAATCCTCGTATGCGGCGAAGGCGGCCGGGTCGCCTGTGCTTTCTCCGACGCGGCGGCCGTGCTTCCGGCTGCAGCCGTCGTTCAGCGCAAGCTCGATCACGCTGCCGAGGTTGATGTCGGCCAGTGCCGTATACTGTCTCATCCGGCCCTCGAGGTTGGTTTCAACGCATCCGCAGGGGTTCCAGTCCCAGGCCTCGCTGAGCGGGACCCCCTTGTTGAGCATCATCCTGACCCCGGCATCGTCGTTGTGGAAGGCTGGAAACCCGGTGCCCAGGCTCATGAGCTGGACGACTTTGCGCAGGAAGGAATTCGGGTTCTTGGCCAGACTGTACCGGACGGACAGCGAAGGCTGGTAAAGCTGGACGTCCATGGTGGCCTGGAGGATCAGGTACGAGAGATCGTTGACTGCATCGCGGCCGTCGGCGTCGATGCCGCCCACGCACACGTTCTGGAACATGGGGTACCCCGCGGCGAACTCCGCGGTGACCGCGTCCTGGAAAAGGCACGGTTCGCTGAACTTCACCCACAGGCAGTCCAGCAGCTCCTGAGCTTGTTCACGGGTCAGGCTCCCGTCAGCGATGCCGGCCTGGTAGTAGGGCCGGAGATACTGATCCATGCGGCCCGGGTTGTAGGAGGCCGCGTTTTGCTCCATGAACAGGCCCGTCTGGTAGAAGTAGAGGGACTGCAGGGCCTCCCAGAAATCCTTCGCCGGGTGCTCGGGAACCCTGCGGCAGATACCCGCGATCCGCGCCAGTTCGGCCTTGCGCCGCGGCCCGGTTTCCGCCGCGGCCAGCTCTTCCGCGAGGCTGGCGTAGCGGTTGGCGAGAGTGACGAAACCCTCGGCGACCATCAGCAGGGCCCTGAGGAAATGGTCCTTCTCCAGATCGCCGGGCACGGTAAGGTCGAGGCGGGAGCGGCGCGCCCTGACCGCCTCGCTGATGCCGCGGACGCCGGCCCGCAGAAGCCAGGAGTATCCCGCCGTAGTCTCTCCGAAGCCGCGGACGGCCTTGCGGTCGATGAATACGACCCCGCTGTCGCGCAGCGCCCGCAGCTCCTCCGGGATCTGCCTAAGCCATTGCTCGTAGTTGGAGCGGCCCCGCCAGTACGGCCTGATCTCGTCTTCGAAGAGCTTCCGGTCCTCGTCGCGCAAGTAGAAAGGGTCGTAAGGCCTGTCGCTGATGGTGTCGAGCTCGTTGTCCAGCACCGACCAGCAGCTGTCGGCGCAGAGGATGCCCCCCCGGACCTTGCTCCCGGAGTTGCCGACGATGAGCTCGTCCGGGCCGATGAAGATGGTCTTCTCGGCGCACTGCTTGCGGAAGGCGTGGGCCTTCCTGACGATCAGCGGCAGGCCCTCGGCTTCCCGGAACCCCTCGGTGAGCAGCCGGGCGTTTTCCAGATCCATCTCCGGCTTCACGGAAAGCAGCCGCTTCTTTAGCCTTTCAATCCGTTCCAGGTACCCGGCCATCGCCGTCCCCCTCGTCCAGGTACTGTAAGGCCAGCTTGAGAGCCCCATCCAGGTGGTCGCGGTCAAGTATCTCCAGGGCCTGGTCCATGCGGTTCTCGCGAATGGCGAGCACCAGTTGGTCCAGACCGGCTATGATGTCGTCGATGTAGCTGGTCCCCCGGGCCCTCTTGGCCACGAAACTAAGCCCGATCCTGACCATCTCATCCTGCAGGTGCCGGTATATCCGGTCTATCATCGTGTTGCCGTAGACCCCGACAATGGCCCGGTGCAGCTCGGTTTCAGCCCGTTCCCTGGCGTAAAGGTCATGCCTGGCGGCTTTGACCCGGAGCAGCTTCTCCTCGACGATAAACGAGTACTCCCACGTCTTCTGTCGCTCGAAGATCAGCCTCAAGGCCGGACGCTCGAGAAGGCTGCGCAGCTGGTAGATGTCCACTATGTCCGACCGGGTGATCTCCTTGACCCGGACCTTCTTGCGGAAACCCGCGATCAGCCACCCCTCGTCCTGCAGCCGCTTGAGGGCCATTCGCACCGGCATGCGGCTCATGGATAGCTCCTGCGACAGGCGAGCCTCGGTCAGCGGCAACCCGGGCGGATAGGAGAGGTCGAGGATGTTTCGTTTGATGGCGCCGTAGGCGAGGTCAACCAGGGATTGATCCTTGGATGCAGCCTCTTCGTTGACCATGGCGTCTCCTTGCACGGGGCGCGCGCCCGCTCAGCATGGGATACAGGAATCACTCGGTGATCCTAAAGGCAAGATAGCATCCCGCCTGCCAAAGGTCAATGGCCTGTCGGAGGTCAATGGCCTGCCGGGCGGCGGTACGTTGCCTGGAGGACCCGGACCAGATTGGTCGTATCTCTGGACGGTGGGAGCGCCACCGCAGCCAGCCCGGCCGCAGCCAGCCCGTCGTCGAGTCCAGCACGAGGAGGTCACCACACAATGCTCGAGCTCCCCGAGGCCGTCGTCATCGCAGACCAGGTCAACTCGACTCTTCAGGGCAAGCGCATCGCCCGGGCCGTCGCCAACCAGTCGCCACATGCCTTTGCCTGGTACTCCGGGGACCCGGCGGAATATAACTCTAAGCTTTCAGGCAAGGTCATAGGCAACGCAAAGGCATATGGCGGTTACATCGAGATCGCCACCGGCGAGATGGGCGAGATGATCCTGGGGATCAGCGCTGCACTCCGCTACTATCCCAAGGGAGCCAAGATGCCGCCAAAACACCAGCTCCTGCTGCAGTTTGACGACCAGACCGCGGTTGTGGCGACCGTCCAGATGTGGGGCGGCCTCTTCTGCCTTCCGGCGGGCGAGCCCGGGGGATTTGCTGACTACGCCCTGGCCAGGTCCCGGCCTTCGCCGCTTGAGGAGGGCTTTGACCGCGGCTTCTTCGACGGCCTGTGCGGTGAAGACACGGGGAAGCTCTCGGCCAAGGGGTTCCTGGCCACCGGACAGCGCATTCCCGGCCTCGGCAACGGTGTGCTGCAGGACATCCTCTGGACGGCGAGGATTCACCCCAAGCGCAAGATGGCCACCTTGGATACGGTCGAACTCGACGGGCTTTTCGCCGCGACCAAATCGGTCTTGCTCAAGATGACCATGGCCGGGGGCAGAGATACCGAGCGCGACCTCTTTGGCAGGCCGGGCGGCTACCGCACCGTCTTGAGCAAGAAGACGCTCGGCAAGCCGTGCCCGGAATGCGGCACGCCAATCCGCAAGGAGCCCTACCTGGGCGGGGCGATCTACTACTGCGCCGGCTGCCAGCGGCTCTAAGCGCGGCCAGGCTGGCGGCTCCAGGCGCCGTCAGACCAGCGGCTCCCGGAAGCTCTGGACCTCCAGCCAGTATCCCTCGGGGTCCCTGGCAAAGAAACCATATACGCCGGTCTCTTCGTGCAGCTTGGGCTCGGTCAATCCCTCGACCTTGGCCGCGGCAAGCCTCGCGTGCCAGGCGTCAACCTGGTCTTCTCCCACAACCAGGGTGAGCATCACCGGCTTGCTGGCAGCCGCGCGCAGCGAGCCGCGCGTCTCGTCAACCAGACCGACGTAGGCCGAGGGGGACAGCCTCAGGATCTTGGCCCACCCCTGGTCGCGCGCCAGGGGGAGTCCCAGAACATCCTGGTAGAAACCCTGCGCCGCGGCGAGGTCCCGGTAGTAAAAGAACGTAATCGCCGCGCCGGCGTTCACGGCCTATCCCGCCGACAACACGCGAACGATTCGCTCAAGCCCCCACGCGGCCTCGTTCTTGGAGATGATCAGGGGCGGCGCAAACCGGATCACGTTCTCGTGCGTCTCCTTGGCCAGCACGCCTTCGCGCATCAGCCGCTCGCAGTACGGCCTGGCCGGACCGTCGAGCTCCACGCCGACAAAGAGCCCGCGCCCGCGGATATCGAGTATGTGCGGGTTGCGTACCGAATCGCGGATCGTGGACAGGAACATCTCGCCGAAAAGGCGCGACCTTTCAGGCAGGTTCTCCTCCTGCAGCACTTCGATCGACGTGATGCCCACCGCCGCGGCCATTGGGTTTCCGCCAAAGGTCGAGCCGTGGGAACCCGGCTCAAACACCCCCAGGACGTCGTCGTCCGCGGCGACCACCGAGACCGGATACACGCCGCCGCCGAGCGCCTTGCCGATGATGTAAACCTCCGGTGTCACGCCCTCCCACTCGCAGCAGAACATCTTGCCCGTCCGGCCCAGCCCGGTCTGGATCTCGTCGGCCATGAAGAGGACGTTGTGCCGGCGGCACAGGTCGTACGCCTGACGGACAAAGCCGGCCGGAGGGATGCGGATGCCGGCTTCACCCTGAATCGGCTCAACCAGGAATGCGGCCGTCCGCTCGTTGATCGCGGCCTCGAGCTCGCCGACGTCTCCGTACCGGATGATCTTGAACCCCGGCGTGAACGGCCCGTAGCCGGCGCGATAGGCCTCGTCCGAAGAGAAGGACACAATCGTGGTCGTCCTTCCGTGGAAATTGCCCTCGCACACGATAATCTCCGCCTGGTCGGCGGGCACGCCCTTGACCCTATAGGCCCAGCGCCTGGCCGCCTTGATCGCCGTCTCGACGGCCTCGGCTCCCGTGTTCATGGGCAGGACCTTGCCCTTGCCCGTTATCTCCGCGACCTTGGCGTAAAAGAGCCCAAGCTTATCGTTGTTGAACGCTCGCGACGTCAGGGTGCAGCGGTCGGCCTGGTCCTTGAGAGCCTGCACGATCCTGGGGTGCCGGTGGCCATGGTTGAGGGCCGAATAGGCGCTGAGCATGTCCATGTACCTGCGGCCCTCCGGGTCCCAGACCCAAACGCCCTCTCCCTTGGAGATAACCACGGGCAGGGGCTTGTAGTTTCTTGCACCAAAGTGCTCTGTCTGACTGATGATTTCTTCCGTACGCGGCATCTAGTCACTCTCCTTCCGGGGGGAATCCCGCCCTACCTATACCGAACACTATACTCCGATAGTCCTCCATTGTCGTCATCCGGCGTGTCCCGTCGTAGATACCATTGGATGCCGGCGCTGCGCATCCTGCCCTGAGGGGTGTGTAGACAGATGCGGATCCGGATCAGGATCGCCATCCTCGTCCTGCTGGCT
>Ga0068714_10001367_pt1:0-30000 | contig 36196 bp, 23 predicted proteins | sample MTBNYHSulfiMetaG_FD_62988 | JGI IMG/M metagenome (GOLD analysis project Ga0068714, IMG submission 62988) | Enrichment culture microbial communities from rom New York Harbor, USA that are MTBE-degrading - MTBE-NYH (New York Harbor Sulfidogenic)... | ecosystem: Environmental > Aquatic >...
GCTCCCTTTTTTCGTTTCCAGGATGAAACCTTCCTGGACCCTGTATGTCCCGGCAAGGGCACCCGTCCTGACATCCACGGCCTGCAGGGATACCTCCATGGGAAGGGACCCCTCACCCCCGGCTCCCTGAATGCCATCTTCCCCTTTCCTGAAATAAACCCCCACGGAAAGATCGGCCATGGCCGCCCGTCCCCGGGAAGCGAGGGACTCCGTCGTCTGGGGGGGGCGGAGCAGACGAAAATCCGGATCTTCCCGCTCGGAAAGGGGAATGACGGTGAAACCCGAATCATTGAAGGAAGAGGAGACGGATCGGGAGGCAAGGGTCCCGAGGGACTTCACGTTCTCGAGCCCCAAAGGCGCGTCCACGGTGACGAAAACGACCGTAAGCAGGGGGCTGCCCGGTCCCTTGATGACCCCAAGACGGGCGAGATGATCGTTTAAAAGATCCTTTTCGACATTCACGGCAAGATCCACGGTGTATGTCAGGTCAGTGACCTCCCGCCCCACGATTTTATAGTTTGCCACGAAGTCCTGGACCCTGGAGAGGGTTTTTTCCCGCAGAAGGGGCTCTATTATCCCGAAGGTCCTAGGCGAGATCGTTCGGACCAGAACGGTCTCCAGGGCCCGGGAAAGGGCCGCGTCGATGGCCTTCCCCTGGGCTCCGGCAATATTTCCCCCCTCAATAGCCGCGGCCCCCGAGGCGCGGACATTGAGCGTCTCGGCCAGACAGGGCCCCACGGGGACGGCCACGCCCATGGCGAGAAAAAAGAACACGGAAAGGACAAAGAAGATCCTTTTCAAAGGCGCCTCCTGGCGGGTTTCACGCATGATGCGGTATTTTAGACCAGGAAGAAAGGAAAGAGAACAGGAAGATGGGAAAAACAGCATTGAAGGCGTGGAAAAAAGGAAGAGGCGGAAACAGATCCGCCTCTTCCTGAAATCACCCCTGGCAACGGGGCCTTTGCCATCCGATCAGAACTGGGATGTGCAGGCCGGACAGCGCGTCGCCTTGATGGGGATGGTCGAAAAACAGAAAGGACACTCTTTCGTGGTGGGCTCGGCCGGGGGCGCTTCCTCCTGCCTCTTGAGGTTGTTCAGGGATTTTATTACCAGGAACACGGCAAAAGCGACGATGAGGAAGCTGATGATGGTGTTGATGAACATCCCGTAATTCAACGTCACAGCTCCCGCGGCCTGGGCGTCGGCAATCGTCGCGAAGGGTCCCGCTTGCGCCCCTTCCTTCAAAACAATAAAGAGGTTGGCAAAATCCACATTCCCCAGGAGAAGCCCGATGGGCGGCATAAGGATGTCCGTGACGAAGGATTTGACAATGGTCCCGAAAGCGGCGCCGATCACGATGCCTACAGCCATGTCCACAACGTTGCCTCTCATTGCGAACTCTTTGAATTCCTTAAACATATCTCCCCTCCTGATTCTGAATCTGAGCAATTTTCATAGGGTCGCAAAAAGTCTGATCCGGGACTTTTTGCGCAACGGTTAGGGAAAATCGTGGTTTTCCCTTTCCTCACGGATCAAGGACTCACAACCCGGGTCCTTGATCCGGGCGCCCCGCGCGGGGCGCATTGATGACTTTTTGCGAAGTCATCAATTTTCATCTGTGAAAAACAGGCGGGCAAAACCACCCCCTGAAAGCCGAAGGGACTATTTCGACAGAGGCGGGATGCGGAGCCGACTCACTGCCGGCTCGGGGATCCTTCAAGACTAATATTCAACCGCACGCGGCAGGTTCTTCGCCTGGGCGACCCAGCTTTCCACCTGCGCACCGGTGGGGAGCTGCCTGACCAGCTTTTTTTTCCCGTTGATGGACTGCAGGGAGGAAAAGAGGCTCGCCGCGTTTCTCCTGGCAAGTTCGGGGACCGTGTCAACCCCGGCGGCCTCCAGAAGGTCCGAGTATTCCTCGCCGACCCCCTTGATCCGTGAAAGATCGGCCCTGTTGACCCACTCGAGGATCTTTTTCTCGTCGATCCCGGCGCCCTGAGCGATCTTTTTCCGCCCCGCGCGGGTCCCACCCTTCTCGAGGAGGCTTTTCTGCGATGCAACGCCCGCTTTTTTCAGAAGTTCGGCCATTTTGGGACCAATGCCTTCGATATCAACGAGTTTAGCCATGCTCACACCTCCCTTTCGCAACAAAAAAGAACCGTAAGATATGCGGATACACTGAAGGGTGGCAGGGACGGCCGGAATAGCCCGGAAACGCATGCCCCTTGCCTTTAAAAAACAATTAGTTCAATTATACAGCAGAAAATAACAGTTACGGAGGATAAAAAATGGAGGATTTCGAAAAAACCGGGGCTTTCTACCTGGGACGCCGATACAATCTTGAGGAGAGGCGCCGGATGGAGGACCTGCTCCTCTATGATTCGAAAGATCTGGTAACCCACGCTGTATGCGTGGGGATGACGGGCAGCGGGAAAACCGGCCTTTGCCTCGGCATCCTCGAAGAGGCGGCCATCGACGGGGTGCCCGCCATCGTGATCGATCCGAAGGGCGATCTGACGAACCTTCTTCTCACTTTCCCGGAGCTCAGGAGGGAGGACTTCCAACCCTGGGTCAACGAGGAGGATGCCCGGAAAAAAGGGCTTTCGCTGGAGGAATACGCCGGCCGCCAGGCATCCCTTTGGAAGGAGGGGCTCGCGGAATGGGGCCAGGAACCGTCGCGGATCGCGCGTTTAAGGGAAGCGGCCGATTTTGCCATTTACACCCCTGGCAGCAGTGCCGGACTTCCTGTCTCCATCCTGAACTCCTTCTCGGCCCCCGGAAAAGCCATCATCGAGGACATCGACCTGATGACGGAAAGGGTCAACACAACCGCCACCAGTCTCCTGAACCTCCTCGGGATCGAGGCCGATCCCATCCGGAGCCGGGAACACATCCTGCTGTCGAACATCCTGGCCCGCGCGTGGCGGGAAGGACAAGACCTCAGCCTCGCCGACCTGATCAGCCTTATCCAGAACCCCCTTGTCAAGCGAATAGGGGTTTTTGACCTGGATTCCTTTTTCCCGGAGGCCGACCGGTTCGCCCTGGCCATGTCCATCAACAACCTCCTGGCGGCCCCGAGCTTCGCCAGCTGGCTCGAAGGGGAGCCCCTGGACATCGGGAGATTGCTCTATACCGATGAGGCCAAACCCAGGATCTCCATCATGACCATCTCCCATTTAAACGACACCGAACGGATGTTCTTCGTCTCCCTCCTCCTCACCCAGCTCCTTGGCTGGATGCGGACCCAGCCCGGGACCTCCTCCCTGAGGGCCCTGTTCTATATGGACGAGATCTTCGGATACTTCCCTCCGGTGGCCAACCCGCCATCCAAAGCCCCCCTTCTTTCCCTTCTCAAACAGGCCCGCGCTTTCGGCCTGGGCATCGTCCTGGCGACCCAGAACCCCGTCGACCTGGATTACAAGGGGCTGTCGAACTGCGGGACGTGGTTCCTGGGAAGGCTCCAGACGGAAAGGGACAAGGAGAGGGTCCTGGACGGCCTCGAGGGCGTAGGAAGCAGTTCGGGAGGGCGGTTTGACCGGAAATCCTTTGAAAGGATCCTGACCAGCCTGGGGAGCCGAGTTTTTCTCATGAATAACGTCCACGATGACGAGCCGGTCCTTTTCCAGACCAGGTGGGCACTATCCTATCTTCGCGGCCCACTGACCCGCTCCCAGATTAAAACCCTCATGGACCCCAGGCGCCAACAGACCGCCCTTCCCGGCCGGGTTGACTCGGCCTCGGTTCCACCCGCCCCTCACCCGGCCATTCAGACCGAAGGCCGGGGCAAACCGCCCCTGCCCCCCGGTGTTCCGGAGTTCTTCATGCCCGCGAGGGTGGCTCCCCCTGATCCCCAGGCAATCCTCGCTTACCGGCCAAGCCTCATCGGAATCGCCAGGATCTATTACGCCGGCGCCAAAGTCGGGACCGCTGAGGAAGAAATTTCCCTTCTGACAGGCCTCGGGAATCCGGTGCGCTGGGAGGAGTCCAGGAAAATCCCCCTGGATGTGCCGGACCTCGAGGATCTGCCGGCTCAGGAGGATGCCCGGTTCGAAGACCTCCCCTCCATGGCAAGCCGGCCCGAAAAATACAGGGATTGGGAAAAGGAATTCAAGGACTACCTTTATCGGGAACAGAGCCTCAGCCTGTTTGAAAGCCCGTCCATGAAGATGATTTCGGCCCCCGGCGAATCGGAGAACGACTTCAGGATCCGCCTTTCCCAGGCGGCCAGGGAAAAGCGGGACGAACTCATCGAAAAAACCAGGAAGAAATACACGGCAAAGATCGCGTCCCTAGAACAACAGGTCCTCAGGGCCGGGCAGGCCGTTGAAAGGGAAAAAGATCAGGCGGGTCAGCAGCGGATACAGACCGCCATCTCCCTTGGGGCCACCCTCCTCGGCGCACTGGTGGGCCGAAAGGTTTTAAGCCAGACCAGTGTGGGGAAGGCCTCCACCACCATCCGCCGCGCCGGGAAAATCTCCAAGGAAAAAAAGGATGTGGAGAGGGCCGAAGAGAGGTTTTCCGATCTCCGGTCGCGCCTGGAGGAACTGCAGGGGCAGTTCGAGGAGGAGGTCGAATCCGTGAAAACGTCTTTCGATCCTGCGACCGAAGTTTTTCAGACTGTGACCGTCCGCCCTCGGAAGTCGGACATCAAGGTCCTCCTTACGGGCCTGGGCTGGGAGCCGTTCTGGGAGCACGGTAGCGGCCGATCCCCGGACCGCCTTCCTCCACCTCCTGATAGTCCTCGTAGAAAAGGGGCCTGATCCCGGAGAGGGACGCGGTGAGAAGGTCCCTTCCCCTGTTGGCGCAATGGGCGGAAAAGGAAAAGGTGGAGGCTTCGGCGCTCGTGTAAAGGAAGGATCCCGGAACCAGGAGGGCCTCCGGTTCGGAAGGCGGCAGGTGTTCCTCTGCCAGTGCCTCTTTCAATCCGTCATAATCGAGAGTCCCTGACGGGAAACCGTTGACGTTGTCCTGCGTCACATAGACAGAGAGGGCGGCCCGGATCACATCCATATTTTCCCTTGCCATCATCCAGGTGGTTTTATCCTTCAAATCGAGATAGTTCGGAATGACGATCCCAGCCAGAACACCGATCACGGCCGTGACGATCATAAGCTCGATCAGGGTGAATCCCCTCTGACCCCTTTTCCGATCTGAAACCATAAATTCCCCTTCGCACCCTCAATCAAAAAATGCCAGCCCGTCCTTCAGCCCATGCCCGGGCCGGAACTTTTTCCCCCTCTTGCCGATGCCATGATGGTCTTCTATCAATATTATTGTAATTAACAATTTTGTTATTTTCAACACTTTTCTCAACGAGCAACCGGAAAAAAATCCCCCTTCCTGATTTTTCAAAGTCATTCCCATCGACTCGCGTTGCCGGAACCCGGCCGCATGCTATACTTATTAAATAAAGCGTTTTTGCAGGTTTTTCCCTTCCGGTGGGAAACTTGAATTACCGAACGAAAGGAGATCAACGATGAAACAAAGAAGCGCATGGAAATTTTTACCTTTGGCCGCCCTGGCCTTGTTGATAGGATGCGCGGGCGGCCAGCCGATCACGGACAGCAATCCCTACACGCCGCCCTCCTTCGCCAAGGACCAGTACGTGGCCAGGAACTTCCAGGTGATCATGGACGCTTCCTCCTCCATGTGCGGCAAGTACGAAGGGGAGAGAAAATTCTGGCTGGAGAAACGGTTCCTGTCCTCGGTAGGGGCCTCCCTTGCCGGCTTCAACCAGGTCGGCTCCCTGAGGACCTTCGGCCATGCCGACAGCGTATCCCTGTCCCAGACGGATCTCCGGTACGGTCCCACGGTCTTTAAGGCTTCCGATTTCCAGGCCGAACTGGACAGGGTATCGAGGCCCGGCGGAACCAGCGCCATGGCCGCGGCCCTTGATGCCTCCCGGGATGATCTGAAGGACATCCCCGGGGAGGCCACCCTGATCATCGTGAGCGACGGAAAGGATATCCCCGGCGATCCCTCGGGCGAAGTGGTCAGGATCAAGAAAACCCACGGCAGCCGCGTCTGCGTATACACCGTCCTCGTGGGTGACGATGAAGCCGGCTCGGAGCTTCTCAAGGATATCGCTGACGCGGGCGATTGGGGAGCCTGCGGCGGGACGGCCCGTCTGGACGACCTGGAATCCCCCGCTGTCCTGGCAAGCTTCGTGGAAACCGCGCTCCTCCAGAAGGACAGCGACGGCGACGGCATTCCGGATAATATGGACATATGTCCCGGAACCCCGAAGGGGACCCAGGCCGACAAGTTCGGCTGCCCCGGCGCCCCTGGCGACAGCGATGGGGACGGCGTCGTGGACCCACAGGACAGGTGCCCCGGCACTCCTGCCGGAACCCGGGTCGACGCCTATGGATGCCCTGCCGATACTGACGGCGATGGAGTCCTGAACGAGGCCGACCGGTGCCCCAACACCCCGAAGGGAACCAGGGTTGACGCCTATGGATGTCCCATCGACAGCGACGGCGACGGCGTGGTGGATTCCATAGACCAGTGCCCCGGAACCCCGGCCGGAACGAGGGTGGACGGCAAGGGGTGCCCTGTGATCACGGTTGGCGACAGCGACGGAGACGGGATTCTGGATACGCAGGACCAGTGCCCCGGAACCCCCGCCGGAGTCAAAACGGACGCGAGGGGCTGCTGGGTCCTGGAAGGGGTCTATTTCGACACAAACAAGGCCGACCTCCAGGCCACGTCCCGGGCTGCCCTGAACAGGGTCGCCGACATCCTGAAAAGAAACCCCGGCCTCGCCATGAGGGTTGAAGGCCACACCGACAGCACGGGCAGCCACGCCTACAACATGAAACTCTCCCAGGCCCGGGCCAAGGCCGTCATGGATTACCTGGTTGGCACCGGGGTTGGCGCCGGACAGCTCTCCTATTCCGGCTACGGTCCCGACCGGCCGGCGGCCACCAATGATACCGCCGCCGGAAGGGCCCAGAACAGAAGGGTTGAACTGGCGCCGGTAACACCGTAAAAAAACACCGGCCATAAGGCAGACCAACAGGGGCGGCTCCCGCGGGGGCCGCCCCTGTTGGTTCAGAGTTCAGAGTGGAGAGTTCAGAGAAAAAAGGGGATATCGGGTTCGGCTGCGGGGATTGAAAGAGGTATGATTTTTTGCCAGGAACCTTCGATAATTGATCCTAATGTATTAATCACCATGCCTGTGAACTCTGAACCCTGAACCCATCGACCGGGCTCAGGGCAGGCTCTGGACTATTTCTACGATCTTTTCCGCCAACCCGGGGATATCCTCCCGGCTCTGGTAGTCCAGCCAGGTTACCCCCTTTTCTCTCCGAAACCATGTCATCTGCCGCTTGGCGTAGCGTCGGGTGTCACTTTTGATCCTATCCACCGCCTCGGAAAAGGTTATCTCGCCGTCCAGGTGGGCCATCAGCTCCCTGTAGCCCAAAGCCTTCATGGAACCCAGATCCCGGCCATACCCCTTTTTCTTCAACTTTCTCACCTCTTCCAGGAACCCATCCCGGATCATTTGATCCACGCGATCCGAGATCCAGCTGTAGAGCCGACCCCTGGGCGGATCGAGGCAAAAGATCAGGGAATCAAAAGGTCTGTCTGTAAAGGCATGCCCCCGCTGGAATTCGCTTATGGGGCGACCGGTCAGGCGCAGGACCTCAATGGCCCTGATGATCCGGATGAGGTCGTTGGCCATGACCCTCCCGGCCGTTTCAGGGTCCTCTTTCTCCAGGAGCCGGAAAAGGGTCCCGGGGCTTGTCTTCTCTAGTGCTTTCAATTCCTTCCGCAGTGCCTCGTCCCTCCCCGGTCCATCGAACAGTCCCCCAAGCCCTCCTCTCAGGTAAAGGCCCGTTCCACCGACGGCCACGGGCAGATCCCCCTTGCCGGCAACCGTCATCACAGCTTCCCTGAAGAGGGGGATGAATTGGCCAACGGAAAAGGCCTGGTCCGGGTCGCGGATATCCAGGAGGTGGTGGGGAACCCTTCTCCGGTCGTCCACCCCGGCCTTGGCGGTGCCGATATCCATCCCACGGTAAATCTGCATGGAATCGAAATTGACGATCTGGACGGGGATCATGGAGGCCAGCGTCATGGCCAGGGAGGACTTTCCGGCGCCGGTGGGGCCGGCGATGGCGAGGACCAGCGGCTTACCCGTCCTCATCGCCGTCCGAAGAGCCTTTCAAGATCATCCCTGCCCAGAGTGACCCGGGTGGGACGGCCATGGGGGCAGGAAAAACCCGATTCGGCCTCTTCAAGGTCAAAGACCAGACGGCGGATCTCCTCCTGGGAAAGCCTCCGGCCGGCCATCACGCTTTGCCGGCAGGCCCAGCGGCTTATTGCCAGGGCCACGCTCTCCGGACCATGTCCCCCAAGCTCCGGATCCCCCGCCAGTTCTCTCAGGAGTTCCTCGAACATGGCCCCCTTCAGGTCCGCCGGGACCGCCGTTACCCGGAGGGAACCGCTCCCGAATTCCATGATCTGGAAACCGAAGGAATGGAGAAGATCGGAAGCCGCGGCCAGGCCGGCGGCCTCGGAGGCGCTCAAAGACAAAACCAGGGGGACGGCGAGGCGCTGGACCGGGACGGGCCTTCCAGCCCGCCGGGCCATAAGACGATTGAAAACGATCCTTTCGTGGGACGCGTGCTGGTCGAGGATCTCCAGGCCCCTTTCCCCTTCGAGGATGATGTACGTTCCCAGAACCTGTCCAAGGATCCTGAAGGATACGCCCGCCGCACCCGCGTCCGATGAAGGGAACGCCCCGGGAGAGGGATCCAGGTCAGCATTGAAGGGAGCCCTCCCCGTTCCAAAGGGAAGAGTTGGCTCCATGGCCACGGCAGGCTTTTCGCAATTCCAGGGACGGGGGTCGGAAAGGCAAGGAGGCGCGCTCGACGGGATCTGTGCCGGACGGACTTTCCTTACGGCTTCGCGAAGGACCTCGGAAAGGGTGCCTGTGCCCCTGAAACGAACCTGGCTCTTGGCGGGATGGACGTTTACATCGAGGATCTCATCGGGCACCGCGATGGAGAGGACAAGGGCAGGGAACCTCCCGGAAGGCCAGGATCCGGCAAGGGCAGAGGCGATGACCCTGTTCAGGACCGGGTCCCTGACCGGCCGACCGTTCACCATGACGCGGTGTCTCCACCGCCGGCTGTAGGTCTGTCCCGGTGGGCTGATGAGCCCTTCGACTTTGATTTCCTCCCGATGGTGGGAAAGGATCAGGAGTCCTTTCACCGCCTCCACGCCCCAGAGGGAGGCCGTCCGCTCCCGCAGGGAAGACGCCGGAGGGAAGTTGAGAAGTTCCGTACCATCCGCCGTCGCGCGGAATGACACCTCGGGATGGGCCAGGGCGGCATCCTCAATGGCCGCCAGACACCAGGCCTGCTCCGTTTCACGGGTGCGAAGAAATTTTCTCCGCGCAGGGAGCCGTCCAAAGATCCTCTCCAGGGTGACCGTGGTCCCTCTGGCCCTCCCGCAGGGCTCAACGGCAATCAGCCTCCCCCCGTCGATGACGATCCTGGTGCCCGAGGGCGACTCCCCGTCCCAGGTCTCGAGGATGAATTTCCCGACTGCCGCGATGCTGGGCAAGGCTTCCCCCCGAAAACCGAGAGTCCTGAGACGGGACAGATCGTCGAGAGAGGATATTTTGCTCGTCGCGTGGCGTTCGATGGCAAGAAGGGCGTTTTCCTCGTCCATCCCCGTGCCGTCATCTGCCAGCTGGACCTGCCTGCGCCCGCCGTCGAGGAGGGAGACCCGGATATTCTTCCCTCCGGCATCGAGGGCGTTTTCCAGAAGCTCCTTGACAACCGAGGCGGGCCTTTCAACCACCTCCCCCGCGGCGATGACATCGACGAGGGAATCGGGAAGAATGCGGATCCGGCCAGGGGTGGGAATCATAATAAATTCGGTCCGACGTCCGACGCCCAACGTCCAACGTCCAGCGAAAAACCCGAGAAAAAGAAGACCGTCCTTCGCGAGCCCGGCGCAGCCTTGGCGAAGGCGGGTCCAACGTCGATCGTCCACTGATTTTTCTTAAGGCTCAGCATTAGCATTCCAATTAAATTAATTAATAAATAAGGAAATTACAATTTAATTAAAAAACCACTTCAGGATCTTTCCACCACGATCCGTGGACACCGCTCAACAACCACTGATTTCCAATCTCGTTAAATACCGGGATCGCTTCGCACAGAATCAGCTCGCGATGACGCGGTGTGTCTTCCGGTCGTCAGACAGGTCAGTCATCCTCTTTCCGGAACTCTGAACCCTGAACTGATCTTCCAGGATCAACGATGGACCATGAAGGGTCTTCTTCTCCCTTCTCCCTTCTCCCTTCTCCCTTCTCCCTTCTCCCTTCTCCCTTCTCCCTTCTCCCTTCTCCCTTCTCCCTTCTCCCTTCTCCCTTCTCCCTTCATCCTTCCCCTTTCTTCTTTTCCCCCCTCGCCTTTCTTATCATCTCCCGTATCTCCCTTAACCGCTCCCCCACGGCTTTTTCCCTTCCCCGGTCCGACGGCCTGTAGTACCTGCGCTCCCCCATCTCCTCCGGGAAAAAACTCTGCGCGGACACCCCCCCGGGCATATTGTGGGAATACTCGTATCCCTCACCATAGCCAAGGTCTTTCATGAGCCGGGTGGGAGCATTGCGGATATGAAGGGGAACGGGGTATAGCCGTTCCTGACGGACGTCCCGAAGGACCTTTCCGTAGGCGGAATAAAGGGAGTTGCTCTTCGGCGCCATGGCAAGGTAAACGGCCAGATGAGCAAGGACCAGGTCTCCCTCCGGCTCCCCGACGAAATCGAAAACCTGCCGGGCGGCCGACGCCTGCACGAGGGCCCCCGGATCGGCCATGCCGATGTCCTCCACCGCTGCCCTTGCAAGACGCCTCAGCAGGAAACGCCGATCCTCCCCTGCCTCCATCATCCTGGCCAGCCAGTAGAGGGCAGCATCGGGATCCGATCCCCGGATGCTCTTGTGAAGGGCGCTGATAATATTGTAATGCTCCTCCCCCTCCCGGTCGTAGGCAGGGGTTTTCCTCTGGAGGGCCTTTTCCACCAGGCTGACCCCGACGACCCTTTTCCCTTCCGGGGAGGGCACTGCCATGAGGACTGCCATTTCGAGGGCATTAAGGGCCCGCCGCGCGTCTCCATCGGAGGAAAGGATGATTTTTTCCAAAGCCTGGTCATCCAGTTCAATATCCAGTCCAGCCAGTTCCCCGTCTTTTGCCAGCGCCCTTCGGATGACCTGGCCCAGTTCCCCGTCCCCCAGCGGCCTGAAGACGAAAACCTTGCTCCTGGAAAGAAGGGCGGAATTCACCTCAAAAGACGGGTTTTCCGTGGTTGCGCCGATAAGGACAACGTCCCCGGACTCGACGAAGGGGAGAAAGGCGTCCTGCTGCGCCTTGTTGAAACGGTGAACCTCATCCACGAAAAGGATGGTTTTTTTCCCTGACCGGCGCCTCATGTCCCGCGCCGTCTGCATGACCTCCCGCATCTCCTTGAGGCCGGAGGTTACCGCGCTGTAGGAAAGGAAAAAGGCGCCGGTTTTTCGGGCTATGATCCGCGCCAGGGTCGTTTTACCGCTCCCCGGCGGCCCCCAGAAAATGACGGAGGAAAGCCTGTCCTCCTCGATCATCTTCCGCAAAGGGGATTCCTCCCCCATGAGATCCTCCTGCCCGAAAAAGTCCTCCAGAGCCAGAGGCCTTATCCGGTCAGCGAGGGGTCCCTGAATCGCCTCCGGATCCCGTGGGGACGGTTCAGGGAAAAGATCCCCTGTGGTCCCCGGTCGTTTATCCTCTTTAAACTCCTTGCTTTCGGATGACATATTTCATAAATTACCAGAAACTTCATGAAGGGAAAAGGGGACGGAGAATCCATGCCTAAGGGAAAGATCCTCATAGCGGAAGATGAGAAGCTGACCCTAGACATGCTCCGGTGCGGCCTTGAGGAAAACGGCTTTGAAGTCATCACCGCATCCAATGGTTTCGAGGCCATCCTGGCCGTTGAAAATCAGTCCCCCGACATGGTTCTCACCGACATCATGATGCCCAGGCTCAACGGGATCGACCTTTTAAGGGCCCTTAAAAACAACGGGGAGACCAGGGACATTCCCGTCATGCTCATCTCCGCTGTGGATGATGTGGAACTGATCCGGAAAGGGCTCGCCCTGGGAGCGGTCGATTACATCACCAAGCCCTTCAAAATCAACGAAATCGTCGGAAAACTCGGCCATCACCTGTCCTGAACGAACCCTGTCGATGAAAGACCCTTCCAGAATCCTCATAGTCGAAGACAATCTGAACCTCAGCGATATCATGCGGAAAATCGTTGAATCCGAGGGGTATTACGGGCGGTCGGTATACACGGGAAAGGAAGCGATAGAGGTCCTGAAAAAAGAGGGTCCTTTTGATCTCGTCCTCCTGGACGTCATGCTCCCCGACCCTTCGGCTCCCCTTGGAGGGGGAATGGACGGCATCGAGGTCTGCCAGAGGATCAAGTCAAACCCGGAGCTTTCCGACACGATCATCTTCCTCGTCACCGTGAAGGACCAACCCGAAGATATCATGCTGGGAATCGATGCGGGGGCCGACGACTATATCACCAAACCCTTTAACACAACCCTCCTTCTGGCCAAGATCAAGGCCATGCTTCGAATCAAAAACCTCTCCAGGGAGTTGAAGGACAAGAACCGGCAACTCGAGGAAATGGCCATCACCGACGGGTTGACGGGGATCCCGAATTACAGGCATTTTATCGAGAAACTGGAAGAGGAAGTCCGGAGAAGCCGGCGGTACAGGACTCCTTTTACCCTCCTTCTTCTGGATCTGGACAACTTCAAGGAAATCAACGACTCCCACGGGCACCGTCACGGGGATTTCGTTTTAAAGGAAGTGGCGCAGCGCCTGCAGCAGGGCCTGAGGGAAACGGATCTGCTGGCCCGCTATGGAGGGGACGAGTTCGTTCTCCTGTTGACCCAGACGGATCTGGAGGGGGGCCAGCGTGTCGCCAACCAGATCCTGGAACGCCTCAGAAAACCTATCGTAACGGACAAGGACAGCCATACCATCAAGGCCAGCATCGGTCTGGTACCCTTCGACGGGGAGCGGCCGAAGACCGCGGACGACCTCATCGAGGGTGCGGACAACGCCCTGTATCTGGCAAAGGAATCCGGGGGCAACCGGCTTTTTGTGGCGAACACTGAAACAGGCTGAACCCGGCGATCAGAGGGAGGTCCCCGCAAGGGCCTCCTGGAGGGACTGGCGCACCTGATCCAGTTTTTCCTGGTCCGTCACCTTGTTTCCCATTAAATCCTTGACATAGAAGACATCCACGGCCTGATCCACCTTGGTGGACACTTTCGCCGTTTGGATGGAGAGCCCGAGGTCGGCAAGGGTGGAGGTGATCCGGTAAAGGAGGCCGATCCGGTCGGCCGCATAGACATCGATGACCGTGTGGTCCTCCGAGGCGTCGGTGTCGATCTCCACCCTCACGGGAGCCTTCGCGCGGGCCATTTCCCTCCTGACAAGAGGCAGGGAAAGCTCCCGGGTTTTGAAGAGATCCTCCACGTCCAGTTCCCCGGTGACGACTTTTTCAAGCTCCCGGTTGACGATCCGGTATTTCATGCGATCGTGGACGGGTTTTAGAACACTATCCGTAACATGCAGGACGTCAAAAACCCACCCGTCGGCGGTCGTCAGAATCCTGGCCCCGAGGATGTTGACGTTGTTGGCCGCGAGAACCCCTGCGATCCGGGAAAAAAGCCCGGGAAAATCCCTGGTTACGATAAAAAGGTTCGTGAACCCTCCGTCACGGGCCTGCCTCCAGGAAAGCCCGACGGGACTGTCCCCCATTTTGAGCCGGATTCCGATGAGGTGGGCAAGAATTCCGGGGGTGTAAACGTGAAACGCCCTTTCGGGGAAGGAATCGAGTTCCTGGCGTATTTCCGGGAGTCCGTAATCCGGAACAAGCCGTTCCTCGACAAAAGCCCTTGCCAGGAGGATTTTCTCAAGGACTTCCTCCCGGCTGACACCCCCCTGCTCAATGACCCTCAAGGCCTCCAGAAAAAGCTCGCTTATGAGACTGGCCTTCCATTCGTTCCAGACCCCCGGGCCAACGGCCTTGAGGTCGGCCATCGTAAGAAGGAAAAGGAGTTTCAGTTTCCGGGCATCCTCGACGGCCCTCGCCGTCTCGAGGATGGTTTTTTCCTCGTGCAGGTCCCTCCTCTGGGCCACATGGGAAAGAAGGAGATGGTTCCGGACGAGAAACTCCATTTTTTCCACCTGCTCCGCGGAAAACCCCAGCCTCTCACCGGATTTCACTGCCATCTGGGCTCCCTTTTCGGAGTGATTGGAGCCTTTTCCTTTGCCCACATCGTGGAGAAGGATGGTCACGAGCAGCAGGATGCGTTCATCCCTCACCTCCTCCATGACTTTCTGATAGAGCTGCATGATCTGGCTTTTCGTCCCGGGAAGGTCAACGATTTCCTTGATTGCCCTGATGCTGTGCTCGTCCACCGTGTAGGTGTGATAATAATCGTACTGCATCTTGCAGTGGATGGTGGCGAATTCAGGGATATAGCTTCCAAGAAATGTGAGCTCGTTCATGAGCAGAAGGGTGTCATACAGCCGCCGGTCGTCCTCAAGGATGGAAAAAAAGATTCCTCTCGTTTCCGGGTCCAGGCGGAAGGATTCATCCACAAGTCCCAGGGATTTTCTGACCCCGAGGGACATCTCCGGAGCGAGCTCCAGGTTGGATTTCTGGAATTGGCGGAAAAGCATCATCATCCGGGACGGATTTTCCCGGAAAAACCCGGGGATGTTCCCCCGGGCAGAAAGACTTCCATCCCGCGCGATGAACCCCTCCCCGAGGTCCCTTTCCCGGAGCCGGGCCAGGAAGCGCGGGATTTTCTTCCTCCGCTCGATGGACCTTTTGATTATCCCCACGGTTATGTGGTGCACCCTTCCGGTGTGGCGAAAGTAATCCTGCATGAATACCTCGACGGCGGGCACATCCCCCCTGGGGCGGACCCCGAACCTCTCGGCAATAACGGCCTGCCTGTCGAGGGTGAGGATATCCCGGGCCGCGCTCGAGGCGAAATGCAAATCGCATCGAATCCTGAGAAGGAAATTCAGGGATTTCTGAAGGAACCGGTAGTCATCGGGATCAAGGATATCCAGCTCAGGCGAACCCGCAAGCTCCTCCAGACTCTCCACCTGATAAAGCACCTTGGCCACCCAGAGGGCCGTGTGGATGTCCCTGAGGCCTCCCATCCCTTCCTTGATATTGGGCTCAAGAACGTAAACCGTCCCTCCATGCTTCTCCAGCCTCCGCTCCATGCCCTCAAGTTTTTCCCGAACAAAATCACCGCCCACCCTTTCAAGGACTTTTCTGGCGAAGATCCTTCGGAAATTGCCCACAAAAGGGGCATCGCCATAGAGGAACCTCGCGTCGAGGATAGAGGTGAGCACATCGAAGTTCTCCTGGGCCAGAGTGACGCAGTCCTGGACCGTCCGCGTGCTGTACCCGACATCAAGACCGATATCCCACAGGAGATAAAGAAATTTTTCGGTGAAGGCCCTCGTCCAGTCGGTGATCTTTTCGGGGACCAGAAAGAGAAGGTCCACGTCGGAGTGGGGGGATAATTCCTTTCTTCCGTAGCTTCCCAGGGCCAGGAGCGCGAGGCTTTCGTCCTCATTCATTCCAAGGTCAAGGAGTTCCTTCCGGGCATGGCTCCGGGCAAAATGGACGACCTCATCCATGAGGCGGGTTAACCGACGGATGATCTCCAGGCTGTCAACCCCCGAGTCATGCTCCTCCTTGAGGGTGTCCCAGGCACTCCGATAGGCCCGCCCAAGGCGCAAACCCTCCCCGGAACCCGGGGTGTCCCCTCCCCCGTATTTGATTCCCAGGAGGCTCACAGTTTACCCGTCTGCGCGGGGGAAAGGGCCGCCGCATAGGACAGGATGCCCCTGAAAATGGATTGGGCCAGCTGGTCCCTGTAGTCCTCCCGGGAGAGGAGGCCTTCCCCGGTCGGGTTGCTTATGAAAGAAGTTTCAACGAGGACGGCGGGCATCTGGGCCCCGATCAGGACGTAGAAGGACGCCTGCTTGACCCCGAGGTCGGGGACGCCCCGAAAGGAATCGCTTAAACCCCAGACAAGGTTTTGCTGAATGGATTCGGCGAGGTCGCTGGATTGTTTCAGGTTGGACGTCCGGGTCAGGTCGAAAAGGATTTTTTCGAGATCCGAAAGGGCCTGCTGGGAGATGGCGTTTTCCAGCATGGCGGTTTCACTCGCTTCCCGGGACTTGGCAACCCCCAGAAAGTAGGTTTCAATCCCCCGGACCTTCCGGTTGTGGGAGGCATTGGTGTGAATGGAAATGAAAAGGTCGGCCCGGTTCTGGTTGGCAAAGGCCGTCCTCTCGTGAAGGGGGATAAAGGCATCGGTTTTCCTGGTCATAAGGACCTCGTACCCCTGTTTCTCAAGGAGAGGCTTGAGCCTTCTGGCCAGGTCCAGGGTCACGTCCTTTTCTTTCAGGCCCCGCGGTCCCACGGCTCCTGGATCCTTGCCCCCGTGGCCTGGATCGAGAACGATGCGCTTTATTCCAAGCCCGAGCTGCTGCGCGAGGGGAAGCGGGGAATGCTGCGGTGCCTGGGGCTCTATCTCCTTCCGACCGTTGTATCTACCCTCATCCCCGATGACATCGATAACCAGCCGGGAGGGATTCTCCATGGAAAAAACGCGATGGTCCTTCATGCTGTCGATGTCCAGGACGAGGCGGACAGTCCGGGGATCGTACTGGGCGATCCTGGCCTGAAGAAGGAGCCCGTCGGCGATGGGGATGGGTTCACAGAGGCTTTTGGGGATGGAGGCATCCTTTATGTCGATGTAGAGGCGGGGCGGCTTCCCTGTCGAGTCATCCCGTCGGAGCTGGTTCTTCTCGTAGAGGAAATCCCCAGTCCCTGTAACGACGACTCTGGTGTAGTCCGGGTTGGACCAGTAGTGCACATCCGTGACGACCAAACCCGACCCTGGTGTGGAAAGCGCCTTCGGGGCCGGTTTTGGAGAGGGAGGTTTCGGGGCGAAGGCCGCCAACTCCGCTGTCCTGGATTTGGCCTTCCGGGCCATGTCCCCTTTTGGGTAACGGTCCAGGATCCTGTCATAAAGGAGATAGGCTTTTTCCTTGTCGCCCATCTCTTCCAGGATTTCCCCGGCGTTGAAGAGGGCATCATCGGCGAGGCTGCTTTTCGGATATTCCTTCTCCAGATTCTGGTATGTCCGGAGGGAGGACCGCAGGTCTTCCTGGACCCAGGAAACCCTGTAGAGTTTGCTGTAGAGAACCCCTATGTTGAAAAGACTGTCCGGCGCCTTGGAGCAGGACGGATATTGGTCCACAATCTTTTCAAATTTTTCGATCACCCGCTCCCAGTTGTCGTGGAATTTCTGCTTCCGCGGACTTTCGAGGAGAGAATAATAATCCCTGCGGGCAGAATCGTAGAGCCTTTCGCAGTACGTTTTGGCGTGGGCCACCCCCGCCATGGGGCCAAAGGCAACCAGGACCGCGAGCACAATTCCCTTAAGTTTCATGGCTGTCCTATTTTTCAAAATACCTCTTTAACCCGGCCAGAAAATTCATGGCTTCGATGGGGGTCATGCTATCCGGATCGACGTCCCGGACCGCCTGAAGGATCCGGGATGACGAATCCGGGAAAAGCCCCAGCTGGGATTCCCTTTCGGCCCGGACAGGTTCTTCGGACGTCTGGGCCGCGAGGACAGGCACGCCTTCCCTGTCGAGCTGGCGGGACTCCAGGTTCGAGAGAACCTTTCGGGCCCTGTTGATAACGGAACCGGGCAACCCCGCCAGGCGCGCGACCGCGATCCCGTGGGATTTATCCGAGGCGCCGTCCTGGACCTTGTGGAGGAACACGAGCCGGTCGCCCCACTCCCGGATGGAAACGCTCCGGTTCTTCACCCCTTCGCAGGTCAGGGCCAGTTCCGTCAATTCATGAAAATGGGTCGCGAACATGGTCCGGCAGCCCTTCGGGGTTCCGGTAAGGAGATGTTCCGCGACCGCCCAGGCAAGGCTGATGCCGTCGAAGGTGCTGGTCCCCCTTCCAATTTCATCGAGGATGACCAGACTGTCGGCGGTAGCGTTATTCAGGATCTGGGCGGTTTCCACCATCTCCACCATAAACGTCGACAGACCTTTCGCCAGTATGTCAGAAGCTCCCACCCGGGTAAAGATCCTGTCGGCCGCGCTGATCAACGCCTCCTCGGCCGGCACGAAGGAACCCGCCTGGGCCATGATGACGATGAGGGCCACCTGCCTCATATAGGTGGATTTTCCCGCCATGTTGGGACCCGTCAGAATAACGAGACGGTTTTCCCCCGAGTCGAGGAAGACATCATTGGGGACAAAGGTCCCCGAAGCGTCTACTCTCTCCAGGACAGGATGCCGACCTTTGAGGATGGAAATTTTTCCCTCACCCTCCTCCCCGAGAAGCTTCGGGCGAACGTACGAGGACGTGCGGGCCAGTTCGGCAAGGGCCGCGAAAACATCCGTTCGGGCCAGGGCCGCGGCGGTTGACTGAAGGGCCTTGGCGTGCTGGAGGATCCTGGAGCGGATCTCCTCAAAAAGCTCGCGCTCGATCTGGGCCATCCTTTCGCCCGCAGAAAGGATCCTGTCCTCGAGTTCCTTGATCTCATCGGTTACATAGCGTTCCGCGTTCACCAGGGTCTGTTTCCGAACCCACTCAGGGGGAACCAGCTCCTTGTGGGCATGGGTCACCTCGAGATAATAGCCGAAAACCCGATTAAAGCCGATCTTCAGGCTGCCTATGCCGGTTCGCTCCTTCTCCCTCCTCTCGATCCCCGACAGGTACTCCCGGCTGTCCTTCGAAAGGGCCCCGAGGTCATCGAGGCGCTGGTCGTATCCCTTGCGAAAAATCCCTCCGTCCCTCACAGAAACCGGAGGGGATTCCACGAGAGCCGATTCCAGAAGGTCCCCAAGGTCGGCCAGCGGATCAATATCCCTCCAAAGGGCCTCCCCTTCATCGGAATTCAGTTCGGCGAGGAGTACCTTGATGCCCGGAAGGACCTCCAAAGACCGGCGAAGGGCCGCGGCGTCCCTCGGCCCGGCGGTCCCCGCAGAAAACCTGGAAAGGATCCTCTCAATGTCGGAAACGCCCCTGAGGGCATCCCGGACCGTGGTACGGAGGATGGAATCCGCCCCCAGTTCCTCGACCAGATCGAGCCTTCTCTCAATCTCGGGAACACGCCTAAGGGGCCTGGCGAGCATCTCCCTCAGATACCTCGAACCCTGGGGGGTGACGCAGCGGTCCATGACCCCCAGCAGGCTCCATCCACCCCGGGTTTCCTGGGCGGGCTTGAGGATCTCAAGGTTGCGCAGGGTATTTTCATCGAGGATGAGCACATCGGCGTCGGCGATCCTCCGGGGAGGCTTGATGTGGGAAGGAAGGGTGCGGTGGACATCCTCCAGATATCCGAGAGCCGCCCCCGCCGCGCCCAGGACAGGCCCCTCGAGATCGTGATCGAAACCCGAAAGGGACTGAACCTCAAAGACAGACATAAGGGCCTCACGGGCGAGTTCGGGGTCGAACCGGTAAGGCTCCAACCGGGTCACATGCCCCGGGAGATCCGCCCCATCGAAACCGTTCGGGAGAAGGATTTCCTTCGGTCCATACTGGGCCAGGATCGTCCCGATCCCTGTGAGGGGATCGGCACCTGTTACGGAGGAAAGGAGAAAGTCACCGGTGGATACGTCAACCAGGGCGACCCCGAAAAAACCGCTGGAACCCGCCACAGCGGCGAGGAAAGAGGGTTCTGAAGCTTCCAAAAGCCCTTCTTCCACGGCGGTGCCGGGCGTCACCACCCTAACGACCTCTCTCCGCACAAGACCCACGGCTTTCTGGGGGTCCTCCATCTGCTCACAGATGGCGACCTTGTGTCCCGCCTGAACCATTCTGGCCAGGTAGTTTTCCACCGCATGGTAAGGGACGCCGCACATGGGGACGGCCCCTTCCCGGGATTTGTCCCGGGTCGTCAGGGCGATCTTCAGGATATCGGAGGCCACAATGGCATCCTCCATGAACATCTCGTAAAAATCACCCATACGGAAAAAGAGGATCGCATCCGGATGCCGCTTCTTGATGGCGAGGTATTGCCGCATCATGGGTGTAGGGGAATCCGGGAGGGTTTTTTCCGGCTGTTTCACCGCACCACCATCTCCACGGGGAAAGGACAGGAAGACTTTATTTTTTCTGAAAGGATCATGGCCTGTATCTCATCGTCAAGAGGACCGATATGAAAAAAAACCTCCCCTCCTTCCCACGATTTTTCCAGGCGAACATCCAGCCCGGTCAGGCAGGAAAGATCGGGATCCCCCTCGACAGGCCCCACCAGAAGGGTCACATGCCCCTTCTCCGGTGACGCGGGACCTATTCCCGCCATGGACACGGAACGGAAAAAATCCTCTTCCCTCCCGACCCATCCCGAAAGAGAGGGGATCGAGCTCATGGCATCCCGGAGAAGCCGGACGGACTCCTCATGGCGTCCGAGGCTGTGATGGCAGAGGGCAATTTTTACCTCAACAACCCCGGCATCTGCATCGGTAGGCATTTCGGAAACGGCAAACCGGTATCTTCGAAGGGCTTCCTCATAGCGCCCGGCCCCGAAGAGGGCATCGCCGATTCCCACCAGACTCATCCACCCCGCTGCGGAAGGCGGCAACTTTTCCGCAGCCCGTTCGAAAAACTCCTTGCTCTGTCGGAAATCCCCCGTGAGCAGATGGACGCGGCCAAGAAGGTAAAGGGCGCGACCCTCCTGAGTTGCCCCACTCGAGGCAGCCACTTTTTCGAGATATCCCGCCGCACGGACGAAATCCCCGGCCATGAAGCAGGCTTCTCCCATAATCAAATCGCCGGCTGTGTCAGAAAAAGCGGACCTGAAAGAACCAAAGAAGACCAGGAATACAGGGAGAAGAAGGAAAAACCCCGCTGCCCGGCCGCGGTCTTTCCTCACACAACCCTGGAAGCTCAAGGTTCCCCCTTCGCTCCCCTCTCCCCGGCACCCTCAAAATCCCCGCCCCTTTCAGAGGAACCGGAGTCATCCTGCCCCGGAGATCCCGTCGGGCTGGTGGAATGGTTTTTGGACCCATTACCGGGACCCGTTCCCTGCCTGTCCCTGAGGGAATCGAGTTCTTTCGTGAGCTGCCTGACCTCTTTTCTGGCACCGGCAAGGCGTATCCGGTTCCGGACACCTGAGGAAAAACCAAGCACGAGGGCAACAGCGTAGCCGCCGGCAAAGGCGAGGATCATCAGGAGGGACAGCGGAAGGGGAATGGTCCTCCACTGGAAGTACTCGATCACCACATCCTGTCCGTTCTGCTGAATAAAAGCCGCCAGAACCAGAGCCAGAAGGAGAAGCAAAAGGGCGTAAAGATATTTCATTTGGGGGGCTCCATATCAGGAGTTCAGAGTTCAGAGTTCATAGTTCAGAGTTCAGAGTTCAGAGTCCAAGGGTCAGAGATGAGGCTACCTGTTTCGCATTGAGCATGGAGAATTGAAAAATTTCCAGCCCCGAGGCAATGGCTCCTGATCCTCAATCCTCAATCCTAAATTCTCAATTCCCAGTTGGCAATTCTCAACTCAAAATTTTCCCCGTTCCATGACCCCTGATTCCATTCCCTCATATTTCCCGAACAAGGGCCTTAATGCCCTGTAGGTTTCCATCAGGGCTTCGGGGATCACACGCGTGTCGGAGACTACAGGCATATAATTCGTATCTCCGTTCCAGCGCGGCACCACATGGAAATGGATATGTTCCTCCAGACCGGCCCCCCCGGTCCTCCCGATATTGATCCCGGCGTTGAAGCCTTCAGGGGCCATGAGATCCGTCAGCACCTTGAAGGTGAAACGGAAAAGGTCCATGGTTTCCCCGTATTCCGCCACGGTGAGTTCGGACAGGTCGGCGGTGTGGGCCACCGGTGCCACCAGAAGGTGACCGTTATTGTAGGGATACCTGTTCATCAGGACCAGCGCTTTGTCCCCACGGTAGAGGAGCAGGTTTTCCTCACAAGGTCCGTCCTGGGCGGCATCGCAGATAAAGCAGCGATCCTCCCTGTCGGAAAGGATATATTCCATCCGCCACGGGGCCCAGAGTACTTTCACGGACACGCCTCCTGTTCCGCATTCGGATCAGGGAAAGGTTAAAGGAAAAAGGTTAAAGGACAAAGAATTTTCTTTCCCCTTTTTCCTTTCCGATTTCCACTGGTTTTGAACCGTTAGTCCCACTCAACGGTTTCTTATGAACTGATTATAACAGGAATGAAAAGAGAGTCCATCCCTTTAAAATCTTCAAGGGAATTCGTTACCGACACGGTTTGTTCAGGCATCGGGCAACTGAAAAACCAAGGTTTTACAAGGTTGCTCAAATCTTTAAAAAAACCTTTTTCTTTTTTGTTTTCTATATAGTCCACCGCCTTTGTTTATTTAACCCGAAATTAAAATTATACTTATTAGTTTCTTATTTTTCAGACGCAAAATGTCAACAAGTCGGGGGTTAAAATGTCCTGGTAAACCTTCGGCATTCTGATAACGCAGATGGTTCCAAACCTTCCCGGCCCAGGATCTGATATCTACATACGCCTATAACGCAATCATTACTGACTCTGCACCTTCAGGAACCGCCATCGCCTCCGGCCAGAAAACCCTCATCGAGGAAATCTGAAACCAGGGAAGGGATTATCGCCTAGAGAGGTTTTAGGAAATCAAATTTTTTGGGACATGGTATCCGAGACCCGTCCGGATTTCGGGTGCGGTATTTTTAAGGTGCGGAAAGACTTTCAGGGAAGCAAGGGCATGATGACAGTCACGGTGAAATCCCCTCCTTTTTCCGTTCTTAACTCGATCCGGCCTCCCATGGTCCCAAGAATCCTTTTCACGAGGGGAAGACCAAGCCCGAAGCGTTCGGTGGCGGCGTCCTTTCCTTTTCCCTCCCCCCTCCAGAACCTGTCGAAGACTTTCCCGGCATCCCCTACGTCCACGAGGCTCCCGGAGTTTCCGATGGTCAGCCGGATATCATTCCCGGAGGGCTCGGCCTCGATCCGGATTGAGCCGTACCTGTTGACATAATAGACGGCGTTTTTTATCAGCTCATAAAGGACCTGAGAAAAAAGGAGCCGGTCCCCCGTTAAGGTCTGCCCCTCACTGCACCGGACATTCAATTCCAACCCTTTTTCCTTGATTTCGTTTTTGAAGCCTTCGAGCACGCTGTCGACACTCTCCTCAAGAGGTATCGCTTCTTTTTCTACAGCTTCCTGGCCCGACTCCACCCGAATCATGGCAAGAAGCCCCTTCACCAGATTGTCCATCTGGTTCACAATAAAAAGGTTCTGTTCAAGGGCTTCCCTGTATTCCTCTAAAGTGCGATTCCTGGTCAAAGCCACCTCGATGCCGGTCTTCAACCCTGCCAGAGGAGTCCTCAGTTCGTGGGCGGCGTTGCTGGTAAAGGACCTCTCCCTCGCGAAGGTGTCTTCGATCTTTTCGAGCAACTGGTTGAATCCGGAAGCAACTGGGACCAGTTCCCTTAGGACAGCTCCCTCAGGAATCCTCACCGGGAGATCTCCCTCGCCAATCCCTTCTATCCTTTCGGCAAGGTCGTGGACAGGCTGGGCAGCTTTTCTGATCACGACCCAAATTATCACGGCAAGGATAATCAAGGACCCCGTTCCCGAAAGGAGCAGCATCAGAAGGATAGTATGCACGAACCTGCCCATTTCAGATGAATCCCGGAAAAGCCTCAGGACCACCGGATCGCCCGGGGCGTTGTCCGCGACTACGACGAGGTCCTCCGTCTCGGGTGGAAAGGAAGATCCTTCCTCATCATCCACCGCGGGGATAAAGACAAACCGAACAGAGCGCAGGCGGGTTCCGTCGGGGAGTCTCTCCCAGGAAAACTCCGGATCGGGACCGCTGTCAGGATGGTTACCTAGAGGCATTTCGCCAAGTGCATGGGAACTGTAGAAAACCTTTCCGTCAGGGGAGCCGACCTGAAGATAAGCTGGGGGATCGCCCTGGTGCTCAACCTCGTCCTCTCCCTCGTGCTCTCCTTCGAGCCTCATCTCCTCGAGATCAATCTCCAGACCGTAGGGCTTCTCCTCCACCGAGAGGACCATAATCCCAGCGAGTTCGAGGAGGGATCTGTCCATCTGGTTAAGGACGTAACCTCTCACTGAGAAATACAACACCATCCCCACCACCAGCAGGACCAGGGCCGCACCGGCTGTGACACCTTTGAAAAGAGTACCGGCAAGGGATTTCACTCTTCTTTCTTTCCCAGGACGTAACCGAAGCCTCGCCGGGTGTGGAGCAGGCGCCCTCTCCCTTCCCCTTCCAGCTTTCTCCTAAGCCTGCCAATGAAAACATCGATCACGTTGCTCCCGGTTTCAGAAGCAAAATCGTACACGTTTTCACGGATCTCGTCCCGAGAAACGACTCTTCCGGTTCTCAGAATCAACATTTCCAGAATTGAAAACTCTTTTGAGGTCAGATTGAGATTCTTTCCAGCTCTTCTGGCCTTTCTTGCCACCAGGTCCACCTCAAGATCGCCGATCCTGACGATAGGGGACTTGCTCTCGTACTTCCTTCTGGTGAGGGCCCGTATCCTTGCCAGAAGTTCGCTGAATTCAAAGGGTTTGACAAGGTAGTCATCAGCACCGAGGTTCAGCCCTGTCACCCGGTCTCGGACCGTGTCCCTGGCCGTGAGGATGAGGATGGGGACAGGGTCCTGCTTCAGTCGTAGACGTTTCAGGATCTCCAGACCATCCATGTCTGGCAGGCGGAGATCCAGGACAACAACGTCGTACTGTCCAGTCCCGGCGTACAATAATCCCTCTTCCCCGTCCCCCACCGCATCGACGACATATCCGTTTTCCTTCAATCCTTGACAAAGGGACTTTAAAAGGGGCTCGTAGTCTTCAATGATCAGGACTTTCATATCAATGACTCCAGTTCAAGGAGATAAGAAATCTCCGGGCCACAATATCACAAAAGCAAGGGCCCGCCTGGCTCAAAGGACAGGCGGGCCCCTAAAACAGGGAGAAGAAACTGCCATTCATCCCTGGCTCTGGCAAGGATCAGATAGCTATCCAGAAGCGGATCCCGGCGCTCTGAACAAAAAAATACAGGTTCGTGGAATTTCCTCCCGTCAGAGGACAGAGACGCTTATCAGATCAGTGGTCTCATCGACTTCGAAATCCTCATCCAGAGCTTCCTCCCGGACAACCCCGACACCGGGTGCGTAGTATTTGTACTCCTGGTCATCCGGCTCAAGGGCGTTCCAGTCCTGCGTTTTTAGGCAATCCGTATAGATCGTTCCCGACACGGATATAGTGAGGCCAGAATCCACTACGGCGCCGATGTCTTCCGCGGCCCCCTCGTAGTACTCCTGATGGTAGGAATCCCCGACCCTCGGATCTGCCTTCATAACGATCCCCGGGTATGCCGTGACGCCGAGACCGTCGACATCCTCGCCCGGCTCCCAGGAGCCCTCGTGGGTGATGGCCGGAGGCCCGCCGCTGTAGTCGTAGTTGTCCACTTCCTCACCCATGTACCAGACGTTGCCCTCATCGTCCTGGGCGTACCAGTCGTGGGTGTCCTCGATGATCAATCCGTCCAGGTAAACTCTGTCCCGTACGACACGGCATGTGATGCCCATGACCTCCCTGGTGTCGTTGAGAACCTCGACGAAAGTCTCCTCAAATCCGTCCTCGGTATCGCTCTCATACGTATAGGTCGTACCCGGTACGAGGGGAAAATAGATGTTGTCGATAACAAGAGGGGTCGAGAAATCGGAAGGTGCGATATCGGGCATCATGTCCGAGCTAATGGAGACAAGGTCGATCTGCTGGCTGCCATCCGACTGCTCCTCGCGCACCGGTCCTATCCCCGGGGCATAGTACTTATTTTCCATGACAGTGATGTCCAGCGGTGTCCACTCGTAGATTTTCAGACAGCTGTACGTGTCGGCGTTGGCCAGGGTTACGGGGACATCCAGGGCCTTCACTTCGGCCATGTCCTCGGCCTCGCCTTCGTAGAACTCCTGCTGGTATTTAACCCCCGGCTGAGGGTCGGCCAGCATGATGTATCCCGCCTCCGCGCCGTCCACCCCCGCCTCCCAGGAGCCGTCCGTGCTCACGACAACGCCGCTTTCCAGTTCCGCGGAATCCTCCCCCATGTACCAAACATTTCCGAAATCATCCTGAGCGTACCAGTCGAACGTCTCCTCGACAAGTTCGCCTTCTAGGTAGACACGGTCAACGACAATGACGCTTTTTACCCCTAGGATCTTTTTCGTCAGGTGGGAGACGTTCACCACGTCGGTTTCTAGACCATCCTCTGTATCTCCCTGATAAACCCATGTTGTACCAGGCTCCAGGGGGAACCAGGGGTTGTCTATCTGCGTCGGGTCACTGAAATCATCGGAAAATGTCGGCCCCGAACTGCCTCCGCAACCACCCATAACCAGGATCCCGAAAAGTCCCAGGGCGATCATGATTTCTCCTGCTCTCATCATCTTCATAAATCCTCCTTTCTGGATGGGCTTTTTCCGCACTTTTCTTCCGGACCCCAGGGCCTGGGGTCCGGTTTCCGCCTTTTCATGAGTCAGGCTAGCAAATCAAGATGAAAAGAAGATGAATGAGAAAAAAACAGAATGGCCTGAAGGGGAAAGACTGGGGGGTTCCGCAGGGTTGTGCCGGTTAGGAATTAAAAGTAGTTCTTCCCAAAAAAAGGCCCGTTTTGAGGGCCTTTTTAATAGGGAATTTTAAAATGCCTTTTTACCAGCCCTCCGGGGCCTTAGGAGGTTCCGGCCAATGCTCTTCATTATACATATTTTCTTTGGCTTCCCAGCATTCCTTCGAACAGAAATAGACCGGTTCGAAAACACAGCACCACCCCGACCAGCTCATTTCATAAGGCTCACCTTCAATTTTTTTGCCGCAGTTCTCACACCACATATCGGCTGTCCCTGTGTTCACCAACCTGGACTCACTGAAATTCGTTGCCATGTTTTTCCTCCTATCATCAAATCAGAATATAATTGACCTTAAAATTAAAGGGTTTTCTATTTTATATAACAACGTTTGAAAATAATCAAGAAAAAATTCAGACTGGAATTGTCAGGGATTTTCGTCCAGGGTTACTGGATCGGCACCGCGTTTGACCGGAAGGAGGACCGTGAGGGTCTTTTTGAGGATTCCCCCGACGGGGATCGCGATCAGGAGGCCCCCGAGACCTCCGATCTCCCCTCCTACGAGAACCGCGATGATCGTCTCGAGTGGTTTTAACCCCACCCGGTTGCCCACGATCCTGGGGGTGAGGATATACCCTTCAATGGCCTGGGCGATCCCGAATGTGGCGAGGACCCCAAAAACCTGGCCCCACCCCGAAAAATCAACGATCAGAACGAGACCTGACGCAAGGAGACCGAGAACGGTCCCGACATAAGGGATGATGAAGAGGAGGCCGGACACGACCCCGATGAGAATCCCGAACCGGATTCCGGTGAGACCCAGCCCCACGGAATAGAGGATAGCGAGTGAAAGGGCAACGATTATCTGGCCGCGGATAAATCCCCCGAGAACATCATCCACCATCCGGACATAATTTTGAACCTGATCCATTAGGGAATCCGGCACGTAGAACCAGAAACCTCTTTTGATCTGATCGATGTCCTTAAGGATGAAAATCAGGAACACAGGGATGACCACAAAATGGAGGATCCCCAGCAGGATTCCCACCACACCTGAGGTGGCCTGGAAAAGACCTGTCGCGATGGGAGAAATGTTGGAGAACCCTCCCGAAAGAAGCCTTATCCGGAGTTGATCCAGGAGTTCGGGGACGCTTCGGGTCATCTCCTCCGGCAAAAGTTTCAAGTGGGAGATCTTCTGAAGGGCTTGTTCCGCAAGGGCAGGGGCTTCCCTGATGAACAAGAGCGCCTGCTTCCAGAGATAGGGGACTCCCAACCCCAAAACGAGGGCAAGGAGGCCGGCTATCACGAGAAGGATGACAAAGATGGACAGGATCCTGGGAACTTTCCGGCGCTCGAAAAAAGTGACCACAGGATCCAGGAGATAGGCAAGGCCAAAGGCCAGGGCAAGGGCCTTGAATGCGCCCGGGGCAAGGATGGCAAGGACAATAAAGGATGCCAGCCCCCCGATGAGAAAAGCCTGAAACTTCCCTTTTTCGGACATTCCGCTGACCATAAAAGAGTTACCCTAACCCTTCAGAAGCAGGGAAAGATTGCCCCAAGGGTTTTGTTTCCACGAAAAACCTCTTAAACCTGCGTGAGGACCGGGATGCTATTCTCCCAGGGTAAATTCCAGGGTTTCCATCACCGAACCGTCACTGGCATCGATAATCTGGACCTTCCACTGCCCGGTCCACAGAGGGTCAATGGTTTTGGAGCTCCAGGTCCGCCAGTCGGGACCCCCCACGTCGAGGGTGACTTCGGCCATGGTTTTATCCTTGTAGATCCAGCGATGGACAACGCTTCCCCCGGAATCCATCCCGACGATCCTGGTATGGGCATAGACCTTGCCCACATCCGCGGGAAAAGCGGTGCCTGCTCCCTCGCAGGCCTTATCCACGATCCCGGTGCACAGAACCCCCGTCTGGACCTCGGCGGCGAAAGCCCCGGAAATGAAAACCAATCCCAGGATAACAACTGAAACAAGGACAGCCTTTTTCATCTTTTAGTCTCCTCTGGGCAATAGGACCGGAAAGGGGAAAAATCCAGCGCTGGAAACCAACGGTGGCCACATCTTAATAAACGCCCCTCCGGGAAGTCAAGGAAAGCAGGGGCAATGGCAAAAGGAAAGGTTGGACGTATTTTTCCTTTTGACGTTCGACGTTGCACGTCGATTTCTCCGTTTGACGTGAGAAAGCCCTGAAGGCTTAATGCCTTCAGGGCTTTCGAGATAAATTCCGGCGGCGACTTACTCTCCCACACAGTCGCCCGTGCAGTACCATCAGCGCTAAGGGGCTTAACTTCCGTGTTCGGGATGGGAACGGGTGTTTCCCCCTTGCCATAGCCACCGGAAACTCAATTTTCAAAGATGATGACTTCACGAGAAATCATCGCAGCGCCCGGGTGGGGCGCCCGGATCGATGACCGAAATCTGTGTCGTCGGTCCGTGAGGAAAGGGAAAACCACGTTTTTCCCTTTCCGAGGAGCCAAAAGTCCCGCCTGGACTTTTGGCGACCCTATCAAAGAAGATGAAGAAGGTTAATCATCAATTGCCAGGATGACGGAACCTGTCAAAGATAAGTAAAAAATGGTCAAGCCTCACGACCGATTAGTACCGGTTAGCTGAATGCGTTACCGCACTTACACACCCGGCCTATCAACCTCGTAGTCTACAAGGGGTCTTTAGTCCGCCCGAAAGCGGAAGGGACATCTCGTCTTAGGGGGGGCTTCCCGCTTAGATGCTTTCAGCGGTTATCCTGTCCGAATTTAGCTACCCAGCAATGCCCCTGGCGGGACAACTGGATCACCAGGGATTCGTCCACTCCGGTCCTCTCGTACTAGGAGCAGCTCCCTTCAAATGTCCTACGCCCACAGCAGATAGGGACCGAACTGTCTCACGACGTTCTAAACCCAGCTCACGTACCGCTTTAATGGGCGAACAGCCCAACCCTTGGGACCGACTACAGCCCCAGGATGCGATGAGCCGACATCGAGGTGCCAAACCTCCCCGTCGATGTGAACTCTTGGGGGAGATTAGCCTGTTATCCCCGGAGTACCTTTTATCCGTTGAGCGACGGCCCTTCCATGCGGAACCGCCGGATCACTAAGACCTGCTTTCGCATCTGCTCGACTTGTAGGTCTCGCAGTCAAGCTCCCTTATACCTTTGCGCTCTGCGGCTGGTTTCCAATCAGCCTGAGGGAACCTTTGTGCGCCTCCGTTACTCTTTAGGAGGCGACCGCCCCAGTCAAAC
>Ga0068714_10001367_pt1:35000-36196 | contig 36196 bp, 23 predicted proteins | sample MTBNYHSulfiMetaG_FD_62988 | JGI IMG/M metagenome (GOLD analysis project Ga0068714, IMG submission 62988) | Enrichment culture microbial communities from rom New York Harbor, USA that are MTBE-degrading - MTBE-NYH (New York Harbor Sulfidogenic)... | ecosystem: Environmental > Aquatic...
GGACACGAGAAGGATCTCCCCGGGAAAAATCCGGGTAGGGTGGATCCTCCCCCGATCAACCCGGGAAATCCGGGAAATGCTGACACCGAATTTTCTGGAAATATCCCAAAGGGTATCCCCTTTCCGGACCCGGTAGCTGACATAGGTGATCTCGCTGAGGTTCCTGGCGACCTTTTCCGCCTTTGCCGAGTCGATGGAAGGGGGCACCTTCAGGTTGAAGCCTCCCTGGGTGAAAGGCACACGGTCCCTGAGGACGGCGGGATTCAAAGACCGGAGATCGGCAAGGGAGCAGCCCAATTGCCTGGCGACGGTACCGAGGGGCACCCCGCCGGGGATCCGCACCTCCAGGAACTCCAGGGGAGGCTCGTAATCCGGGAAAAGTCCGTAGCGCTCGGGCTCCAGGGCAATTAGGAGGGCCGCGTAAAAAGCGGGAACATAAAGCCTGGTCTCCCTGGGCAGTTTCAGATCGGAGAACTCCGGATCGGATTTGTGGAGGCGGGCCTTCCTGACCGCGGTCACCACCCTTCCCTCGCCCGCGTTGTAGGCCGCCAGGACGTGATCCCAGTTGTCGTCAAACCGGCCCCTCAGATAGGAGAGGAATCTGGCCGCCCCTTCCGTGGCCTTGATAAAGTCCCGCCTCTCATCGACCCAGTTGTCGGTGACAAGATCGAATCGCCTCGAAGTCGACCGGATTATCTGCCACATTCCCACAGCCCCCGCATGGCTTCTGGCGGAATGGTGGTAACGGCTCTCTATGAGGCAAAGATAGGCAAGCTCACCGGGAAGCCCGTGCCTTTCCAGGATCGGCATGATATGAGCAAGGTATCGCGTAGAAAGCTCCAGGGACTTTTGCATCGTCCTTCCGTTTTCTTTCAGAAGATGGTCGATCTGGGCCTTGATTTCATCGGTGCCGGCAAGAGACCTGGCTCGCCGCACGAGAGAAGAAACGGGGAGGGGGGGCACATCTTGTGTTGTGGTCAGGATCAGATCCGGGTCAACATAAAGGACGTCTTGAGAGGGTTGGATCCCCGGGGATGAGGCGAAAGACCGGGAACCTGGGAAAAGCACGGCAAGAACGAGGAAAAGACCCGGAACAAAGGCCGCCGCAAACAACCACTTAGGGGTAAGACAGCTGCCCGGTCCCAGCCGCCCGAACTTTTGGCCTCGCATCTAGCCCGCCCCGTTCCCCCGGGATT
>Ga0068714_10001372_pt1 | contig 36078 bp, 23 predicted proteins | sample MTBNYHSulfiMetaG_FD_62988 | JGI IMG/M metagenome (GOLD analysis project Ga0068714, IMG submission 62988) | Enrichment culture microbial communities from rom New York Harbor, USA that are MTBE-degrading - MTBE-NYH (New York Harbor Sulfidogenic)... | ecosystem: Environmental > Aquatic > Marine >...
ACGCTCCTTCCGCTGGTGAATCAGCACTTCTCCGTATATCGCAAGGGGAAGGAGCAGATATTCAAATGCGTGGATCTGGGAAACAACAGGGGTCCGTTCGATTTTTCCAAGTGGCACCTGAAAGTGCGAAACCTGTTCACACCGTCCATCATTCAAGGGCGCTCCGACGGACAAAACACCCTTCCCCATATTTGTGCGGCCCTGTGTTCCCACGTACAGTTCTGATTTACAGGCTGCTGAAAAAACGAGATCCGCGGTCACGCCAACGGCGTGACGCTTCATCCTTCGTCACTGCAACGTACTACATGTACGCCTCGTTCCTCGGGATTTGCGCGCCTTGCATCTCATCGTTTTTGAACAGCCTGTTTGGACTAAGCACACGGGGGAAACCTTTTGGAATCCCGCTGAAGCGGAACCAAACATCTCCCAACTTCTCAGCCCGGGTCAGAGGCGTCCCCACAGAACAATTTCCGGCTGGATGCCTTCGGCAGCAGCCTGACTTGCGCCTCCCGAAGGGTGGCGCCTACCAAAAAGTTTTGAAAAGAGGGTACGGGAGGAAAACTTTTTTAAGCGTTTTCCTCCCGTCATACCTACGATTAATTTATTCCTCGGGGGGAGTCTCGGGGTCGGGCATGTCGAACGCTTTTGAGGCCGCCTGTTTCAGGAAGTGGTTCATGTATCCCCCCACCACCGATTCCAGCAGCCATTCCAATATCTGGTCCTTGGTCTGTTGGTCGTTGTGCTGAAGGAAGTACGTCAGTTCGTCGTCCACATACTCCGTAAACTCGTCCAGAGCCCGACTCACGGTCTTGATCTTCTTTTCGCGGATTCCCTTTCGGACCTGCTCGACAGCCGGGGCTACAAAAGCCTCAACAAAATCGGGTAGCTCCATTTTTCGGGTGAGGAGTACGAATTCCTTGTCCGGTGCGACTTCGAAGGCAATTTCCTTTTTCATCCGGTCTCCCGCCGTTCGCCGGCTTGATTCCTGCCGTGGTAAAACTGCAGAGAATGGACGTGCAGCTCGGCTTGTTTGACCGCCGTAATGGCGCGCATGGTGGCTTCCGCCCCTGCAAAGGTCGTGGTGTAGGGGATGTTGCACTCGAGCGCCGTCCGCCGAATCGAGAACGAGTCTTTTACCGTAGGTCCGCCCAAAGGCGCATTGATGACCAGCGCTACTTCACCGTTCTTGATGGCATCCACTATATGGTAGTGGCCTTCCCTGACCTTGTTGATCGCTTTGGAGACGACTCCTTGTGTTTCGAAATAGGCAGCCGTGCCTTTGGTGGCCAGGATCCCGAAACCCAGTTTCCCGAATTCTCCGGCCAGCCGGGCCATGGCAGGTTTGTCCTCGTCCTTTACACTGAAAAAAATCACGCCTCCCATGGGGAGGTTCTGACCCGCTCCGAACTGAGACTTGGCGAATGCGGATCCGAAATCGGGTCCAATGCCCATCACCTCGCCGGTGGATTTCATTTCCGGACCCAATAATGTATCCACATGGGGAAATCGTATAAATGGGAATACGGATTCCTTCACGGATACATGCTCGGGTTTGGGCCGATCATTCAAGCCCATATTCTCGAGACGAACGCCGAGCATGATGCGGGTGGCCACTTTAGCCCACTGAATGCCGGTCGCTTTGCTCACGAACGGAATCGTCCTGGACGCCCGGGGGTTGACCTCGAGGACATATACCTGGTCGTCCTTGACCGCGAACTGGATATTGATGAGTCCCTTTACATTCAGCTCCAGGGCCAACTGCTTCGTCTGCCGCGCGATTTCATCGACGACCTCTTCGCTGAGCGATTGAGGAGGAAGCACGCACGCGCTGTCTCCCGAATGGATGCCCGCCATCTCGATATGCTCCATAATACCGGCCACCACGGAATCCGTTCCGTCGCACGCGGCGTCCACATCAATCTCGATGGCCTGTTCCAGGAACTTGTCGATCAGGATCGGTGCGTCGGGTGAAACGTCGGCGGACACGCCCACGGCCCGTTCCATGAAGCTTTTGAGGCTCTTGTCATCGTACACGATCTCCATGGCGCGCCCCCCCAGCACGTACGAAGGCCTCACCACCACCGGATACCCCACCCGCTTGGCCACCTCGAGCGCTTCGACAAAGTTTACGACGGTGTCATTTTCAGGCTGGCGCAGGTTCAGCTTTTGAAGCAACTGTTTGAAACGCCTGCGGTCTTCGGCCCGATCGATGGAATCCGGCGACGTACCCAGGATAGGAACTCCGGCTCGCTCGAGGGGAACAGCCAGATTCAGGGGTGTTTGTCCGCCGAATTGAACCACCACGCCCATGGGTTTTTCGAGTTCGACAATGTTGAGAACCGCTTCGCGCGTCAGCGGCTCGAAATAGAGTTTGTCGGAGATGTCGTAATCCGTACTCACGGTTTCCGGATTGCTGTTCACCATGATGCTCTCCACCCCCTCCTCTCTCAGGGCCATGGAGCAATGGACGCAGCAATAGTCGAACTCGATTCCCTGTCCGATCCGATTCGGGCCGCCCCCAAGGATGACGACTTTCTTTCGATCCGACGGGCCGCTCTCGTCTTCCGTTTCGTATGTCGAGTAATAATAGGGCGTATAAGCCTGGAATTCCGCGGCGCAGGTGTCCACCAGTTTGAAGGTGGCCTTGGTCCCCTCCCGCAATCGCCTTCGGCGAACCGTTTCTTCGTCCGAATGGAGCAAGCCGGCCAGAAACCGGTCACAGAGCCCCCATTTCTTGGCCTTTCGCAGCAAGTCTTGATCCACTTTTTCAATGGAACCCATCGACTCTATGTGGTCCTCCATTTCCACGATCTGTTTCAGTTGAGCCAAGAACCAGGGGTCAACTGCGGTCAGCTCGTAAAGTTCTTCCACAGTGTAGTTCTGGCGAAAGGCTCGAGCCATGTAGAACAACCGTTTCGAATTGGGATAGATGAGTTTCTCGCGCAGTTCTCCGTCTTCCACGGGATCTTTCAGAATACCCATACCGTAGGCGCCGATTTCGAGCGAGTAGATGGCCTTGTTCAACGCTTCCTTGAACGTCCTCCCAATGGACATGACCTCGCCGACGGATTTCATGGACGTGGTCAACACATCTTCGGATCCTTCGAACTTCTCGAACGCCCAGCGGGGAATCTTTACCACGCAGTAATCGATCGTGGGTTCAAAGGAGGCCATGGTTTCACGGGTGATGTCATTGGGAATTTCGTCCAATGTAAATCCCACGGCCAACTTTGCCGCCATTTTCGCAATAGGAAAACCGGTGGCTTTGGACGCCAGGGCCGAGCTCCGGGACACCCGCGGATTCATCTCGATGATCACCATGTCGCCGTCTTGGGGATTGATGGCGAACTGGATGTTACAGCCTCCCGTCTCGACACCGATCTCCCGCATGATGTCGATGGCGGCGTCCCGCATCTTCTGGTACTCCCGGTCGGTCAGGGTCTGAGCCGGCGCCACGGTGATGCTGTCCCCGGTATGAACGCCCATGGGGTCGAAATTCTCGATGGGACAGATAATGACCACATTGTCGTTTCGATCCCTCATGACCTCGAGTTCGAATTCCTTCCATCCCACTACGGATTCTTCGACCATAACCTGATGTATCAGGCTCGCAGCAAGCCCGGCCGCTACGTGGGTCTCGAGATCTTCCCAGGTATAGGCCACGCCTCCGCCCGTGCCCCCCAATGTGAAACTGGGCCGGACGATGACGGGCAAGCCCATATTCCGGACGATTTCCCGGGCCTCGTCCATGGTCTCCGCAATGCCGCTCCTGGGAATCCGAAGGCCGATGTGGCTCATAGCCTCGCGAAACAGGTCCCGATCTTCCGCCTTCCGGATCACCTGAGGTGAAGCGCCGATGACTTCCACTCCGAATTTTTCGAATACGCCCATATCGTCCACGGAAACGGCCAGGTTCAGCCCGGTCTGGCCTCCCAGTGTGGGCAGGCAGGCGTCGGGACGCTCCTTCTCGATAACCTTGGCCACCATTTCCGGTGTCAGCGGCTCGATGTAGGTGGAGTCGGCCATTTCCGGGTCCGTCATGATGGTGGCCGGATTCGAATTGATCAGCACGATCTCGTAGCCTTCCTCTTTCAAGGCTTTGCAGGCCTGTGTGCCGCTGTAATCGAATTCACACGCCTGACTGATCACAATAGGACCGGATCCGATGATCAGTATCTTCTTGATGTCGGTACGTTTTGGCATGGTGTTAGGACTTTCTCGATTGCATCATGTCGATAAAACGGTCGAATAGATAGCTCGCATCGTGCGGTCCCGGAGAAGCCTCGGGATGGTACTGCACGGAAAGGGCGGGCAGCGTCTTGTGTCGAAATCCTTCCAGCGATCCGTCATTGAGGTTCACGTGCGTAATTTCTACTTCCGATGCATCCAGGCTTTTGGGGTCCACGCAGAATCCGTGGTTTTGACAGGTGATTTCCACCTTGCGTGTATCGAGGTTCATCACCGGCTGGTTGGCTCCTCTGTGTCCGAACTTCAGCTTGTAGGTACGGGCGCCCAGAGCCAGGCCAAGTACCTGCTGTCCCATGCAGATACCGAAGATGGGATAGCGCTTAAGAATCCGACGCACTTCTTCCACAGCGTAGGGAATGCCCTCCGGATCTCCCGGACCATTGCTCAGGACCACGCCGTCCGGCGACAGGTCATCGAGAAGTCGATCATATCCACGGGGAGGCAGCACAATGACTTCACAGCCTCTTTTTTCCAAGCACCGAAGAATATTGTATTTCGCCCCGTAATCATACACCGCGACGCGAAACCGCCGGTTCCCTTTCCACTCCGTTGCGGGAATCAGTTCGGGCCATGTGTACGGCCGGCCGCCGACCACCAATTCCACCATATCGACGCCCACCAGGCCCGGCCATTGGCGCGCTTTTTCCACCAATGCTTCCGGATTCGACACGTCCGTGGATAGGATTCCCTTCATGGCGCCCACGGAACGGGTACGCTTGGTGAGAGCCCGTGTATCGATACCTTCCACGCCGAGCACATTGGAACGTTGAAGATACTCCGCCAGGTCCCCTTTGGATCGCCAGTTGCTTACTCTCGGCGGGTACTCCTTGATGATGAATCCTTCCACTCGAATGTCGGCGGATTCCACGTCATCCGGGTTGATACCATAATTTCCTATGAGGGGATAGGTCATGGCCACGATCTGGCCCTTGTACGATGGATCCGTCAGGATTTCCTGATATCCCGTCATACTGGTATTGAATACCACCTCTCCCAGAGCTTCGCCCGCTCCGGTGAAGCTCTCGCCATCGAAAAGAGTACCGTCTTCCAGTGCCAACAATGCTTTCATATGCTTTACTCATGCGTGCTAAAGATGTGAGAGTAGATGAAGCGGCTGCAAGTGGTGAAACGTTCGCAGCCATTTCACCTCGCCGGGAACGGCCGGCTTCGCTCGCGCGCTTTCTTCGTGTTCCACAACTGAAGAATTTCTTCCGCTGTGCGATCCGCGCTTCCTCTAAACGATTCAAACGCAAGCCGCGCATTTTTATCGCCGGCTGCGCGTTTTTCGGGATCGTCCAGCAGGTCTTCTATATGGCTCATAAGATCCCCGGCGTTTTCCACTCTGAGCCCGCCTCCGAACGTTTCCAACCGACGGACTGCGTCTTCAAAATCATCGGTATGCGGTCCGTATAGGGGCCGTTTGCCCCATGCGGCGGGCTCCATAACGTTCTGTCCGCCCAATGGGGCCAGCGAAGCGCCGCAAAATACCACGTCCGCCGCTCCGTAGAAATCGAACAACTCGCCCATGGTGTCCAAAATCACCACCCGTTCGGTCCGTCGCTCACGCCCGGAACGGATGCGTGTCCAATATTGGAAGCCGAGGCCGTTCGCCTGAAAGGCCCGGACCATGGCGTGCACCCGCTTCAAGTGGCGGGGCGCCGGCACGGCCACTACATCCGAACGCTTAGACAAAAGACGCCTCAAGGCCGCAGTCAGGGGTGCAATCTCGGGCCCACGAACACTGCCGAAAACAAGCAACGCGCTTCCCGGCCGCAAATCCAGTCGCGAGGTCAAGGCCTCGGTATTCGATTGCTCGACTCGTTCGGCAAGCATATCGTACTTTGCGTTTCCCGTCACACGCACATCGCTCGAAGGCACTCCGAGGGCCCGAATACGATCCGCGTCGACTTCCCCGATCGTCAGGCAGAGGTCGAAGGATCCGAGGACCCATCTGAAAAAGGGCCTGAGCGCAAGGTAACGTTTCATCGAGCGGACGGAAATCCGGCCGTTGGCCAGAACCGTGGTCGTCCCGCGGGACCGCGCCATCTCGAGAAAATTGGGCCAGATTTCGGTTTCGAGGGCAATATAGATGTCCGGCCGAACCCGTTTCAGGGCCCCCATCACACAGGGCGCATAATCCAGCGGATAGTACGCAACCTGCACGTTCCGCGGCAGCACGTCGCGCGAATGGCGATAGCCGTCCGGCGTGGTGGAAGAAACCAACAGGGACGCGGCCGGGAAACGACGCATCAACTCCTTTGACAGCGAGGCCGCCACCTGAAGTTCCCCGACGGACACGGCGTGCATCCATATGCGCGGACGCCCTTTCATTTCGCCGGATATCGACTTCGGTATGAATCCGAGCCGCTGTTCCGCGCCTTGCCAGTGCCCCGGCCGGCGCAACAGATGCGACAGAGCCACACCCAGCAGCGGCGGCAGCGCGAGCACGGAACACAGATTGTAGATCCATAAAAAAGGGCTTCGATTCATTCGATTCATATTATGTCATCGGCTCAGAAAGGGTGGAAAGCCGTCGCGCACCGCTTAAACGGGTTTTTATATGAAATCCGCTTCCGGCAGTCAAGGACTTAATCCCGGCCAACCCGGGATGATTCGAAGCCCCAGGAGCACAGGCGCACCGCTTGATCGCACACCAGAAAGGGTTTCGGCGTGGTGGCAAATTTCCAATGAATTTGCTATGATTTTAATGATGGGAGTTCGAACGGCTGAAGCGTGTTACCCTTTTCTAAAAGCACGGGTGACTCGGATATGGAAACCGGGGGCGGGGCAATGGTCCGCTTCAGAACGTTTTTGTTTCTAGCATTAAACGAACTTTGAAATCATCCAATCGTCTTTTGACAAAAAAGGGAGCTTGTCATGGGTTTTGTCAAAACGTTGCACGAGATCGCCGGCATGCATCGGGAAACCTACGATTTTTTCGATGCGGAGATGTTGACCGTGTTCTTCGAGACCAGCAGCGAGATCATCGAACGGCTTCTGCCGCCTCCCCTCGAACCCGTTTCCGTGCCCTTGGGGTTTGCATTTACGGCGAACTATCCGAAGACCAACTTCGGCGTCGACTATCGGGAAAGCGGCCTTTTTGTGCAAGCCTCGTTCAAGGGCGAAGAGGGAAGCTATTGCCTCGCAATGCCTGTAAGCAACGATATGGCCATGATCGGCGGCCGGGAGATGTTCGGGTATCCCAAAAAAATCGGGGAAATCGGCCTGACCAGACGAGGGAAACGGATGCAGGGCTGGACCGAACGCCGTGGTTTTCGTTTTCTCGAAATGGCGGTGAACCTTACGGGAACGTTCAATGTTCCGGAAGTCCAAAGCGCCTTCACCCCAACGGCGGAAGCCCATGCCATTATTTACAATTTCAAGTACTTTCCCGCTCCGGACGGCGCCGGTTTCGATTATCACCCCCGCCTGGTCCGGGAGGTGGTGGTCATGCGACCCAAGTCCGTGGAGGTGGGTGAGGCTGAACTGTTCCTGCGATCCTCCCAGTGGGACCCCTGGGGAGACGTCGAACCGGTGAGGGTGCTGGGCGCCGTATACTCGATAGGTGACAACTCGATGCTCAAAGGTTCCGTTGTCGCCGAAGCCGATCCCGCCGCGTTCCTGCCTTTCATCACCATGAAAGTAGACGGGTATTAGGTTTCTCCACGCTTCGGGGTTCACTTTATTCAAGGACTCGGCAGGTGGAGCAGCGGCGTGGGATCGAGCCACGTGGACACGAATTTGGCAAATGTTTTACGGTCTATTCCTTCGATTTCCATAAAAGCGTCCACAAATTCCTCGCCCGGAATGAGATAAAAGGAACCCCCGTAAAAAAGCGCAATGATGCTGTTATGAGGACGGTCCGGACGGACTCCCTTCCCTTTCAGATATCGGCACAGCGGCGGATATACGGTTTCTTTGATGGTTTCCCAGTCGGCGTCTTTCGGAATCACGCCTTCGCAGACCAACATGGGCCTTTCGGGATCGTTGGTCAACAGATACCGGACCTGATTGAAGTCTTTACCCGGCACAGTGCGAAACGCCTTTTTCAAGAGCTTTTCAATGTCCGATTCCAAACTGGAGTCCCCCTCGGCAAACGGCTGCTTCCCTAATGCTTTTACTGCTCCTTGCGCTTCTGCCGCAATTTTTCGATTTCTTCCTCGCTCAAGGTGACCTCCCTGTCCGGGGCTCGTTCCGGCAGACCATCGGGAAAAATCTGTTCCATGAAACCGTCTTCTTCACTGGACCAGGACGACCAGCCCTCGACTTCAATATACACGTTGCAGGAGGTCTTATACGAAGGATCGTAAATCCGAACGCCCTTTTGGTCATCGTATTCATAGGTCAAAGACCTTCCGTCAAACAGATCGAACTCCTTTTCCTTCACTCCCAGACCGAGCAGGAGTTTCTTGTGTTTCTCCGGGATTTCCATGGTCCTTCCCTCCATCCTCAAACCTGTGTATCCCCCGCGCGCCAAGCACATGAGGCGTGTGAAACAACGAATCTCCTTGGTGAAAGATTTAACCTCATGGGCTCGCTTGATTGGCCCGATAGCCGTATTATGGGGGCTCATGATAAGGTGTTACGACTTTGAATTGTCCTGAGCCTGCAAAGGGCCCTGCCGCCTTGCCGGCAAACAAATCAGGCTTCGCATACGTTCCGGGTTATACTTTGGGAATTTGGAGGAGGGATGTCAACCGGCTTTTCGCTCGGCGGAGTCCGGATTGAAGCGGGCGGCCATGTTGGTCTCGAGACTTCCCACGGTCACGGTTAAAAACGATCTCTGCTTGTGAGCGCGCTGGATCCACGATTTCAGTTCGTTCTCCAGATTCTCCTCTTTCACCTTGTAGCCGCTTTCACCCGTGTAGCCTTGTTTGGAGGAATTGAGGAGGGTCCATTCGTTTCCCTTGTTGCCTACGATTCCCGTGTGTCCAAAACGCCGGGAAGATACGGAAATCAGCGATCCGGGGGACAGCACTTCTTTCAGCCGCGCCCAGGCGTCAGGGAAGGCTCTGTCATTGGCACGGGGAATATGGATTTCACTGGGGTTCGAGCAGAGGGAATGAATTACCCCTTCTCCTGTCAGGTAGGCGTATCGTTGCCGGCCCTCGTTCACAGCCCTTCGGAGGAGGGTCTCCTTGATGCCGTTCGAACCGTAGTAATTTACACCGGCATCCTCCAGTGCCCTGACCAGGAATACGTAACAATCCCGCTTTCGATATTGTTTCCCCAGATATCGGTCTCGAACCAGCTGAACTACGTCCTTGGAGATATCGGAGTCTTTGACCACATGAGAAACTTTGAAGATATCGGAGACTTCGCGGACTTCGGAGACTGCTGACGCTTTATTCGGCCACAACAGTAAGGGGTCTCCGGACAGGATACCGAAAGGAGGGGCCGGGGAAGCCGGGAGGGCGGCAGATGCGGTTTCGGCCGTCGCTTTTGCGCTGACCGGTAATGACGGCGAGTCGCCCGAGGTTTCCACCGCCACCGATGGCCGGGCGGAATTGAATATGGGCTCCCTGAACTGATGACTTTTGAATAAGTGGATACCTTTACGAGTCAATTGCTCCGTTATTCGGTCGAATTTCATCACATCCGTCCCACCACCGCTTCGCGCTTTCTGAAGCATCCGGCAGCGTTCGAGCGTCAGTTCCGCCACTTCCTTGGCGCCCGCGGGATTATTTTGACGCATTCTTTTCCATCTGACATACTGGTTTGTATGCTTTAGGAGTGAGTCCGCTTTAGCCAGAGAGAGGTCATTCTCGAACCCGGAAGCACTGTTTTTCTTGTAATTACATTTTATTAAGGTCGTATCGCCGGCGATTTCGTTAATCGATGCCACGGGACTTGTTCCTTTTATCGTTTTTTGTGTTCGTATCAGTAGCAACTATGGTGCCAACAACTGCGAATGGAAGGATTTCGAACCGCTTTAAGATCCGGAACGCATCGTCAGGATAGTGGCCTTCATCCGAGGGATTTCATGTCGATTAATTATGAAAAGGAGTTGAATCCGGCCCAACTCGAGGCGGTCATGCACGGCAATGGGCCGGCCCTGATTGTAGCGGGAGCCGGCAGCGGTAAAACGCGGACGCTGGTGTACCGTGTGGCCAGACTGGTTGAAAGCGGCGTCGAGCCGTCGTCTATCCTTCTGCTCACATTTACACGCCGGGCGGCGGAAGAAATGCTGTCAAGGGCCGCCGCCCTGCTGGACAGCCGATGTGCTTCCGTTGAAGGAGGAACGTTCCACTCGATGGCCAATAAAGGGCTCCGAATGTATGGCTCCGAGATCGATATCCCGCCGGACTTCACCATATTGGACCGTGCAGATTCGGAAGACATCATATCCTGGGCGCGAAAAGACCTGGGATTGAACCGCCGGGAGTTGCGCTTTCCAAAAAAAAGCACGCTGATGGGCGCCTTCAGTCAGGCCGTGAACCGACGAGAAGAACTCGAGGCGTTAGTCGAACGCCAGAGTCCTCACCTGAAGCGATTCCTGGGGGACATGAAACGCGTCCGCACGCTTTACGAAGAACACAAGAAGAAAAACGCGCTGCTGGACTACGACGATTTGCTGGAATACTTCCTCGAACTTCTGCGCCGTGTCGAATGGGTGCGTCTGGCGCTCAATACCCGGTATTCGCACGTACTTGTGGACGAATTTCAGGATACCAATCCAAGCCAAAGCGAGGCGGTCATGTATTTGGCCGGGGAAGCACAAAATGTGGTGGTCGTTGGGGACGACTCGCAATCCATCTACTCGTTCCGGGGAGCGAGGTTCAAAAATATCATCGATTTTCCGCTGCGGTTTCCCCATACGCGAATCATCAAACTCGAGCGGAACTATCGCTCGACCCAGCCGATTCTGGATGCCGCCAACCGAATCATCTCCGAAGCAAAGGAAAAATACACCAAGTGTCTGTACACCGTGCGGACCGATGGGTCGCCGCCGGTCATCTGGTCGGCGGAAAATGAGCACCATCAATCCGTATTGGTGGCCAACGAGATCGAACATCTGATCGAGGGCGACTACCACCCGGAGGACATCGCCGTTTTGTTCCGGGGGAGCCATCATTCATTTGACCTTGAAGTCGAACTCACCAACCGGGATCTGTCCTTTGTCAAATACGGGGGTATAAAATTCCTCGAGGCGGCGCACATCAAAGACGTGGTCTCCCACCTCCGACTGCCGGCCAACCCTTTGGACTTTTTCTCGTGGCAGCGCGTGCTTCTGCTCCTCGACGGCGTGGGTTTGAAAAGAGCTACCCAGGCCATTCAGTGCGTCAGGGAAAGCGGCATGGGGTACCGTGCCCTGGCGACGATGCCCAAGATGGGAAGCCGGCCGGGCGTCAAAGCGCTGGTCCAACTGTTCGAAGACCTGTCTCAGATTCGAGGAAATCCCCGACAGCAGGTCGAACGAGTGTGCGCCTACTACAATCCGATTCTGATAGAAAAATACGACGATCATCCTAAACGCGCACGTCATCTGGAAGAATTGATGAGCCTGGCGGAACGCTTCACCCGCCTCAGTGATTTTTTGGCCGAGGTGACTTTGGAGCCCCCCCAGTCGGACGCACACCTTCACGGTCCGGGGGGGGCGCTAACTCTATCCACCATTCATTCAGCCAAGGGCCTCGAATGGAAAGCCGTTTTTGTCATCTGGGTGGCTGAGCAATGGTTCCCCCACAGTCTCGTAGGGGAAGACTCCGAAGAGATGGAGGAGGAGCGACGGCTGCTGTACGTGGCCGCCACCCGGGCCGAGGAACGTCTCTATTTTTCATACCCGCGGATCTGGTACAAACACGGAGAAGGCCTGATCGACGTGCATGCTTCCCGGTTCCTGAGATCGCTTGACGGCGGCGCCCCGTACGACTGTAAAAGGCACGGGATAGTATCCGCTTCCAAACAAAGGGAATCGTCACCCCGGCATCCCGCCCTTTCAGACGGGCCCGGAATCCGAGCAACCAACTCGCTGACCGGCAAGCGTATACGTCACCGCACCTTTGGCGTGGGAGTTGTTGTTGCCGAACAGGGTGAAGACAAGATTATGGCCCATTTCGACGAGAAAGGACTCGTGACCCTGAAGTTGGCCTATGCGCCTATAGAAATCCTCGATTGACTTCTTCGGAGAACGAAAGGTGTCGGATACCACCTTCCGGCTTTCAGCCCGACGATATCTCTGTTATCATAGGAGATAGCAGACGAACATTTTTTTGAATCAGATCACATGGAACACTTTGTGAGGGAACATGTCCGTTGAGAAAAAAGCCCGGTTTTCCATCTGGTACATCCTGTTTGGAGTGTGGGTTGTATTGTTGATCCAGAATTTGTTGGTTTCCGCTTTGAGTGTCGAGCGCATTCCTTACAGCCAGTTTCTGAAGTTACTCCAGGAAGGGAGGATCAAAGAAATTGCCGTATCCCAAAACACCATAGAAGGAACGATTCGAGCGAACGGCGCCACTCACGAAAAGACCTTTCGCACCGTACGCGTGGACCCCGAACTTTCGAAAGAATTGGAGAAGTATGGGGTTACATTCAAAGGTGAAATCGAGAACACATTTTTCAGGGATCTGCTTTCCTGGATCCTCCCCGTACTGTTGTTCGTAGGGATATGGTACTTCATGATCCGGCGAATCGGAGCGCAGCAACCGGGATTCATGACGCTCGGAAAGAACAAAGCCAAAATCTACGTGGAAGAAGACCTGAACGTGCGTTTTTCCGACGTAGCCGGTGTCGAAGAAGCCAAAGAAGAACTCGAGGAGATCATCGAGTTCCTCCGATTTCCGCAAAAGTACACCGAACTGGGAGGGAAGATGCCTAAAGGTGTACTTCTGGTGGGGCCTCCGGGATCGGGAAAAACCCTTTTGGCCAGGGCGGTTGCCGGGGAAAGCCGGGTGCCTTTTTTCAGCATGAGCGGTTCGGAGTTCGTCGAAATGTTCGTCGGATTGGGAGCGGCCCGTGTCAGGGATCTTTTCACGCAGGCCAAGAGCAAAGCTCCGTGTATCATTTTTGTGGACGAACTGGACGCTCTGGGAAAAGCCCGTGGTATCTCCGGAATAGGCGGTCACGACGAACGCGAGCAGACGCTGAATCAATTGTTGGTCGAGATGGACGGATTCGATCCCAATGTGGGCGTCATACTCATGGCGGCGACCAACCGTCCGGAGATCCTGGATCCGGCCCTTTTGCGCCCGGGTCGATTCGACCGCCACGTGCTGGTGGACCGGCCGGATAAAAAAGGCAGAGAGGCCATTCTCAAGGTACACATGCGAAACGTCAAATTGGGCGATGACATCGACCCTGAGAAAATTGCCAATATGACTCCCGGGCTCGTGGGCGCGGATCTGGCCAATCTGGTGAACGAGGCGGCATTGCTCGCCGTTCGCCACGGCAAGAATCAAGTCGAGATGGCGGAGTTCGAAGAGGCGGTGGAAAGGATCATAGCCGGCCTCGAGAAAAAATCCAGAGTGATCAACAAAAAAGAGCGGAACATCGTTGCCCACCACGAAGTGGGCCATGCTCTCGTGGCTCTGTCCCTGCCCGGAACGGAACCGGTTCAGAAAATATCCATCATTCCGCGGGGCATCGCAGCCTTAGGATATACGCTTCAAGTGCCTACCGAGGATCGCTTTCTGATGACAAGATCCGAACTTCTGAACAAGATTGCGGTTCTTCTGGGCGGCCGAGCCGCCGAAACCCTGGTATTCGGCGATGTTTCCACTGGAGCGCACAACGATCTGGCCAGAGCAACCGACATCGCCCGAAGCATGATGAAGCAGTACGGAATGAGCCGTCAATTGGGGCACGTGTATTACGAAAGGGAACGGCAAGGGCAGTTCCTGGACCCCGGGTTTTATGCGGCCCCCAAGGAGTATAGTGAAGGCACGGCGCGCATGATCGACGATGAAGTGCGGGAAGTGATTGAAGAACAATTCAAGATAGCGTTGGATATTATCGAAAAAAAACGGGCATCGTTAGACAAAGCTGCGGATGTTCTGTTGGAGAAAGAAGTGATTACCGGCGATCAACTCAAGAACATCGTGATGGAGTTTGGACAGGAACCGGCTCAGATTCCGGATGCACCCGCCGGGGAAACAAAAGGCGGTGCCGATGAATAACCGAGGCGCGAGCAACAGCGGAACGGCATGGCTCCGAACCATCCTGTGGGTCGCGGTCTTATGCATACTGATCCTGACGTTGTTTGACAGGCTGGACATCGGAAGGCTGTTTTACGGCCGGCCGAAACCTGCGGAACTGGCCTTTAATCAACCAACGCCCGAAACCAAACTTCCCATTGTGGTTTCCGTGGACGAACAGATCAACCAGGATGTGTTCGAGAAAGCGAACAAAGCGGTTGTCAACATTGTGGCGACCACCCTGCGTGTGAACTTCTGGATGGAGGTGATTCCTCAACAGGGTCAGGGTTCCGGTTTTATTGTGGATCCGCAAGGGTACATATTGACGAACAATCACGTTGTGGAAAATGCCCAGCGACTCATGGTGACGACCGCCATAGGCAAACAAGTCGAAGCGCGCCTGGTGGGTCGGGACCGCCAATCGGATTTGGCCGTGATAAAAATTCCATCGGGAGCCGTCGAGGCGGTCGCTACGTTGGGAGATTCCGACACCCTGAGTGTGGGACAGAAGGCCATCGCTATTGGAAATCCTTTCGGCCTTTCCCACACTTTGACCACTGGTGTGGTCAGTGCATTAAAGCGCGAAATCCAGGCTCGGGGTAACACTCGGATGGAAAACCTGATTCAGACGGACGCAGCTATCAATCCGGGTAACTCCGGAGGGCCGCTCCTGAATTCCAACGCGCAGGTCATCGGCATCAACACGGCTATTTTCAGTATGAGCGGAGGTTATCAGGGCATCGGGTTCGCCATTCCCGTCAACTACGCCAAGGAAGTGGCCGGCCAACTGATCACCAAGGGCCGGTTCGCCAAGCCCTGGTTGGGGATTACGGGCATCACCCTTTCTGAACAATTGGCGGATGCCCTCGGTCTCAGCGTAAACAAAGGCGTACTGGTGGTCGAGGTTGTCCGAGAAGGCCCCGCCTATGAAGCCGGCATCCAGGGCGGAACTCGAGAAGTCATTATCGGAAACCTGAGGCTTCCTGTGGGTGGCGACATCATCACCAGCATCGACGATACGCCCATCGAAAACATGGATCAGCTTGGACGCTTGATTGAAAGAAAGCGAATTGACGACGTCGTTTCCGTTCAAGTCATCCGGGACGGTAAACCGGTCGATCTCTCGGTTCACCTAAAGGAACGCCCCTGATCCAACCCAAGTAATGGTATTATTCGAGAATCCGACTGCAGCAGAAGTGCGGCGCGGCCGATCGCTCGTTTTCAGCAGGCCCGGAAATCGTCACGTCGAATCCGGTATTCAAACGTTTTTCGGGTACACTGCGAGCCAACAGAACCTCAGTGGTGAAGCATGACGGATCCGCTCCAGGATGTCTCCATCATCATCATTACTCACAACGAGGAACGCAACATCGCGGATTGTCTGGATTCCGTAAAATGGGCCGGAGAAGTGGTGGTAGTGGACAGCCACAGCACGGACCATACGCGCGAGTTGAGCCTGGAACGGGGAGCCAACGTCTATGTTGAATCCTGGAAAGGCTACGCCGCTCAAAAAAACAGCGCCCTCGACAAAGCTGAAAAGACCTGGGTGCTTTCCCTGGACGCGGACGAACGGGTGACGCCTGAACTGGTCGACGAAATGCGAGAAGCGTTAAATCGAAATAACGGGACGGACGGTTACTCCATCCCCAGGAAGAACCATTTTGCAGGTCATTGGATTCGATACGGAGGTTGGTTTCCCGACCGTACGATGAGGTTCTTCCGGCGGAGCCGAGGCCGATTCGAAGAACGGGCCGTTCATGAGAAACTCGTCATTCAGGGCAAGACCGCGGGCCTGCAAAATCCCATTCTCCACTACACCTACCGGGACGTATCCGATTTCTTGCGCCGATCCGATCGGTACTCCACCCTCAGCGCACAAGAGTATGCAAAGAAACGCACCACGGGCCCGCTCCGCATGTTGGGCCATGCGATGTATACCTTCCTGGACATGTATGTGATCAAGCTGGGATTTCTGGACGGCTACTACGGATTCCTCCTGGCATGTCTTTACTCTCACTACACGTTTTCCAAGTACGCGAAGCTGAAGGAGCTGACCATGGCGTCTTCCGGATCGTAATGGATACGCCGGCGCCCGAAACATTCGCAGAATCGGATCAAAAACCCAGATTGAGGATTTCCGGCAGTCGGGCGGTATCCCGGCAGACCGTCTCCTCACCCTGGTCGCACCAGGCATGCAAATAACTCTCCTTATCCTTCCAGTATCGCACGTCCGTTTTATAGAACCGGCACTCGATCTGGTTGCCGTTGATCGCGGCAAAGCTGTCGGGCAACACCACGGTAGACAACTCGTAACCGATGTCATTGATGTCGAAGTTTCTGCCCCAGGCGTACTGAATTGTCCGGTCTCCCTGCCACCAATGCAGGTTAATATGCAAGCCCGCGCCCAGTTTATATCCAAAGGTCTCATCCGGCGGCCCGTTCAGGACGAAACGAACATAGAAGAAATTGTCGTCTTTCGCCATGTATACTTCCCGGATGTCTCTGCCCGGTACATTACCGCAGTCCGATCCGTCCGTATCCACATAAAGCCGGTCTTGGGTTTCCCAATCCGAAAAATCGCCGTCAATGGTGATGATTTTATGCTGCAAAGAGACCGGCTGCCTGGTGGTCAATTCATCGAATCCTGCAACTGAAATCGCGGCGGCCTGCTCAAGGTTACTCTTATCCGAAGCCGCCACAAAAAGTTCGTAATCCGCATCCGCTATAATGAGGTTCCCGGGTATGGTGGCGGAAACCACGTTCGGAAAAGCCTCGAATATATGTTCCACATTCTTCCATAGACACGAGTCCACGTCTTCGTATTTGAAGAATACGAAATAGCCCTGGGCTCCGGAAACGGCCTCCCATTGGACCGTCAATGGTTGTCCCACCTGCGGGGAACCGGATGAACCGAGGACGGGCGGCTCGATCAGGTAAGCGGCGGACAGTGTCTTTTTTAACGGAACGGCTGTAAGGCCGTTCTTTTCCGCGTTGAACGTATAATCTCCTGTTACAATATTTAAATCGGCGCTGCCATCATCGTAGACGCCGAATACGGGGTTATATGCCAGGGGAATGTACTGATTGCCCGGTCCGATAACCCAGGCCGAAGCGCCGGTCTCCACACCGCCTGATCCGTCCAATATTTCCGCTGAGAAACTCAACATTTGACTTCCGAAACCATTCCACGTATACACCGCTGCGCGAGAGATTACGGGGGCGAAGGAAGGGGTGGGTTGCACGTTTCGGCAGTCACCTGCGAACCGTCTGGACAGACTGTACTGAGTGGTCGCGCCGTTCTCCGTCATGTCCGCCGCCGCCTGGCTCCGGCCTTGAAATGTAGCCGAAAGAGACGCCGGCTTTCCAAAATACTCTTGGCAGGCGATTCCATCGCTGACATTGTCATCCAGAAACACGTTGAAATGGATACCATCCACCGTTTCTATGAAGATGGCGGACCCTGTGGAATACGTCTGTGTGTAAAAACTGTCTACAGGGTTATCTGACTTCCAGATACCGGAAGACCCCTCAGTGGCGCTTCCGCTCCATAAACTCCGGCAGTCCGCTTCAAACAATTTGCCAATCTGATAATTGGTGGATACTCCATTTAGAACAAGCACCGCGTCCGCATTCGAGGCGTCCTTGAAATTGACCTTCAGGCCGGCGGCTTTGCCAAAATATTCGCTTACGTCAATCCCATCTTCGACCGCCGAGTCCAGGAAGACATGGAATTCCGATCCGGCTTTCGTAGCTATGACGATACATTCCCCTTCGGAATAGGTCTGAATGTAGAAGCTGTACTCATTGTCGGACGACTTCCAAATACCCGATGTCGCTGCAAATCCGGATACAGGTAAAAAGGGGATGATGAGCATGAAAACGAACGCCGTTTTTACGAATCTCGACATGACGGTCTCCCTATGAGTTCACGTACTGGTCTGTAACCCCAACGACAAACGTACACCCAACGCCGGGCAATACCCCTAGTCGAAACAAACGATTCTTGAATAGCCGTTATTGCGGTCGAAGTAACGGGGCATTTCCTTAGAATATGAATAAAAAAAGCGAACAAGCACCCTTTTTTTACTGAAATGTGCACACACTACCTTGAAAGCGACTTCATCAGTCGCTCCTTCCCTTTTGTATAAGTGCAGCATGTATCAGGATTGTTTCGAAGCTCAGTAATCGAAACTTTTTCACATATAGATGTGCTTCATTCAGATAGGATTTTGAGCATCCTACACGTCTGATACGTTGTCAAGCAATTCTTTTCGCAAGATGGATGCTGTAATCAAGGTCTTACACAATAATACACAGTATTTAGACTTTGGACGATGCCGCTTAATAACAATAAGAATACATACACCGCTCCTTCCGAACCGGCAAATAAATGCCGCTCGCTTAGGCTCAGTCGGCTTGTAGCTCTTCGTAACCAAAGCAGATGTAAGTCAGGCATGATCGCACATCACTCTGCAGATGGTCCTCGAATAGATTTTCATATTGCATAAAAGGTCTCATCCATAGAGTACGCTCTTCAGGTGTTATGGTGAAATGAAGAAGCCGTGCACACCAGCGGTGCAAAATGGAACACCATAGGCATGGCACAGTTGGATCAAGGACGGATCTTTGCCTGTTCCCGGAGAAGAGGATCTAATAATTTGTATCCGAATCAGCGAAGAAATCGCTTCGAATCTCTGATGGAGCGTTCATGTAAAAACAGAGGGGGGACCTGATTCTGAAATAGGTTCCCCCCCATGATACCGGAAATCTGTGACGACCCCTCCGGAGAGGGCCTGTCACCAGGGTGTCTCCCTCAGCAGCCTTCGTCTTCTCCTATCTTGAAGGAAGGTATGGGCGCGGAAGCGGGCGGCGCAACGGGAGGTGGGGGCGGCTGGACAGCGGCTTTCGGCGGAGCAAGTTCCTCCTTTGGAGCAGGAAGGGCCGTTCTGACAGCCATGGAAAGATAATTCACCACCGGTTCCGTGGACAGCACCAAGATGGCCAGGTCCCTCATGGTTTCATATCGATACGTCTGCGGAGTCTCGTATGTTTGCAGGAACTCTTCCACTGACTTCACGGTTTCTCGGTCCGATTCGTCCAGCATTTGCATCGCATCTACTTTAGAGTTCTTTACAACCTTCAGCTCTGCCTTCAGCGCCTCCAGTCGAGCATTGTAAGATCGAAGGGCCCTTTGTTCGGGATTCGCCAAGGCAACAGCTACGGAACCAGCCAGCAAAAGAATAAGCCCGACCAGAATGGTTTTTCTCAAACGGAACATGATCTCCTCCCGGTTAACCGCTCGCCTGGGCGAACACGTCTTCTTTGTTGATTTTCTTCTCAACCCAGGCCGCCACCATGAACATACACGCCGCCATTACCACAATAAGAAGTAATGTGACGCCCCAACTGAGACCCAGCACTTCCGGAACGAGTATTTGGCCCTGAACTCCTTCGTACAAGCCGCTCCACAATCTGAACGGAACGAAGAACCCGACCACGCCCAGGCACATACCCAGTAAAAAGACCACGGCGTCCAATCTTCCGGTCACCGCGGCCACCACGCTGGTAGTAGGGCAGTATCCTCCCACGACGAAACCCACACCGATGATGAATCCGCCGATGATTTGGGCGGTGAGCTTGGTGGGTAGAATATATATGAGTTCCATCCGGTACAGACCCGCGGCCCAGAGGACGCCTAGCCCCACCGCGCAGGTCACAATGGCCGTAAACATCACTCGAAGTACCGCAAAATCACGCAGGTAAAAGATATTGACCAGCTTCCGGGGATCGGCGAAACCGGCCCGTTCCAAAGCCAACCCGAAAAAAAATCCCGCCAGCACGGCTATTTCCATCCCATACCATTCGGGGATCAGGCCCAACTTATCCAAAGGTCCCATTAGAGCCACTCCTTTCTGAGAAACCAGGCCGCGGCGTACGCCCCTCCGAAAATACAGAACATGAAAATCCAGCTTCCGGCAGCCAGGGATCCGCCGCCGGTAAGGGCCTGACCGGACGTGCAGCCGCTCGCCAAACGAGCGCCCCATCCGGAAAGAAAACCTCCAAAAAGCGCCAGCCACAGGCGGCCTCCGGCAGCCATATTCGGACCCCTGGCGATTTCACCTTTAAACCGCCCCCACACAAAAGCTCCGAATAAAGCTCCCAAAACCACGCCGAAAACTTCCCAGATAAGCCAGTCATTCAGGGGGTTCTCTCCTCCCTCAACATACGAGGCCGTATACGGATTCTCGGCAGTGTATTGGTGGGCGACGGCATTGGTGGCCGCAATAGTGACACGGGCGAAGGCCCCGGACGACCCCAGTCCCCGCCCCATGGTGTAGAACGCGAACAGGAGGGTCAGCCCCAGTATGACACCACAGACGTAGGGCGACCAATACGATTGGCCGTATAGACGCTTATCTCTTTCGGCGAACGGATTAGACACAATGCACTCCTTTCCTTGTCAGAAGGACATGACCGAATTGAGAGTTTAACACTACTCGGAAAACGGTTGAACCGAAAAGTCGCTCAGCGTACCCCACAACAGTTTTTTATGATAAGAATGCAAAATATGGTGGTCAAGCGCGTTGGCGAGAGCATATCAGCCGCATCCGGATTCACTCCTTGAGAATACCGTACACTTCCACGTGCATGGTGATGTGACCGTTCCAGGTCACCGGGTGAAACCGAACGTATCGGGCCACAACGGGCTCGGCCAAATCATTGCGTACTTCCGTATTCCGTAGCCGGTATGGACCCGGTTTAGGTACATTGGAGCTTCCGCACTACAAAGAGGAGTTTTTCCTCATTGATCCCTTTTAACTTGGGGAGGTACTAGAATCATACGTTTGGTCTCAAGAGCCCTCGCTCACATTGACCTGAACGGAATCCAGCCACGTAGCGTCCGGCACGCCGTCGGCGTTTTCGTCTACGGCGAAATAGAAAGTGTACGTTCCAGGCGAAAGCACCCTGTCGAGCACTTCCAAGGACGCCGCCGTTTCCGGAAGGGACAACGGCAAACCGTCATGAATCCCCTCTTCCCAGCCCCGGTAGGGAACCTGGTAGGAAAAGATACCAAAGGGAGCCACAGCCACCATCCAGAGATCGGAGCGAAGCCCCGCGAGCTTTCCCGGATCCAGGGTGATGTTCACGACCACGGACGTTTCGGGGCTCACAGTGATCGATTCGTCCGAGCCGTTGGCTTTTACGTCCACCAGGGGATCCGAAACAGACCGGATCAGGGCCGCCGCTTTCAGCGCCATGTACTCGTGCCCTTGCGTCGTTGGGTGGATCTCGTCCCAAAAAAGATATCCGGCCCCGTTAAAATTCTCCCCAAAATTCGGGCACTCCTCGGTCACGTTTGTGAATCCCAAAGAGGTGTAATCCGCCATCAGGGCGTCGAACAGTTCGAACACATCCAGGAAATGCACCGTTACGCCGGCGTTTTGTTCGATAAAGGCTTGCACACCCTCTTTCAGCTTCCGGTTGAACTCGATGGTGACGTCCATGCCTCTGCTGTAAGACTCCGGGGAACCGTTCCATTTAGGAGTTGCTCCGAGATTGGGCAAATTCGGAATCAGAAAGTGATCGGCTCCGGCCGAAACAAGCACGTCGAGAGCGTCCATGATGTTCTGAACCGATGCCGTCACATCCGCCCCTTCCTGCCAGAGATCGTTGACCCCGATCCAGATGGTGAAAAGCGCACGATCCGGAATTTCAACCGTTTCCACAAAGAATTCGATCTGTTCTATCAGGCCGGGAGGGATAACGCCGCTGGTTCTTGCACCGCCATAAGCGTAGTCATGCAGATGCCCGCCCACACCAAGCGCTTCCTTAAGATATTCCACCCACACGGGCCCGTTGGAGAAACGCCCTTCGTAATACAGCGTCGAATCCGGTATGAATCCGCGAGTCAGAGCGAACACATTCCCGTTGTCGGATAGGCTGTCCCCAAAGGCAACCACATCGGTAAAATGCGCGGCGTTGCCGACGGGACAAAAAACGAGCGCACCACAAACGAGGTAAATGAAAAGCAGCCGTTTCTTCATTTATATGTATCCCTTGTATGATGGCCTTCTTTACCTGTTCCATATCCTTCCACGATATCAGTGTTGGGATGGTGTGTAAACGTAAGTTTCACGCCTTCGTAAAAAGTCCCCAGGTCGTCATGCCGGACTTGATCCGGCATCCGGAAGTATTCGAATTTACCGGATTCCGGCTTTCGAGGTTGTGTCATAATTCGTCATCCCGGCCAAACCCCGCAAGACGGGGCACGAGCCGGGATCCAGGACCCTTTGGTTGCATGGGAGTTTTCTGGATTCCGGATCTCACTGCGTTCGTCCGGAATGACGGAAAACGGCCGCTTTCGACTTTTTACGAGTTTATCAAGTTTCGGCCGTTTCCAGGGCATTTTCTCCGAGAGGTCCTTTTTTCATCAACAATATGCACCGCCGTTTCGTATTCACAGAATGATCGACCTGCGCGGCTCATCAGATGACGTTCAGTTCTTTGCCCACGCGCCCCAATACATCCAGTCCACGATCGATCTGGACGGCGGAGTGTGTGGACATCAAGCTGATCCTGAGAAGGCAATGATTGGGCGGAACGGCCGGAGGAATAATGGGATTGACAAAAACGCCTTCCGTTTCGAGTCGCTTGAACAAGCGCGCCAGCGTATCCGGATTGCCCACATGTATGGGTATAATGGGCGTTTCCGAGAGACCGGTATCGTATCCGAGGGACGTCAGTCCCTGCCTCATTCTATCCGTGTTGTCCCAGAGCCGATCTATCCGTTCCGGTTCACGTTTTATGATCTTCAGCGCCGCCAATGCCGCCGCCGCCGACGAAGGCGGCATGCTGGCGCTGAAGATAAGCGCCCTGGAATGGTGTTTCAGGTATTCGATGGTCTGTTCATCGGCGGCTACAAACCCGCCTACGGAGGCCAGTGATTTGCTGAGCGTGCCCATAATCAGGTCGACCTTATCGGTAAGACCGAAAAACGAGGCCGTACCGCGGCCAAGCTCTCCCAGCACCCCCAACCCGTGCGCATCGTCCACCATCACTGCGGCGTGCCAGGTATCCGCCAACTCGAGCAGCCGTGGAAGTTTGACAATGTCCCCTTCCATACTGAAAACACCATCCACAACGATCATTCTTCCCTGATCCTCTTCAATCTTCGAAAGAAGCTCTTCCAGGTGTTCCATATCGTTGTGCATGTACCGGTCTATTGTGGCTGGAGACAGTTTGGCCCCGTCCAGAATACTTGCGTGATTATGCCGGTCCAGCAAAACATGATCGCGCCGTCCTAAGATCGCCGCGAGAACCCCCTGGTTTACCTGAAATCCGGTTGTGTAGAGCAGTGCGGACTCCTTTCCGAGCCAGGCGGCAAGCTCGGTTTCCAGTTCCGTATGAAGATCCAGGGTCCCATTCAGAAACCGGGAACCTGCGCAACTGGTACCGTATTTCTCCGTGGCCCTTATCGCCGCTTCTTTGACTTCAGGGTGGCCGGCAAGCCCCAAGTAGTTGTTGGATCCGAACATCAAGACATTTCCGCCCTGCTTCAGGCGTACTTCCGAGTTCTGTTCCGACGTAATCTCTCTGAAATAGGGGTATATGCCCTGTCTCTTGGCCTCCAGGGAAACCGAATACGTATCCATTTTGTCGAAAATGGCGCCGGGCCTTGTCATGGTTCAGGTTTCCATTACGGGTTCAGGACGACTGAACGCGTATCATTCTGAAGATCGGGCCTGTGTAACAATTACAGAAACGTCATTCCGGACGAACGTAGTAAAATCCGGAATCCGGATCCCGGCTCGCGCCCCGTTTTGCGGGGCCCGGTCGGGATGACGATTTGTGATACACCCTCGATCGACACCGTCATAAGTCTTTTCGATAGATCCGATAACGCTTGTACGGCTGAAGACCCATTTCCTGAAAAGCACGATTGATATCCTGGTTATCCTCGAGAGTCCAGCCCAATTCCACGAACCGATATTGTTCCTTGGATTCCAATTCGCGCACCACGTGATCGAGCGCCAGCAGAGGAAGTCCCAATTGACCGTATGCCTCTTTGACACCGAACATGATGCATCTCAAACCCGTAATCTCGGACCAGTAGAGCTTCTTTTTCAGTAGAGCCGTCAGACCCAGTTTGCCGTTGAATCGACGCAACAGAGGGTTCATGTCGGGAAGGATCAGGCAGACGCCTACGGGGTCGTCCCCGTCGACAAGGAAAAACGCCAAGTCCGGGTCCAGAACGTGTATCAGGTCTTTAGCCGTCGCTTCCAACTCGGCGTCCGTCAACGGAACGAAGCCCCATGTATGTGCCCAATATTCGTTGTAGAGGCTGTTCATGAGGCGCATGTCTCTCTTCACGTTTTTCCGGTCCGCCTTACGAATATGGATCCCGCCTTTTTGGGACAGCCGTTCCGCCAGAGGAAACACCCATTCGGGAAAAACGGATTCCCTAGTCAACAGGAACGAAAAGAGGTCTTTCTCCTTTTTGAAACCACACAGCCTGACCAGATCCGGATAGTAGGAAGGGTTGTAAGCCATCATCAGGGTGGGGGGCGACTCGAAGCCTTCGATCAGAAGGCCGGATTCGTAATTGGCCGAAGGATTCAAAGGACCCCTCATGAACTCCATGCCCTCCTTTCGCAGCCAGTGTTCGGCCGCCGAAAACAGAGACACCGCGGTCTCCGGTTCCGGGACACACTCGAAAAATCCCCAGACACCCATTCTCTCGTCATGATATTGATTGTAATTTCCGTCTACAATAGCCGCAATACGGCCCATCACCTCGTCCCCCCGCCGGGCCAGGAATAGCTCCCGATGGGAAAATTTCCAAAAAGGGTGTTTGCCCGGAGTAAGCAAACGAGCTAGATCGGACCTTACAGGAGGAACCCAATTGGGGTCTTTCCTGTAAAGCCGCCATGGAAACGCTATGAAGGCTTTCAAGTCGGATGTGTTTCTTACCGGCTGCAACTCGATTCCGTGCACGACGCTCCTCTCCCGGCCGCCGGATGCGTTTCCGTATTGTAAGTGACGTAACCTAACTAGGGAAAGCAACGGCCACCCAGTTCGCATGCTCACGCCGAGCCCAGACGGGTACGCCGCACCCGGCGTGGGCGGTAAGCAGCAGACCTCCCTTCCACAGCACGGGATTGTGAACTTCGATATCCAACGGATCCAGCATATGAAATCCGCAACCCAGAGACTTGACGGCGGCTTCTTTGACGGACCACAAGAGGGCGCATGTGTCGGCCGGCCCTCCTCCGCATAGGCTCGATATACGAGCAAATTCCCGTAGATGAAAAACCCGTGCATACGGATAAGGACTTTCGAATTCCGTGGGAGAAGCTGCGTCGATGCCGATCCCGCGTCCGGTCCCCACGACGCCCCACAGCCGGTGGTCGGCGCGACTGAACGAGATGGGTGGAGCCTTGCAGCCCCGGACGCGAATATGGGGGCAGCCGAGAGAATCCTTTTCAAGGCGGATCAAAGCACCACCCGGCCGATTCGGATTCGTTGATGACCCCTTGTGCAACATATCGAAAAGAAGAAACGCCAATCGTTCTCTATCCCACGGGCCCACACTCATAAACCCGTAGGCTATTTCCCGGCATCCGGGGAGCTCGAGAATTCGTATGTACCCGCACTGCAAAGCAGCCGGGATCACCATACGGGAGGCGGCCACAGGAGAATTTGCCGCTTGGGGGAAGTTCCCGAGCCATCCCCCGGAACCTCCGCTTTCGTCCCCGCAGACCGGAACTTTTCGAGAGTGCTTCATTTCTCTATCCCCGTCGGCTCACACGGAAAGCCACCTCAATCCCAGCCCTCTGACCCACATGACGGGCTCCTCGGCTTCGTCCAACGCCCATGCTTCCCAGCACTGTCCGGTTTCGTCCTCCGACGTCATACGGGCGGAAATCGATATCCGTTCCCCCGAACGGCAGAGTCTCCTGAATCGCATCTCCTCGAAACCCACGGGTAAACCTGCCAAGGTGTATTCCGGCCGAACAATGAAATTATAGTACGCGACCAGGTGCTGCAGGGCTTCCAGCAAATACGGAGGGTACAGGTAGTTGGTGTCTTCGAATTCGGCCAGATCCCGGCTTTTCCGGTATACCATGCCGCCCCGGATGACGCCCGCTCCAACGCCATGGACCTTCTCGAGCACGCGATATCGGCCTCGAAGCCGGGTGAAGTTCCGATACAAATCCTGGATCTCATTAGAATGTACAGGCGGATGGACGAGATCTTCCTCTTTTACAGAAGGTTTGATCCGCCATACAGCCGAATCTTGCCCCCCGCCGAGAACGACTTCCCCCCTGCTTCTCGTGTACCAATGGCCCGTGTGCCTTCCGGATGGCGAGACGTCCTGACTCATCACGGAGACGTCGCAGGTCGTCTTTCCGTCCGTGAGGACCGACCTGCGGGCCAGGGTTCGCGTCAGACAGTCTATATCCGGAAGACACTCCAACACATCACTGAATTCCACGTTGCAGAGGCTGTGTATCTGAAGATAAGGGTATAATAGCTTGGCCGCCTCCAATAACATTTCAACAATCATGACGCCGGATATCAACGGATGTTTGGTGAATTGGAACGGACGATGATCCTCGAGCCAGAGATCCCGGTTCAGATTGAAACTCCTCTCTGTCTCCAGTTCACCCTTCTCGAGGTCCAAACGCCGGACACTGTCGACCATAGGGAACTTATCAAAGGGAAAAGCCGTGCCGCCTGAAGAGAGGGGGCGCCCTTCCCTTAGCGGGATCTCGTTTATTCGGAGCCCGCCGGAAACCGATTCAGGCAAAGGCCTGGACCACATCACCTCGGAAGGTCCGCCGGACACGGCGAACATCTCTCTGCAAAACAATTCCATCAACTCTTTCACATGAACATAAGCGTCCGCCATCCCGCGTAATTTCATCAAGGCTTTGATCTCGTCATCGCCGGCCATGCCCGCACCGTCGATGGGGGGCAGCAGCAGCGTCTTTGTGGCTATGCCTCGACCTACGTCCGTTCGGGCCCTCAACAAGGCGCCTAAGGCGCGGTTCGCGGAGCAGTAATTGGTTTGTCCAATGTTTCCCAACGCAGCTACAATGGACGAAAGCCCCACCATAAACTGAAGTCCGTGGGATTTGGCGGCATTGTACAGATTCCAGGCGCCGGTCAATTTAACGTCCATCACTCGCAGGAAGTCTTCCCGAGTCATGAATTCCATAAATGCATCCCGAAGGATCCCCGCGCCGTGAATAATACCGTCAATTCGGACGTATCGCTTCACTACACGTTCCAGAACAGCGCTCACACTCTCCTTCCGAGTCACATCGCAGGAGTGGTATTCGACTTCCATCCCTCCGGCACGCAGATCCCGGATCGTTCCATGGATCTCCGCGCCGGCTTTGATTTTGTTAAACGCGGCCTCGATTCCAGCTTTATCCGCGTTCGGTCGACGCTCCTCCAAATAATCACGAATCGCTGACTCGATAGGGCCCTGCGCGTCGAGAATAGCGTCATAGTCCATCGAAGCATCCGGTTGCGTCCGCCCCAGAAGCACCAATCGGGGACCAAACGGGGCGAGAGCCCTCGCCAGCCAAGCTGTAATCCCTTTACCTCCGCCGGAAACGACGACCACGTCGCCTCGGTTCAATCTCAGGTCCGGTTCCTCCGCCAGGGCGGCGTCCTGCACTCGGACGCCCAGCGTATATGGCTTCCGGTCGTGGTAAATAACTTGAACTTCATCCATGCCTGTGTCCAAAGCCTGGCTGATGACTTCCTCAATCCCCGTATTAATGTCCATTTTTATGCTGCGGAACAGAACCGAACCGTATTCCCGACGGGCCGCCAGAAACAGGCCTAGCACTCCCTCCGCAGCCACGGCGAAAGGAGTCCGCGGATCCGCCTCGCGATGGAACAGGAAGCAGAACGCTTTGTGCGAGGAATGAAGCAGGCGTTGTACTGTGGTGAAGAATCCGGCCAGGAAAGCCGGAACTTCGTCCACATCCCCGATTCCAGGCCCTTCCCCGTCAAAAACCAGCGTCAGACCGGCAAGCCCTTCGATCTGTGCGAGAAATGCGCCGGCGCTCTCAGCGCCTTCCTTTGTACGCAAATCATAAGATTTGCCATGTTCGGAAGCACCCAAACAGCTGATCGTTATCGGACGGACGTGACATTTATCCTCGAAGAAACGAGCCAGTTCTTCCGCTAATACCGATGTTCGGCTTCCATTCAGCAGGACTACCGTACGGTCCGGATCGATTTCGAGAGCACGACCAAAGCTGCGCTTCAGGGGCGCCTCTTCGAAAACAAAACGCTGAATCGGGTCGCACTCGATTTCCACCGCTTCCTTGGAACGCCGCGTTTTGAGGCTTCGCAGAGGCGTCAACGGAGGGTTTTCAGCCTCCTCATGGACTCGGGCCTCGGAGCCGTCTCGAAGAACCACCTCCTTGATGCGATCAGCCACCTGCCGCACCGTGTGAATACCGACGAAGTCCTTCAGATTAATAATAATTCCGAAGCGACGTTCGGCCATATCCATGATGACCGGAAGACGGCTGGAGCGGATGGCCAAATCTTCCCGGAGATCCATATCCGGCTCGATCTCGTGCCGCTCGTACCCGGTGGCGTCCATGATAATCTGAATCACCTGTTCCAGGTAGCCGATCGTCTCAGGCCCTTCGCTGAAGCCGGTGGGCGATTTCCTCGCGACGGATGAGGATCGAAGCACAGCTTCCTGCGACACGTTCAACTCGTTGGGTCGGATCCCGTCCTGAACGTTGCCCAATGCGTAGAGCCTGGCCAGAGCCGTACGATAAGTATGGGTCTCCCGACTGGACCGGCAGGTCTCGACACATACGGCTCTTTCCAATGTGTCCGCGATCAGATCGCTCAATACGCCCCCCGGTCCCACCTCTAGGAAACATCGTATGCCGGCGTCATCCCAGAGCTTTTTAATATTCTGCATCCAGTGCACGGGACACTCGATCTGGCTCGCCAGGAGGTTCTTGATCTCCTCCGGATCATCAGGAAAAAAGGTATTGGTCGTATTCGAGATGACCGGAATTCGGGGAGCATGGAACACGATGCCGGACAGGAATGTCTCGAATTCACCCCGTATCGTATTCAGTGCGGGCGAGTGGAACGCCATGCTCACTTTGAGCCGGGTGCATCGATAACCATCCTTTTCCAGCTCATCCGCCAGCTCGGAAATGGGTTTGGTGCTTCCGCCCAATACCACCTGGTTGGGAGAATTGAAATTGGTGAAGAAAACATGCGCCTTGCCGGAAATCTTTTCATCGAGCACGTGTGTGGGAGCGTTTACCGCCATCATGACCCCGGGGTCTTCGCTCGAACGGCCGACTCGATCCATCAACTCAGCCCGTTTGCGGACAATACGGACGCCGTCCTCCCGGGAAAAGACATCCGCCGCGCACAGGGCGCTCAATTCCCCCACACTGTGCCCGGCCAAGGCCCGAGGACGTACGCCAAGGGACAGGAAAGATCGAGCAATCGCGGTGTCAATGGCAAACAGGGCCGGCTGCTGCCATCGAGTTTCCAGCACGGTCGCGTCATCCGCGACAAAAAGCAGCTTCAGCAGATCAAACTCGGCGCCCTCGGCGATGCGATCCAGCCATTCCCGAAAAACGGGAACGGACTCATACAGTTCCTGGCCCATGCTTGCATAACAACTACCCTGCCCGGGAAAAACGAACGCGAGCGGCACGGGCGGCTCGCCTTCCAGACCCAAGTAGACGCCTTCGCGGGCCGGTTTCCGCTTGGATTCGTCCATCGGGAATCCTTCGGGATCCGTGAGATACTTTTCCGCGATGACTCGGGCCTCGCTGTCTTTCTCCGAAACTACGGCCAGACGGTAGCGGTCCCCATTGATCCCGGCCCGGAAGAAGGATATCCCTCCCACTTGCGGGAGCGCCGGTTGTGTTTCCGGAAAGGTATGGGGAGACGACATGGACGGGGGAATAGAGATCGCCGGGGTTGCAGAGTGGTTCCGGCATTCCTCCAGATGCACCACATAGTTGGCCCCTCCGAAGCCGAAGGCATTGATTTGAGCGCGTCTCGGTCGGTCCGGATCATGCTTCCACTCCTCCGGCTCTGGGGGAACCCGGAAACCCCAGTGTTTGAGTTCCATAGCGGGTTCCGATACCTCGTAGTTCAAGGTTCCCGGAACGGTCTTGTTTTTCATGGCTTGTACACTACGGATCAGACTGCTGATACCCGCAGCGCCGAGCGTATGCCCGATCTGAGACTTGAAGGCTGAAAGTGCGATCGAACGGTTCGGTTCATAGAACCATTTCAGGGCCTTGACCTCTTCGATGTCCCCTTGGATGGTGCCGGTGGCATGACAATCCACCAGACTCACTCGATCCGGTCCATAACCGGCATCCCTGAAAGCCGCGCCGATCGCCGCCTGCTGGCTTTCAGCCTGGGACTCCACCATCCCCCGATCGCTGTTGCCGCCTCCCACACCGGTAATGTAGCCGTAAATGTGGGCCCCGCGAGCTTTCGCCACGGACTCGGCCTCGATCACGATCATGCCCCCGCCTTCGCCCAAGACCATTCCATCCCGACCGGCGTCAAAGGGGCGGCTGCTCGCTTCCGGAGGGCGAGGTGTGCCGGAAACTCCCGCCAGCGCGCCTATGGCGGCAAACTCGAGGAAATGCACTTGCGTCAGGGATTCTTCACCGCCTCCCACCACCGCAGCGTCCAGAATCCCGTTACGAATCATCTGAACGGCGCTGTGCACCGCCGCCAGGCTGGTGGCGCAGGCCGCGGAAACGGCATACGTGGGGCCCATGAAACCGTACCTCTGGCAGATGAATCCGCCCGCCGTACTGTTCAGCCGTCCCAAAAGGGTCGAATCGTCCACCTGCATGAGATCTCGTTTGATCCGACGTTCGGCGGCCAGCGCCTCCGCCTGGGTCATTCGGATGACATCGTGCAGGCTCGAGACGAGCTTTCCGGCCGCCGACCGGATCACTATGTCCGTCAGTGTGCTGGCCGATTCTCCTGAATTCTGGGAGACGAGGACCCCGATTCGTTCCCTCGGCACATCCGATCCCGCTATGCCCGAGTCGTTTATGGCATGGTGGGCCAGCCATAAAGTCAGTTTTGTCGAGTTGGACATGGCCCGAAAATCCTGAGGCGCCGTAGCCAGGGTTTTGCGATCGATGGTCAGGTCTTGGAAGGCTCCCACTTTGCAGTAGGTTTTTTCCGGTACTCGGGGGTCGGGGTCATAGTAAAGACGATGCTCCCATCTGGATGCCGGCACTTCGACGATGCCACTTTTCATGGACACGGCGTTTTGCCAGATCTCATCCGGATCGGCCCCCAGAGAATTCACCATCGCCATGCCCGTGATCGCCAGTCGTTCTTTGCGGTTTACCCTGCGGGTTCGAGCGGGGACCCGTCGGGAAGCCCCCGGCCTGAATTCCGGCATTACCAGTTCCAGACGTCCTTGCGCCAACTCGTAATGCAATTCATCTATTGTGTAGACGCTGTTGATGGCTCCGGCCACTGCCCCGCTCATGAACTGGCCCTCATTGAAACGGACTTCCTCATCCGGAGAACCTCCATCGGACCCGCGGATCCCCCGAGCAGCCATCAGCAGACTTCCGGCGCCCAGCGATTCCAGTTGACGCCGAAAGGATTCCTCGTTCTCCTTACCCGTGAGGAACGCTCTTTCCAATGCGCGAATAGCGTTCACCTTGGGGGTTTTCAGCGACCGGACGCCGAGCCCCGCGCTTTCACCGGACACCACCGTATCACCCGGCCGCGACCGGAGAATTCGGTCTTGATAGAGCCGACTCAAAGCGCCGGTGGCCACGATTTCCTCGGTGGCCAGGTACGCCGTACCGAGCTGGAGTCCATCGGCGCCTACCATGGCGGCCCTGAAGGCCGTCTCCCTGTCGAAAATGCCGCCCGCCAACACGATGTATCGTCCAGCGAAAAGTTCCGGCCTGCGGCGTCTCAGTTCAAGCGCTATCTGCGCCAGCGTAAGGGTGGAATACGCGCCCACATGTCCGCCTGCCTCGTTTCCCTCGAGGATCACGTATCGCACACCCGACTCGAGGGCCATAACGAGCAGTCCTTCGTCGGGAGCTATGTAAAACGTCTCAATTCCTTGCTCGCACAGCATCTTTGCAAAAGAGGGCGGACCCGCGCCAATCACGGCAAACGGCGGACGGTGCTCCCGTATCCACGCGAGTTGTTCGTCGAGATAGAGATTTTCGGGCAGGGCCACTACATTCACAGCGTAGGGGTGTGCGCCCAACAGTGATCGCATGCGGCCCAGCTCCTCTTCCAGATTTTTCCGGTCTCGAAACCCCAACGCCAAAGTGGGGAGGCCGCCGGCCTCGGCAACCGCGCGGGCGAATTCGGGTACGTCGCTGATCCAGGTCATGGCTCCCTGAAGGAACGGGTAATCCGTACCTAGTCTTTTCGCCAGCGGGTGCTCTATGTAGTGATCGCTGAAGTTGGCAGCCTCACGGCATAGCCGGCCGGTCTCGTTGATGAAGGCCTCGATGGCCGCACCACTGTCTTGACCGAACCGTTCGACGAATGACCGTGCAAAGCCGGCCTCGGAACCCACGATCACCAGATCTCGCGGGTCTTCACTGTCTTCCAGTGCGGACCGGATGTGCACCCCCACGGCCTCCGCAAACGCGCGGCCACTACGTTCCGGGACAACCATGTGGCCAGGGATAGCCGCCACCCTCTTCCGCAGTTTCTTCACAGCCGCGGAGTTGCCTTTGTCCAAGATGCGAAGGCTCACACCCGGATCCATGCTCACCCTTGTGGTATGATCGTGCCGTAAGTGGGCAATCCGCCGGCGCGCCGCCGGGTCCGCCTGCACTTCATCCGTCAGCCAGTGTAGGCTTTCAAATACGATACCTCGGGCGCCTGTGGCCAAGAATGCGGCGGCCGCTTCAGGAGTGGCGACACCGCCCCAGACCATCAGGTCGATCTTGCGCTGATGCCGGTCCAGCAATCGCCTTGCCGTCGAGTACAGGATACCCGTGGTTTCACTGCCGGCGAAACCGGCGGATTCCGAGCCTTTGAGGGCGATGGCGGGCGGCGCCCAGTCTCCGCTCACCAGACGGTTCAGCAGCCTCGGATCCCCGATGACCGGCACGCAGTTGCACCGGCCGTTCAAATGCCGCAATTCGGTGATGAAAGACTCGGGATCCGTCTCAGAAAGAGTCGGGTGGTACTCGATCCACACGGTTTGGGGATGTGCTTCTTCCAGGAAACTTTCAAATGTTGCCGTGGTGATCTGAGCATAGGAGACTTTGACGTGGCCGGCTCCGACCGCTTTCAGGGCGGAAGTCGCGGCAGCCGGATCGGATTGGGATAGATCGAAAACGGCATGGGAGCCCGTTCGACGGGCCATGTTTTCCACGGATTCCGTGATCTCTTGGGCACGCCATACGAACCCGAAAATGGGTCTGGAATCGCTGAACACGGACTGATGTTTCTCCTGGGAGGTGTAAAGATCCGAGAGACCACTTCCATATCACAAATCCGTTTCTTAAACAACGGTCAAGGAAAATCAACGCCTTTCGGACACTCCCCATGCCGACGGGCATTTTTTTCCGTAAATCACTCGAGGAGGGTCCCACGAGATTCGAATTGCCTATGGCTTGAGCTTTGAAATAGAGTTGACTTGTCGGTGTATGGAAGGCGATAAATGGAACAGTCGTTTTTTGCTTTGCTGCAACGCAGACCCACGGATGGGAATGTCGGCGTTTTGTGTGAGAAACAAAACCCCTCAATATGAGGAACATTGATTATCTACAGCGGCAAAGCCATTTCTCATGATGGGGCTGAATTGGGTTTTCATCCGTCCTAGGCCCTCTCCAGCCCATTCCCCTTTGTGTGAGTCGGACCGGCCGAAACCATGCTTCGCTTGTCAAGATTACGGGATATCATCCGTATCAGCATTCGCCAAATAATTCGCCGGCGCAGACGATACCTCGGACCGGCGTCGGCCATCCTGCTGGGCACCGCCGGCCTCATTGTGGTCATGACCATGAGGGGAGACGTTAGGGAAAAAGCCAACCAAAATTTGGATCTTCTGGGCGGCGCCACCATCCTACAGGTGTACTATGAAGACCGACCGCTGCAGGAGCCCTGGACCGCAAAACAGCGGTTTTTTTTGTGGGACGCGATATGGGCGATCGAACGCGTGCCCGGCGTGAGCATTGTAAGCGCTGTCGCTTTTAAATCCGAACCGGCGTCCGTCGCTTGGGGCGAGCGTGAAACCCATGTTCCCCTTGTGGCGGTGGATCACTATTTCTGGGAACTGCAGAACTTCACACCGGTAGACGGCGGGTTTTTCGGGAAAAGCGCCATAGATAATGGAGAGCGGATGTGTGTGGTCGGTGCGGAACTGGCTCGCCTGATCTTCGATACGGAAACCGCGGCTGGGAGACACTTGATGATCGACGGTGAAATGTATCAGATCGCAGGCGTGCTGGACGGTTTTCGAGTAGGCCCCGGAACGCGGTATGTGTTCGCTCCCATGACCACCGCACTGAGCCGAACGCGCCACATGTCGCTTCCGGTCCGCCTCCTTGTGCGCTGTGAGAACTGGGAGGAAGTGGATTCCGTAGCCGCGGCCATACCCAAGGCTCTTGGAGAATACATGTACACGGATGGGCTTCGAGTCGACGGCTTTTGGGGAAACCTGGATCGCGTGAAAATGGTGGCTTTCTGGCTCGAGCTTTTTGCCGATGTTTCCGCCATTGCCACCCTTGTTCTTGGCGGAATCGGCATATGGAACATTCAAATGGCCGCCGTCCGCACCCGGACAAGAGAGATCGGTATCAAGAAAGCCGTGGGAGCCGAAGACCGGGATATATGGATCCAGTTTCTGTCGGAATCCTTATTTCTGTGCATGGGTTCGGCACTCATGGGAATTGCTTTGGGCACGGCATCCATGGAAGTCATCAGCTTTCTATTGAAGAGCCGGCCCCCGATGGACCTTTTTCTTCGCAGCGTGGGCCGGAGCTTGGCGTTTGCCCTGGTCGTGGGAGTGGCCGCGGGATTCTATCCGGCTCTGAGAGCCGCCAAAATGGAAGTGGCATCGGCATTACGGTATGAATGACCTTTTTGAAAGGCAAGAACGTGGAACAGTGTTGGTCGATGTGGCGGACTTGACCAAAGAGTTCCACACGGGTGTGGAGACGGTCGAGGCGCTTCGCGGAGTAGATTTGAGGGTCCGGCAAAATGAGATAGTGGCTGTCATGGGACCTTCGGGGAGTGGTAAGTCGACGCTGCTGTTCATCTTGGGACTTCTCCTGTATCCTACAAAGGGTTCTTACAAAATGCTGGGACGGGACATGCTCGCCCTGACCCGTTTCGACCAAGCCAGATTCCGGCGCAGGTACCTGGGCTTTGTGTTTCAGGGGTCCGACCTGGTGGAGACCTGTAATGTGTACGAAAACTTGGAGCTTCCCCTCATATACGCGGAAGTGCCTGCACGCGAGCGACCTTCGAGGATTTCTCAGGCACTCGAGCGGGTCGAACTGCTCCACCGCATGCATCATCCGGCAAATCTGCTCTCAGGAGGTGAACGGCAGCGGGTGGCTGTTGCGCGCGCTCTTGTCAACGAACCCCGACTGATTCTGGCCGATGAACCCACTGGGCAGCTCGACCAGACCAATGGCCGACATGT
>Ga0068714_10001373_pt1 | contig 36060 bp, 35 predicted proteins | sample MTBNYHSulfiMetaG_FD_62988 | JGI IMG/M metagenome (GOLD analysis project Ga0068714, IMG submission 62988) | Enrichment culture microbial communities from rom New York Harbor, USA that are MTBE-degrading - MTBE-NYH (New York Harbor Sulfidogenic)... | ecosystem: Environmental > Aquatic > Marine >...
AGACGGACTATGAACGGACGGCTCGTTCCCAGGGACCAATGCGGGCTAGACTCGTTTGTACAGACGAGTTTCGGCGGGAGGGCTCGTCTGTAGAGACGGATTATGAACGGACGGCTCGTTCCCAGGGACCAATGCGGGCTAGACTCGTTTGTACAGACGACTCTCGACCGGCAGGCTCGTCTGTAGAGACGAGCTGCCCGCGGACGACTCGTCTCTGCGGACGAGTTCCCGGGGCCGCCCACCCACGCTCGCCCGCCCTCACTCTCGCCCCGCCGCCTCTAGCCCCTGCCGGCCAGCTGGTGGAACGGCGGCTTCAGGTCCGCCGGCAGAGCGCACCGGTACTGCCGTTTCTCGGTCCGCCGGGCGAACTCCGCCCGGGCCTTCCCCAGCGCCGCGGGGTCGGTTAGCAGCTCGAGCCCGGCTTCGGCAAGGATCTTGGCCGCCGTGAGCATCCCGGTGTGGCCTATCTCGCTGCCAGCCTGGGCGCAGTTCTGCCAGGAGTGCCCCGGCGTGCCGATCGCCGAGCAGGCCACGCCGAACTGCGCCGTCGGACAGCACCAGCTCACGTCGCCGACGTCGGTCGAGCCCCGCGGCTCCGGCTCGACGGGCGGAGCGGGCACAATGGTTTCGTTGAGGATCTGCTCGTAAAGCTCCTCGGGGACGGGCGCGCCGTGAAAGAGAGCCTTCAGGGACCTCTCCTTCTGCCCGGGCTCGAAACTGGTCGTTATTTCCCGGGCAAAGTCGAAACACGACTCGCTGAACCGGGGGGCCCCGACCCTCTGCATGCAGGCAACGAGGACTTCTTCCAGGGCTTTGTTCGGAAGCACCTCCCAGATGGCGTCCAGCACCTCGACCTCGAAGCGGGTCTCCGTCATCTCCGCAGCTCCGCGCGCGCAGCGGAGGACCCGCTCGCAAAGCTCCTCGACCAGCTCCTGCTGCGGAGCGCGAACGTAGTACCAGACCCTCGCTGATGCAGGGACGACGTTCGGCTGGCCGCCGCCGTCCGGGATGACATAGTGCACCCGAGACCTGGGCGGCATGTGCTCCCGCAGGAACTCCACCCCCACGTTCATGAGCTGCACCGCATCGAGCGCGCTGCGCCCGTTGTGCGGGTCCCCGGCGGCGTGAGCCGTGCGCCCGCCGAAGGTGATGTTCATCGACGTCACCGCCAGAGACGACCCGCCGCGCACCATGTTCAGGCCCGCCGGGTGCCAGGTCAGACAGGCGTCGCACGCCGCGAACAGGCCGTCGCGGGCCATGAACGCCTTGCCGCCGAAGTTCTCCTCGGCCGGGCAACCGAAGTACTTGATGGTTCCCCGGACCCCCCGGGCCTCCATCTCCCGCCTGAGCCCCAGGACCGCGCCGAGCGCCGCCGCCCCCAGGAGGTTGTGACCACAGGCGTGGCCCGCGCCGCCGGGGACCAGCTCCTCCCTGACCGGAATGGCTTTCTGCGAGGTTCCGGGCAGGGCGTCGTATTCCCCGAGGAAACCGAGCACGGGCCTTCCGGCCCCCCAGGTCGCCTCCAGCGCCGAGGGCATTCCGCCCACGCCGGCCACAACCTCGAATCCCTCCGCCCGGAGGACCTCGGCCAGGCATTCCGCGGAGCGGTCTTCGTGCAACCCCACCTCGGCCAGTTCCCAGATACGATCCGCCACTCCGGTCAAGAGCCCCCGCCGCTCATCGATATATGAGATTGCGACTTGAGCCTTCATCACTGCGCGATCACTCCGTTCTCTTGGTCTCCGCTCCGTTCTTCGCCAGCCTGGCGGCCGTGCCTCTCTTGCCGTCCGCGAGCGAGGGCATACTTCTCACAGTGACAAACCCGAAGGAGGCGACATTGCTTGTACAAACACGAAAAGCAGCTCCTCCACCCGGTTCGGGTGGAGCGCCCCAACCAGACCTACGCGGCGATGATGCAGGAACAACTGGGCGGGCCGCAGGGCGAGCTCAAGGCCGGCCTGCAGTACATCTCCCAGAGCTTCAGGGTGCAGGACCCGCAGATAAAAGACCTGTTCCTTGACATCGGAACCGAGGAGCTATCCCACATGGAGATGGTTGCCGAAACTATCAACCTGCTTCAGGGCGAGGACCTCGGGGCGCGAGAGGCCGCGGTCGGAACCGTCGAGCCCCACGTTCTCGGCGGGCTCTCCCCGATGCTGTCCGACGCCTCGGGCAACCCCTGGATAGCGGCATACGTCAACGTGACCGGAGACATCGTGGCTGACCTCTTGTCCAACATCGCCGCCGAACAGCGTGCAAAGGTCGTCTACGAGTACCTCCACAGGCAGATCGACGACGCCGGGGTCCGGGAGACGATCGACTTCCTGCTCAACCGTGAGGAGGCGCACAACGCCCTCTTCAGGGAAGCTCTGAACAGGATGCAGGAACAGGGGTCAAACCGCGACTTCGGAGTCACCCGAGACTCGAAGCTGTACTTTGACCTGTCGGCCCCGGGGCGCTACTTCCAGGCACCCGAACCGACGCCGCCTAGCTTTGAGAGCCCTCGCACGGCAGGGACCAGCGTGCCGCCGTACGCCGGCGAAAAGGCCCCGCCGGTGGGCCAGCGGGACTACAATCCGCCCGACTCGGTACGGCCGCCCTACTGAGACTCCTGGACACGGTCACAACCGGGAGCCGGCAGGCAAGCGGCTCCCGGTTTCCGCGTGCAGGCTTGCTGCAGCCGGCTCAGGCCGCAAGGTGCCGGGTTATCTTGGCGATGCCGTCTGGAGTGAGGCGAAAGCGTCCTCTGCCGATCCGCGTCACCTTGCCCGTGCGCCGGTTCTGATGTACGGCCTGGCTTGGGTACTTCACCTGGATGCCGTGCTGACGGAGAAGGGCCGTGACCTGGGACGCCGTGAACGCTCCGTCCTTGCTGCGGAGCTGGATGTGGTACCCGGCCCAGAGGACTCTCTCGACGTCTCGGGCTCTCGGCCTTTCCCCGCGCAGGCGTTCCAGCCAAACGCCGAATGACTGCGGCAGTTCGGGCGGCATGGTCGCCGCCGGGATGTCGCGCGCGGGCGCGGGGACACCTTGGACGGGCGGAGGATCGACCGGCGGGGCGAGGACCAGCGCGCCGCCCTCATCTTCAGACGCTGTGAGAAACGAAGCCAGCCTGTCAAACTGACGGACGACGAACTCCTCGCTCCCCTCAAGCTCCATCTTTCCCGATTTCACTTCGAGCACCAGCCTGGTTCTTTCTGTTTCCACGCGGTTTCCTCCTCAAATCGTATTGCGCGGGGGTTGCATTTTAGTTTCTTTCCCGTTTTGTTCCATTCATTCAGTAAGGTTGGGCGCTCTCCTTCTGCAGTGCACGTTTGCCCGCCGAGGATGCTACGGAAGTGAAAAGTTCACAAGAGGGAACGGTCTCCGGCAAGCGAAGCCAGATGGTCAGGCTTTGCCGTGCTTCGCGAGGTATCGCCGGCAGCTCGCGGCTCGCGGCAGGCCTCCGGGAGGCCTTGTCTTGGGACAGCTGGTTACCACCGTCGGGGTCATCTCGGTCTCGCTTGCGGGCGGATACCTGTGGCGGCTGTACACGCTTCGCCGCGACCCGGACGCGGGTGCTCGACGGCTCGCTTCCTGGGCCGGCGTGCTCCAGAAGACTGTGTTCATGGTTCTCATGCCCGCGATGCTTGTCAACATCTTCTGGGGACTGAGGCTCTCGGGGGGCACTCTGGTCCTCTATCCGGTGGCCGGCGTGCTCTCGCACCTCGTTGCCGGTCCCGCGTCGGTGGTCGCGTCGCGGTGGATTGGCCACGGGCGAAAGCAGGCAGGCGCGTTCTTCAACTGCGGGACCTTTACGAACGTGACGGCCTTTGGTGGGCTGGTGGCTTTCATGTTCTACGGCGAAACCGGGTACGCGCTGTCCGCGCTCTTCAAGTTGTTGGAGCCTCTTATCTACTTCGGCGTCGGGTTCCCGCTGGCCAAGATGTACTCCGGGGACGAGCCCGGCCCCGGGCCGCGGGTCAACCTGGGATCGCTGGTCCGCGACCCCATCGTCATGTTGCCGCTGCTTGGGATCGTCGCCGGAGCGCTGCTCAACTGGTCGGGAGTGGCGCGTCCGGAGCAGGCCGGCGATATGATGGCCCCTCTGGTCATGGTTTCAACAGCGATGATGCTGGTTTCGGTCGGGCTCAACATGAAAGTGGCCGCCCCTGGCGCATACAGGCGGGAGGTCGCGGCGATCGTGGGCATCAAGAACGTGCTCGTCCCGGCGGCAATGCTTGTCACCGGCCTCGCCCTCGGCTACGGCCGCATGGACGGGGGGATGCCGTTGCGCGTCCTGGTAACCATGGGAGCCATGCCGGTGGCATTCAAGTCTTTGGTCGCGGCCTCGCTGTACCGCCTCGACACCGACCTGGCCAACCTGCTCTGGCTTGTCAGCACCGGGGTGTTTGTGGTCATCGGGCTGCCGCTGATGTACCTCTTGAGCGTGGTCTGATCGCTCGCCCGCCGGCACCGGGAGGTTCCCAGCCGCCCGGAACAGAAGCCCTCAGGCAGCTTGTCACCTCACGCGAAAGGAAGTGCGCCGGGGTGCCGATCGCCGTTCTGGCCACACCGTACGGCGGGGCGGGGAAGCTGGTTCGCGGAGGGCTCGGACCCGCAAGGTTGCTCCAGGGGGGCCTGGAGGCGGAGTTGGGCCGCCTTGGCCACGTTCTCCGGCCTTTTCGGACCGTCGAGCTCTCGCCTTCCGAGGAGGAAACGTACGGGGCCTGGGAACGCGTCGGACTGGCAAACGGCCATCTGGCCCGTCTCGTCCACGAAGCCGTGGGGCGCGGGGACTTCGTTCTTGGGCTGCTCGCCGACTGCAACGCGATGCTTGGAATGCTGGGCGGGCTTCAAAGGTCCGGCGACCGGCTGTGGCCGCCAAGGGTGGGGTTGCTCTGGATCGACGCCCACGCGGACTACAATACCCCGGAAACCAGCCCGAGCGGGATGCTCGGCGGGATGCCGGTGGCCGTGGCCGCGGGGAAGGCGCTGCGGCGCCTGCGCCTGAGCTCTGGGATGACCATCCCGTTGCAGAGCCCTGATATCGTCCTCGCCGGCGTGCGGGATGTCGACCAGCTGGAGGGCGAGGCCATCGCCTCCGACGGCATCCACTCGGTGAGGCCGGCCGAGCTCGTCCACCCGGATGGCGTCCTGCGGGTCATGCTCGACCACCTCGCCGCACGGGAGGACCTGATCTACGCGCACGTGGACCTTGACATCCTCGACCCGGCGCTCGCCCCCGCGGCCGGACTGCCCGTCCCCGGGGGCCTTAGCGGTCATCAGCTCGGGCGGATACTCAACCTCGTGTTGAGCCATCCGAAGGTCCAGGCCCTTGGGATCGCGTCCTACAGGCCCGAAGACGATGCCGGGGGGCAAACATTCCGGGAGATCATGACCGCCGTCATCGAGGGGGCACGAGGGCTGCTGAGCAGGGGTGAGCTGAAGACGTGAGGGTGATCCTGGACCTGAGTTGCAGGCTGGAGGCCACGTTGACCCGTGCAGGTCTCCCCAGGACATCCTACCCCGCCCTCGCCCTGATGGGCGTTTTCGGGGCGGCGGGCCTTTTCCGGTTGCGGGGACCGGAGCTTGCCGCTTTCGTCCTCGTGCCCGTGCTCGGCGCGGCAGGCGAGCGGCTTGTCAGGAAGCGGCGCGGGGCAGCTGCCTCCCTGGACGGCACGATCTGGGCCGCGGCCGCCGGCGTCACGGGGTGCACGGTCTTCTCCGGGGTCCTCGGGCTCTGGTTGCCCGTCCTGCTGTCGGCGGCGGCCCTTGTCGCGCGTTTCACGGCTGGCGCGCGCTTCGCGGCCGGCGCGGAGAACCAAGTTGGGGCGGGCGCACGAGACTCCGCGGGCCGCCGCCTGGAGGGCACGTAGCCGGCCGCACCCGGCCTCACTCCACGATCTCGCCCACCACGCGCGCGACGACGCTGCGGGCCAGCATCACGGGCTTGCCGGTCACCTCGCGGACCTGAGAGCGCATCGCCCGGGTGTACCCCATGCAGTCCATGACGATGAGACCGGCACCGGCTTCCCCCAGCTCCGAGGCCGCCGCGGCGATAGACGGGCCTTGGGCGTAGGGCGAGGCGCTGACGGCCGTGACCCGCTCCGCGACACCCGCCCACCTCCTGCCGGCCTGCGCCAGCTGATCGGCCGACGGGAGCATCAGGCCGAGGTGGATGCCGCGGGCCATTCCCTCGACCGCCCCCTGCAGGATCCGCTGCGGCCTGATGAGCGGCACCGCCGAACGGAAGTCCGGAAACTCGCCCGTGCACAACAAGAGTATGGCGCCGCACCCGGATGCGGCCAGGCCGGTTATGTGCTCTTGCAGCCGCCCAAGGATGTGCCGCTTGGCTATCGTGACCTCGGTTCCGTCGCCCATCCGCGTGATGAGCACGTAATCCCCCGCCGCCGGGGCAAGCCGGCGGACCTCGTCCTTCGAAAGCCCGTCCAGGGCGCCGGCCTCGACCACCTCGACGTCCGGCCAGAAGGCCGCCATCTCAGGCACGGCGTCCGTCCGCGGAGACTGCCCTATAGTCAGCACGCCAAGGCGCATGTGGCCGAAACCTCCTCGTACGCCGCCGCGGGCCGCGACGGGCGCCCGCACCTTATCCCTGCTGGGGGAAAGCGTAAGTCACTATCTCCTTGCCCGTTGCCGTCTCCACCGGCCGGAGCAGCTCCGGGTCACGCATTCCGGCACCCAGGCGCAGGCTCGAGGACGGCGCGGAGATGATCTGAACCGGGAGCCCCGGCTTCAGCTCGGCGCTGGTAAGCGGCAGTCCCTCCGCGTCCAGCGTCGCGATCAGATCTGGAAACGTGGCGAGGCGCACTCCTCCCGACTCCAGCGTAACGTACTCGTTCCAGAAGGCGAGCTCAAACTCCGCGCCCTTCCCGGCGACCACCGCCACGCCGGCGTCGAAACCGCCGCTGGTCCTGAGGCAGAACGCCTTGACGAGCCCCTCCCCGACCACCATGCCGCCGAGGAAGGCGGCAACCCGCCGGGCCCGTTCGGCCGGTACCGCCGCGAGGGCCTCGCGTCCGACCGCCAGCGCACGCGATATCCCACCGGTGGCCGCGTGCCCCGCGACGTACCCCGCCGGGACAGGGTTCCTGGCCACAGCCACGAGTCCCCCGGCCCGCACCGCGGCCTGCCGGATCATTTCGGCGCAGTTCGCGAGGCTGCCGCGGGCGGTCACCTCCAGGCGGCGCCCGTGCGCGGCATCCCCGCCGACAGCGGTCTGAAACGAAATGTAGTCCGGGACCAGATGAAGCCCCAGCGAACCCATCATCCCCGTCGGGTGGGCCCGCCCGTTGCACGGCGCGTCAACTACGGGAATGCCCAGGCAGGCAGACTGCAACCACCCGTTGAGCGTCGCCATCCCGCCGTTTTCATTCGTATTCAATGCGGCGGGCCGGGCTCCGTAGGTTTCGATGAACAGCTCGACCGCCCTCACGTAGTCGACGGCGTCCACCGCGGCCTGCTGCGACGCCGGGGCGCCCACGGCGGAAACGGTCAGAACCACGCTATCCGGGTCAAGCTCCTCGGGATAGACGAGCCTCAGCTGGCCTGAGGCCAGCGCGAGCTCGCCCAGGCGCCTGCCGTCGGCGGCCAGCCCGCCGCCGCCACCGCCGAGATAGGCCCCCCCAAGCGCCGCCTGCGCCACGTGCTTGGTGCCAAGCAGCCTGCTCACTGGCATTCCCCCCCCGGAGAAACGCCGCACGGCGGGATCGCGCGGTCCGCAACGGACGGCCGGCCGGCCGCCGGAGCGCCCGTGCTGTGGGACCTTTCGCGGCCTCCGGCGCGCCCTCCTTGGTTGGGACGGCGTAAGGCGGTGGCATACTGCTGGTGCACCCTGTTCCAGATCGCGCGACTTGGAGGGATCACCCGATGAAGGAGACGACCCGGGCTGCGAAGATGTGCCTTGAGGAGCAGTTTCAGTTGCGCCGGGACCTTTTCGACCTGACCGGCAAGGTCGCCGTCGTCACCGGCGGAAGCCGGGGCATCGGCCGGGCGGCGTGCATCGGACTGGCCATGTTCGGCGCGGACGTTGCGGTGCTCGCCAGGGACAGCTCGCTGGGCGAGGACACGGCCGCCCGGTGCCGCGGGATGGGCCGCCGGGCGGTGTTTGTACAGACGGACGTGGCCAGCGTGGAGGGGTGCAGGGCAGCGGTGGAGGTATGCGTCCGCCAGCTTGGGAGGGTCGACGTCCTCGTCAACAACGCGGGCGTCGGGTCCCAGTCCCCCGCGGAGGACGTCTCTCCCGAGGAATGGGACGCCGTCATGGCGGTGAACCTGCGGGGGCTGTTCTTCATGAGCCAGGCGGCGGCCAGGCACATGATCCGTCAGGGCGGGGGCGGGCGGATAATCAACATCGCGAGCATATTCGGCATCGTCGGGAGCGAGCTCGGGGCAAGCGTGTACCACGCCTCGAAGGGGGCGGTCGTCAACCTCACCAGGGCGCTGGCGTGCGAGTGGGCCAAGCACGGCATACTGGTCAACTGCATAGGTCCCGGTTTCATCGTCACCGACATGACCCGGGCCATACAAGAGACGCCGGCACTTGCCGAGCTGCTGGAAAGACGCCACGCGCTGGGGAGGTTCGGGTGCCCCGAGGAGGTAGTCGGGGCGATTGTCTTCCTGTCGAGCAGGGCCGCCACGTTCGTCACGGGCGAGAATCTGTTCGTCGACGGCGGCTATACGGCGTGGTGAGCGCGCCCTGCCGGGCGCACACAAAGCGAAAACCCGGGGGCTCCCCCCGGGCCTATGCTCTGGTGTCGAGGGCGGGACTTGAACCCGCACGGGTTACCCCATACGCCCCTCAAACGTACGCGTCTGCCAGTTCCGCCACCTCGACACGACACTGCCATGCACAACCGCGGATCCATCAACTATGAACGCAGGAGCCCTTGACCCCTGCGATCGATCCCCTGGTGCCGAAGGCGGGATTTGAACCCGCACAGGCGTTTGCCTACGGCGCCCTGAACACCGCGTGTCTGCCAATTCCACCACTTCGGCACAGCTAGACGCACTAACGTAATACACGGCTTGCCGCTGAGCAAGCAACATCATAGCACATGGTTTCAGCCAAGACAACGAAACGCGGGGGCGCGAAACGCGCACGCCGGCCGCGGCCCAAGTCAAGCGCCGTCTACGTTGTTACCGGCTGACGCGCTTTCCACGCGCGAACGCCTGCGCCGGCCGGAGCCGCCGCGCTCGGTTTGCTTGTCCTGGTAGAGCCTGCGGTCGGCGACCTGCATCAACTCGGCAAGGCTGCTGCTGTCGTCAGGCCAGATGGCGATTCCCGCGGAGAAACCAAGCGGGATACCGATGGCCTCGCCGAGCCCGGCGACGGCTTTCCGGAGGCGTTCGAAAACGCTTGTCGCTTCGGCGCGCGAGCCCTCGATTACCAGCGCGAACTCGTCGCCGCCGTAGCGGATGACCACGTCGTCCTTTCTGAGGGCCTGAACCATCGCCTCCGCAACCGATTTGAGCACCTCGTCGCCCTTCAGGTGGCCGAACTCGTCGTTGACCGCCTTAAACCCGTCGAGGTCAAGCAGCAACAGGGCAAACGGGCTGCCGCGCGAGGCGCTGCGCTCGAGGGCCCGCTGCAGGGTGCGGCGGTTGGCAAGGCCGGTCAACGGGTCGCACTCCGCCATCTCGACCAGTTCCTCGCGCCACTGCGACTCGTGCCTGACAAGCCCCTCGACGCAGTACGCTTCCGGCCAGAGCGAGAAGAGGATGGCCAGAGCGGCGATCAACTCCTCCACGGGTGTGCCGCCGGCCAGCTCGTGAGCTATCATCCCGCCGATGATCACGCTGCTGATGGCCGCCGACAGGTAGGCCGCGTTGCGTCCCAGCCTAAAGCCGTATGTGAAGACGGGGATCGCGAAAACGAAGACGAAGGCCCCCCGGGCTCCCCCCATCGCCTGGACGATAGCGAAGCAGAGACCTGCCCCAATCACCATCGAGACGCCTTCCAGCTGCCGCTTGCGTCTGGAGTCGAGGCCGGGAACGAGGCTGAAGGCATTGACGAAACCGAAGCCGGCCGAGAGGAGCATCAAGGGCCAGACCCACGTCCGGTCGCCGTAGCGCAGGGCCACGCAACACAGAACCAGTGCGCCGACGCTGAACGTCAGTCTCGTCTGGCCGAAGACCCGCCAGACCCCTTCGTAGGCCGGAGTCTCCCGGCCGGAGCGTCCGAAGGTTCCCACGTTATCACTCCAGAGTTTCGGCGGATTGCAGCAGGGCCGTAAGTGCTGATGTCTTCGTCGACAGCACGGGGTGCCCTGCTGCGGCCGGAAAGACGCTGGCCCGGCGCGAGACACGAAAGGCGGCGGGATTTGTCGAGAATCCTCTACTTGACGATTTAGGCTAACCTAAATTAATATTGTGTCCGAACGAAATAGCGATTGGAACCGGGGGATTCTCATGGCGGGCAACGCCAACGTTGAGGAGTACCTTGAAGCTCTGTATAAACTCGCGGAGACCGGAGGCTGTCCGGTCACGACGACTCAGGTCGCCGAGACTGTCGGGGTGTCCCCGGCGTCGGTCAGCGAGATGTTTCGCCGCCTGGCAGACCAGGGCATGGTGGACTACGTGCCCTATCGCGGGGCGTGCCTCACGGCCAGGGGCCGGGTCGAGGGCGCCCGCATCCTGCGCAACCACCGCCTGTGGGAGCGGTTTCTGGTGGATGTCCTGGGCATGGAGTGGGATCAGGTCCACGAGGAGGCCTGCCGCCTGGAGCACGCCACCTCCGCCCGCGTCGCGCGGAAGTTGAGCAGCTTCCTGGACGAGCCGGAGACGTGCCCTCACGGGTACGCAGTCCCCGCGCCGGCTACCGCCGAGGGCGAGAGCAACGGCCGCCGTGCACCTGCTTCCCCTCCGGCCGCATTGCTGCGTCTTTCCGAGGCGACTCCGGGTCTGGAGGGACAGGTCGTCGCCATCGACGAGGACCCCGATCTCCTGCGCCACTGCGCACGGGTCGGCCTCACTCCCGGAGCGAGGTTTCGGATTACGGACCGCCGGCAGATCGACCTTGTCGTCGAGCTGGCGCTCTTGGACGTAGGCTCACGGGTGGACGCCGCCGGGGAGGACCCGCCGGGGCTGGGGCGCGAGCCCGTGCCCCTCATCGTAGGCCCCGGAGTGGGCGAGAGGGTTCTGGTGACACGCCATGTCCAGTGAGGTTGTGAGCCTTTCATCGGTCCCGCCCGGCGCCATGGTCGTGATCACCGCCCTGCAGTCGCCGGGCCGGTTCGGCAGAGGGTTTGGCGGCAAGATCGGCCGCGGCCGGTTCGCGTCAGGCGGGGACCGTCTGGCCGCGTTGGGGTTCGTCCCCGGGTCCCGCCTGCTGGTCGAGACCAACTACGGGTACGGTCCGGTCATCGTACGGATCCGGGGGGCCAGGGTGGCTATCGGACGCGGGCAGGCTCAACGCCTCCTGGTCAGGCCGGTCTAGCGGGGGACGCCATGCTCAAGAACCCGGCCGGAAACCAGCTCCAGGACAAGCACGTCGTCCTCGTCGGAAGGCCCAACGTCGGGAAGAGCACGATTTTCAACTCGCTTACGGGGCTCAGCCAGCATACCGGCAACTGGCCCGGGAAGACGGTGGAGGTGGCGACGGGGTTCGCGCGCCTCCCGGACGGCACACCGGTCCGGATCGTGGACCTGCCGGGCACCTACTCCCTGGGCAGCCCGGAGGAGAGCGATTCAGCGCTGGATGAGGCGGTCGCCCGCGAGTACGTGCTTGAGACAAGCCCTGACCTGGTCGTCGCCGTGGTCAGCGCCGCAGGCCTGCAGCAGGACCTGTACCTGGTCGCGCAGCTCCTATCGCTGCCCGTTCCGGTGATGGTCGCCGCCAACATGGCCGACGTGGCCGCCCGCCAGGGCCTGAAGGTGGACTACAGGTTGCTCTCCAGGCGGCTGGGAGCCAGCGTGGTCCCCATGTCGGCGACCCACCCGGCCGACATCCGGCGGCTTGGCTCCGCGATCATGGCAGTGCTGCAGAGCACGCGGGCCCGCAACGCACCAGGCGCCGGGCCGCTGCCCGACCCGCGTCATCCGGCCGGCATCCACCAGTGGGTGGACCAGGTGACCTACGGGGCGATTCAGGAAGAGTCAAACGGCATCACGACAAGCCAGCGGATCGACGGTTTCCTCCTCCATCCCTGGCTGGGACTTGCCTTCATGCTCGCCGTGCTGGCGGGCATATTCTGGCTGACGTTCGGAGTGGGCCAGCCGCTCCAGGAATGGCTGGAGACGGGCCTCGTCCTTCCCGTCCGCGGCCTCGCGGGGCGCGTGCTTTCCGGAGCCCCCCTCTGGCTCAGGGGCCTGGTGATGGACGGGGCCCTGGCCGGGGCGGGGACCGTGATCACCTTCCTGCCGATTCTGGCGATCTTCTTCGCAGCGCTGGCCATACTCGAGGACCTGGGCTACCTGGCCCGGACGGCCGTGGTCATGGACCGCTTCATGCACAGCCTGGGCCTCCACGGCAAGTCCTTCATACCGCTGTTTCTGGGATTTGGCTGCAACGTGCCGGCGATCATGGGCGTGCGGACGATCGACTCGCGGCGCGGCCGCATCCTGACGGCGGTTCTGGCCCCACTGGTCCCCTGCGCGGCCAGAATGGCCGTCCTGAACGTCATCGCCGGCGTGTTCTTTGGGGCCAGGGCGCCGGTCGTCGTCTGGTCCCTGGTCAGCCTGAACATCCTAAGTCTCGCCGCGCTGGGAGTCGTGCTCTCCCGGACCGTCCTGTACGACCCGGAGGACCGCGAACTACTGATGGAGTTGCCTCCCTACCACCTGCCCAGCCTGCGGGTTACAGGGATCGTGCTGTGGCACAAGCTCTGGTCCTTCCTCGGCAAGGCGGGAACGGTGATCGTCTGCGCGTCGGTCGTCGTCTGGGCCCTGGCCTACTTTCCAGGCGGGGAGCTCGAGGGGAGCTATCTGGCCGCGTTAGGACGGCTGATCGAGCCGGTCGGGCTGCTCGCCGGGCTCGACTGGCGGCTCGTGCTGGCGACGCTCTCCGGCTTCGTGGCCAAGGAAAACTCCCTGGCGACCCTGGCCGTCATCTACGGCGTCGGAAGCAGCGGCGTGCCTCTTGGGGAGGTACTGCGCTCGGCCATCTCGCCGCCGTCCGCCCTGGCCTTCCTCGTCGCGGTCATGCTCTTCATGCCGTGCGCCGCGACCGTCGCGGTTATGCGGCAGGAGCTCAAGAGCGGCCGTTGGGTCGCCCTGTCGCTGCTCATGCTGCTGGTCCTTTCGTTCGGGGCGGCGACGATAGCGTTCCGGCTCGCGAGCCTGATCTGGTAGTGGTGAGCACCAGAAGAGCGGCGGTAGCACGCCGCAGGGCGGCCGGCTACCGCCACGTCCACTCGTGCACGTTCCAGTACAGGCCGAAAGGCCCGGGATCGGGCCCTTCGAGCCGGACCGGATGGGCGTAGTACCCCGCTTCCCGCCACAGAAAGACCCAAGGCACCAGGGATTTCAGCCTGACGTTGAGTGATTGATACAGCGGGCGCCTGGTTTCCGCTGCGGCCGGGGTGTCCGGAACCGCCCTCAGTCCGGTGAGCGCCTTGTCCAGGGCCGCGTCGGATACCCCGGCGACGTTCGCTCCGCCGCGCAGCTCGCCCGCCGCGCCCGGCTCTGGCGCCCGCATGGAGTGAAAGAGGTCGTACACGTCCGGCGCCGGGCTATTGACCCATTCCACCAGGAGCAGGTCAAACTCGAAAGGCGGCCCCCACAGTCCCAGAAAGGACGCCAGCCCCAAGGCCTGCGGGACTACCTCGATTCCCAGGGGGGCCATCTGGGCCTTAACCTCCGCGGCGGCCGCAGCCAGGTCCGGGCGGTCCGCCGGGTACGCGAGAGCGAGCTCAAGGCGCGTGAGGCCCTTCTCCACGACGCCGTCGCCGTCCGAGTCCGCCCAGCCCGCCGCCAGCAGGGCCGCGCGCGCGAGCCCGAGGTCCGGCGCCTGGTCTGACGGCTGCCCCTCGGCGGCCTCGCTTCCCGGCAGAAACGCACCACCGGCGAGCATGTACGGCCCGCCCTGGTCGTCCGGGCCGCGCCAGTACTGGCCCTCGATGCCGTTGGCCCCGGCCATCGCCGACATCAGCCTGGTCCGGTCCAGGGCGAGGTTCATCGCCTGGCGGACGGCGGCTTCCCCGGCCGTCCGGCGGTGGTTGGGGACGATGGCGGCGAACACCGGGCCCGGCCAGCGGGCGACGGTCAGGTCGCGGCGCCTGAGAAGCTGCGGGGCTGCCGCGGAGCTGACCAGGCCGCCGTCAGGCCTCCCGGCGCCGGAGAACTCCGCGGCCGTGAGACCGTCAAGGCCGGCGTCCCCTCCAGCCGGAAAGAAGCGGCACACGAACTCCGCGATACCCGGCGCCCCAAGGAAGTAGGCGTCATTGGCCTCCAGGGCGATCTCCCGGCCCGCCTCCCAGGACGAGAACTTGTACGGCCCGCACCCTACCGGCCCGCGGCTGAATTCGGCCGAGTACCACTCGCCCAGGGGAACCGAGGCCAGCAAATGCCGCGGCAGGATGGGAACCGAGGCCCGGATCGGGAAATCGGGATCGGCCTCCGGGAGCTGGATGACCACGTCCCGCTCCCCTTCCTGCCACGCGCTGTGCCCGGTCCACTCGCCGCGCAGGTCGCTGGGAAACTCCACGTCCGCAAGCGAGTTGACCGTGAAGGTCACGTCGGCAGGCGTAACCGGCCGCCCGTCGTGCCAGACCGCGTCGCTGCGCAGCGCAAACCGCCATAGGCGCCCGCCGGCGGTGGCCTCCCAGCTCTCGGCGAGGCAGGGATGGACTCCGCCGAGGCCGTCAACGCGGGTGAGCCCGCAGAAGATCAACGAGGCTACCTGCTGGCTCGCGGCATCGGCGTAGAGGAGAGGATTGAGGCCGGCCGGCTCGCCGTGAATCCCCTCGCCGTACGACCGGGCCTCAAGGCGCCCCGGCAGCAGGTGTTCGAGCGCGGCCAGCACCGAACGCCGGAAGCCGTCCGCCGCTTCGGGCCGGAGCCACGAGAAGAGGACGCCGCATGCCAGGCCGGCCGCGACGATCAGGAGCGCGGCCCCCAAGTACGATCGCCGGCGCCGGCGGGAACGGGCGGCTCTCGTCATTCGATCCCCTCCCCGTATAGCCTTTCGTACCAGGTGAGGTTGTCGAGCACGCGCCTTACGAAGTCCCTGGTTTCGCGGAAAGGGATACGCCCCGCGTCCTCCAGCTCACCCGACCACGTCCCGCTGCTCAGCCAGGCGCTGACGTTGGTGCGCCCGCCGTTCCAGGCCGCAAGCGCGGCCGGCAGGGCATCTCCGAATTCGCGGACCAGGTATGCAAGATACCAGCAGCCGAGCTCAAGGTTGACCTCCGGGTTGTAGAGCTCGTCGTCTTCATATCCGGCGAAACCGGTCTGGGCCGCAACCCACCTCCCGGTTTCCGGGGTAAGCTGCATCAGGCCCCGGGCATCCTTACGCGAGCGGGCCCACGTCCAGAAGTTGCTTTCGGCCTTGATGACCGCGGCGACGAGCAAGGGGTCGAGCTTCTGCGCCTCCGCGTTGCGGACTATCGACGGACGGTATGTGAACGGGTACAGGTGGCGCATCACCAGCGGGCTGCGGCTCAACCGCATCAACGCGATGGTGCAGGCGACAAGGAGCGCCGCAATCGCAAGCAGGCGCAAAAACCGCCGGCAGCCGCCCCTCGGCCGGCGCAGGTCCGGCGTGACGCGGCCGTTCCGTCGCGTGCTCCTCACCAGGGCCTCACCGGGGGCTATTCTATTCCCAGCGGCGGCCCCACAGCCGCCGGACTTGTTCCCGGGTCTCGTCAAGTCCGCCGCTGTTGTCAATCACCGCGCCGGCGCGGGCGATTTTCTCCGCCATTGGCATCTGCCAGCGCTCCCGGGCCAGCACGCCAGCGGCGTCCGTTCCCTCTCGCTCGAGGAGACGCCTCCGCCGGCCCCCGTCGTCCGCGGTGACGACCCAGACCTGGTCGCATAGCTTGTCGCACCCGCTCTCGAAAAGAAGCGGGACATCCAGGACCACTGCAGCGACTCCCTCCGCAGCCATCGCGGCGAGCTTGCGGCGAATGGCCTCGATCACGCGGGGATGGATAATCGCGTTAACACACCCGGCTTCGTCGGGGCCGGCGAATGCCCGCCGGCCGAGCTCGCGACGGTCTATGGACCCGTCGGCCGCGAGGATGCCGGGCCCGAACCTGTCCACGAGCTCACGGTATGCCGGAGCGCCCGGCAGGATTGCCTCGTGGGCCAATGCGTCGGCGTCTATGACTACTGCGCCGAGCTCGCTGAGCATCTTGCTGACGGTGGATTTGCCGGTGCCGACACCGCCCGTGACGCCGATGACGATCATGGGCACGACAGGGCTTGCCGGGCTAGGCCCCGGCCACGTCCAGAGCGCGGAAGGTGGCCTGTCCCCGGACCGCGCTGAGGGTGGTTTCGCTCAACGCCTGCTCGGCAGTTACCTCGAGCCTCCAGCGCCCGTCCTTCAAGGGGCGGAGGCCGAACTCACCGGTGACGCCGTACACCGAAAGCAGGCGGCGAGCCATCTCTCGCAGGTCCTTTTCACTTTCGAATTCGAGCGCGAAGCTGTGCAACCTCTTCACTCCATCAATAGCTTACCCGGGCCGGAACGGTGGCTTGCGCTCATACGTTCGTCCAAACAGGAGTTCGCCGTCCGGGGTCTGAATCCTGCACCAAAGCCCGATTTGCCTGGCTGCCGGTCTTAGGAGCCGGGTCTCCCCGGCGACGCCTTGGGACCCGGTCTCCCCGGCGACGCCTTGGCAGTAGTACGAACCGGCCCGGCGCCGGTTCCGGGGCCGCCCGAATTGACGCCCGGCTAAGGCAGACGCTGACGCTCCCCGGGCGGGCGCTGGCACCGCGGGCAGAGGTACGTCGACCGGCCGGCCACGTTATGTCGCTCGATGGCGGTCCCGCACCGCGGGCACGGCTCCCCCTCGTGCCCGTAAACGCGCAGGTACGCAGCAAACTCCCCGCGCCGCCCGCGCCCGTCCACATAATCCCGGATGGTCGTCCCGCCCCCGCCGATCGCCTCCCTGAGGACCCGGCGGATGCTTCTGAACAGCCGCCGTCCCTCGCGCGGCGTCAGGTCGCAGGCCCTCGTCTCCGGGTGGATCCCGGCCCGGAAGAGGGATTCGTCGGTGTAGATGTTGCCAAGTCCCGCGAGGAAACTCTGGTCTAAGAGCAGCGCTTTTATCTGACGCCTTCTTCCGGCCAGCATCCTGACCATATCCGCCTGGCGAAACCCGGCGCCCAGAGGCTCCGGGCCGAGCTCGACCAGGCCCCTGGGGGGCTCGGCGTAACCGCCGTAACCGGCGCAACCGGTGTAAGAGGCCCGGTCCCCCCGCGAGGCCGCGGCGGCTGCATTGTCCTCCGGGCCGGCGCCCGCGCCAGCCGCCCCCTGCCGGCCTGGGAGCAGGTACGCCCGCCCGAACCGCCTGGGGTCCACGAACCGCAGCTCGCTGCCGTCGTCGAGTTCGAAGCGGAGGTGGGTGTGCTTGAGCAGGTTTTCCCCCGCCGGCACGCATACCAGCTTCCCGGTCATGCGCAGGTGGAGCACCAGCCGGAGGGGCTCGCCTCGCTGGCTTCGGAGCTTCAGGAGCAGGTACTTGCCGCGGCGGGCCACATCCTCGAAACTGGCGCCGGAGAGCGCCGCTTCGAACGTCCCAGGCTCCAGGCCGGCCACAACGTCGCTGTGCAGGACCTTGACCCGCCGGATGGCGCGGTCCGCGATTATGGGACGGAGAGTCGAGGCCACGGTTTCAACCTCGGGAAGCTCAGGCATCCTTGACCTCGTACCAGTTGTCCCCGGTCCTGATGTCCACCTTCAAGGGCACCTTCATCGAGTAGGCGCCTTCCATCTCCGCGCGGACGGCCTCCCTGACCGGGGCGAGCTCTTCGCGGAGCACGTCAAAGAGCAGCTCGTCGTGCACCTGGAGAACCATTCGCGTCCGCCAGCGCGCGCGCCGGGCGGCGGCGTCCAGCCTGACCATCGCGACCTTGATGATGTCCGCGGCGCTGCCCTGGATCGGCGTGTTGCGCGCCGTCCGCTCGCCAAAGGCCCGGATGTTGCGGTTGTTGTCGAAAAGATCGGAAAGGTAACGGCGGCGGCCGAGGATGGTCGTCACGTACCCATCGCGTACGGCGGCGGCGATGACCTCGTGCACGAACTCGTCGACCCGCCGGTAGCGGTCAAAGTAGCGGGAGATGTACTCCCCGGCCTCGGCCCTGCTCACGCCGAGGTTGCGCGCCAGCCCGAAGTCGCTGATCCCGTAGATAATGCCGAAGTTGACCGCCTTGGCCGCCTGGCGCATCGCCGGCGTCACGTCGTCCAGGGGGACGCCGAAGACCTCCGACGCGGTCCGGCGGTGGATGTCCTGGTCGAGCTCGAAGGCCTCGACCAGAACCGGGTCTCCGGACAGGTGGGCCAGCACGCGCAGCTCGATCTGCGAGTAGTCGGCCGAGAGCAGGACGTGCTCCGGCGACGAGGCGACGAACGCCCTTCTCAGCCGGCGTCCCACGTCGTCGCGCACCGGGATGTTCTGCAGGTTGGGCTCCGCGCTCGAGAGGCGCCCGGTCGTCGTCACTGTCTGGTTGAAAACCGTGCGGATCCTGCCGTCCGCCGGGTCCACCAAGGCCCGCAGCCCGTCAACGTAGGTGCTGTTCAGCTTCTGTATCTGGCGGTGCTCGAGGATCAGCGGGACGATCGGGTGCTCCGAGGCCAGGGACTCAAGGGTTTCGGCGTCGGTGGAGGCGATCTTGCCCTTGCTGGTCCGTTTCTTGACGGGGAGCCCCAGGCGGTTGTAGAGAACGTCCCCCAGCTGGTGTGTCGAGTTGAGGTTAAACTCGACCCCGGCGAGCTCGTGCGCCCGGACCGTGAGCTCGGAGAGCCGCGCGGAAAACTCCTCGCCCATCCTCTCCAGCACGGGAACGTCCAGGCGCACGCCGGCCAGCTCCATGCCTGCCAGCACGCCGACCAGCGGGCGCTCGACCTCCTCCCAGAGCGGCTCGAGCTTGCGCGCCGCGAGCTCGGCGCGGAGCCCGGAGACAAGCTCGAGCAGCGCCAGAGCCCTCCGCCCGGCCGCCTCCTGCCGCGGCTCGCTCTCCGCCGCCGGGATCTCGCAACGCAGGTACTCCAGCGCGAGCTTGTCCAGGTCGTAGCGCAGCCTCGCCGGGTCCACCAGGTAGGCGGCCACGGCGGTGTCCATCTCCAGGCCCGGCAAATGGATGAAACCCTGCCCGTCTACCCCGCAGCCGGCGGTCCCGCGGCGGCCGAGGATCACCAGGGCGGTCTTCGCGTCGTGCATGACCTTGGCGACCGGGGAGGAGACGAGGGGAGCCAGTTCGGCGAGGGCGTCGCACTCCTCCAGGGCCGCTTCGCCGCCGTCGGGGAACAGGCCCTGGTCGGGGGGCTGGACCGCCGCGAAGAACGCGCGGTTGGCCGCGGGCCGCCGGCGGGCGGCCGGGCCGGCGGTTGCGACACTGGTTGGCGCGCCGGCCAGCCCGATGCCCACCAGAGACGCCGTGCTGGGCCGCGAGCCGTGGTGTAGAAACTCGATCCCTACCAGGCTGCATTTGGAGCGCAGCCACTCCACGGCCCGGCGCAGGGCCGCGGCGCTGGCGATCGTCTCGATCTGCGTGTCCCGCACGCGGGCGGCCGCGGAGGAGTCGACGTCCGGGACGGACTGTCCGGTGACGGCGTGGGAGGCGTCAACGTCCGGCGATGGCGCGGTGCGGGCGGGAGCGGGGGTCGCGGTTTCCACGGGAGTGACCGGGCCGGCGGCCGCGTCCTCGGGAAGACCGTCCGGGAACAACCGCTTGATCAGGCCGCGCATCTCAAGCCCCAGCAGCAGCGAGGCCAGGGCAGGTCCGTCGGGCTCGGTCAGCCGCAACTCGTCGAGATCAAGCTCCACGGGGGCGTCGCAGCGGATCGTGACCAGGTCCCGCCCCTCGAAGGCCTGCTCCCTGCCGTCGGCGAGCAGGTCGTGGACCTTCCCCTTGATGGAATCCAGGCTTGCGTAGATCGCCTCGAGCGGCCCGTACTTCCGGACCAGGCTCAGGGCGGTCTTCTCGCCGATGCCGCGGATCCCCGGGACGTTGTCGGACGCGTCGCCCATCAGGGCCTTCACGTCCCGCATCTCGACGGGCTCGACGCCGTAGGTGCCGCGGATCTCCTCCGGTCCGTATACGGCGGTCTCGCTGACGCCCTTGACCGTCAGGATGGCCTTCACGCCGCGGTCGGCCAGCTGCAGAACGTCCTTGTCGCCCGTGAGGATCATGGCCTCGCAGCCCTGCCCGGCGGCCCTGCAGGCGAGAGTGCCGATGGCGTCGTCCGCCTCGTAGCCCGGGACCTCGTACACCGGAACGCGCATCGCCCTGAGGATTTCCTTGATCAGATCGATCTGCGGGCCCAGCTCGCTGGCCAGCCCGGGGCGGCCGGCCTTGTACTCCTCGTACTGCTCGTGGCGGAACGTCGGCCCCGGCGCATCAAACACCACCCCGACGTGCGAGGGCCGGTACTCCTCCAGCATCTTCAGGTACATGTTCATGAAACCAAAGATCGCCCCGGTCGGGACGCCCGTCGTCGTGGCGAAGCGCTGCGCGTTGAATAGCGCGAAGTAGGCCCGGTGGGCCAGGCTGTGACCGTCGACGAGCACCAGGCGAGGCTTCTCGTCGCCGGGCGGTGCGCCGGGCGTTGCGTCGCGCGGCGGGCCCAGCGTGCCTGCCTTGCCGGTATCGCTGTCCCCCATCGTATCCACCCCAGTTCCTGCTGCTCAGTGTCACTCTGCACTCCCTGGGGCTATACGCCACGAAAGGAAGGCCGCCCTTCCGGACGGCCCGCAAGTACATTTATGGGTTGGGGAGGCCGCACTCGTCTGTCGAGACGAGCCGCCGGGACGGTACTCCTACAGTCCCGCCCCCCGGGCCCCGCGCGACGAGCGCCAGCGCCTGTAGCCCAGCCACAGCGCCGCCAGCAACAGCACCACGGGGACAACGCTGGCCACAAACACCACTAGCTCCTCAAGGAAGCCGCCGATGCCGCGCCAGGTTTCGACAAAGGCACGCCAGATGCGCCGCCACAGGTCGGCTCCAGGCACCGGAGTCGGGCCAGGCTCCTTGGGCTCGGAGAGGTTCACCGTGATCGAGGACATCGCGACGCGGTCGCGCAGGTACTTGAGCTGGCCTTCGTTGGCCTCGATCTGGTAGCGGATGCGGTTGAGCTCGTTTTCGACGCGGAGGATCTCGTCCAGCGTCTTGGCCTGGCTGAGGAGCTCGCCCAGCCGCAGCTCCTGCCGCCGCAGGTTCGATATCCGGGCCTCGAGGTCGATGACCGTGCCGGTCACGTCCTCGGTGGCCTGCTCCCGGCGCAGAACTCTTCCGAGCTCCTCAAGTTTCCCGATTGTCGCGGCGTACGCCGCCTGGGGGACCCTCACCCGGTAGTACCCGCTCTTGGTCGTGCCGTCCAGGCTGACCGACGACTGCTCAACGTACCCGCCGGCGTCGGTGACGATCGCTTCGAGCTGGCGGCCGGCCGGCTCAAACTCCTCTACCTCAATGGTCAGAGTTGCCGAGTAGATTATCTGGTCTCCGCCGAGCGCGCCCAGGTTGCCGGTTGCCCCGGGAACCTGCGGGGCCGCCGCCAGGTCCTGTCCGGCCTTGCCCGAACCCGGCTGCGGCGCGGTGCCCTCGCCCCCGGAGGTCGTCAGCTCGCCCGTGCCGCGCGACGAACCGGGATCGTCAACCGGCTCCTTGAAGCCAGTGACCAGCGCGGGTCCGCCCCGCAGCAGTGTCCAGACGTTGCCGTCCCAGCCGGGCAGAGCGTACTTGGCGACAGAGAAGACCAGCACGAGGACCATGACGCCCGCGAGCGCGCCGCGCAACGCCGGGCGGCGCAGGAGACCGCGCATCCAGGCGCCAAACCCCGTCCGCGTGTCCGCCGGCGCGGAGCGCCGCTCCGCCTCCGCCTTCGCGAGGCGCATGTGCAGCTGGCCGTGGAAGTCCTCCGGGGGCTCAGCCTCCGGCAACTCCCTGACCATCTGCACGGTATTCTTTAGAAACTCAAGCTCAGCAGCGCAATCCGCGCAAACCGCCAGGTGTTTGTCGATTTCTGCGCGGACCTTGGGGCTGAGCCGGCCGTCTATGTACTCCGACAGCAAGTCCCTTATCTTGCCGCAACGCATCTCAGGGCCCCTCCCCTTTCAACACACCCTGGCTACCTCGGTAGACGCGGTGAGCAGGCGAAAGTTCCATGCGCTGCAGTTCTGCCTTCAGGGCGTGCCGGGCGCGATTCAGGCGGGACTTGACCGTGCCGAGGGCGACGCCGAGCACGGCGGCGATTTCCTCATAGGAAAGGTCCTGGATGTCGCGCATAACCAAAACGGTACGGTGCTCGCTGTTGAGCTGCATGATCGCGCGGTGGACCTGGCGGTGCAGTTCTCTCCGTTCGACCTCGGCCGCCGGGTCGGGCCCGCCGGCCTCCGTCTGACGCGGCATTTGCCCGTCGTCTCCGTCCAGCGGGGCGTCCAGGGAGAGCACCTGCCGGCGGCCCCGGCTGCGCCGGAAGTCCAGGCAGACGTTGACGACGATTCTGTAGAGCCATGTCGAAAACTGGGCCTTCTCACGGAAGCTGCCGAGGGCGCGGTAGACGCGGACGAGGGCTTCTTGAGCGAGGTCCGCCGCGTCCTCGCGGTCGCCGCAAAGGCGGTAGGCGAGGTTAAAGACTTTCTTTTCGTAGGCCGCGATGAGCCTTTCAAAGGCCGCCACGTCCCCGTTCCGGGCGCGGGCCACCAGAGCCTGCTCGTCAAGGCTCACGCAGATTCCCCCTCGCGCTCCTGAAGGCGGGCGGGGACAGCTCCGCCGGCATCATCGGCTAGTATTAGACGGTTGAAAGAGGAAGAAAGTTCCGCCCCAGGCCATTGTATGCAACGATCGCCCGTCCCAAGCCCTGCTTCTACGCGTGCAGCCAGGTATCCTGTGAATCTCCGCTGGCACCTGCATCGCCGCCTGCAGCACCCCCCGGAGGCAGAGCCCGTGGCGTCCCGGCGGACGCAGGATTTCCCCGCCAGGCGTCGAAGCCCCCTCCCCGGGTATACTTCGTGAACAGAAATCTTTTTGCTATCGAGGAAGCCAAGAACCCGAGGAGTCCAGACCGCACAACTCAATACGACACGGATCCTGGGTGGATGGACATGGCCGGTGCCGCACGCCAACCGAGCGTGGGGATCCCACGAACCCTCTTTTACTACCAGTATTATCCGCTCTGGCGGCGGTTCTTCGGGGAGCTGGGCGCCAGGGTGGTGGTTTCCTCACCCTCCACGAAGAAAATCCTCGACGACGGGGTCAAGTCCGCCGTCGGCGACGCCTGCGTCCCGATCAAGCTGATGCACGGCCACGTCCTCGACCTGGTCGGCCGGGAGGTGGACTACATCTTCCTGCCGAGGATCGTCAGCACCAACGGGAGGACCGTGTATTGCCCCAAGTTCCTCGGGTTGGCGGACATGATCACCAGCTCCATCGGCGGGCTTCCCCGGCTGATCGACGTCCGCTACGACGCCCGCCAGGGCCCGCGCGAGCTGTCGAGGGCAGCCGCCGGGGCAGCGGAGCCGTTCACGGCCGACGGACGCCGTGCCCTTGCCGCGCTCCGGGCGGGGCAGGCGGACCTGCGCCGGTACCGGCAGAGGCTTCTTGAGGGGATGGATCCCGAGGCGGCGCTGGCGGCACTGGACAACGGGGAGGACGGCGACCGGTCCCCTGCCGAAACCGCGCACCTTGGGGACGCCGGGCGCGGCGCACGCGGCGGACCCAGCACACGCGGCGGACCCGCCGGACCCGCCAGCCTCACGCTGGCGGTGGTCGGCTACCCGTACGTCGTGTACGACCCCTTCATCAACCTGAACCTGCACGGCAAGCTCAGGTCGCTGGGGATCAGGGTGGTGACGGCAAACGAGCTGGACGGCGCCGAGATCGGCCGGCACCGCTGCGAGCTGGGCAAGGACCTCTTCTGGACCTACAGCGAGGAAGCAGTCTGCGCGGGTTTCCACTATATGCAGAGACCCGACCTGGCCGACGGCGTCATCCACGTCACAGCTTTCGGGTGCGGCCCCGACTCGGTCGCCGACAAGCTGCTCGAACTGCGCGCCCAGGAGCTCGGAAACGTCCCCTTCATGTCCCTGATGATCGACGAGCACACCGGCGAAGCCGGCATGATGACCAGGCTGGAGGCTTTCAGCGAGATGGTCAGGCGCCGCAAGGCCGCCGCCCGCGGGACGGCCGCGCCGCTGCCCGAGCCTGACGGGAGGCGCCCGAGGCGCAGGTTCGCGCGCCGGCTTCGAAAGGTGACCTTCCCTTACCTCGGCACGCTCCCGGAGGTGCTGGGCGACCTCTTCAGAAGCCTCGGCAACGAGGTCGTGATGCCCCAGCGGCCGAGCACGCGGACCCTGACGCTTGGAACGGCGCACTCGCCGGAGTTTGCCTGCATCCCCTTCAAGATCCTGCTGGGCACCTATCTGGAGGCCCTGGAGAACGGGGCGGACACGATCGTCTCGACGGGGGGCGTCGGCCCGTGCCGCGCGGGCCTTTACACGACGTTGCACCAGCGCATCCTCGAGCGGCTGAGCAAGGACGCGGAGGTCATCACGCTCGAGCCTCCCCGGCTGGATCTGCGCGAGTTTGCCTCAAGAGTCAGCGCGCTCAACGCGCGCGGGCTCCCCATCTGGGAGATTGCCCGCCAGGTGTGGCGCGTTTGGCGCAAGGCTGTCGCCCTCGACGAGCTTGAACGCCTCTCGCACCGGGTGCGCGCCCGGGAGGCCGCCCCGGGGGCGACGTCCACGGCTTTCCGGGAGGCGGTAGCGGGCGTCCACCGGGCAGGCGGCGGCGCGGAGATAAAGGCTGCGCTCAGGCAGGGACGGGAGATCCTGGAGGCGGTGCCCCTGAAGCCTGGTTTCGTCCCGTTGAGGGTCGGGATCGTGGGCGAGATCTACGTCGTCGTCGAGCCGTCGGCCAACTTCGAGATCGAGGAGACGCTGGGCGGGCTTGGCGTTGAAACCGAGCGCTCAATCTACATGGGGGGCTGGGCCGGGGAGAGCAATCTGCTGGGGCGGCCCGGCACCGGGCGGAACGAGACCGCCGAGGAGGCGGCGCGCCCGTTTCTCGCGGAGATGATCGGCGGGCACGGCCAGGGGTCCGTCGGACACGCGGTGATGTACGCCCGGGCGGGATTTGACGGAATCGTCCAGCTGGCGCCGTTCACCTGCATCCCGGAGATCGTCGCGAAGTCCGTGCTGGAGCGCGTGAGCAGGGAGTACGATATCCCGGTGCTGTCCATTTCATTTGACGAACAGACGGGCAAGGCGGGGCTGATGACGCGGTTGGAGGCTTTTCGCGACCTGCTGTTAAGACGGCGGACGGCAAGGGCGAAGGGCGCCGGGCCGAGGCCCGCGTAAGAGGACGGAGCGGGGAGCGGAGGGGTCGAGCTTTGTTCGAAGCAAGCCTCGGGGTTGACGTCGGGTCGGTGACCACCAAGCTCGCCCTTGTCGGAAGGGGCGACGAGGTCCTCGACACGCTCTACCTCAGGACCGAGGGCCACCCCATCAAGGCGGTCCAGAACGGGCTGCGGCAGCTGGCCCGGAGGGCTCCGGCCAGCCTCGCCGTAGGGGCCGCCGGGGCCACGGGGAGCGGCCGGCAGCTGGCCGGCGTGCTCATCGGGGCCGACGCCGTGAAAAACGAGATAACCGCCCACGCGGTCGCCGCGTTGAAGATCGCGCCGGGGGCCCGCACGATCATCGAGATCGGCGGTCAGGATTCGAAGATCATCATCATCCGGGGAGACGTGGTCGTCGACTTCGCGATGAACACGGTCTGCGCCGCCGGGACCGGCTCCTTCCTGGATCACCAGGCAGAAAGGCTGGGCATCCCGATCGAGGAGTTCGGGACCATCGCGCTGCGCTCCAGGCGGCCGGTGCGCATCGCCGGGCGCTGCGGGGTCTTTGCCGAGTCGGACATGATCCACAAGCAGCAGGCGGGCTACGCGACGGAGGACATCGTCGCCGGCCTGTGCGAGGCCCTGGTCCGCAACTACCTGAACAACGTCGCGCGGGGAAAACAGATCGAGGGTCCGGTCGTCTTCCAGGGCGGGGTCGCGGCGAACGCCGGGATCCGGGCGGCGCTGGAGAAGGCTCTGCAGCAGCCGGTGATGGTCCCGGAGTACTTCGGGGTCAGCGGGGCGATCGGCGCGGCGATGCTGGCGCGCGAGACGATGGAGGCGGCTGGAGCCGGCACGCGCACGCGTTTCCGCGGGTTCGAGGCCGGCGACATGGATTTCACGACGTCCGCCTTTGAGTGCCAGGGCTGCCCGAACATGTGCGAGGTCGTCGAGGCGCGCCTGGGGCGGAAGGTACTGGCGCGCTGGGGCGACCGGTGCGGCAAGTGGAGCCAGGAGGTGGCCTGATGGCCGCGAGCGGTCCTCCGGGAAACGCTCCGCGTGCTGCGGCCCGGCGGCAGGCCGCTCGCGGAGGAGATGAGAATCCATCCCGATGACTGGGCGCGGCTGCCCGCGGAGTTCAGGGCGTCCGTCCGGCGGCTGTCCCCGGCCTTCGTGCGCGGGTTCGCGGAAGAGGCGCAGGCCGCGGGTTTCGCGGTACTCGAGGACCTGGCGGTTGAAACCAGGCCCATCAGCCCTTCGGAAAGCGGGTTTGCGGAGCAGGCGAAGGGCTACGGGGTCGACGTGAGGGGGATCTGCACAAAGACGGTCGCCGTCAAGGCGTGAGAGAGGAAAGGGCCTGGCGGCCGGCTGCGGGACCGGGCCGGCGGACGGGGCAGGCGGCGGATGAAACCGGGCCGGCGGACAGGGGCACCCTGACTTTGGAGGGATTTGCTTGCGGATACGCCCGCTGTACGTCGTCTTGGGGATCATCATCGTGGCCCTGGTTGCGGGCGGCCTGTGGATCTGGCGAACGGCCGTGCGGTTTGACGCCAAGATCTCCGCTATCGAGATCAACGAGGTCGACCTGCGTGCGGTGGCCGACGGCGTCTACACCGGGGCGGCCGACGCGGAGGTAGTTCGGGCGGAGGTCAGGGTGACGGTGGACGGCCAGCGCATCACCTCAATCGAACTCCTGCGCCACGAGTGCGGCCGGGGCCGGCCGGCCGAGGTGATAACAGGACACGTGGTCGCCGCGCAATCGCTGAAGGTGGACGTGGTGAGCGGGGCGACGTATTCGAGCAAGGTCATCCTGAAGGCCATCGAAAACGCGCTGACGGGGAAGTAAAGGCTGCCGGTGCAGGGCGAGCGGCGCCGGGGCGGGCACCGGGGCGGGCTTGGGGACGGTCTGGGGCCCTTAGGTCCCGGTTTCGGCCAAGGGGCGAGTGAGGTTGCCGGATGCGTCAGGTCGACTTGGCCTCATCCACAAACTCGAACAACGCTTCAATCGGCACGCCGAACACCCTGGCCAGATCGTGGGCCAGACGCAGCGAGGGGTTGTAGCGGCCGGCCTCCAGGTGCACGATCGTCTCCCGGCACACGCCGACGCGGTCGGCGAGCTCCTGCTGCGTCAGATCCGCCGCCGCGCGGTGTTTCTTGACGTGGCACAACATACGGCCCGGCAAGTCAGATCCCCCGCCATTCGTAGTACAGCACGGTCAGGGCGAAGGCGACCACTGTGCAGCCGAGCACGCCCCCCACTGCCTTGGCCGTTGCGTCCGGCGTGGCGTCGAGGCCGATCATGCAGATCACCAGGACCAGCGTAAACACCGCCGCGAAGAAACCGTTGAGCCCGGCGCGCCCGTAGATAACAGACAGCCGCTCGTCGGTGCGGCGGAGCGCCAGTCCGAGGAAACCGAACATCCCGAAGAACCCGAAGAAACCTGTGCTGTGCCGGACAAGGCCCAACAGGCCGAGCAGGCCCAGGAGGCCGAGCAGCCCCCAGGGATAGATCAGTTTCACGACGACCAGCTCCTCTGTGCTGTGATAAATACCGCACATCTGATGTGAAGTATATGTCACTTCGGGTGGTGGGTCAAGGGGGCGGCGGGCGTAACTGCGGGCGCGGTTAGAATTGAGACACGCGCCTGGTCGTGCTATAGTTGTGTCTGCCGCACCGCAAGCGAATGTGCCGAAGTGGCGGAACTGGCAGACGCGCGCGACTCAAAATCGCGTGGGGTCACCCCCCATGTGGGTTCAAGTCCCACCTTCGGCACCAAGATTGCCTGCTAGAATGGCCTTCCGCCAAAGCTGAGTGATAGCATCCGTCGTGCCGGGGCACAAACGGGGCACAAAACTGCGTCTACACATCATTGGCGTGTTCCTGCACTGCCCCACACTGCCCGTTCGATTTTCGCCGCAGCCTCCTTCAGTTCGTCGGCCCCGACGTGACCATAGACGTCAAGCGTAAATGCCGCTGTTGAGTGTCCAAGCGACTTCTGGATCAGTTTGATGTCCACGCCCGCCCGTCGAGCAAGGTGGGCATAGGTGTGGCGCAGGTCGTGAAACCTCACCGGGGGCAGGCCGATTTCGTCCGCAAACTGACGGAACGACTTCGACAGCTCATTGGGATCAACTGGGGCACCATCTATCTTGGACACAATCCAATCCTCGCCGACCCAGGCAGGGCCTGCCGCTAGACGCTCCTCCCGCTGTCTGCTCCGCCACTTTCTAAGGTGGGCGACGCTCATAGGCGGCAGGGAGACCGTGCGGCAGCTTCGCTGGCTTTTGGGTGCGTGTGTGACCAAGCCCGCGCCGGTCCGTCGCCCCAAGGTCTGAACAACCGAAACCTCGCCCCGGTCGAGGTCGACGTCGCGCCAGCGGAGACCGCATACCTCCCCGCGCCGCAGCCCGCATTGAGTTGCCAGCACTACGGGCGCGACCAGACGGGTCTCCGCCACACTCTCGACCAAGAGGCGAACTTGCCGCTCGTCAAGCGTAAGCATCTCCCGTCGCTCCAGCTTGGGCGGCTTTGCCTTAGTGACAGCATTCCGGGGCACAAGACCGTCATCCAGGGCACGTTCCAAGACCATACGTAGTACGGCCCTCGCGTATTGGACTGTTCGTGGGGCGAGCCCCTGGTCAAGCATCCGTGCCAGAAAGGCATCGACTTGGGCGGCGGTGAGGTCGCGTAACCTGATGTCTCCTAGAACCGGAACGATGTGCCGCCTGATGTTCACGGAGTACCCGCGATAAGTCTCGTAGGCAAGGCCATGCTTCGCCCCGGCTAACCACAGATCGGCAAACTCGCCCACAGTCGGGTCGCGCCCCGGCCGGAGAAGCTGCTTGTCCTTTGCGGTCTCCAGTTCGCGGGCCATCTTCTCTGCATCCCGGCGTGACCCGCGAACATCCCGAGACTTGCTGCCCCACTTGCCGGTCTTGGGGTCGCGCACCCGGACGCGGACCCGGAACACTCCCGGACGGTCCTTACGCTCTTTGATGCTCGCCAACAGTACTACCACCCTTCTGGAGTCCTGCTAAATGCTATTCAGGTATATGCCGACTGCAGACTTGCTTGTCCAATTGAAGACCGAGAATGAATGCCAAATCCCCGGTCCCTCGCGGGACCGGGGATTGACTCGCTGCTAGATGTACCTATGAAACCCGACGAACCTTGCCCGACTTTCCGTTCTTCAGGCTGACCTCCAACTCGTCTCCGACCTTCTCAGGCATCGCCTTGCCGATAGACGCCAGATAGACAAGGAATTCCTCCTTGTGCAGCCTGCCGTCCAAACCCCTACCTTCACATCCTGGGCTTACGATCACCAAGCCCCTCGACAACGTGCAATCCGCCAGCCTCTTGTCGGTGCTGCCGAATCCCTCAAACGCATACCTGGCTGCTGTTGGGCTCGTGCCCGTGCCTGTGCCGTTGGCCTGCATCCCGGCATACCTGGCCGGAATCGCCTTGCCGAACTTGGCGGCCATCCTGCAGAGGTCGGCGACCTTCGCATAGCTACCGGAAAGAGCCTTGACCTGCGTTTGAGCGTTGGCAATCTTGGCGTCGAGGTTGGTTCTCTCCGCGGTCCACTCGCTGATTTTGCCGAGCAACTCCTCCCGCTCAGCTTCGACCTCCTCTGGGTCCACAAGCTGAACGCCAAGGGTCGCGGCCAACTGCTCGAACTCGCGGAGGATGGCGGGGTCTTCGGCGGGAGGCATAGATTCGCCAGCGGGAACGATATCGGTCGATTCTTTGACCTGCGATTCCGGGGCGTCGCTTTTCTTTGCCATTGTGCCGGACCTCCTCGCGGTTTTTGCCCCCAGACCTCTTGGATTCCTTGACTTTGTCATCTTCTGGGCGTCGTCGCATCATACCGTCCTTTTTGGCACTGTGGCAATAGCACAATCGCGATATATCGTTGCAGGAGGTGGAAGGAAGATGATGGCATAATCAACCGCAGGGAGGTGGTCTCCGTGCTTGAGTCAATGGGTGGCCGCGAATACCAGCTTCGGCCTTTTGAGGTCGGGGAGCTTGCTGGCCTTGTGGAGAGCCTGACAGCGGACCTTGGTTCCGCGACCAAGATCCAGTGTGAAGTCCTGTCTAGCGACGGCGTAAAGTCCACCAAGAAGATTGGCATCAACGAGTTGAAACTAATCACCCAGCTAGGTGAGCAGTTTCGGGACGTCACCGCGATGTTCGGCAAGGACGTACAACACATGCTGAGTCTGTGTACGGACTATAGTGATCATCTACGAGTCATCGTCATGAGCACAGATGACCAAGCCGTGCGCCAACTGCTGGATCAGGTCGAGAGCGCCCTCAGGCTCCAGCCTTATGAGGTTGAGGCTCGCCCTCGCGTGGAGACAAGACTGGCCAGCATCGAGCAGCGTCTTCGAGACCTTGAGGCGCCCCGCTTGATGCCTAAGTTGCGCTGCTTCCTGTCCAGTCGGAGCGACGCTTCAGCGAAGCTCCTGGCGGCACAGGTCAAGGAATTCCTAGAGCTACTCGGGGTGGTCGTCGTTCGCGGGAATGTCTATGAGCCGCTCAGACTCAGTGACAAAGTACCAAGACTGCTCGAAGGCTGTGACTTCGTCGTGTGCCTTGTGACGGAGAGTGGCCAGTCTACCTGGACCAGAGACGAAATCGTCTCCGGCTACGGACAACGATTGGTGATACCACTTGTTGAGAAGGGTGCCAAGTTCGAGCCAGCCATACTGGGTGACCTGGAACACATACCTTTCAGCCGGGGACACGTTGGAGATGCCTTTCTTGGTTTGGCGCAGGGAGTCGTGTACCTCCGGCATCAGCGAGAAGTCGCCGCAGGCGCAGATTGCAGAACGAGCGAAAAGTAGGCGGGGGACAATGATAGCGATCACATTCGTCGGCGATGACTTACGTGACCAGGAAACCGTAAGGGCCGTGGTCCTCAGAAGACTCAAGGAAGACCATGAGTTCGGCACCTGGAACCCACAGAACTCCGACCACGAAGCGCGAAACTTTGGGCGATGGGTTGCTGTCGCTGAGCGCGACCAGCGCCGCTTTACGGAGTTGGCCGATCATGTGATGTGGGACCTCATAGTCGAGCGTGTAATCACCCCCGGTAGCTCGGCATCCATCAACAGGGGATTCCCGCCATGGTTTCGGTTGACTCCGTACGGCCGCAAGGTCATTGATGCCGAAAGGCCATCTCCGAATGACCCTACCGGCTATCTTGGTTCGTTAGCTGCCGGGACCGGGTCGGTCTATGACCAGACTGCCGCGGGGTACGCAGATGAAGCCCTTCGGTGCTACAACGCTGGGTGCTATTCTGCTTCGGCGCTCCTCATCGGGGTCGCCGCTGAGCGCGTTATGCTCAACCTGGTCGACGTAGGGGGGAAGGTGCTCAGCGAAGCCCCAGAGCTGGAGCAATTCAGGAAGCTCTCCTGGCAGGTGTCGAAGAGGCACGAATGGATCCGGACCAAAATCCAGCAGCTACCTGAGAAGCTGAGGAGGGAGCTGCAGACGGATATAGCAGTCACGACGTTGTACGAATTGATCAGGCGACAGCGGAATGACCTCGGCCATCCTCAGGATACCCCACCGACCATTCCCCAACCACGTGCATTTGACCTGTTCCAATGTCTCCTGTCGGTAGTCACCGATGCGGCCCGTCTGGCGGACTACTTGCTGGTTAGTGGCTGGCACAAGCCTGAGGGCCAATAGCCGGGCGCACAGGAGAGCACGACGATCCCCTGACGCGGGTTTTCACCCTTGCCCCCGCAATTCTCGAACCCATCCCCGCATCGGAAAACGCCGACGAGGCATGGTCTAGGCCCTGCCTGTGGCGGCACATCTGCGGCAGCGAGAGAGCTATACGCCAAGAACCGTCAACGAGGCACGGCCCAAGCCAGTAGGTCACCTACTGCGCCGACCGTCCTGGAAACCGATTGCCCATCCGACCATACCTGCGACGAAGTACGTCGCTGCCAAACCCCAGGAATGAGCTGCCAAGCCTATGCCAAGGAACCCCAGGCCAAAGACTAGTAGCGCTACAAAGGATTCCTCAAGTTGTCGACGCACCTGTGTCCTGAGGTCAGGGCCAGTCTCGCGGACCCAGCGGACACCGAGCTTCTTCTCGGTCGCCGAAGACCACCTGTTCACGAAGGCATAGCCGTCGGGTGGAGCCTCCTTAGGGCGAGGGCGCGAAGAGTTGCTGTTCTCGTTGCTCATGGGTAGCCCCCCTTTACCCCGCTTCACCTGCGGGTAGGAAAGGGCAAACGACGATGCCCCGACGCGGGCTTCCCCACCCGCCCCCGTACTCGAAACCCATCCCCGCCCTGGAAAACGCCGACGAGGTGCGGTCTAGCCCCTGGCCATGGTGATCAGGTGTTCTGCCCGCTCCCGGCATAGCCGTACCCCTGGTACAGCTCTAGCCTCCCAACCCATCCCGAGCTGGCAGGCCGGGGTGTATTTGCAGACCCCATTGCAGGCAGCAATACCCGGGGTTCCCTGGCCCCTGCGCCTATCGGACAGTGAGGTCACGACCGCCCATAGGGGAATTGCATCACGTCCGAAACCCCTCTATAATTGTAAGTGGCGTCAGCGCAATGGATATTGCGACCGACGACTATAATGCAGCCACCGGATAGTGGCATGCAGGAGGTACAGTGTTGTGTCCCTTTTAGCACCCGTCCTCGTCGTGTCAACCACCACCAAGATCAAAGCCCGCTATGCTCGGCGCCTTCCCGACCCAGTTTTCGGCAAGGCCGTAGAGCACCATGAAATGTGGGTAGACTCCAATGACCTGCCCCCAGACTTGCCGCTACACCCCAACCCTCGGGCCCAGAATCTGAATCTGATGGTGTACCGTGATGTCAGGGACAGCTTTCTCAATGAGGGGGATGTGACACCCAATACCTTCCACCTCAAGAACCACGGGCTTGATATCGTAGCGAAGTACGTAAAGCGTGTAGATGATGATGTATACGAGATAGGTTTTGGCCTAGACGACGGAATACTGAATGGTGCCCATACCTACCGAATTCTGTTGGATAACCGACGTGATGACCTCAATCAGTATGTCCGCGTTCGCATAGCCACTGGGATCGAACCTGATTTCATCACCGAAATGGCGGGCGGGCTAAACACCTCTGTACAGGTTCACCGGGAGAGCCTCCTGAACCAAGCGGGGCGCTTCGACTGGATCCGGGAGGAATTGGCCGATGAACCGTACGCTCCGAAAATAGCTTACAGGGAAAATGAAAACAAACCTGTTGACATCCGGGACCTGTTGTGCCTTATGACCATGTTCAACATAGACCTCTACCCCAATGATGGTGAGGAGTTCCCCATCATCGCCTACTCGTCGAAAGCTGGCTGTTTGCAGCGTTACGACCAGAACGAAGAAACATACAGAAAGATGCGTCCAATTCTGCGAGATATCCTCCACCTGACTGATTACGTAAACTCTACCGCCTGTGAACTGCATAACAAAGCTGGAGGAAAGGCTGGCGCGTTGTCCTTTGTAGAGACGCGAACCCGAATCCCATTCAGCTTCGTCTTTGCCGGAAAGACCGATGACAAGCGTGTAAGCCAGGGAGCGCTCTATCCCATGCTAGGTGCCTTCAGATGGTTTGTTGTGCCGAGAGGGGATAATGAGTTTGGCTGGCGGACGCCCAATGGCTATAGGGATGTTCGTGGCCTGTGGAGGAAATACGGTGCGAGAATGATGGCCATCTGTCAGGGGGCCGCACAGGACCTGGGAAGAAACCCAACCAAGATGGGCAAGAGCAAGAACCTGTGGTCAACCCTCTATAGTAATCTCCTCGGCTGGTATCTTCGGTCCACTTCGTGACACTCGGGGCATCCGGGTCGGGGAGAACCGACCCGGATGCCCTTTTCGCCTCATGATCCGGATCCGTAGGGCCGCCGGTGCCATAGGGTGCACGCGAGGAAGAAGCGCACTCGCCTGAGCCCTCTATCACAAAGGGCGTTTCGCAGAGGCGACTCCTCCTTTGTGGGGTTCCTTCCCCGCCGCCTGAACCCGCCTTGGCCCTCTGCCTTTGCCCACCTTACGCCTTCCTTTGGCGAAAAGGACGGGCCACTCGGCATCATCCGCGCCAGCATAGGGGTCTATTGTTGGACCCCACTTTCTTGCCCTTTGACCTTCCGCCTGTAATCGGCAAGGGCTGGCAGGATACGGGCTACGAGACAGGAAATCCCGCACCAAACTGGCGGCTGACGGAGGGGTACTATGAGCAGGCGGCGGCGACGGGGGTTCCCAATCGGCGAAGTGATCCTCCTGGCACTGCTGCTGGCGGCGGCAAAACAGTGGACCTGGCTGGCGGTGTTGCTGTTCATCACAGCGGTCGGCTTTCTGCCCGGCGTGCTGCGTGGCATCTTCGGTCCCCGCCCGCGCTGGGACGGGTATTCCGAGCCGACGTACGGCCCGGACCCCAGTTCATGGCCGACCGCTCAGCCGCAACCGACCACCGACACAGCTTTCGGGTGGGACTACACGCCCAAGAGGTACTTCTTCACGAAGTCGGAGGCGGCGTTTTTTCATGGCGTCAAGGGCGTGATACCGAGCGACCATCACGTGTTCCCCAAGGTACGACTGAGCGACCTTTTGGACATCAAGGCTACTGGGCGTGAGTTCTGGTCATCGTTTGGTCGCGTATCTCAGAAGCACGTAGACTTCATCTTGTGTGACGGGAGCTTCCACCCCTACCTCGCGATTGAGATTGACGGATGGTCCCACCAAGAGCCAAGACAGCGGGTCTCGGACCAAACGAAGGACCGGGCGATGAACGTCGCGGGCTTGCCGATTGTCCGGTATCAGGTTGGGACAGATTGGGATTTCGACAGGGTAGCTGGATACGTTCCCCGGTAGGCGAAACCCCGGGTTTGTGATAGAGGACCTGCTCACGAGTTTTCCTTTGCCTCGCCCAGCTCCATTTCTCACGTTTTTCCCATTGGCGGACCTCACGGTTTTTCCATACAGGAGGCCACGCCCGCAACAGAACCTCACAGATATCCCAATAGGGGTCTCCTATGGGGAAAGTCGTGAGCGCCACACTCGCCTAGCTCCCCTCAGCCTCCTCCCTGCGAAACTGTGCAACCAGGGCCGCGAAACGGATCAGCGTTTGGTCGGGCGTCATCCCTCGGGGTAGCGGCTGGTCAGGCAGCAATCCTAGTACGTCAAGCGCTCGTCTGAAGTGTTCCGGTAATGCGGTCGCCACTCTTCGATACTGGCTGACACGGCGTCTGTCGCGGGGCGTTTAGCCGCGGCTGTGGCTTATTCCATAGGGGAGGATTCCGGGGATCTGCAGGGCTCGTACAAGCGCCCATGCGGCTGCGACTGGCCTCAGGCGTCGTAGCCGCCGTGGTGGCCTGCGACCAACAAGCCGTCGGGTGGCAAAGATGTACGCCATGCTTCTGCCCGAGATGGTGAACCGATGGACAACGCAGTACTCGCCTCCAATCACAAGTCTCCGCTGCCGGAGGCGGGTGCGAACCATGCGCACTGGCCCGATGACGCGCCCGAGGTCGACGACCGTGAACCACACCTCTTCTGCGCGGGAGAAGAGCCGTAGAAGGTGGGCGTACTCCCTCTCCGCCCGGATTGGGCCGCAATGCGGTCATAGCCATT
>Ga0068714_10001374_pt1 | contig 36044 bp, 41 predicted proteins | sample MTBNYHSulfiMetaG_FD_62988 | JGI IMG/M metagenome (GOLD analysis project Ga0068714, IMG submission 62988) | Enrichment culture microbial communities from rom New York Harbor, USA that are MTBE-degrading - MTBE-NYH (New York Harbor Sulfidogenic)... | ecosystem: Environmental > Aquatic > Marine >...
TCTGATGCGCAGTAAGCTCAGTTGCCAAAAAACAATTTGTGGTGCCAAGAACTTTTTTACCACACCTATCTATTTGTAATTACAAAATATTATTTTTTTAACTGTTGAAGATCAGTTAAAACTTAACCCTTAAAACTTTATGAAAGTTTCGATACTCACTGCCACCTATAATTCATCAGAAACGCTCGAAGCCTGCCTTCAAAGCATTCACTCCCAAACCTATCCCCACTTAGAACACATCATCATTGACGGTGGGTCTACGGATGGCACTCTGGATGTTATAAAAAAATACGAAAATAAAATAACCAAAGTTATCTCCGAACCGGACCATGGTATTTATGACGCGATGAATAAAGGGCTGAGATTGGCTGACGGCGATATTATCGGCATATTGAACTCCGATGATATGTACGCTGATAACTCAGTCATAGAAAGTGTGGTAAGAACAATAACCGACAATAATGTTGATTCCTGCTACGGTGACCTGGTTTATGTGGATAAAGACGATACTACCAAAATAAAAAGGCAATGGAAGGCAGGGGAATACAAAAAAGAAAAATTTAAAACCGGCTGGATGCCGCCCCACCCCGCTTTTTTTGTGAAAAAAGAGATGTACGAAAGATACGGTTATTTGAATCTTGATTTTCCGCTTGCCGCGGATTACGAGCTGATGCTCAGGTTTTTATATAGATATGGAATTACCACCGCGTATATCCCCAAGATTCTGGTGAAGATGAGGTCCGGCGGGACAAGCCGGCCGGGTCTCTACACGGTAAGAGCGATGATCGAGAACTACCGGGCCTGGAAGGTCAACGGACTTCATCCGAGTTTACTTACCTTTCTTCTAAAACCGGTTTCCAAACTAAGGCAGTTTAGGGTTAGGTGATAGGTAATAGGTGATGGGTGATGGGTGATAGGTGATGGGTGATAGGTCGTAGGTAATGGGTGTTGGGCAATAAATAGACCAAGGGTTTTAGGTATTAGGTCGTGGGTGATGGGGGATGGAAAATAAAAAGAAAATTAGAAGCTATGAGGACTTAGAAGTATATCAAAAGCTTTGTGAGCTGCATATTGAAGTAAATGAACTGACTTTTACTTTTCCAAAATTTGAGCTTTACGAACTTGGTTCACAATTAAGAAGGTCTTCGAATTCAGTGCCTGCAAACATTGCCGAGGGCTGGAACAACAGGCACATTAACATATATCTCGAAGGGATCAATCGAGCATTAGGGGAACTGAGAGAAACAAAACATCATTTAACAATGGCATTGAGAAAAAGATATTTAGAAGAAGTGAAGTGCAAAAATTTAATAGATCGTTATAATGAGTGTGGACGGATGCTGAAATCACTTGAAAAATCCTTGTCCGCCTGGAAGTCTACCCATAACCTATAACCCATTACCCATAACCCATAACCCATAACCTATAACCCATAACCTATAACCTATAACCCATAACCTATAACCCCTAACCCATTACCCATTACCCAACCTCCCTGAGACACTTTTAAAACCATGATTCCTTCATTTACTCCTCGTCGTAAATTGCTTGTTTTCGGTGATCTGGCTCTGATTTTAACCGCCACCCAGCTTGCGCCCTGGGTGCGACTGGGAAAGTTTTCTCCTATTTTTCAGGTCCATACCGGCGCCAGCGTCTTCACCCTCCTCCTGTACCTCATGATGTTCTATGTTTTTGACCTCTATAACCTTCGGCGCACCTTTGCATTAAAAGATACCCCGTTACGCACTGCTATTGCGGTTGCCTTTGCTTTTGTCGGCGCTACGTTGATTTTTTATTCACTTCCCAGCTGGAAGTTCGGCCGGGGCATTCTTCTGATCCAGATGTTCCTTGCCTGGACCTTCTTGACCGGCTGGCGGGTTCTCTTTTCCTTTATCTTTCACGTGGCTGAGGAAAAAAAAGATGTTTTAGTGCTGGGAGCCGGACACTGCGGGACGACTTTGTGTCGTTTACTCGCGAGTCCCCTTTCTCCCTACCGGGTAAAGGGTTTTCTTGATGATGACCCCTTGAAACAAGAAAAAGTTGTGGAAAGCGCCAAAGTGATCGGCTTTACTCATCAGTTGGGAGAATTTGCTGCTGATTTGGGAATAAAGACCGCTATTCTGGCGATTACTGAAAACCGGCCTTCTTCTCTTATCCGGCAATTATTGGAGGTCCGGTTAAAAGGGATGGCTATTCTGGATATGCCCACGGTGTATGAGCAGCTTACCCGCCGTATCCCGGTGGAACATATCCGCGATGAATGGATCACTTTCTCCGCGGGATTTTATCTGGTGATCAATGATTACATCCGAAAAATTAAACGGCTCATTGATTTTGGGGTTTCCGCTTTTCTGTTGACAATAAGTCTTCCGATAATGCTTCTGACGGCCATCGCCATCCGCCTCGAATCGCCCGGCCCCATATTCTTTAAACAAGCGCGGGTGGGTAAAGATGATCAGGTCTTTACCCTCTGGAAGTTTCGCTCCATGCGCAATAATGCGGAAGAAAACGGCGCGGTCTGGGCCGGAGAAAAAGACCCCCGGATAACCCGGGTGGGAAAATGGATCCGGTTGTTAAGAATCGACGAACTCCCGCAGCTCATCAATGTGTTTCGCGGAGAAATGAGCCTCATCGGGCCCCGGCCCGAGCGGCCGGAGTTTATCAAAGAGCTGAGCGAAAAAATCCCCTACTACTCTCTCCGCCACGCGGTCCGGCCGGGAATTACCGGCTGGGCCCAGGTAAATTACCGGTACGGAGCTTCGGTTGAGGATGCCCGCTTTAAGCTCGAGTACGACCTCTATTATATTAAAAACATGTCCCTTCTGCTTGACCTTAAAATTTTCCTGCGAACCATCGGTGTTGTCCTCTTTGGTCAAGGGGCAAGGTAAAACGCCGTAAGGCGTGAAACGTGAAGCGTTAAACGTAAAAAGTGAAATTAAACACCTCACGTTTTGCTTTTTACGATTTTCGTAACTTGACACTTTACGTTTCACGATTCACGCTTTACGTTTTTTCTTTATCCTTTATCCTCGAACCTTTAACCTATTCAAGTTTGACAGTCTGGCGTGTTTCTGCTATTTTATAAAAATAAGAAGACAAGAAAAAAAATTATGCTGAGGAGGTAATGGCTATGCTTGCTAAGACATTAACCATACCGGAAGATGCCATGGTAAATATGTTGAAAACCCTGCCGGATGATATTCTGGTAGAGGTTTTCTGGAAAGCCTTAGTGGAAAGTGATGTTTCCCCTTTAACTAACGAGGAGAGGGAAGAGATTGATAAAGGAAAAACTGAATTAAAAAAAGGGGAAACAATCAAATGGGACACTTTGAAATAGAGTTTAGTAAAACAGCTGCCAAGGATTATAAAAAACTACCTCGAGACTATAAGGCTTTAATAGATTTAGCCTTGCAAAAACTTTCAAATGGATTGCCTGTAGATATTAAGCCAATTACCGGTGAAAAAGATTCTTATAGAATCCGAGTGGGTAGGTATAGAATCCTCTTTGTAGTTATTAAAGATACCCTGGTGATTACAAAAATAGGCCCAAGAGGAGATGTTTATAGATAAAAAACTCAACTCTGGAATATGATTAAAAAAAGTACCATCCGTGAAGCCCCATTGTTTATCTAAATACTAAAAAAATTTTTCCCATGCCTTAATGACTTAATTGAGCGATTTTCATTATAAAACCATTAGGGCGGGCGTCTCGCCTGTCCTTCTTGAAACCCGCCGCCCTTCTCACACCACGGCGCCTTCATTTGCATATCTTTGTTGTCTCTTTTAAGTTTCCGTAAATCGTAAAAAGTTAAGGGCACCTCTAATAATTCCCAGTTTGTCACTCCGTACTACACCACCGTCATTCCCTCTATGTTAAAAAGCAAGTCTTTTTTACTTAGGGGGTTAGCATCGTTATTTTTATTTAGTTTAAGAATTTATTTTTAGGTGACTTCAATCATTAAAATCAATCTTCTATTCGCAGGCAGATCTTTTGTTTGGGATCGATCGCTGCATTATCTTGATACTATTTTAAAGCAGTGGGCGCGTACTCTCGACTTAGGCAGACGCAACCTTTCGATTCGCTGCGGGAATGACACTACGTTGCCCACGGTATTGGTTTTACTGATTGATGCTACCTTAAGCGTTTCTCCTTTTATTCAACTACTGCCGGGAGATAGGGTTTTTGGTTTTTAAGAACATAACGAATCCGGTTAAGCAGTTTTCGGGCAATTGGGATAATGGCTTTAGTTTTTTTCATTCGGGTAGAAAGCCGGTTAAAGGAGAACATTAAGGCCGGGTCTTTACGCACCGCAATCCAGGAAGATTCTATCAGTAAAGCCCGAAGCTGAGAATTTCTTCTTTTTGTTAAGGCACCTTGCCGATCTTTTTCACCGCTTGAATGGGTTTTGGGGATTAAGCCCACATAACTGGCGAGTTTATCGAGGGTTTTAAATCGGCTGATTTCCGAGAGTTCGGTCAGCAAAATCATCGCTGTTAATGTGCTTATGCCGGGTATGGTCTTTAACAGCTTAACTTGAAGGTGGTATTCGGTGGTTTTGGCCAGGTGTGCGATTGCTTTGTTGAGGCGCGCGATAATCCCTCGGAGGTGAAGCAGTTCATCCAGATGAGCTTTTAAGGCAAAATCACCGCTGGTTTTCTCCATATGGATCTGCTCGATAAAATTGATAAATCTTTTTGACCAGCGCCGGTTTTGCATCTCTTCCGGAATCGAGATACCGTAAAAGCTTAAGATGGATTTTATTTGATTTTTACAGCGGGTCTGTTTTCTGACCATGCTCTGTCGAGTTCGAACTAAACTGCGATCCTCGACTTTTATTCGGGAAGGCACATAAATGCCTTCCAGTTCACCATTTCGCAGACTGCGAGCCAGTTTTCGAGAGTCAACCCGGTCGGTTTTAGTGGCTTTTTCTTTGTCTTTGGTGGGTATATCAGCAGGATTGACAACCATACAGTGGATACCTTGTTGTTCTAACTGGTCATGGATCCAAAAACCACTGAATCCAGCTTCGTAGACTGACTGATAGGTGGCCCCTGGAAAGGTACGTCTAAGATAGGTTGACAGCTTATCAACTTTAGGAGGCTGGGTAAAGGTTTTATGTTCAAAGTGTTCAGAGTAAATACTCACGGTCCAACTCTTTTTGTGAACATCCAACCCTACGTAAATGGGTTGATTACTAAAATCAAGTTCGTTAAGGTGGTTCATGGCAAGCCTCCTTTGATTAAATTCTTTTGTTTACGGTAATTATCTTATACCGTAAACTCTGAGACTTGCCTCTTAATTTTTAATCATAAGGTCTCGATTTAATCGGGGAATCCAGAGGGTGGTTCATGAAGCGGGAAGGTGAACTACTTTTTGCCAGCCTTTGGATTCTCCGGTCAAGCCGGAGAATGACGACTTTATTAGGACTGGATTCCCACGCCTGTACCCTTCAGGGTATTCGGGAATGACATTTTTAGAGGTTCTCTTAACCGGAAGGTGTTAAAACACTTTGGACATTAAAATGAGTGCAACTATTTGCTTTATCTCATGCCATTACTTTGGTTTTCAAGCGCTCAAAGGAATTTTAACTTCTGAAGAGTTTCAAACTCAAGAGCTAATTATCCCGCTCATCATCTCTCTTGATCAGATTAAAAAATCATTCACAGTTGGATTCTATGATTTTGATGAGGTTGCAGCCCACTATAAGATTGAAAACATTCGGGTTGATTCCATAAAGAGCCCTGAGGCAGTAAAGATTATTACGGCAGCAAAACCTGACTATCTTTTTATCATAGGTTGGCCTGAGCTCCCTCCTGCAACAATTCTTGATATTCCTAAAAAAATTAATGGTAGACAAATTAGAAATGCAAACACCCATGGTTGTATAGGCATGCACCCTACATTGTTATCCGAAGGGAGCGGCGATTCTGTGACGATGCACGAGATCACTCTCAAAGGCTTAAGTGAGATGGGAATTACTGCTTTTTTCTTGGAAGAGCCAGCTTATTCCGGCGGCATAATTTTTCATGAACGTATTTCGATCAGAAAAGAGGATACAGCTACAACCTTGTTTTCTAAAATTGGAGAAGCCCACTATAAACAGGCTCAAGAAATGTCACCATTCCTTGCTGGGAGATTACTTCATGCAATAAAACCGGATTTATCAAAACACAGCGTATGGCCAACCAAAATTCCAGAAGATGGTATTATTGACTTTAATGAAAAAGCAGAGTCCATAAATCGGTTAATAAAAAATCTAACCGATCCGTATTCCGGTGAAAGCGACTTTTAGCAGGATACTTTTAACTCCAAGTGTTCCCGCCTTCTACAGACGCCCAGCAGACCGATGAAATTATGCAAAGTCGGATTGCCCCGTGGACCGATCATTCGCCGAATACTTTTTTCGTTTTGGTCAAGCTCACGAGCGATTGAAGGTAAACAATCCGTAGCATTGAGATAATCTCTGAGCAAGGTTTTGCCGGTGTCAATATCTCCATCAAGAAAAGCATTTATTGCTTCAATAAGTAACGCCTTGCGATATTCAGGGTCGTTTTTTACTCTTAATTGCACGGTTTCTTTAAATTTTCGTGTAAGCACCATTTAATCTCTTTTTTCTGATTTATAATGCCCTGGATCTTTGCTTTACTTTGGCCACTCCATTTTTACCTGAGTGGAAGTGCGTGCAGTTTCAGGCCTAACGCATTCACAACTTTAAGTATGGTTGCCAATTCCGGATTGCCGGACGGAGATAAGGCCTTATATAAGCTCTCCCGGCCAAGCCCTGTCTGTTTCGCTAAACGTGTCATTCCTTTAGCACGGGCAATATCCCCCAAAGCTGCGGCAACTAACGCAGGATCGTTTTCTTCCAGTGCCGCTTCTAAATAGGCGATGATATCGGCTTTAGTCTTCAGGTGCTCCGCAGCATCCCATTTAGTTATTTTCTCTTTTTTCATATTCAATCTCCAAATATTTAAAATATTGGCTTAATTCCATTGCCTTTTCTATATCTCGCTTTTGGGTTGATTTATCTCCTCCTGCCAACAAAATAATGATTTGTTTTTTCTTCCGTAAAAAATAAACTCTATATCCCGGTCCATAATCTATTCGAAGCTCAAAAATTCCTTTACCAACAGATTTGGTATCGCCCGGGTTTCCTAATGAAAGCCTCCTAATGCGTATATTAATGCGCATTCTGGTGATTCTGTCCTTTAATGAAGCAAACCATTTTTTATACGTTTCTGTTTCGATAATTTCGATCATGTTCAGATTGTATCCTATAAAATACGATTAGTCAACTATTTTTTAGATTTTTTCCAAAAAAAGTTTTTTGGTTTCAAAAAAAACTTTTAAAAATCAGCAACACTAGCCCAACATCGAAAAAACGAAGCGAAACGTGCCAGCTTCGCCAGCAGGTTTTTCCCCCTGCCGTAACTATTGATTTTCAACTTCCTTTTTCCAATCCCACCTTTCCGGGTTTAACAGCTTGTGACAATTGCGAAACGCCTTTACTCAACGGCGGCGGCCCGTTTTTACCAATTGCCAAGCTCATGCTTTGGCCATCAAATTCCACCTTCTTGAAAAGAAACCGGTCGTATTCCTCCTTAAAAGGCACAAACCATTTTTTATCGCTCTCCAGCGACGCTATAACCGCATATTTTTTCCCTTCCTTGGTAATGTCCCGACTATAGTGGCCTGCGATGGTTTGAGGTCCGGCCTCCAGGTGCTTCTCCTGCCCTTCACTTTTCATTTCCTTGTTCTTGTTAAAATCTATTGCCAGGTCTTTAGGTTTTTCACGGCCTAATACCTTTATCAGTTCCTCGAAATCTTTAAATTCGTCCTCGCTGTAATAAAGGGTTACGTCCTCCCGGTGCCGGCTCAGGGAAACATAGGCCGCGTGTTTATCAAAATGTTTGGTTGCCAAAGTAAAAGCCCGGTCAACGGTTGTCCCCTGGGTTTTATGGACGGTTGAGGCGTATCCGTAGTCAATGTCCCGGTAGTGGGTAAGGTCAACCGCAACCGTTGGGCCGGTGTCAAGTTTTACCGCCATTGCCGGCATTGTTTTTTCTGAATCAATTTTAAGAACCGTTCCCAACGACCCGTTTTTAACCCCAAGGTTTTTGTCATTCTTCAGAAAAATAATCCTGTCCCCCACGGTAAATTCTCTTTTGCCTTTTTCGGTAATTACCAGATGAGATTCCTCTGTCAGCTTGCCGGTTGCCTTGAGATAGTCCCGTGCCCTGAGATTGAGATCAAAAACGTCTTTATTGGTGAAGGCCATCATCACGGCGGATTTGTCCCGGTTCTGGATTTTATACGTTGTCCAGTCGGCTATCATGGTTTCTTTTGCCCCCTCCAAATCCCTGCTGAATTTTACCCCTCCGCGGTCGTGATAGGTTTGTAATGCCTGGCCAACTTCTTCCTTTTCTCCGGACAAAAACACCGTGGTCTCTTTCTGCCAGTCCTTTTTTTGCCGGACAACATTATTCAATTCAAAATACCCGGTACGCTTCATGACTCCTCTTAAGGCCCCGCCCGCTTCAATGGGAGGAAGCTGTTCGTTATCCCCAACAAAAATGACTTTGGCCCCCTTCGCGTGAACTTCCGCCGTTATGCTCTGAAGCTGACGTGTCCCCACGATCCCGGCTTCATCTACCACCAGAACATCTTTTGCGGTTAATACATCTTCCCCCTGTTGCCATTTTAGAAGCTGGCTGTGGATGGTGGCGCTTTCAATACCGCTTTCGTTTTGCAATCCCTCAGCGGCGATCCCGGCTAAAGCAACACCTCTAACTTTATATCCCCCGGTTTCGTAAGCTTCCCGAACCGCATTCAAGGTGTAACTTTTTCCTGCCCCCGCCCTTCCGATTAAAACACTGACATCACCGCCTTCGGCTAGGTAATGAAAAGCAGCCTTCTGTTCTCGGTTCAGGGTGAAGTTCGCCTCGGTTTGGGTTAGGATTTTTTGATCAACTTTGTGTGTCTCGATGTTTTTTAATGCCCGTGCTGATTCGACCATCTTGTTTTCGTTATCAAGCATTGTTCTGGTAGTAAAAAGTTCTTCGCCTTTGTCGTTTATGCCCAGACGAACAAGCTCCGGGCTTCTCTCAAGCTTGAGTTTCACTTCCTCAAATTGTTTAGCGTCAGCGCTGTGCCGGAACGCAAAATCCAGGATGTCTTTTTCTTTAAAAACAGCCTGGTAATGGCTTACGTGCTTCAAAGCGTTTTCCGGATCGGCAATAATTTTTTCGCCGTTTTCCTGACAGATTTTTTGATACTCGGAAAGCCGGTCAAGGTTCGTTTGTTCGGTCAAAAACAAATATCCCTCAGGTAAAAATTGGGCCGCGATTCCGAGTTTTTTGGTCGGTAAAAGATCGATTCCGCGTTCGGCAAAACTCCGGTGGTCAACCTGGATTTCATGCCCGGCCTCTAAAAGTTTTTGGTTCTGAATGATTGCCCAGTTTTCCCGCCATTTGAAAACGTTTTCTTTTTTATTCCAGTCCCGGTTCTTTTGGCTGAATCCGTTTTGGTTGACTTCCCGTGTGGTGAGCATGATATGGGCGTGGGGGTTTTTGTCTGATGCGTGGATGTTGATGTCCGCAATCATGCCGCTATCAACAAAGTTTTTCTGGGCAAATTCATTCACCAGGTTGATTTGCTCATCAAGGGTAAGTTCTATTGGGAGGGCGATTTCAATTTCTCGGGCTAGCTGGGCGTCTTTCCGGTTTTCTCGTTTTTCAACCGTGTTCCAGAGAGTGGATCGGTCTTTGAGTTTTGTAGGTGCGTTTATGGGTAAAAGAATTTCTGAATAGGCGAGGTCTTTTTTCTCGGAATAATCAAAATCTAAACCCTGCCGCTGGTCATAAATGCTGTCGCGGGAGCGGTAGGCTGCGGCCGCAACCGAGCTTCTGCCGCCGGATCGACTGATTATTTTTGCGCTTAGGTGGTAGATTGCCATGTTGTTATTTCTTTAGCACACGTCGCTTGCGATGTATAAGTGCGCCCTCTCCTCTGGTTCGGGTTAACTGCCTTATTAAAGGCTTCCAAAAAAATTAATTTTTAGGATTGATTAAACCGAATAAAGCCCGGTCCTGGGGGCGGGAAAGAAAAGGATCGATCTGTTTTACCAATTCAGGAAATTTATCTTTATACTTCTCTAAAAAAAAAGCCCCGACAAGAATTTTACGGCGGGTATCTTTCTGCCGTTCTTCCTGTTGGAGCCGCTGTTTTACATTACTTATTTGGTTTTGTAACTGGCTTTTTTTCTCTTCCAGCTTTTTTAGCTGTTTCTGGATATCCCCATTCATTTTTAATTTTTTCCCCCTTAAAAATTAGAAAAAATATATGGCAATAACTCTACTCTATCTTTTTTATTTTTTGCAAGAAAAAAATTCTTAAAAAAAGAAAAAATCTTTAAATCTTTTTTTAAAAATCAACAACAGAAAGACAGAGCCGAAAAAACCACGCCATCACTCCGGCAAGCAAAAAGAAAATTTTTTCCTGCGGAAAATAATTTTTTTTGTCTTCATTCCATTTCATTTCATTACGACCTTTGTTCTGTCATGGTTTCGCTCCGCTTTTTTCGGCGTAAGGGCGGCTGGTTGAATGTTGATTTTTAAATTGTTTTTTAAAAGAACAAAAAACCATTAAACCAAAGGAGACGCAATCATGACAACTTCACCAATAAAATTTCGGCAAACTCATTTGACCTGTTAGGAGTATTTTTGGGAGTCCCGGACTTTGTTTCGGGCAAATTAAGGGGATATTTTAAGGACTCAAAAGGGAAGTAATTATGATAGTTGAACTTGATGATCGCGATATTGAAAGAGTAGCAAATAAGGTGCTTGAGGCACTTAAGCCCTTATTGAAATCTTCTCATCAAAGAAGTGAGCAAGATGAGGATATTTATGATGTTGATGGCATAGCCTCCTATCTCAAGGTGAATAAAGCCTGGGTGTACGAGCGAACCCACCTGAATGAAATTCCTTATTATAAGGTTGGGAAATTCCCCAGGTTCAAGAAAAAAGAGATTGACCGGTGGTTAGAACGGAGTAAAATTAACCCCGAACCATTCCTGGAGCTTGCCAAAAAAGAAAGGAGGTTAACGCATGGCTAAGCTCAGAGGAATTTATAAGCAGGGCAAGGGAAGGATTTACTGGATACGGTATGCTGGCCCCGATGGGAAAATGAGGTTTGAATCTACTAAAACAACTTCACAAAAGGAAGCCGAATATCTTTTGGTCTGCCGGAAAAAAGAGGTTCAAGAAGGAATTTTGCCGGAGGTTAAAAGGGTTGCTCAGAATTATTCCTTTAGGGAATTAGCGGGAGAATACCTTGAATGGGCAAAAAGGCAAAGGTCATTTGACAGCAAAAAGTACTTTATCCAGAACTTGGTAAAAACTTTTGGGAATCTTCCCCTGAAAGATTTCTCCAGTCGTTTAATTGAGCAGTATCAGACCGAAAAGCTGCAAAGTAAAAAACCAGCAACAATTAACCGACATATCGCTTGCTTGAAACACATGTTCACCAAGGCCGGTGAGTGGGAGATGGCGGGCGAGGAAGTCCTTAAAAAGGTGAGGAAGGTTAAACTGCTTCCTGAAAATAACAAGCGGTTGAGGTTTCTTTCTTCTGAAGAATGCCAAGCTTTAATTAAGGCTTGTGATCCTCATCTAACACCCATAGTAATTACTGCGCTTAATACCGGTATGAGAAAAGGGGAAATTCTTAAACTCCGATGGGAGCAGGTGGACCTTAAGCATGGCTTTATTTTGCTTGAGCTAACCAAGAATGGGGAGCGAAGAGAGATACCTATTAATGGAACCTTAAGGCAAACCTTTGTAGCATTACCAAGGCATATAAAAAGCTCTTATGTGTTCTGGAGCGGAGAAAACGGCAAGCCCTATCAAGGGGTAAAAAGGTCATTTGATTCAGCCCTTAAGAGAACGGGGATAAAAGACTTCCACTTTCATGATTTGAGGCATTGTTTTGCTTCTCATTTGGTAATGTCGGGGGTGGACTTAACTACGGTAAAAGATTTACTTGGTCATAAGACCCTGACCATGACGCTCAGGTATTCCCACTTAGCTCCTTCTCACAAGGTTAAGGCGATGGGAGTATTAGATAAGGCTCTCAATGAAAAAATTAACTATATAAAAACTATATAATTTGGCGGGCAATAAAAAAAGAGGTTACTTCTAACCTCTTAATTTAACTTATGGAGCTGACGGGGATCGAACCCGTGACCCCTTGACTGCCAGTCAAGTACTCTCCCAGCTGAGCTACAGCCCCAATTTTTAAAAATAATATATTTTATTTTTTGAGAATGTCAACTAAACTTTAATTTTCCCCGGCAATAATCCCGAAAATTATTTACCCCGATAAAAAACTCTCTCATCATGATGACCCAGTAGTATTGGCCTTTTTGAGTCAGAATTAAACTATTTCCTTGTTTTTTTAGTCCCCCGGCAATCCTGAAAAATAGGATCTCTGACCATAAATATCGGTAAATATTCTCTCCAACTTTAGTCTTAAGTGCTTCCAGATCAAGTCTGAGCCCAAAAAGCTTCATCAAAAAATCATAACGCGCTCTTTCTTTAATTGAAAAATCCTTTTTCGCCGTAATCGGGAGTTTTCCCTCATTAACTATTCGGATATACTCTTTTATATCAAACGTATTCGCATAGGCGCTTCCCCCAAGATAACCGATTGCTCCGCTCCCGATTCCTGCGTATTCTTCAAAGTTAACCACATATTCATCAATCATGGCTTCATTTCGGGAAAAACACCAGGCGGTTGCCGGCTTGTAATGAGGCGATAACAAAGAGGTGATTATTTGATAAAACTTTTTTTCCCGCTCATACTTTACAACTCCTAATTTTTTTTTGATCAGCCCCTGGGTGGAAGACGATACCATCAACGGATAATAGGTTACCTGGTCAACCGCCAAATTAAGGATGGTTGTAATATCTTTTTCTAATATCGCCGGGGTTTGGGGAGGAAAATTAAAGATCATATCAACGTTGAGGGTGTTAAAATTACCTTGGGCGAGTTTGAGCCTTTCCGCAATCTTCTGCCCGCTGCCGTATTTATGATATCTTTCCATTGCCTTAAGCAAGCCATCGTCAAAGCTTTGGACCCCCACGGAAAGACGGTTTACCCCTATTTCTTTGAGGAGTTGGATATTTTCCTTGGTCAAGTGGTTGGGATTGGTCTCAACTGAAATTTCAGTCGTTGAATAGGTTTTCTTAATCAAATCTAAAGTATGGGTTAGTTCATCTATGAGAACGGTGGGGGTTCCTCCCCCCACATACACTGCCTTAAAATCGTAGCCTAAGTTTTTATAGAGAAGAATCTCTTTGCGTAAGGCAGCAAAATAATCTCGGGCCAGAGGTTCTTTAAACACTTCCCGATGAAATGAACAATAAGGACAAAGCTCCTCACAAAAAGGCACGTGGAGATATAAAAGGGTGGGGATAGCGTCTTTCTTCGGGGGAAAAGTCAAAGAGGCCGCGGGAGAGAATTGGAGGTACCGGGCATTTTCTTTACGGGCAAAAGATGTTATAAAATTCTCAATCAACATAGGTCTTGGTAGTATTATTTCTTGATTGAAAAGGAAATAAAATTTTGGCTGATTTAAATTATCATTTTTAGGTAAATTTTTAAACTTAATTGAGGCGTCTCATGGGTAGCTCTCACAAAAAAATAGTATCATCTGTGTTGATCTTCCTGACTTTTGCTGTCGGATCAGGAGCTTTTTTTCAAAAACAGATACAATCCCTTTGTATTAATAATGAATTTCCTTCTGAAGCAGAGGTTGCAAAGGTGATAGATGGGGATACCATTGTCTTGGAGGGGGGTGAAAAAGTCCGGTACTTAGGGATTAATGCTCCGGAGATAAGGAGGTGGGAGGGGAACCAGTGGATATCCAAAAAACAGATATGCGGCGAAGAAGCAATGTATTATAACCAAAAACTTGTTGAAGGGAAGAAAGTGAAGCTGGAATATGATCAGAAAAAAAGAGATGATTACAACCGGATTTTGGGTTATGTTTGGAGTGACGGAGTCCTGATCAATGGGGAATTGCTCAGAAATGGTTTGGCTTTGGTGGATGTTCGGTCCCCCAACCGCAAGCATCAAAAGATGTTTTTTGACTTTCAAAAGGAGGCGCGTGATTTTCACCGAGGTATATGGGGAAAAATTGATGACCATATCTTTTCCGAGCAGGAGGCTTTTAAATTAATAGGAAAAATTGGCGTGGTTCAAGGCACCATAATGAGTGTTACTATTGGCAGGGAAAAGGTGTACTTGCATTTTGGAAAAAACGGGGAAAAGGATTTTACCGGGATTATTTATAAGGAAAACCTGCAAAGTTTTTCCTGGGAAAGCAAAAACTTAGCGCGTTCTTTTTTAGGAAGGAAAGTAAAAATTTATGGATTTGTAAGAAACTATGGTTGTCCGGCGGTTATTATCTCCGCACCGAGCCAGGTGGATATCTTGAATTAACTGAGATTGAGTAATTTAAGCCGTTACTTTCCCCCCTTTTTCCTTGGTTTAATGTCTTTTTTCTTAGGTAGGGTATCTTTTTTTTTAAGTTTGATGTCTTGTTTGTCTTGACTATCAAGGAATTTTCTTAAGTAACCAAGCTCTTCTTCGTTAATTCGAAGAAATTTTATCCCTGTCCGGTATATGCTTTTCCTGGTTTTTTCGCAATGGACCACTTCTCCCTGGGCAAGAATAATTTTATCCTGCTCAAAGGCGATATCCAGATCAACGACATGTCCGGGCTCAAAGGCCACCGAAGACTCAATGAGAACACCTGATTCACTGAGGTCGTGTACCGCGGCCATTTTTCCCGGTATTTCAATTAAGCTATCGGGATCATAGTGAGTAAAAGAGATAAGGCGGGAATAACCTAAACGCAAATACTGGCGTTGCTCGACCGAAATTTTTTTCGCAGGCTTCTTTTTTTTGGGCATGGCGCTCCTCTGAAAAAAATAACCTTAACCTCATTTTATGTTTGTCTTATACCAAAAGATTGAAATAAAATAAACCAATATTTTTTTGTAACGAAACATCATTCATGAGCCCAGAAGACGCTCATCGTCCTAATTTCTCCTAAAACGTTTTCGGAAAACATGGCGTGAGAAACAGGAAAAACGAACCCTGGGGGTAAAACCATGAAAGAAATTGATGCCAAAACCAAAATCTGTGTTCTCATCGGTGACCCGGTGGAACATTCCTTTTCTCCGCTGGTCCATAATGCCGGATTTAATGCATTGGGGATCAATTTTGTCTATGGCGCCTGTCTCGTAAAAGATCTTGAACACGCCATAAAAGGAATCAGAGCGTTAAATATCCGGGGGGCAAGCATTACCATTCCCCATAAAGTCAAAGCAATCAGTTATGTGGATAAGCTCGATGATCTATCGCAGAAAATTGGTTCCATCAACACCATTGTGAATCAGGAGGGGGAACTCATAGGGTATAATAGTGACGGGATGGGTGCTTTAAAAGCTTTCCAGGACCGCGCCATCGACCTTAAAGGAAAGTCTGTTTTGGTCTTAGGCTCCGGAGGGGTGGCCCGGGCGATCACCTTTTCCTTCGTCATGAGGGATGAGGTAAAAAGACTGAATATTCTGGGAATTATCGATGAAGAGATGAATATTTTGATTGAGGACCTCAGAAAAATTAGGGGGATTGATATTCAGGGGGCGTTTCTGCGGGAGGATAGTCTTCAAAAGACTCTTAGTACATCGGATATACTTATTAACTGTACCCCAATAGGAATGTATCCCAAAACCAAGGAAAGTCCGGTGCCGAGCAGTTTTCTCCGGTCAGGGCTTGTGGTTTTTGACGTGGTCTATAACCCTCCCCAAACTACCCTCCTCAAAGATGCTCAAAGAGCCGGCTGCATGACTGTTTCCGGCCTCGAGATGTTTATTAATCAGGCGATAGTTCAGTTTGAACTTTGGACCGGAGAAAAAGCTCCGGTTGATGCCATGAAAAAAGTTCTCTTGGAACAGTTAATTGAGGGATAAGAGACTTGAACATTGTTCTGATCGGATACCGGGGAACCGGAAAATCAACCATCGCTAAAATATTATCAGCCCGTCTGAAATGGCCCCGATTCAATCTCGACGAAGGGATCGTGAAAGACAGGGGAATGAGCATTCCTCAGATTGTAGAAAAACACGGCTGGGAATTTTTTCGGGACCTGGAAGCGAGGATAGTTGAAAAAGCCGGCAATATGGACAAAACCATCATTGATGCCGGAGGCGGGGTGGTGGTGCGGCCTAAAAATATTGAGCACCTTCGCCGGAACGGGGTTATCATCTGGCTTAAAGCCAAACCGAAAACTATCGTCAGCCGGATCAAAGAAGACACCAACCGCCCCTCGCTTACCGGAAAGAAATCTTTTTTAGAAGAGGTGCAGGAAGTCCTCGCTGAAAGAATCCCCAAGTATCAGGCCGCTGCCCACGTGGCTATCGACACGGATAACCTCTCTCCTCAGGACGTTGCCGAAAAAATAATTGAGCAGTTAAACCGTGTTAACGCAGGCTAATCCCGCTTTCAGCGGGATTGCGACTACCACGTTTTTGCCTGCGACTGAAAAACTTATAACATTTAACCTATTTAACCAAAATGCCGTTGACGGATAATTTCATAGAGCACTACGGCAGCAGCAATTGAAGCGTTTAAGGAATTGATTTTCCCGCGCGTGGGGATAGAGAGCAGAAAGTCACAGTGTTTTTTAACCAGCTGGTGCATCCCTTTGCCTTCACCTCCGATAACTATGGCGACATCCAGGTTAAAGTCAAAAGAAAAAAGGCTTTGTTTTGCCCGCGCCTCAGTCCCCACGATCCAAACGCCTTCCTTTTTTAAGGTTTCCACTGTCGAGGCAATATTGGTCACCCGGCAAACCGGGGTGTGAGCGAAGGCTCCGGCTGAAGCTTTAAACGCCGCTTCATTGATCGGAGCTGACCGGTGCTTGGCGACGATGACTCCGTGGACACCCGCGGTATGGGCGCTTCGCACCATCGCTCCAAAGTTCCGGGGGTCTTCGACTCCGTCTAAAATCAAAAAAAGCGCTTTTTCCTGTGTCCTGCGCCAGTTTTCCAGAAGTGACTCTAATGATTGATAGGCATACGGAGAGACGATTCCAACGACATTCTGATGAGATACATCTCCCAGGAAGAAAGAAAACCTGGAGGGAGGAATACGATGCACCTTGATATTATAGCGCCGGGCAAGAGAATAAATCAGGGCCTTTTTATCTTTGAGGTCTCCCGGGGGTAGATAAAGCTGCTGGATGCGCTCAGGGGTGGACTTAAGGATTTCCAAAATAGGATTTATGCCAAAGATTTTTTCTTCCATGCACAAAAAAGGATAGTTATACGAGAGCGCCGGCCATATCGTCTACGATCTTTTGGGCCGCGGTTTTCGGATCAGAAGCCTGAAGGATGGGCCGGCCAATGACTAAATAATCCGCGCCTGCGTGTATTGCGTCGCGAGGAGTAAGGATCCGCTTTTGATCATCTTTCGTGGCGTCCGGCAATCGTACTCCCGGAGTAACAATGAGAAATTCTGTTGGGCATACCCTTCTAATAAGAGAAATCTCATGAGGTGAGGCGACGACTCCGTTGAGTCCTGAGGCATAGGCAAGCGCCGCTAACCGCGTAACTTCTTCGGCAACCGGAGAATGAAAACCGACGTCTGCGAGGTCAGCGTCTGAAAGGCTGGTGAGCACGGTGACACCGAGGAGAATCGGCGGGGTAACGGTGATCGCGCGGGCTTTGGAGCGGGCGGCTTCGGCAGCGGCTTTCATCATGGCGCTTCCGCCGGCGGCATGAACATTGAGCATGGCTACTTTTAAAGCCACAGCCGCTTCGATCGCATTTTTTACCGTATGGGGAATGTCATGGTATTTTAAATCGAGAAATACTTTGCCGCCCTCTTCGTGGACCATGGCAACGGCTGAAGGCCCGGAGCGGGTAAATAATTGATGGCCGACCTTAAAAAGGCCAACCGAGTCTTTTAATTCTTTCACCAGGTCCCGTGCCTGGGAAAGGTCATCTATATCCATCGCTACAATAAGTTTCTTTTCCGCTTTTTCTGTGGGTGTTTCCATAAACGTCGTGAGAACAAGGGATGCATTAAAATTTACCCCGTTAGAAATGCTCCGTGTGAAATCCTTCTAACGGGGTTTGCCAAAAATTGTTAGGTGTTTTTTCATCCGCTCCCCACGGTGTTTCTCCGCCAAGACAATGGAATGGAGCGCCTGAAGAGCTTGAGCGTAGATGTCATTGATAATAATATAAGCGTAGCCCCGTGCTTGAGCGATCTCCGCGCCGGCTTTGGCAACCCGCTCCCCGATGACTGCCGAAGAGTCGGTTTCTCTTTTTTGGAGTCTTTTTTCAAGTTCTTCAAGTGAGGGAGGGATGAGAAAAATAGTTATCGCGCGGGGATAATTTTTCTTGAGTTGTCGCGAGCCCTGACCGTCAATATCAAAAAGAAGATCGTTTCCTTTCCGAAGGGTCTGTTCAATAACCGATCGGGGAGTACCGTAGAGGTGGCCGTAAATTTCCGCCCACTCAGCGAATTCTCCTTTATCAATCATCGCGGTAAAAGTTTCCCGGGAAACAAAGTGGTAAGCTTCACCCGGTCGTTCGTCCTTGCGGGGCAAGCGCGTTGTGTATGATACGGAAAATTGTATATCGGGGATGAGTTTCACTAAATCTTTGCAGAGCGTGCTCTTGCCGCTCCCCGAAGGACCGGAAACGATGAATAAAAGGCCGGTTTCCATTATTGCTCTTTCCCTTCTCCACTCTTTTGAGAATCCGACAACAAACGGTTCGCCACTGTTCCCGCCTCTACCGCGGAAAGCACCACGTGGTCACTATCAGTGATAATGATCGAGCGGGTCTTTCTTCCCTGGGTCACGTCAACAAGTTTTCTTGCTTCCCGCGCTTCTTCCTTGAGGCGTTTGGTGGGAGATGAACCCGGATTGATGATCGCCACCACCCTAGATGCCATCACCACATTCCCAAACCCAACGTTTAACAACCTTCTATCCATATCGCCCTCCCTTTTTTATTCCACGTTTTGTATTTGCTCGCGCATTTTTTCCAGATCGCTTTTTATTTCGATGACGGCTTGAGAGATTTTCGCGTCACTTGCCTTAGCGCTCATGGTGTTTACTTCCCGGTTTATTTCCTGGAGAGTAAAATCGAGCTTGCGGCCGATGGCGTCCGAAAAACCAAGCAACTCCTGGCATTGCTTAAGATGACTTTTCGCCCGCACGATCTCCTCAGTGATGTCCGCTCTTTCCGCCAAAAGGAAGACTTCTGTCAGAAGGCGGGGTTCGTCAAGGTTAAAAGGGAGGTTGAGGTCCTGAAAACGTTTCAGTATTTTTTCCCGATAGGCATTGGTCAGCCGCGAGGAGGAAGCTTCGATGTCGGAGACGAGTCGGCCAATGTTAGTGATCCGTTGTTGAAGGTCTTGTTTCAATACCTCCCCTTCTGCTTCTCTCATGGCGTTAAGAGAATCCAGGGCTTGATTTACAATAATCTTAATTTCTTCCTCCTGAATAACGTTGTCCTCGGTTTTTTCCACGATAAGGACATCCTGTAATGATATGATGTTCTGCAAGGAAATGTTTTCCTGCAAGGCAAGGTCTTCTTTTAATTTCTTAATGAGTTTATAATATTTTTTTGCCAGGGGGAGATTTAAGCTCACACGAACATTATTCCCCGCCCCGTTTTCCATTTGAATGGTTGCATCAACCCTTCCCCGGGCTATTTTGGTTCCCAGATATTTTTTAAAAGATAATTCCAGGGGAGCTAATGACTTGGGGGTTTTGAGAAAAATATCTAAAAACCGGTGGTTAACTGTTTTAATCTCTACGACGCAAAGCCGGTCGCCAATGCGTCCTTCTTCCCGGGCATATCCGGTCATGCTTTTCATGAAGAGCCTTTCCGTAAGCTTTTTAGTTGAAAAAGATATTTTTGACGGAGTTCATTCAGAAGCGCCTTTATACCCTCTGACCCATAATCAGGATAGGTCCAGGGGAGGTCTTTAAAACCTTTTTCCTGGTAGATTAACGTCAAATCCGCGTAAATGCCATCCTTGAGATAAGGGCGGTGAGGCGCTGGTTTGGTTGTGGCTAAAATCAGATGATACCGGTTTATATAACCAGGGTCAATGTTCACCGTCCGATTTTGGGGATCAGGGGAAAACAATGCTTCCAGAGTATTGGTCAGCAGCTTGATTGAGGAAAGCGTTTCCGGAGGTATTAAGGGCGCGAACCCCACGATCCTCCGCCAAAGGGTTTTCCCCATCTCCTCAATATAATAATCAGTAAAATCAAACGGCATTGTTGCGCTGACAAAATCAAGGGAACCAAAATGGCTAACCATTTCTTTGAGGACACTCGAAAAAGCGTCTTCTTTCCGGCAGATTAAGCTTGCAATAAGCTTAACATGAACAGGATTCGCTGGTTTTCCCACAGAAAAACAAAAAAAATGAAAGAATAATAAATTTTCCTTTAAAAATAGTCCCGCACAAGCTCTCAGTCAGGTTTTTGGATGATAAAAGAAAAAAAAGCCTCTGTCAAGAATGCGTTTGCAGGAAAGAAGGATCTTTGAGATCGTTTTGAAAAATTTCTTTTATTTTTTCCTGGAGCTGGTTTCGGTCTTTTAGCGTTAACCCGAATGTTTCCACGGGAGCGTGAACAGAAAGCGTGGCTGAACCCGGAAAAACTCGAAAAGACCCCTTGGCCATGATTTTACGGGACCCTTTGATCGTTATCGGTAAAATCGGAGCGGCCGAAAGGATGGCCAGAGAAAATCCGCCCTTGTTAAAAGGGAGCAATTCTCCGGCTGTGCTCCGGGTTCCTTCGGGAAAGATAAGCACGGTTGATCCGTTGCGGATTTTGTCTACTGCCTGTTTTATGCTGAGGTAGGCCTTTGATTTATTTTCCCGGTCAACCTCAATCGCCCCGATCCAGCGTAATATGCTCCCAAAAACAGGTATCTTAAAAAGCTCTTTTTTTGCCATCCAACGGATAAGGACCGGTGAGAAAAGAAGCAAAAAAATATCAAAGTAGCTCTGGTGGTTGGCCATAATAATATAGGAACGCGAAGGATCAATCTTTTCCACTCCCTGAATTTCGGTCTTAACCCCGGCGGCAAACAATAAAAGACGTCCCCATTGCTGCTCGATCCAATGGATCGCTTTTGCGCGCGATTGAAGGATGAAAAGAAAAGGGACAAGGAAAAGAAGGGATAAAAAAACCGTGCTCCAAAAGAAAATGGTTCGAAATAAAACAAGCATTTTTTTTCCAGGAAAATAATAAAAATCTTTTCTTGCGATCTTTTTGAAATACTTTATGTTCTCAAAGAAGTCAATATCAAACGGGGAAAAAGGAACGAGGTTCGAGGAGCGAGGGATAAAAGCTGTGAGGACGTGAAAAGTGAAAGGTAAAAAGTAAAAAGTGAAGTTTAACCCCTTACATTTTACGATTTACGTGGAAGGGAAAAGGAACGAGGATTAAAGATTAAAAGAGTTAAGGTTTAAGGAGTAAGGAAATTCAAACTTAATACTTTAACCTTAAATCTTAAAACTTAAAAGTTGCGTGATCTTCGTAAAAGAAGCCCCGGGTTGCTACGTGACCTGCATCACGAAATGCGATACCTTCCATCTCCAAAAGAGATCGTTTCATTTTCAACCCACCCTGAAAGCCCCCCAAGGCTCCATCGGAACGGATCGCCCGGTGGCAGGGGATAACAAGGGGAAAAGGATTGGTCGCCAGGGCTGTTCCAACAGCGCGGGCGCCGCTCGGATTTTCCACGTGTTTCGCGATAAGATTGTACGTGCTGACTCTACCGCGGGGAATAGCGTGCTCGGCACGCAGGACTTTCTGTTGAAAGGCAGAGCAAAGATCGAGGCGAACCACATCGAGAGAGAACTGAATATCCTCGCCTTTCAGGAATGCTTCAATCTGATCAATGACGATGTTAATCTCCGGACAGGAAGAGGCAGCGGTTTTAGGGAAGAACTTCTTGATAGCGTGTTTGGCCGAGATTCCTGGTTTGGATAACAGGACGCGACAGATTTTAGGCTCGTCTCTGTATACCGACCAAAGCGCAGCTACGGGGTCAAAAGGAGTACCGCGAAGACAGAAAGCAGGTGGATTGGTTTTTATCTGTTTCATATGCTGCCTCCGCTATACCCTTTTTTCGCTCCCCTTACCCCCCGCAGAACGACGACGGGTGTCAGGCAAATCCTGACGGGGTGGATAAATCCCCTCTTGAGAGGGGTGTCACGAAGTGACGGGGTGTGTTATTCTATCCGTAAAAAGTGAGGTTTAACACCTTACGTTTTACGATTCACGATTTACGTGGGAAGAAAAAGGGGAGTCATTTCCCCAGTTTCATTATCCTCAATGCGCCCTGCATCACCAAGACAAACACGATCCCGCCGATTATCAAATCGGGTTTGTTTGAACTGAGCCAGTTCACCAGCAAACCGGCAACAATGACGCCGATATTTATAATTACATCATTGCTGGTAAAGATCATGCTGGCTTTCATATGCGCTTCCTGACTTTTTGATCGTTGGAGCAAAGAGAGGCAGATGGCATTACCCGCCAATGCCAACAGGGAAATAATGATCATGGTCTTAAAGTCGGGCACGGCTTCAAATCTTATAAATCTTCTGATTACCTCAGCGAAACCCAGGAGGGCCAGGAGGATTTGAAAGTATCCGCTGGCCGTGGCAATCCGCTTTTTCACGGCAATCGTGCCGCCGACGGCAAACAGGCTCAAACCATAGACAATCGAATCGGCAAGCATATCCAGGCTGTCGGCTACCAGGCCCATTGATTGTGCAATAAAGCCCGCGCCTATTTCGACAACAAAGAAACCAAGGTTGATAAAGAAGACAGTCCAGAGGAGCTTTCTTTGATTTTCATGCTCGGATACCACATCCTGTTCACTATGTTCGGTCGTGAGCAGCCTTTCATTGAGGTTTAGCTGATGAAGCGCGGATTCGATTTTATCGAGCCGGCTGGAGTGATAGATGGTCAGTTTTCGATTAGGAATATCAAAAACGAGGTTTTGAATAGATTCTATCCTATTGAGTTTTAACCGAATCAGATTTTCTTCGGCGGGACAATCCATCCTTGCGATTTCAAAAATTGTTTTATTCATTGTCTAAATCAATGGAATGCTCAAGTCACGGGGGCAATCTGTTATAGTTTATTGATACCAATTAACGTCTCTCTTAGGATACCGGAAAGCGGCATAATAAGCAAAACCTGGTGAATTTGTCTGATTGGTGAAAGAGGGGAGTGGTTTATGAAAGAAAGTCAAAATGAGCGACGGTGCGGCCGCTGGTTAAGTGTCCACTTCCTTAGGAGAAATAGGCTCCTCCCGTGCCCTTTCACTGTCAGATAGCTTGCCTAAGCCCCCACATAAATGCTCGTAAGCTGATGGCACATCGACGTGGATAGAAAATTTTTCATCGAAAGCATGGAAGGTTTTTTGCAGATATTTAGCTGCTAAATAAAAATTGTATGGATCTATGGCACTTCAGTATCTTCTGGCACTTGGTGATATTGGTGTAGAGGGTTTGCACATTGCTTAAGATTGTATCGAGCTATGTGATGCCACATGGAATGAGCGCAAGCACTTAAAGGAGTATAGACATAATTATAAAAATCGATGCATTCAGCTTCCTCCGCCATTTAACGAGTTGGAATACCTGACCAACTACCAACATTGACTTCTGTTAGAAATGTAAAACGTTGTGAGTTGATCCACGCCTCAGATGCCTCTATCAGCAGTTTCTCTTCAGGTGTAGGCTCTCTGTCTACAATTTGGGCTTTGTGGGGTTCGACTTGGGGTTTAGCTTGACCCAACCCATACAAGACAAACTTATGAGAGCGTTCGAGTGGGTCTTTTAGAACCCAGGCCAAGAATATAAAAACATCGGCCATAGCCCGAAGAATTATAGGTGATTCTCTCTTTCATCTCGCGGACAAATTCGAGGTATCTCTTATCAGCAATGGCGATGTTTTTCTTCATGGGCCTTTGATCTCCTTATGAAAGACCTGGCGGTTTATATCATTGAGGCGCGTTTGACCTGTCATCAGTTGGGGTGTTGAAATTTTTCGCCCAACATGCAAAAAAGAAAGGCCCTATAAAAAGGCCTTTCTTTGTATCCTGGCGAAGGGGGGGTCAGGTTACTATTTCACACAGATTCTACCTTTTATTGCTTCGAACTTTTTGTCGCTTATGCCTTTGACGTTTTTAATATCTTCAATGGTCTTAAAGGCACCATCCTTCTGCCGATATTCAACGATCGCTTGGGCGGTTTTTTCTCCGATGCCCTTTACGCTCGTAAGCTCCGCTGCCGAAGCCGTATTGATATTAATTAATTTAACCGCTCCTGCTTTAGACGCGGTCGTTGCCTCTGCAGCAGAAGCTGCTTTGGGATTTAAAAACAAAAAAGAGACTGTGCTAAAAATTAGACAAAGTCCCAAAATAATTGAAATAATGATTGATTTTTTCATACAACCTCCATTTCCTTTTATTGTTTTATATCCTCTTCCCTTCGCCAATTCATTAATTCTTTTGCATTGGGAAGGTAAGATACTTTAAAAATAAAAAATGTCAATATACTTTTTTTGTTTTTGTCAATTTTCACGATAAGATGATGGAGAGGATTTTTTAGGGTTTATATCCAGAAAAAATTGACTTTAACCATAAGTTATGTAACATTTTTGATTTATACTGTTTTATATAGAAGGTGTGATGAGAAAACTTACTGCAAAAAGAGTCCTTTTAAACCACATTGATAACTTTTCCCAAGCCAGAATTATGGTTATCGGGGATATAATGATCGACCATTTTATCTGGGGCAGTGTTAACCGGATATCGCCTGAGGCGCCGGTGCCGATAGTGAAGGTGACCAACGAAAGCTTTCACCTGGGTGGAGCTGCCAATGTGGTCCACAACATCCATACCTTGGGTGGCAAGGTTTATACTGCCGGGGTTACGGGAAATGATGAAATGGGAAGAAAGATCCTTCATGATCTTCGGACGTTAGGCATAAGCACCAGGGGAATTATTTTAACTCACAAGCGACCGACGACTGTAAAGACCAGAATTATTGCGCATAACCAACAAGTGGTACGGCTTGACCGGGAAGAAGTCTCAGCGTTTAACACGGATATCAAAAAACGGATTATTGCTTATTGCAAAAAGATATTCTCAGACATACATGCGGTTATTTTATCTGATTATGACAAGGGTTTGTTATCCCGGGAGCTGGTAGAGGAGATCATTGCCTTGTGCAAAAGGGAGAAGAAGCCCGTGATCGTGGACCCCAAGGTGGAGCATATTGATATTTATAACGGCGTGACTATGATCACTCCCAACCAAAAAGAAGCCGGCGAAGTGAGTGGGGTAAAAATTTTGACTGATGAGGATGCTTCCCGCGCGGCTTCTTTCCTGCAAAAAAAGATTGGCTGTGAATCAGTCTTGATCACTCGAGGGGAGCAGGGGATGACTCTGGTTGAAAAAAATGGTTCTTTTGCCCACATCCCCACGTTAGCCACTGAGGTCTATGATGTAACCGGTGCCGGGGATACAGTAGTGAGCGCTCTTACGTTAGCGCTTACCACCGGAGCCTCGAAAAGAGTTGCTGCTTTGATAGCGAACTATGCCGCGGGAATTGTGATTAAAAAGGTTGGCACTGCCTCGGTAGCAAAAGAGGAATTAAAAAAAGCCATTCAAAAACAAAACTATATCCTTAATGGGGGAAGCTTTTAACCGCGGAATAACTTTCTCGGGGCAACACAGGTAATTCGTACTTATGAGAAAATCTCAAAAACCATCCTCTTTGCGAAACGAAATTCTCTCCGTCATTCTTTTTAGCGTTAGCTTAGTAATGTTTCTAAGCCTTATTTCCTATTACGCGAAAGATCCTTCGTTATCCTATTATACTAACCGCCCGCAAAAGATTCATAACTTATTAGGAATAATTGGCTCCAATCTTTCCGCTCTTTTGTTCCAAGGTTTTGGTTTTAGCGCTTTTCTGCTGGTAGTGGCTGTTTTTCATCTTTCGGTCCGGCTTTTTATTACCCTTAAATTTTCTTTCCGGCTGTTTAAGAGCCTAAGTTTTCTTGGCCTCATGTTTTCAACTGCAGGGCTATTAAACCTCAATTTGGGGAAAGTCACGTTTTTCAATTTTTCGGGAAACGCGGGTGGATTGCTCGGCTTGCTTGTTTCTGATTTTCTTATAAAATATTTAAATAAACCAGGCGCCAATCTTCTCTTAATCCTCGTTTTGGTGCTTTCCTTGCGGCTGTACACCAACCTTTCCTTTATCCGGCTGGGACGTTTTATTTTTATTGGTTTAACTTTTTTGGGAAAAGGGTTGTTTTTTCTTTTTCAAACCGGGAAGAAGATCTTTACTCAGAAGAAAGCCGATAGAGCGGCAACAAAGGCACTCAAAGAAAAAGAACCACTCCCTCTTTTTCGGGAAAGGGAAGAGCCGCAGATCATCCAAAAGGAACCGGTGATTATTGCTCCTCCGGCACCCGACAAGATTTCACCGGAGAAACCCAAGCCATCTCCTCAACCGATACTGCCTTCGGGTTTTAAACTTCCTCCGCTTACTTTGCTCCATGATCCTCAAAGGGAGGTTACCCAAATCGAGAGAGAATTTCTTCTTCAAAACTCGCGGCTTCTGGAAAATAAACTCAATGATTTTGGCGTCCAAGCCACGGTGGTAAATGTCCACCCCGGTCCCGTGGTAACGCTGTATGAGCTTGAGCCTGCGCCCGGCGTTAAAATCAACCGGATTGTTAATTTAGCTGACGACTTGGCTTTGGGGCTTAAAGCCATGGGAATCAGAATCATCGCGCCTATTCCGGGGAGGGGAGCGATTGGTGTGGAGATACCCAACAAGAATCGGGAGACGGTTTTCTTTAAAGAGATTGTCGGGCAGGAGAAATTTCTTCAAAATGAATCGCCCTTAACCCTGGGCATGGGCAAAGATATTTACGGAATGCCGATTATTGCTGACTTAGCCAAAATGCCTCATCTTTTAATCGCGGGCACCACCGGCTCAGGAAAGAGCGTGTTTATCAATTCGATGATCTGCTCGATTCTGTATAAGGCTCTGCCCACGGATGTAAAGCTCCTTATCATTGATCCCAAACGTTCGGAGCTCACTCTTTATGAAAATATTCCTCACCTTATTTACCCGGTGGTAACTGATGCTAAACAAGCAGCTGAAGCGCTTCGGTGGGCGGTTGAGGAGATGGAGCGGCGGTATCATTCGCTGGCGAGAATGGGGGCGCGGGACATCTGGGTTTATAACCAGAAGGTGGTAAAGTCACAAGCAAGCACGCTGCTTTCCGATTCTGCGGAAAACGGAGAGGAGATGCCTCCCCGGAAGATGCCCTGGATTGTGATTGTGATTGATGAATTAGCTAATCTTATGACCGTAGCCACCCGGGAAGTAGAGTGGCTGCTTGCCCGCTTAGCTCAAATGGCGCGGGCCGCGGGCATCCATCTTTTAGTTGCCACGCAGCGGCCCTCGGTTGACATCGTAACCGGAACCATTAAGGCAAATTTTGCCGCTCGGACCTCTTTCCGGCTGGCCACCAAAACAGATTCACGGATAATTCTGGATTGCAACGGAGCGGAGAACCTTCTTAACCAGGGAGATATGCTTTTTCTTTCTCCCCGGAGCGGAAGAATCAAACGGATTCATGGGCCTTTTCTCTCTGATGATGAAATCCTGAGGATCGTGGAGTTTCTTAAGGAGCAAGCGAAGCCGGAGTATCAGGAACTCCACTTAGAGGTTTCGGAAGAAACAACAGACGACTCGGCTGAGGTTACGGATGAAAAGTACCGGGAGGCAGTGGCTTTGGTGACTAACCTGGGTCAGGCTTCCATCTCCTTGATCCAAAGGAAACTCCGGATCGGATATAACCGGGCTGCGCGGATGATAGAAAAAATGGAAGAAGATGGAATTGTCGGTCCCAGTGACGGAGTTAAACATAGAGAAGTGTATCGAAAGATGGTGGATATTTAGGACAGAAAAGACCCGTTCAAGGTCACAAATTGTGACCTTGAAGAGAGGCAATAATATCAATAGCAAGGTGTGATTAAAACGAATAAGGATGTTGCGATAATGTGCCGGCAAATTTTTTCATATAAAATTATATTGCCACTCATTTTCTTTTTAGCTTTTTTTTGCCTGAGCTTTAATTATTCTCTCGCTGATGAAAAGGGCGGAGAGGATATTGTCTCCTTGGTTCAGCAAAAGTATAAAGCTGTAGATTCAATTGAAGCGGACTTTGTGCAGACAAACTATATTGCTTCTTTAAATCAGTCACGGGAGTTTCGCGGGAAGATTTTTTTTAAAAAACCAAACTTTTTTAATATGGAGGTCTCTCATCCTGCGAAACAACGGCAGACTTTTGATGGCCAGTATCTCTGGGTCTATACGCCGGTCAATAACCAAGTTCTTAAAAATCTGGTGTCTCCTGATTTTTTACATCATCCTTTTATTAACCTCCTTTCCACCATGGAAAATTTGGAGAGAGATTTTTTTATCAGTGTTTGCCCCGAAGAAGGCAGTTCTGATCTCTCTTTAAAGCTTACTCTTAAGGAAGAATATTCTGAGCTTCGCGAAGTGTTTATTACTGTGAAAAGAGACAGCTATCAGATTAAGGAGTTAACCCTTTATTATGAGTCCGGGAATTACACCCGATTAGTTTTAACCAAAATAAAAGAAAATCAAAAAATTTCTCCCCACCGCTTCCAATTTATACCCCCTGCTGGAGTTGAGGTGGTTGAGCCTCCTGCACCACAAATAAGACAATAACCATATGTTAAATCCTCCGGTCTATTTAGTAAGCCTTGGTTGTGCCAAAAATCTCGTGGATAGCCAAGTCATGCTGGGCACTTTGCTTAAAGCTCGGTATCCGATTGCGACCTTACCCGCCCAGGCGAAAGTCATTATCATCAATACCTGTTCTTTTATTAATAAGGCAAAAGAAGAGGCGCTTGAAACCATTTTTGAACTTGCCCGGTACAAAAAATCCGGAAGCTGTAAATATTTGATTGTTAGCGGGTGTTTTCCTCAACGATACGGCCAATCATTATCTAAGCTTCTTCCTGAGGTAGATGTGTTTATCGGCACCGGGGAATTTTATCGCATTAAGGAAGTGATTGAATCACTGGGGGAAACAAAAACCATTTCCCGATTTTATTTGGGAAAGCCACTCTATCTCTATGACGATACTACCGATCGGGTTAATACTTCTTTTCCCGGAAGCGCTTATATCAAAATTGCGGAAGGTTGCTCACATCATTGCTCCTTTTGTATTATTCCCAAAATCCGAGGTCGGTTTCGAAGCCGGCCTCCTGATTCAATCGTAAAGGAAGCGTTGAACTTATCTGCTCAGGGAGTAAAAGAGATAAATCTTATTGCTCAGGATACTATCATGTATGGCCGGGACCTTTCTCCTAAAGTTGATTTGGAATTTTTGCTTCGCAGATTGGCTAAGGTTAAAGGCATTGAATGGATCCGCCTGCTTTATTCAAACCCGCAAAATATTAGTGATGAACTTATAAAAATTATTAAGGTAGAAGAGAAGGTATGTAAATATTTCGATATCCCTCTTCAGCATATTAACCCCACAATCTTAAAAGCGATGAAACGGCAGAATAATCCTCAGTTTCTCTATGATGTTATCGCTAAAATCCGGGATAATATTCCTGAGGCAACCATTCGAACGACTTTAATGGTAGGATTTCCGGGGGAAACGGCAAAACAGTTTAATGAATTAGTTGCCTTGGTTAAGAAAGTTAAGTTTGACCGTCTCGGAGTTTTTGCTTATTCCCGGGAAGAAGGAACCCCGGCTGCCCAACGACCAGGTCAACTTACTGAAATAATAAAACAAAAACGACTAAGAGATATTATGCGCATTCAGGCAAAAATCTCCCGAGAAAAAAATAAAAAATTTATTGGCACGGTGCAAAAGATCTTGGTCGAAAAAAGAGAAAGGTCAGGGGTTAGTGGGAGAATGGCCTCGCAGGCTCCGGAAGTGGATGGAAAAATCAGAGTCATAACAAAAAATCCTATTTTAATTCCTGGAGAAATCTATAATATCCTGGTTACCAAAACCGGGGTTTATGATCTTGAGGGGAAAGTCTGCTCTTTGCCCAATCCTGAAGTTAAAAAAACTTTCGTTCCAAAGACCAGAAGATTTAAAAAATCAGACCAATTTAATTGACAAAACCATTTTTTTAGGTAATATTCCCTTTCATTTTTAAAAAAGGGGTTATCCTTATCCTAAGGGAGAATGTATGAAGAAAAATGAAGTAAGGGATATGTTATTGAAAATGAAAGATAATTTACTTCAGGAAATTGCCTCTAATATGAAAATGGAAATCGGCCATCTTCAAGAAGCTATTGCAGATATGTATGATTTGGCTGATGACGAACGTGAAAGGCAATTTTCGATCCTTCTTTGTAACCGCGACCGGGAGAAACTTGAACTTATTGATGAAGCCTTAGAACGGATTGAGGAAGGAACTTACGGGGTTTGCGAAAACTGTGGTTCTAAAATTGCTGAAGGGAGAGTAAAAGTTATGCCTTTTGCCCGGTACTGCGTTGTTTGTCAAAGCAGAATCGAAAAAGAAGAAAAATATTTGCGAAATCAAGATGATAGCCTTCGTTACCGCAGTGTTATAAAAGATAGTGAAGAAATAGAGGAATAATGTGCTTATTAAATAATAAAACTCACCCCCTTTTCTAAAATTTCCTCTCACGCCTTGCTATTTTTCCCCCTATCTGATACTTTTTATTAATTTTGTATTATCAAATCTAACGGGGCTATTGCCCAAATAGCAACTAAGGCTATTATGTCATCTGAACTCGTTTCAGCATCAAATAAAATCAACAGGTTATGAGACCCTGAGTCAAGCTCAGAGTAACATAAAACGATTTGGGCAACACGCTCTAACAAAGCAACCCCCTCCCAGACTATACAATCATGACGAATATTATTTTAGGTACAGCCGGACATATCGATCATGGGAAGACAGCATTAATAAAAGCACTTACCGGCGTGGATTTAGACCGGCTCAAGGAGGAGCAGGAAAGGGGGATAACGATTGAGCTGGGGTTCACCTCTTTAAGCATTCCGGGGGATCAAAGGATTGGAGTGGTCGATGTTCCGGGACACGAAAAATTTATTAAACGAATGATTGCGGGTGCCGGGGGGATTGATTTGGTAATGCTGGTAGTAGCGGCTGATGATGGAGTAATGCCTCAGACAAGGGAGCATCTTGAAATTTGTCACCTTCTCGATATTAAATATGGCCTGATTGCCCTTACCAAGATTGACCTCGTTGAACCCGACTGGGTGGAGTTAGTTAGGGAGGACCTCTTGAAACTTGTTAAGGGAACCTTTCTTGAAGGAGCGCCGATAGTGCCGGTCTCGGCACTTACCGGAAAAGGGATTCCTCAACTGATTTCTATCCTGGAAGCGCTTGTCCCCAAAATTAAAAAAACTTTTTCCGGGGGACTTGCTTTTTTGCCGATTGATCGAGTGTTCTCGATGAAAGGCTTTGGTACGGTTGTAACCGGGACCTTAATTTCCGGAGAAATAAGCATTGGTGAAACAATAGAAATACTCCCTGAGGGGCTGCAAGCAAAAGTGCGCGGAATTCAGGCTCACAATTTCCAAATAGAAACCGCCCATGCAGGTCAAAGAACGGCTATTAATCTGCAGGGGGTTGAGAAAAGCTTTTTTAAACGAGGAGACATCCTTTCCCACCCCGGAACGCTCGATCCTTCTTTTCGGTTTGATGTTTGGTTGAAAATTTTACCGGATATTTCCCAACTAATTAAACACGGTGATGAAATCCGTTTTCATCTTTTCACCACCCAAACCTTAGCTCGGGTGATTAGCTATGAAGGGAATGTTTTGGAGCCAGGCGGTGAGTATTTTGCCCAAGTTCGTTTTTCTGAACCCATAACAACTATTCCTGGCGCGCGGTTTGTTGTCAGGAATATCGATGCCAGCCGAACAATTGGGGGAGGGCAAGTATTAGACCCGCATCCTCAGAAACACAGGCGGAATGATTCAGCGACTAAGGATTGGTTTAAAATTTTACACGCCAAGGATCTTGAGACTATTGTAACCACACTGGCCTTAACTAATGGCTTAGATGGTATAACTCAAAAAGAGGTATCGCGGAGAATTTCCGCTCCCCCAAAAGAGATCGAAAAATTTTGGAAAGGCCTTCTGCAATCAAAAACGCTGGTTGAGGTTAACCCGGAGACCCAGCACGCCTTCCATAAAGAAATCTTGATTAACCATGAACAACGGCTAAAAACGCTTCTTCAGGATTTTCATCAAAACCATCCTTTAAAACCAGGACTCCCTTTGGAGGAAGCGCGACAACAGCTCGGGAGAAGAATGTCTGAAGAGCTTTTTAAATACCTTATTACCGAAATGAAAACAAAGGGAGACATTGAGGTCTCGGGTGTGGTAATTCACCAGACCAGTCACAAAGTATCCCTGAAGGCTGAGCAGGTTAAACTAAAAAACGAAATAGAAGGCGCACTGCGCACTCATGGCCTCACTCCACCTACAATTCGGGAATTTGCCGCACAGCTTTCGGTTTCCCCAGAGGAAATAAAGAACCTTCTTGACCTGTTAGTAACTGAGGAGAAGCTTATGAGAGTAAAAGATGACCTTTATTTTTTAAAAGAACAAATTGTTGAACTTAAACAAAAGCTGATATTTTTTTTTAAAAAGAACAAAGAACTCACCCCTGGTGATTTTAAAGAAATAACAGGTGTAACGAGAAAATATGCTATCCCCTTGCTTGAATATTTTGACCGGGAAAAAGTTACCATGAGGAAGGGGGATGTGCGTCTGCTGCGGGAGCGAAAATAAGCTGGCTAATACCAAGTCACCTTCATTTGCATATCTTTGTTGTCTCCTCGTCAGTTTTCGTAAATCGTAAAAAGTTAAACGTAAGGTGTTAAAACACTTCACACTTCACGTTTCACTTTTCACGTTTTGATCGTCGTCGCCTCGATCTACTTTTGAATGCAACTTGGTATAAACAAAAAATTATGGAGGATAAGAGAGGAAAAATAAATGGGAAATTTATGATTTTTGTCATCAAATTTAGTGATTTTTATCATTGAACCTCAACTTTCTTATGTTATTTTTACGTTTCACTCCTTGCGAGTTTATATATTGAAAAATAATATAAAAAGTCTAAAATTTCCTATTAATGAAATCAAGGTTTGATATGACGGGGAAGGAGGTGGGTTGTATCGTTTAAGTCCAGAGGAAGTTTTTAATAATTTTTTAAGATTTATATCAGGAGGTAATGTTAATGGCATTGAAACATAAGACCCCTTTGCTCGATGAGCTTGAAAAAGGGCCGTGGCCAAGTTTTGTCACGGATATTAAAAGAATGGCAGAAAAGAAGCCTGCTTGCGACGACCTTTTGGGGCTCATGGAGCTTTCTTACCAGGAAAAAGAAGGGCACTGGAAGCACGGCGGAATTGTGGGTGTTATGGGTTATGGCGGCGGTGTTATTGGTCGTTACTGCGACCGACCTGATCTCTTTCCCAATATTGCTCACTTCCACACCATGCGGATAAACCAGCCCACGGGAAAATACTATACTACTGAACGGCTCCGGAAAGTCTGTGATATTTGGGAAGAGCATGGAAGCGGTATAACTAATATGCATGGTTCCACTGGGGATATTATTCTCTTGGGAACCACTACCGACCATCTGGAACCCTGTTTTCAGGACCTCACCCACATAGCTAATATGGATATCGGTGGTTCGGGTTCCGCGCTCCGCACTCCTGCTGCCTGTCTGGGAATGTCTCGATGCGAATGGGCGTGCATTGATAGCCAGAATATTATTTTTAATCTTACCCGGACATTCCAGGATGAATTGCACCGCCCGGCTTGGCCTTACAAATTTAAGTTTAAATGTTCTGCATGTCCCAACGACTGCGTGGCCGCAGTTGCGCGGGCAGATTGCTCGATTGTAGGCACCTGGAAGGACAAGATTCGCATTGACAAGGAAGCGGTAAGGGCATATGCAGCCGGAGAATTGGCGCCCAATGGTAATGCTCATGGAACCGGGCCGGAGAAACTGGATATCCAAAAATGGGTGGCAGACCTTTGTCCTACCAAGTGTATGAGTTGGGATGGTAAAGAATTGAAAATTAATGATAAGGAATGTACTCGATGCATGCATTGTATTAATGTAATGCCTCGAGCCTTACGACCAGGAAAAGAAACCGGCGCGACCATTTTGGTTGGCGCTAAAGCTCCTATCCTTGAAGGGGCTCAGCTCTCCAGTGTGGTCATTCCATTTATCAAGATGGAACCACCGTATACTGAGTTCAAAGAATTTGTTGAAAAAATGTGGGAGTGGTGGGATGAAAACGGCAAAAACCGGGAACGACTGGGTGAATTAATCCAGCGCTTGGGGTTGAGGAGCTTTTTAGAAACAATGGGTCTGCAACCGGATCCACGAATGATCAACACCCCCCGATACAACCCGTACATTTTCTTCAAAGAAGAAGAAGTTGAGGGTGGCTGGAAAAGGAGTGCTGAAGAATATCGTAAGAGACATAAGGCATAGAGGAGGTATAAAAATGGCTGAACAGAAATATCAAGATCGAATTACCGACATCGGGCCGCCGGATTATCATGAGTTTCTTCCTCCGGTTATTAAAGATAACTACGGTAAGTGGAAATATCATGAAATTCTTGAGCCCGGGGTTTTAGTCCATGTAGCGGAATCCGGAGATGAGCTTTACACTGTTCGGGTAGGAGGAACGCGGGCAATGAGTATAGAGCATATCCGGGAAATTTGTGATATTGCAGACAAGTATTGCGGGGGCCACCTTCGGTTCACCACCAGAAATAACATCGAGTTTTTGGTAAGCGATAAAGCCAAACTCGAGCCTCTAAAAAAAGACTTGATGAGCCGTGGCAATAAATTTCCTATTGGCGGAACTGGTGCCGGGGTTACCAATATTGTCCATACCCAGGGATGGCTTCACTGCCATACTCCGGCAATTGATGCCTCCGGTGTTGTTAAAGCGGTCATGGATGAGCTGTTTGAGTATTTTACGTCAATGAAGCTTCCTGCTCAGGTGCGCATTTCATTAGCGTGTTGTCTCAACATGTGCGGGGCTGTCCATTGTTCGGATATTTCCATTCTGGGAATTCATCGTAAGCCACCTCTGGTTGAAGATCACCGCTTGGATGCTGTCTGCGAAGTTCCGCTCGCGATTGCGGCGTGTCCTACCGCGGCAATTAAACCCGCCAAGAAGACAATCGAGGGAAAAGAGGTAAAGACCGTTGTGGTTAATGAAGAGAGATGCATGTTTTGCGGGAACTGCTACACCATGTGTTCCGCTATGCCTTTAGCTGATTTTGAAGGTGACGGCGTTGCTCTCTGGGTTGGGGGTAAGGTTTCCAATTCGCGGTGTGCGCCCAAATTTTCCAAGTTAGCGGTCCCCTTTATCCCCAATGAACCTCCGCGCTGGCCTTCTACGGTAAAAGCGATAAAGAAAATAGTCGAAGCTTACGCAAAGGGCGCTCATAAGTATGAGCGGATTGGGGAATGGATTGAAAGAATCGGCTGGGAAAGGTTCTTTGATCAGGCAGGTATCACATTCACTCATCAGCATATTGATGACTATCGTCTGGCGATGACCACCTGGAGAACGACCACCCAGTTTAAATGGTAAAATACAAAAAAAGTTAAATGAAAGCGTAAGGAAAAAGATTATTTCCTTTCTCCTTACGCTTTTTTATTATGTGATCGAAATATTTCCAGGAACGGGACTTACAATTCCAACCATTAACCCCGCGCTTTTTTGCTTTCCCCAGTTGCCTCATAAATAAATGTTACCGAAGGAGATCTGTTTGAGAGATTCGTTGCCTCATAAAAGATGTTAC
>Ga0068714_10001375_pt1 | contig 36015 bp, 27 predicted proteins | sample MTBNYHSulfiMetaG_FD_62988 | JGI IMG/M metagenome (GOLD analysis project Ga0068714, IMG submission 62988) | Enrichment culture microbial communities from rom New York Harbor, USA that are MTBE-degrading - MTBE-NYH (New York Harbor Sulfidogenic)... | ecosystem: Environmental > Aquatic > Marine >...
CTTTGAACTTTGAACTTTGAACTTTGAACTTTGAACTTTGAACTTTGAACTTTGAACTTTGAACTTTGAACTTTGAACTTTGAACTTTGAACTTTGAACTTTGAACTTTGAACCATGCAGGTCGAAGGGCCCCCTCTCCCTCTGGGAGAGGGTCGGGGAGAGGGGAGTGATTTGAACCTTGAACCTTGAACCTTGAACCTTGAACCTTGAACCTTGAACTTTGGACTGTTACTGGTTATCGGCCAAAAACTGCAACAACCGCGCCTCGTCCCACACCTCGACGCCGAGGGATTCGGCCCTGGCCAGTTTCGAGCCGGCCTCCGCGCCGGCGACCACGACGCTGGTCTTCTTCGATACACTCCCGCTGACCTTAGCGCCCAGGGCCTGCAGGCGCTCCTTGGCCTCGTCGCGGCTCATCGACTCGAGCGCACCGGTGAGGACGAAGGTCTGGCCGGCGAGCGGCTGCGCCCCCGTCTCCCTGACCGCCACGTCGGGCCAGTGCACGCCGGCGTGGATGAGCTTGTCGATGACTTCGAGGTTATGCTCCTGCCTGAAGAAGGTGTGGATGTGGTGGGAGACGATCGGCCCCACATCCTCGACCTGCAGCAGCTCCTCCTCGCTCGCATCCCTGATTTTCTCCAGCGAGCCGAAATGTCGTGAGAGGGTGCGGGCGGTGCTCTCACCCACCTCACGGATCCCGAGGGCGTAGAGGAAGCGCTCCAGCGTGCTCTCCTTGCTCTTCTCCAGCGCCTCGACCAGGTTGGCAGCGGACTTCTCCCCCATCCGCTCCAGTCCGGCGAGCTGCTCCTGCGTCAGGGCGTAGAGATCGGCCACGTCATGGATCAACTCCTCGTCGACGAGCTGTTCGACCAGTTTGTCGCCGAGGCCGTCGATATCCATGGCGCGGCGCGAGGCGAAATGCCAGATCGCATTCTTGCGCTGCGCCGAGCAGAAGAGGCCGCCGCTGCAGCGCGGCACCGCCTCGCCCTCCTCGCGCTCCACCTCGGAGCCGCAGACCGGGCAATGGCTCGGCGTGGGGATCGCCCTGGCGTGCGCGGGGCGCTTGGCCGGCACCACGCCGACCACCTCGGGGATCACGTCGCCGGCGCGGCGCACGATCACCGTGTCGCCGATGCGCACGTCCTTGCGCGCGATCTCGTCCGGGTTGTGCAGGGTCGCATTGCTGACGATGACGCCGGCCACCTGCACCGGCTCGAGGCGCGCCACCGGAGTGAGCGCACCGGTGCGCCCCACCTGCCACTCCACGTCGTTGAGGGTGGTCATCTCCTCCTGCGCCGGGAACTTATGCGCAGTCGCCCAGCGCGGGGCGCGGGAGACGAAGCCCAGCTCCTGCTGCTGGGCCAGGCTGTTGACCTTGTAAACCACGCCGTCGATATCGTAGGACAACGCATCGCGCCGCTCGCCGATGGCGTGAAAATAGGCGAGGCACCCTTGCGCCCCCTTGACCACGCGCAGCTCGGGGGAGACGCGCAGCCCCCACCCCTTTAGCTGCTCCATGATGGCGCTGTGCGTACCGGGCAGGTTGCCCCCCTCCACCACGCCGACACCGTAGCAGTACATGGTCAGGGGACGGGTGGCGGTGATGCGCGGGTCGAGCTGGCGCAGCGAGCCGGCGGCGGCATTGCGTGGGTTGGCGAAGCTCTTATCCCCCTTCTCGCGCTGGCGCTCGTTGAGGGCATCGAAGCCCGCCTTCGGCATATAGACCTCGCCGCGCACCTCCAGCACTGACGGCCACTCCTTGCCGTAGAGCCGCAGCGGCACCGACTCGATGGTGCGCACGTTCTGCGTCACATCCTCGCCGGTGGCGCCGTCGCCGCGGGTGGCGGCGCGCACCAGCAGCCCCGCCTCGTAGCGGATGCTGATCGCCAGGCCGTCGAGCTTGGGTTCGGCGCTGTATTCCACCTCGTCGACCCCGAGGCCCTCGCGCACCCGCCGGTCAAAATCGACCAGCTCCTCCTCGGAGAAGACGTTGCCGAGCGAGAGCATCGGGATCTCGTGGCGCACCTCGGCAAAACCCTTGAGCGGCTTGGCGCCAACACGCTGGGTGGGCGAGTCGGGGGTGATGAGCGCCGGGAACTGTTCCTCCAGCGCCTGCAGCTCGCGGAACTGCCGGTCGTACTCCGCGTCCGGGATCTCCGGGTTGTCCAGCACGTAGTAGCGGTAGTTGTGGTAGGCGAGCTGCTCGCGCAGCTTGGCGGCGCGCTGCTGCGCCTCGGCGGGGATGGTTTGATTCATGGCCTTCGTGTTCTTGTTTTGAATCTGTCGGGTTGGATCACCTGCCTCGAGCGAAAAGCACGGGGCAGATAAATGTCCCTAACCGTAGGACACATTAGCGATTATCGCTAACGTCAAACGGAGGGTCCCTTCTCCCTCAGGGAGAAGGACAGGATGAGGGGGTAATGAATATCCCCTCTCCCCAACCCTCTCCCTCAGGGCTATCTCTTGGTCACATCTGCAATGTCGGCACGGATACCCCCTCTCCCGCCGGGAGACGGCTACATGGATGTAGTCGGTAGGCCGTGTCGGGAACATACGGCCTAGGGCTGGGGTGAGGGGATCGAAATCAATGGCCGTGAAAATCCCCTCTCCCTGTCCCTCTCCCTGAGGGAGAGGGGACCCTTCGTTTTTCCGGAAGGTAGTCCAAACAGCGTTCATCCCTCTCGTATCCTCTTGTTCGCGATAATAAACATGTGACCAAGAGACAGCCCTCAGGGAGAGGGGGCTAACGTGCCAGGCTTGAGCAAAGTGCTTCAAGGTCTGGAACTGCTGTTCAGCTTGCCGCGTAGCGTTTAGCCAGCTGTTCGAGTTCGGCAAGCTTCTCCTCGCCCAGCGGCCGACGCTGCTCGTCGCACAGGGTACCGCTGAGCTGGGCCGCCATCTGGCGTGATTTCTGCAACAGGGTCTGCAGCGCCAGCTCCCCAGCAACGACCGCGGGCAGGCGCATGAACAGCGCCACTCCGGGGGTCTCCAGGGTGACGATCTCGGCAAGGTCGAAGCGGCCCGGCTCGAGGATGTTGGCGACGCTGAACAGCGGCTCCTGCTTGCCGGCAAGGTGGTAGTGGAAAATCCCCATCTCGCCGTGCTCGAGCCCCACCTCCTGCAACACCTTGAGCAGCCACGGTCCGGTGAAGCGCTTCCCCTCCCCGGCCATCACCGTCAGCACCACCACCGCCTCCCCTGGCTGTATAGTCGGCTGTTCAGCCGGCTGAGCTGCGGCTGCGGTACCGGCTGGCGCCGCGGCTGTGACGTCGTCGGGTTCCCGACCCAGCCCCTTCAGCCCCTCCAGTTGCTCCTCGGGCAGCGGCTCGTTGCGCCGTGCGCTGAGCGAGACGCTCCGGTCGACCCACCCTTCGGCCAGCGGCTCCTCCCGGGTGGTGAAGGTGCCGCCGGTGTCCTCGGCGATGGCATCGAAGTCGTTCGCGCTCCAGCGCCGCTCCCGCTTCGGCATGCGCCGCTTGAGCCTGTCGGCAAGCCAGATACCCGCCACCAGGGCGATGCCCAGAACGATGAGTATGATCCGCAGGGTATCCATAGCGCTCTCTTGCTGTTGCTAGATGGCGGCCAGTTCCACCGCCTCGTCCACGTCCACCGCCACGATGCGGGAGACGCCCGGTTCGTGCATGGTCACACCGGTAAGGGTAGTGGCCAGTTCCATGGTTGCCTTGTTGTGGGTGATGAAGATGAACTGCACCTGCCCGGACATCTCCTTCACCAGCTTGCAGAAGCGGCCGACGTTGGCCTCGTCGAGCGGCGCGTCCACCTCGTCGAGCATGCAGAACGGCGAGGGGTTGAGCTCGAAGATGGAGAACACCAGCGCCACCGCGGTGAGCGCCTTCTCCCCGCCCGAGAGCAGGTGGATGGTGGAGTTGCGCTTGCCGGGCGGGCGGGCCATGACGGTGACCCCGGTGTCGAGCAGGTCATCGCCGGTCAGTTCCAGGTAGGCGTGGCCGCCGCCGAACAGCAGCGGGAACTTCTCCTGCAGACCCTTGTTGACCTTGTCGAAGGTCTCCTTGAAGCGGGTGCGGGTCTCACGATCGATCTTGCGGATCGCGTTCTCCAGCGTCTCCAGCGACTCGGTCAGGTCGGCGTTTTGCGCATCGAGGTACTTCTTGCGCTCGGACTGCTGCTCGTACTCCTCGATGGCCGCCAGGTTGATCGGCCCGAGGCGCTGGATGCGCTGGCCGATACTCTCCAGTTCCTGCTCCCAGCCATTGATGTCGGCCTGCTCCGGCAGCTCGGCCAGCAGCGCCTCGATCTCGAAGCCGGCCTCGCCGACCTGCTCCTGCAGGGTCTGGCGGCGCACCGACATCTCCTGCCAGCCCATGCGCATCCGCTCCAGGTTGCTGCGCACGTTCTGCGCCTGCTGCTCGGCGCTGTGGCGCTCGGTCTCCAGTTCGCGGATCGCGTGGTCGATGTCGCCGACGGTGCGCCGCGCCTCGGTCAGGCGGTTCTCCACCGCCATGCGCTTCTCCAGCAGCGCCTCCAGCTCCTCGGCCTTGAGGGTGATCGGGCTGTCGCCCTCGGCGAGGGCCATCTTCAGCTCCTCGCGCCGCTCGGCCAACTGGCCGAGCTGTTGGTTCATGCGCTCCAGCCCCTGCTGGGTGCTGTCGAGCTCGGTACGCATGGTCTGGATGCGCACCGTCAGTTCGTGTGCCCTTTCGCGGTCGCTGCGGGCCCGCTCGCGCGAGCTCTCCAGGGTATCGCGCAACCGATCGCGGCGGGCGGCAAGCTCCTCGCGCTGCTGCGCCAGCTCCTCCATCCGCTCCAGCGCGGTGTGCAGCTCGCGCCGTGAGGTGAGCATCTGCGTCTCGGCCTGGCCGATCTGCTCCTGCAGCTCGCTCGCCTCGCCCTGCAGCCGCTCGCGGCGGCTGGCGATCTGCTCCTGGCGTGCCTGTTTGGCGCTGAGCTGCGACTTCTGTTCGGCGTGGCGGCGGTTGGCCTCGTTGAGGTCGGCCTGCACCCTCTCGCGCTCCTCCTCCAGCTCGCGCAGGCGCTGACGCCCCGCCTCCTGGCTTTGCTGCAGCGCCTCGACCTGCTCCTCCAGCGCGGCGATGGTCTCGGTCAGCTCCTTGAGCTCCTGTTCGCGCTGCAGCACGCCGGCGCGCTCGTCCGCGTCGCGGGCGACCCGCAGCCAGCCGCTACCGAGCCACACCCCGTCGCGGGTGATCACCGACTCGTGGGCCGCCAGGCGGCTGCGCTGCGCCAGCGCCGCGGAGAGGTCCTCGGCCACGTAGACGCTGCCGAGCAGCGAATCGAGCGGCCACTCGGCGCTTACCCGGGAGAGCAGGGTCTCCCCGCCGTTGCCGGCGGGGGCCGCCGTGGTGCGGGTATCGAACAGCGTCAGGCTGCCGTGCTCGAGCGAGCCGAGGGTGCCGAGGATCGGGTCCATGCCGTCGACGCAGACCGCCTCGAGATGGTCGCCGAGTACGCACTCGACCGCCCGCTCCCAGCCGTCGGCCACGGTGACCCCCTGCGCCAGGCGCCGCGCCTCGGCCAGCCCCTGCCGGGTGAGCCACTCGGTCACCGCCCCCTGGCGCTTGCCGAGCGCCGCCTGCTGCAGCGCCTCGAGCGAGGCGTGGCGGCCGCGCTGGCTCTGCAGCCGGGTGCGCAGCTGGTCCAGCTCCTGGCTCTCCTGGTGGCTCTGCTCGCGCTGGCGGTTGATCTGTTCGATGCAGCCGCCGAGCCGCTCCTGGAATCCTGCGCTGTGCAGCTCGCTCTCGGCCAGTTGCTCGCGCAGCATCTCCAGCTCCTCGTCGAGGTTGCCGACCGAGAGGTTGCCCTGCTCCTCCTCGATGCGCCCCAGGCGCTGCTGCAGCTGGCCGACCTGCTGTTCCAGGTGCTGGATGCGGGCACGCTCCACCTGCGCCGTCTGCGACGGCTCGTTGGCGTCCTGGTTGAAGCTCTCCCAGTTGGACTGCCACTCCTGCATCGCCTGCTCGGCCTCGGCCAGGGCGGCGGCGGAGAGCTCTTCGGCCTCCTGGGCCTGCGCATGCTGCGGTTCCAGTTCGAGCAGCTTGCCCTGCAGCTCCTCGATCTTGCGGTGGTCGCTCTCCTGGTGCACCTGCGCCTCGTTCCAGGCGCGCTCCAGTTGCTCCAGGTCCTGGCGCTGCTGCTGGTAGCGTTCGCGGGCGTGCTGGATGGTCTGCTCGAGCCGGGCGATGTCGGCGCCGATACCGTAGTACTCGCTCTGCACCCGGTTGAACTGGTCGCTGGCCTCGATGTGGGCCTCGCGCTTGGCCTCGATGCCGGCCTCGGCGCTGCGCTGGCGGGCGATCTGCGCCTCCAGCGCGGTCTCCTGCTCGTGGATCTGGTGTTCCTGCTTGTGCGCGTCGCCATCGAGCGAGCGCCAGCGCAGCGCCTGCAACTGCCCCTTGAGCACCCGCTCCTCCTGCTTGAGCTGCTTGTAGCGCTCGGCGGTGGAGGCCTGGCGCTGCAGGTGGTTGAGCTGCTTCTCCAGCTCCTCGCGCAGGTCGTTGAGGCGGTCGAGGTTGTCGCGGGTGTGGCGGATGCGCGTCTCGGTCTCGCGGCGGCGCTCCTTGTACTTGGAGATCCCGGCGGCCTCTTCGAGGAAGATGCGCAGATCCTCGGGCCGCGCCTCGATGATGCGCGAGATGGTGCCCTGCTCGATGATGGCGTAGCTGCGCGGGCCGAGGCCGGTGCCGAGGAAGATGTCGGTGATGTCGCGGCGGCGGCAGCGGGTGCCGTTGAGGTGGTAGAGGGACTGCCCGTCGCGGGTGACGGTGCGCTTGATGGAGATCTCGCCGTACTGGGCGTACTGGCCGCCGAGGGTACCGTCGCTGTTGTCGAAGATCAGCTCGATGGAGGCCTGGCCGACCGGCTTGCGCGAATTGGAACCGTTGAAGATGACGTCGGTCATCGAGTCGCCGCGTAGGTTCTTGGCCGAGCTCTCACCCATGACCCAGCGCACCGCATCGATGGTGTTGGATTTGCCGCAGCCGTTGGGGCCGACGATGCCGGTCAGGTTGGTGGGCAGGGAGATGGTCGTCGGGTCCACAAAGGACTTGAAACCGGCGAGTTTGATCTTGCTCAGTCGCATAGCGTCTCGTCTGTAACTCTGGCAGGTTAGGCGAAAATCGGGGTGAGAAGGAAACAATTCCCTTGAAATTCAGTCAATTAACTCGCAACTCCGGCACAAACAGGGCAATCGCGCCGGCCTGCTCTCATCCCTTTGCATCTCCGGAAATTCTTCGTCTTGTGGTCCATTTCGGCTACAATTCCGGGCCGACAAAACTACCATGAAAGATAGCATTATGCCTAGCCAACCCAGTAAGGAACTTGAAACCTTCGACAACCCGATGCCGGGCCGGGACTACACCATCCACATCGATGTCCCCGAGTTCACCTGCCTCTGCCCCAAGACCGGCCAGCCCGATTTCGCCACCATCGCCATCGACTATGTGCCGGACGGGAAGTGCATCGAGCTCAAGGCGCTGAAGATGTACATGTGGTCCTACCGCGACGAGGGCGCCTTCCATGAGAAGGTCACCAACACCATGCTGGACGACTTCGTCGCCGCCTGCAGCCCGCGCTTCATGCGCGTGACCGGCAAATTCAACGTCCGTGGCGGCATCTACACCACCGTGGTGGTCGAGCACCGCGCTGCCGACTGGAACCCGCCGCAGCCGGTTACGTTGCCGTAAGAGAAGGTAACAGGTGCAGGTAACAGGTGACAGGTAAACCTGCATCTTTGGCGGATCGAGGTTCCAAGGTGTAGGAGCGGCATCCTGCCGCGATTTGTATCCGGTGCCACGGTCTATCGTAGGTTCAAGGTTCAAGGTTCAAGGCTCGCAAGATTCTTCCCTGTCACCTGTCACCTGCCGCCAGATTCAACGTCACCACATCCCCCAGCGCCTGGCGGATCTCGGCGATGCCCGGGGTCAGCGCATCGCGCGGCAGGTCGAACCCGCCGTGGCAGGTGAGGCGCATCACCCCTGGCTGGCTCTCCGATGAGAAGCGGTGGCGGACAAAGCGGGCAATCACGCTGATCGCATCGAAACTATCGCCGCCGATCAGTGCCGCGAGACGCACCTGTTGCGGCAGGGCAACGATCTCCTCTTCGTACTCATCGATACCGGTCACCAGGAAGGTATCCGGTTCGATACGCAACGTGCCGTCACTCACCTGGCGCACCTCGAAATTGCAGTGGGGCCGATAGCGGTCAAGTTTCGCCTTCGCCACCACCTCCCCCCCCTGCAGGAAGACCCGCGCATGCCCTTCCGGCACGGTCAGCTCCTGATGCAGCACAAAGGTGCTGCCGACACCGACCCTTGAGCGGTGCGAAGCCTCATCCCGCACCGGTGCCTGCTGACACGCCGCCAGCAACAGCGTTGCCGCGACAAAAACCGCTACTTTGGGCATCATGGCCATTCTCCCGATCAATTCTGGGTATGAGACAGTTTAGTCACTCCATGGCCATTGCCCTGCCTGCGGGAGCAGATATTCGGGATTCGCCCGACAAGCGAACAGGAGAGAGAGTAACGGCGCCTATGAAAAAACCAACCGTGATCGGCATCGATCTCGGCACCTCCGGCTGCCGTGCAGTAGCCCTCGACCTCGCCGGCAAACCCGTCGGCGAGGCGCGGCTTGCCCTGCCGGTGCCGGTACAGAACGGCAGCGGGAGAGAACAGGCCCCGCTGCTCTGGGCAGAGGCGCTCGAGCGCCTGCTCGATATGCTCTTTTCCCGCATTCCCGCCGCAGCGGTTCGCGCCATCGCCCTCGACGGCACCTCCGGCACCGTGCTACTGGCCGACGCCGAAGGCAGTCCGCTCACCCCGGCGCTGATGTACAACGACAACCGTGCCGTCAGCGAGGCGGCGCACATCGCCACTCTGGCACCGCGGCATAGCGCCGTCCACGGCACCGGCTCGGGGCTGGCCAAGCTGTTGTGGCTGCTGGCGCACCACGCGCTGCCGCCCGGCGCCCGCCTCCACAGCCAGGCCGACTGGCTCAGCGCCCGCCTGAGCGGCCGCTTCGGCCTGAGTGACGCCAACAACATGCTCAAGCTCGGCTACGACCCGGTCGCCGGTTGCTGGCCCGCCTGGATGGAGCAGCTCGGCTTGCCAAAAGGGCTGTTGCCGCGGGTGCTCCGCCCCGGCACCCCGCTCGGCCCGCTCCGCCCGGAACTGGCCGCCCGCTGGGGCCTGCCGCAGGAGACCCTCATCTGCGCGGGAACCACCGACAGCACCGCCGCCTTCATCGCCTCGGGGGCCGGTGAGACGGGCGAGGCGGTCACCTCCCTCGGCTCGACCCTGGTACTCAAGGTGATTTCCGACAAGCCCGTTTTCGCCCCAGAATTCGGTGTCTACAGCCAGCCGCTGGGTAACCACTGGCTGGTCGGCGGCGGCTCGAACAGCGGCGGTGCGGTGCTGCGCCACTTTTTCAGCGACGCCGAGATGGCCCGGCTCAGCGTGGCGCTGCAGCCGGATCGGCCAACCGGGCTCGACTACTACCCGCTGAACGCCCCCGGCGAGCGCTTCCCGCGCAACGACCCGGGGCTGCCGCCACGGCTCGAGCCGCGCCCGGCTGACGACGCCCGCTTCTTCCAGGGACTCCTGGAGGGGATCGCCCGCATCGAGAAGGAGGGCTACGACAGGCTCGCCGAGCTCGGCGCCCCCTACCCCGTATCGGTGCGCAGCAACGGCGGCGGCGCCGCCAACGCAGCCTGGACGCAAATGCGCGGCGCACTGCTCGGCGTGCCGATGCTGCCGGCCCGCGAAGAGCAGGCCTGCTACGGCAGCGCCCTGCTGGCGCTCCGCTGCCTCCAGGCTGCCGCCGAGTGACGCATCTGTTAGGATGGCTGCCAAAACCAAAAGCCTATTCACCACGAAGAACATGAAGGGCACGAAGACAATAATCATGAAACTGCTCGAATCGGTTTAATCCTTCGTGTACTTCGTGCGCTTCGTGGTTAACACCAATACAAACAGGAACAGGATTTCATCATGCTGGGACAACCGCTGATCGGCGCCGCCGGACTGCTACGCGGCGCGAAGCTGCTCAACACCCCCGGGTTGCGCCGTTTCGTCATCATCCCCGTCACCATCAACGTGCTGGTGTTCGCCCTCTCCATCTGGGTGCTGCTGCAGCAGTTCACCCCGCTGGTGGAGAAGTGGACCGGCTATCTACCCGCCTGGCTCGAGTGGCTGGAATGGCTGTTTTGGCTGTTCTTCGCGCTGGCGGCGGTCCTGGTGGTGTTCTACACCTTTTCGATCCTCGCCAACCTGATCGCCGCGCCGTTCAACGGCCTGCTGGCCGAGGCGGTGGAGAAACACCTCACCGGCAAGCCGCTGCCGGGCGGCGGCAGCCTCCTCGGCGCCCTGCGCGAGGCCCCCTCGGCCATCTTCGATGAGTTGCGCAAGATTGGTTATTTCCTGCTGCGCGCCGTGCCGCTGCTGATCCTGTTCTGGATCCCGCTGCTCAATCTTGCCGCACCCGTGCTGTGGGCCCTGTTCAGCGCCTGGATGATGGCGGTGGAGTACGGCGACTACCCGATGGGCAACCACAACATTCGCTTCGCCGAGCAACGCAAACGGCTGGGGCAGAAGCGGATGCTGAGCCTCGGCTTCGGCGGCGCCACCCTGCTTGCCACCATGATCCCGCTGGTCAACTTCCTGGTGATGCCCGCCGCGGTTGCCGGCGCCACCGCGCTGTGGGTGGAGCAGTTGAAGTCAGAAGAGATGTAGGATGCGGTGAGGAACGAACCGCATCGATCGCGAGTAATCTCTGGAGCCATCAGACGATGCGGTTCGCAAGCTCACCGCATCCTACGACTATGCAACCTGATAAGGGATTGAATGGATGAACGACGGCCACGACCTGGAACTGCTGCTCAAATCCCACCTGCCGCTGATCGTCATCGAGAGCTACGAGGAGCCGCACCTGCTGCAGCTGATCAGCCGCATCGGCATGCAGCAGTACAAGCCGGTCTACCGCTGGAGCATCACCGACGGACTGAAGCGGATCGATATCGATCTGGCCAGTGCCGTCGAGCGGGCCGATGCCGAGAAGGTGCTGTGGCAGATCCGCGACAAGCGGGAAGCGGGCATCTATATCCTGTGCGATTTCCATCCCTACCTGGATGAGCCGCTTAACGTCCGTCTGATCAAGGATATCGCGCTGGCCCATGAACAGAGCCATGCCACCCTGGTGCTGCTGAGCCACCGCATCGCGTTGCCGGCGGAGTTGTCGCGCTTTTCCGCCCGGGCGGAGCTGGCCATGCCCTCGCAGGGGGAGCTGGAGCGGATCGTCACCGAGGCGGCCCGCGAGTGGCGGGACCTGCACAAGAAATCGGTGCAGACCGACCGGGAGAGTTTCCAGTTGCTGGTGCAGAACCTCAACGGCCTCACCACCGCCGATGCCCGCCGCCTGGCGCGGACCGCCATCTTCGATGACGGCAGCATCAGCGCCGGGGATATCCCCCAGGTGATCAAGGCGCGTCACCGCCTGCTGCGCGGCGATGATGTGCTGAGCCTGGAGTTCGACACCTCCCGTTTCAGCGAGGTCGGGGGGCTGCACCGGCTCAAGGCGTGGCTGGAGCAGCGCAAACCGGTATTCCGCGGCGAAGCCGGCGACTCCCCGCTCGATCCCCCCCGCGGGATGCTGCTGCTCGGGGTGCAGGGCAGCGGCAAGAGCCTGGCGGCCAAGGCGAGTGCCGGAATGTTCGACGTGCCGCTGCTGCGGCTCGATTTCGCCACCATCTACAACAAATACCACGGCGAGACCGAGCGCAACCTGCGCGAAGCGCTGAAGACCGCAGAGGCGATGGCGCCGTGCGTCTTGTGGATCGATGAAATCGAAAAGGGGATCGCCTCCGCAAACAACGACGGCGGCACCTCACAGCGGGTGCTTGGCACCCTGTTGACCTGGATGGCGGAGCGGCGCGCACCGGTTTTTCTCGTCGCTACCGCCAATGACATCGAGCGGTTGCCGGCAGAACTGGTGCGCAAGGGGCGCTTCGATGAGATCTTTTTCGTCGACCTGCCGGACGAGGCGGTGCGCCGGGAGATCTTCGCCATCCACCTCAACAAGCGCGGGATCGATGCGCAGGGGTTCGATACCCGGCTGCTGGCGCTCCAGTCCGACGGCTTCTCCGGTGCGGAGATCGAACAGGCCATCGTCTCCTCGCTCTACGCCAGCCACGCCCTGGGAGGGCCGCTGGAGACCGCGCACATCCTCGATGAGCTCTATCGCACCCGGCCGCTGTCGGTGGTGATGCGCGAGAAGGTCGATTACCTGCGAGAGTGGGCCACCGGGCGCACGGTCCCGGCCAACTGAATTACCCCTGGAGACCTTCCCACTCGAACCCCCTCATCCTGAACAGGCGCAGGCAGGCGTCCACCACCTCGGCATCGTATGCAGTGCCGCGCCCGCGTTCGATCTCGCCCAGTGCGGTTTCGAGTCCCAGGCTTGCCCGGTAGGGGCGGTGGGAGGTGATAGCCTCGACGACGTCGGCCACCGCGAGGATCCGTGCCTCGGCAACAATCGCATCCCCCTTGAGCCCCTGCGGATAGCCGCTGCCGTCGAGGCGCTCGTGGTGCTGCAGCGTCATCTGCGCGATTGGCCAGGGAAAGTCGACCCCCTTGAGGATGTCGTAGCCCGCCTCGGGATGGGCCTTGATGATGCCGAATTCGTCATTGCTCAACTTGCCCGGACGGTTGAGGATCTCTGCCGGCACCGAGATCTTGCCGATATCGTGCACCATGCTGCCGAGACGGATCCCCTCGATGCGGTCATCGCTGTAGCCCATCTCCCTGGCGATCGCCGCCGACAGGGAGGAGACCCGTTTCTGGTGGCCCGCGGTATAGGGGTCGCGCTTTTCCAGTGCGATGGAGACCGCCTCGATGGTATGCATCATGGCGTTGTTGAAGCGTTGAATCCCCTCCTCGTGGGCCACCCGGGTGCGGTGGGACTGCACCCCGAAGCCGAGATCCGAGGCCAGTTCATCGAGCAGGGCGAGCTCCTTGGCCTGGGTCTCTCCCGGCAGCCTGGAGAAGACCCCGAGGATCCCCAACACCTGCTGCTGGTAGCGGATCGGCAACAGGAATACGGTATGAATGCCGATCGCCTCCATCGCCTGGTCGAGATCGTAGTGCCGCGTCGTGGCGTCGCAACAGTTGATGATGAGGTTATCGCCGCTGGAGAAGGCATCAACCATGGGGTGCGTCTGATCGGCCAGCGCCACCTTGTCCCAGCCCCACCGCACCAGACTCTCCTGCAACTCGCCATCCGCAGTGAGGCACTCCAGCGTCTCCTCCTCGCCGGAGGGGACCGCTACCCACGCCAGCGGGTAGTCCCCCTCCCGGGTGAATACCCGGCAGATCCCCTCCAGCAGGCTCTGCTCGCTCTCGGCGTGCACCATGGTGTGGTTGCCCTTGCTCAGTGTCAGCAGCACACGGTTGAGGGAGATCAGCTCCTGGTGGGCATTCTGCTCGGCGGTCACATCGCGGCCGTAGATGTTGAGGTAGCCGGCCTCGCTGACCGGCCTGATCAGGAAGGAGTAGATGCGCTCGGTGAACCGGCCGGTAAAGAGGTTATCCTCCTGCCGGGCCGCCTGGATCGCGTGCAGCAGCTCGTCGGGCACCACCTCGCCCTGGCGCAACGCCCAGCGCTCCTGCAGCGCCTCGCACGCCTGGTTGGCGTAGAGCAGCACACCGTTGTCGTCGATGCGCAGCACCGGCGAGGGATCCTCCTCGGGAAAGCGCGCCAGATGGCGGATCGTCTCCAGGCTCTTGCGCTGCTCGGTGACATCGGCGAAGAGAGCGACGAACTGGTTCTCCGCGTTCTTGAACGCCACCACATCGTAGTAGCGGCCGAGCGCCGCGGCGTAGCGTTCGAAGCGCTGCGATTCGCCGCTGACCACCACCCTGATGTAGTCGTCGATCCACTCCTGCTCGGTCTGCGGCAGCACCTCGCGGACGGTACGGCCAAGGATCGCCTCGGCCTTGAGTCCGGTCTGCCGCTCGAAGGCCGGGTTGACCTGAAGGAAGCGGTAGTCGACGGGGACGCCCTGCTCGTCATATACCAGTTCGTGGATCGCCATGCCGTCCTCGAGCATCTCGAACAGGTTGCGGTAGCGCCGCTCGCTCTCGATCAGCTGCTCCTCGGCCTGTTTGCGCAGGGTGATGTCGTTGATGAAGCCCTCGACCCAGAGCTCGCCTGACGCCTCGTCAGGCACCCCCACGCCGCGCTCCCATACCCAGCGCGGCTTGCCGTCCTTGTGCCGGATGCGGTAGGAGATGCTGAACTGTTGCTGCTCGCGCAGCGCCTGCTGCACCTCCTCCCAGACCCGCGAGCGGTCGTCGGGATGGATGAGGTCGCCATAACTCATCGCCCCCTCGCCCACCAGCTCCTCGCGGTGATAGCCGGTCACCGACTCCACCCCGTCGCTGACAAAGACCATGGTCCACTCCGGCGTGTTGCGGCAACGGTAGGCCATGCCCGGCAGGTTGCGAAACAGGGTCGCCAGGCTGTGCTCGCTCTGGACCAGTTTCTCTTCGGCCAGTTTGCGCTCGGTAATGTCGGTAAGCACGCCGAGCAGCTCCCTCGGCTCTCCCCCATCATCCAGCACCACCGAGACATGCGACTCGATCCAGCGGAATCCGCCCTGGCGGTGATGCATGCGGAACACGCTCCTCAGTCCCCGCTTCGCGGCCACCGCGCTGTCCATCTCCTCGATCACCCGCGCCCGGTCCTCCTCGTGGATCAGGGCAACCCAGCGGCTCGCCTCCCCCAGGATCTCGTCACCGGGTACACCCAGCAGGCGCTCGGCCTCCGGTGCGATAAAGGTGGTGTTGTACGCGGGCAGGCCGAGCACGAAGATGATATCGGGGATGGTGGTAACAAGCCGCCGAAAGCGCTGCTCGCTCTCGAACAGTGCCCGCTTTTCCGCCTCCAGTTCATTGACCTTGGCGACCAGCTTGCTGCTGAAGACGCTTTCATAGCGCTTGTCGAGCTCCTCCCCCGACTGCAGCGGCTGCTGCGGCACCTCGAGCACGGCATTCTCGAACTCGTCCAGCACCTCACGCAGGGCCGTGCCGAGTTCGGTCAGATCAGCGCTCTTCTGCAGGATACGCGAAGCGCCGACCGACTCGGCCAGATGGCGGTCCTCGGGGGTGATAAAGGTGCCGGAGTAGAAGACGACGGGAATGGAGTGGAGTGCCGGGTCGCTCTTGATCGCCCGGCAGAGGGTATAGCCGTCCATGCGCGGCATCAGCACGTCTGCGATAACGATGTCCGGATGGGTCTCTCGTGCATGGCTGAGGGCATCTTCGCCATCCTCCGCCATGTCGACCTCGTAACCCTGTCCGCGCAACCCGCCGGCCAACGCCGTCCGGGCGATGGCATTGTCCTCAGCCAGTAACACTCTCATCCGGCACCTCCATGCCTGAATGACCACCGCCGCCAACGGGCCGGCGGTGAAACCCATCTATTTTTTCTTGGTTATTGAAATGGATAACACGCCTTGTCCTGTAAAGGGAGTATAGACGGTCGGCTCGGGGATGCAGGAATTGCAGCGGATCGGAACCGAAACCGGCACATTCCCGGAGAGTTTTCCGCGATTCCCGTCAGAGCCCGAGGTGGCGGCGGATCCGCTCTACCCCCTCGGCAAGGTTCTCCAGCGAGGTGGTGTAGGCAAAGCGCAGGTGTTTTTCAGGCAGGTAGTCGCCGAAATCGATACCGGGGGTCACCGCCACCCCGGCCTGTTCCAGCAACTCGGTGGCGAAGCGGAAACTGTCGTCGCTGAAGCGGCTGCAGTCGGCATAGAGGTAGAACGCCCCCTGCGGGGTGACCGGGATATCGAAGCCCAGCCCGCGCAGGGCCGGCAGCAGGAAGTCGCGCCGTTGCCGAAAGGCCTGCCGGCGCTGCTCGAGAATGGCCAGCGTCTCCTCCTCGAAGGCCGCCAGCGCCGCATACTGGGCCAGGGTCGGTGCGGCGATGAAGAGATTCTGCGCCAGCTTCTCCACCTGTCTGAGATAGGCCTCCGGCACCACCAGCCAGCCGAGACGCCAGCCGGTCATGCTGAAGTACTTGGAAAAGCTGTTTATGACGAAGAGTTCGTCGCTCGCCGCCAGGGCGGTCGGCGCGGCACTGTCGTAGACCAGGCCGTGGTAGATCTCGTCGACCAGCAGCGCACCGCCCTTGTCGGCGACCAGGCCGGCCATCGCCGCCAGTTCCCCGGCAGGGATCAGGGTGCCGGTGGGATTGGAGGGGGTGGCGACCATCGCCGCGCGGGTTGCGGCGGTCCAGTGTGAAGCCAACAGTTCGGCGGTGAGCTGGTAATCGGTCGCGGCGCCGACCGCGATGGCGCGTGCCCGTCCCTCGATGAAGCGGACGAAGTGGCGGTTGCAGGGGTAGCCCGGGTCGGCCAGCAGCACCTCGCTGTCCCGGTCGAGCACCACCCCCAATGCCAGCAGCAGCGCCCCTGAGGCGCCGGGGGTGACGACGATGCGGCTGGCCGGCACCGCCACGCCGTAGCGGCTTTGATAGAAGCCGGAGATGGCCTCGCGCAGCGCCGGCAGCCCCAGCGCCGGGGTGTAGTGGGTTCGCCCCTCCGCCAGCGCCCTCTGCGCCGCCGCGATCACCGGTTGCGGGGTGGTGAAATCGGGCTCGCCGATCTCCATGTGGACGATGGAGCGGCCGAGCGCCTCCAATTCACGGGCACGGCCCAGCAGCTCCATGACGTGGAAGGGCCCGATATCGCCCATGCGTTGGGCGATGGGAAAGACCTTGCGAGGGTGATCAGCCGCCATGCAGCCGTTTCACCAGGGCAAGGTCCAGACAGGTGGCATCGCCGGCGTCCCCGCTCAGCACGCGGAATGGGGCGTCGGGCTCTCCCCAGCTGTCCAGCACGATGGCCGCGCCGGTAAAATCGTCCTCCCGGGTGTAGCCGTTGACCGCAACGATGGTCTTCAGATCGGCCCCCAGCGAGGCGCGGATGCCGTTGTGCGAGTCCTCGAAGGCGATGCATTCGGCCGGGCTCAGACCCAGCTTTTCCATCGCATAGGTGTAGATATCCGGCGCCGGCTTCTTGGCGGGGACCACATCGCCGGCCGCAATCACCTCGAACCAGGAGACGGCATCCGGATCCATGGCATTCTCCAGCAGCGCGCTCACGTTCTCCGGGGTGGTGGTGGTGGCCACCGCCAGGCGCATCCCCGCCTCGCGGGCCTCGCCGATCAGTCGCTTGACCCCGTGGCGTAGCGGGATCAGGCCCTCGGCGAGCATCTGTACGTAGTGGCGAGTCTTGGCCTGGTGCAGCCCGGCGATGAACCCGTCGAGCCCCTCCGGCCGCGCAAAGGCGGTATTGAAGTTGTCCAGATAGTAGCGGATACGCTCCTTGCCGCCGGTCACCGCCAGCAGCTTGCCATAGAGCTCCTCGGACCACTCCCAGTCGAGCCCCACCTCGGCGAAGGCGCGGTTGAAGGCGATACGGTGACCATCCCGCTCGGTATCGGCGAGGGTCCCATCAACATCGAATAACAGTGCTTTCAGTGTGCTCATTGCTCTATTCAGACGGCCGCGAAAGCGCTGTAGATTACCGAACTCCGCGGTCGAATGCACCATCCGTCCGACACCCCAAAGTTGCACCCGTGGTGCAGTTCTGGTATAGATGCGCGCTTATTTTTCTTACGCTTCGCAGGAGACCAAAGCGTATGCCGACCAAAAAACCAGAGGCGCCCAAGAAGGCGGCTGCAAAGAAGACCGTAAAGACGGCCGCCCCGAAAAAGGCCGCCGGCAAGCCGGCTGCCAAGACCACAGCGCCCAAAAAAGCCCCGGCAAGCAAGCCGGCGAAAACCACCCCTGCCAATCTGGAGCAACGCAAACGCACCCTGGAGGGCTTCAGCCACTTCACCCCCTATCAGGAGAAGAAGGGCGAGGAGTACATGAGCCCGCGCATGCTTGAGCACTTCCGGGAAATCCTCGAGGCCTGGAAACGGGAGCTCATGGAAGAGGTCGACCGCACCGTTCACCACATGCAGGACGAAGCCGCCAACTTCCCGGATCCCAACGACCGCGCCAGCCAGGAGTCGGAGTTCTCCATGGAACTGCGTACCCGTGACCGCGAGCGCAAGCTGTTGAAGAAGATCAACGAATCACTCGACCTGATCGATGAGAGTGAATACGGCTTCTGCGAGAGTTGTGGTGTGGAGATTGGTGTGCGCCGCCTCGAAGCGCGCCCCACGGCGACGCTCTGCATCGACTGCAAGACGCTGGACGAGATCCGCGAAAAGCAGCGCGGTTGAAAACCGTCACGCTGAAATGAAAAAGGGAGCTTTCGCTCCCTTTCTTTATCCGGCTTTCACTCCGGGCGGACAGCAGGGAGTGGAGGAGGCGCTCCGGCAAGAGGAGTACTCATCCATCTTCAGGCGGTTGCTGCGGGCGAAATCCAGGATGTACTGGTAGACCCCCGGGCGGCTTTCAGCAAGATTGGCGCTGACCACCAGGCATCGCTCGCCATTGATCACCTTGGGATGCACCGCCGAGGCATAACGCAGGCGACGATCGGGGCCGAAACTGGCCACGCTCGAGGATATCCGATCGACCCAGTCGCTGGGACGAAAACGCTCCCCATCTTCACGGGTGCTGTGGATCACCACGCAGGGCTGCTTGTCGCTCATGTTTCACCTCACTGCGGTTAATGTGTAACAAACCATATATAAGCACTTTCTAATATATGGTCAAGACGGGCAGGTTCAATGGTTACCCTGCCTTTTTCATCGCCTGACACCGGTACTCAGGGAATTCCCCTCACACACGATTCCGGCAATCCCGGCGACATTACCCTTCTCAGTCGCCGTTTGCTCTTTTATAGTTGGTGGCGGGGCACGCAATCTAGCACGAAAAGAGCATGAATATCATTAATGTGATGAAAACACGAAAGAGCTGTCGAGCCTTTCTCGATCGCGATGTCGACGCCGACAAGATTCGCGCCGTTCTCGATGCAGCGCGCTGGGCTCCCTCCGGGGTGAATATGCAACCCTGGCGTGTCGCGGTGGTCCGCGGCGAGACCAGGGCCCGCATCAGCGATGCCCTGCTTGCCGCGCGCAAGGCGGGGCAGGCGGAGAACCCCGACTATCAGTACTACCCCGGCGAGTGGTTCGAACCCTACAAGAGCCGGCGCAAGGCCACCGGCCTGGCCCTCTATGGCGCGCTGCAGATCGGCCGCGAGGATAGCCGGGCGCGCACCGAGGCATGGTACAACAACTACCGTTTCTTCGGCGCCCCGGTGGGGCTGCTGGTGTTCCTCGATCGGCGTCTTGGCCAGGGCAGCTGGGTGGATATCGGCATGTTCCTGCAGAACCTGATGCTTGCCGCCGAGAGCGAGGGGCTGGCGACCTGTCCGCAGGCCTCGCTGGCCGAGTACCCCGACATCGTGCGCAGTATCCTCGGCATCGGTGACGAGATGGCGCTGGTATGCGGGCTCTCCCTCGGCTACGCCGACCCCGATGCCGCGGTGAACGGTTACCGCACCCCGCGCGAACCGGTCGACGCCTTCACCACCTGGCACGAGTGAGGCAGGTACGAGGGAAAAGAGACGAGATGCGGGACGGTAACCGATCCGTTGCAGAATCAGCGTCACCCTCGACGCTCATCCCTCGCCTCTCGTCCCTGTGAAATACATCGGCCGTTTCGCCCCCTCGCCCACCGGGCCGCTCCATTTCGGCTCGCTCATCGCGGCGCTCGGCAGTTACCTGCAGGCGCGACATCGGGGCGGGAAGTGGCTGGTGCGTATCGAGGACCTCGACCCGCCTCGCGAGGTGGCCGGTGCCAGCGATCTCATCCTCGCCACCCTGGAGCGCTATGGCTTCGAATGGGACGGCGAGGTCTGGTACCAGAGCCGGCGTCACGCGATCTACCTCGAGGTGCTCGCTGGACTGGCGCACAACGGATTGAGCTACCGTTGCGGCTGCTCACGCAAACAGGTGGCAGAGCAGCAGCAACGCCAGGGCCTGCCGCCTGGTGTCTATCCCGGGACCTGCCGTCGGCAACAGGCCAGCCCGCACCGCCGGCACGCGATACGCCTTAACACCGAAGGCCAGCGCGTAGGCTTCCTCGACGCCGTCCAGGGCGCAATCGAACAGGACGTGGAGCACGAGGTGGGGGACTTCGTGCTGCGCCGTGCCGACGGCCTTTTCGCCTACCAGCTTGCTGTGGTGGTGGACGATGCGGCACAGGGGATCACCGAGATCGTCCGCGGCAGCGACCTGCTCGACTCCACCGCCCGCCAGATAGCCCTGCAGCGTCTGCTCGGCGACCCCACCCCCTCCTATCTCCATCTGCCTGTGGTGGTGAATGAACTGGGGCAGAAGCTGAGCAAGCAGACCTTCGCCCCGCCGCTGGCAATGGACAATCCCCTTCCTGCCCTGGTCCTGGCGCTGCGCTTTCTCGGCCAACAGCCACCCGGGGAACTGCTCGAAGGGGATGTGGCCAGTTTCTGGCGCTGGGCTTTCGCCAACTGGAATGCCACGGCCATACCCCGTACACTGGCGCTGCCGCTGCCAGCGATGCCGGAATAAACTCCCGCCCGTTCGAACAGAGGGGGGCGCTGCAGCGAAGAACCCTTGATCTCAGGCAAACGCAAGAGAAGGCCATGTCCGACGAGAACGTTCCATTCCTCCAGCACTACCGGGGCTATTTTCGTAACCTGCTCAAATGGGAAGAGCTCGATGCGTTGTGGAAGCGATTGCATGGCGACAGTGACCAGGCCTGGTACATCTACGCCGTCGGCGAGACGCCGCCGACCTCGACCTCGAACCGGGAGCAACTGGCACGCTTTATCGAGGAGATAGACCGGCTGCTGCACCAGGAGCACGACGAGGACTACTGCGGCATCGTCTATGTCGACGATGTCCAATCCCCCACCCTGATCAAGATATTCGACCCCAACAACCTCGGCAGCGTCTGCGGTTCGGGATTCGGCCCCCCGCCGTTGCCCGGCTGGGTCCTCTCCCGCCAGGCCCCCTGCGACCTCAATGCCGCCTGCGCACCGCCGGGCAACCGCCGACGGTGGTGGCAGCGGCTGATCGGCTAGTTCAAGGTTCAAGGTTCAAGGGCACGCCGGGCTTCGGACGCGGATCGGGTTCAGGACGCCAGGGGCGTGAATGCGCCTCTTTGAACTTTAAACCTTGAACTTTGAACCGGATTTGTTACGTTTTGTAACAACTCCTGCTATCCTAGCCTTCATGCCGCGCAATCGTGACCATGACCTGCAACTGGATCGGGTGATCATCCTGTTCCTGTTTGCCCTCTTCCTGCTGCTATCCCCGCTAGTGGAGTGGTGGGCGGCGGACGACAGCCCGTGGTACACCCCTTACCTGCTGTGGGGACTCCTGATCCTGCTGAGCTGGCGCCTGCGCAAGCGGCTGGAGCGCCATGAGCTTTGAGCTGTGGCAACTGTTCCTGGCGGGGGTGGCCTACCTGCTGCTGCTGTTCCTCATCGCCTATGCCGCCGAGCACGGCTGGCTGCCGCAGCGCCTGGCTCGCCACCCGCTGACCTACACCCTGTCGCTTGGGGTCTACGCCACCTCCTGGAGCTTTTTCGGCAGTGTCGGCTTTGCCCAGAGCCAGGGCTACAACTTCCTTACCATCTACCTCGGCGTCACCCTCGCCTTCATGCTCAGCCCGGTGCTGCTGCAGCCGATCCTGCGCCTGACCCGCGAGTTTCAGCTCTCCTCCCTGGCCGATCTGTTCGCCTTCCGCTACCAGAGCCAGCTGGCAGGCGTGCTGGTCACCCTGTTCATGCTCACCGGCACCTTGCCCTATATCGCCCTGCAGGTACGGGCGGTAACCGAGTCGCTGCAGGTACTGACCCAGGAGTCGGCACCGGGCCCCATTGCCCTCGGCTTCTGCCTGACCGTCAGCCTCTTTGCCATTCTCTTCGGCGCCCGCCATATCTCGGCGCGCGAAAAACACGAGGGGCTGGTGGTGGCGATCGCCTTCGAGTCGCTGGTCAAACTGGTGGCACTGCTGTCGGTGGGGCTGTTTGCACTGTTCGGCGTATTCCACGGGCCGAGCGGCATGGAGCAGTGGCTGGCGCAACACCCCGAGGCACTCGATGCCCTCTACCGCCCGGTACGGGAAGGGGCCTGGGGCAGCCTGCTGCTGCTAGCCTTTGCCGCCGCCTTCCTGCTGCCGCGGCAGTTCCACATGACCTTTACCGAGAACCTCGATGAGCGGTCGCTGGGCGTCGCCAGTTGGGCCTTTCCCCTGTTCCTGCTTCTGCTGAACCTGGCGATCCCGCCGATCCTCTGGGCCGGCACTGAACTCGGCCTGACCATCTCCCCCGACTTCTACGTCCTCGGCATCACCCTGCACCACGATGCGACGCTGCTGCCGATGCTGACCTTCATCGGCGGGATCTCCGCGGCCAGCGCGATGATCATCGTCACCACCCTGGCGCTGGCAGCGATGTGCATGAACCACCTGGTGCTGCCGGCAAGCTTCCCCCCCCGACTCACACCGGAGACCAACATCTATCGCTGGCTGCTGTGGGGAAGGCGCGTCCTCATTACCCTGATCATCCTCGCCGGCTACGGCTTCTACCTGCTGCTCGAGCACAACCAGGGGCTGGTCCAGTTGGGGCTGATCTCCTTCGTCGCCGTGGCCCAGTTTCTCCCCGGAATCGTCGGTCTGCTCTACTGGCGCCGGGCCACCCGCAGCGGCTTCATCGCCGGGCTACTGGGGGGCGGTACGGTCTGGGCCTCCACCCTGCTGCTGCCGCAGCTGGAATTCTCCGGCCTGCTCAACACCGGCATCCGGCCCGATATCGGCATCTACTCCGCCGATCCCTGGGGCAGCAGCACCCTCTGGTCGCTGAGCGTCAATACCCTGCTGTTCGTCGTCGTCTCGCTCCTCACCCGTCCCAGCGCACAGGAGCGCCAGGCGGCCAGCGCCTGCTGCAGGGAGAGCCTGGCGCTGCCGGGCGGACGTCCCATCGCCACCACGGCGCAACAGATCGAGCAGTCCCTGGCACAGGTTACCGGCGAGCAGGTGGCGATGCACGAGGTGCAGCGGGCACTGAGCGACCTCGGCCTGAGCAGCACCACGCTGCGCTCCAACGACCTCGTCCGGCTGCGTGAACGCATCGAGCGCAACCTCTCCGGCCTGGTCGGCCCGTTGCTGGCGCGGATGATCGTCGACGAGCGGCTGGAACTCGATCCCTCGGCGCGCCACGCCCTCTCCGATACGGTGCAGTTCGTCGAACAGCGCCTGGAGGAGTCGCGTACCCGCCTGCGCGGGCTGGCCGCCGAACTCGACCAGTTGCGCCGCTATCATCGCCAGGTGCTGCAGGATCTGCCGCTGGGGGTCTGCTCGGTCGGACCGGAGCTGAATGTCATCAGCTGGAACAGCGCCATGGCGGCGCTCTCCGGCCTGCCTGGCGAGGCGGTGCTGGGCCGCCCGCTCGCCTCGCTGCCGGCCCCCTGGTCGGGGCTGCTTGGCGGTTTTCTCGGCACCGACGAGCACCAGCTGCGCAAGGTGAAACTCCAGCTCGGCCAGGAGACGCGGGTGTTCAACCTGCACAAGGCCGCCATCGAAGACCCGGGCAGCCAGCTCCAGGGCGGCAGCAGCGGCTCGGTCATCCTGGTGGAGGATCTGAGCGAACTGCACACCCTGGAGGCGGAACTGACCCACAGCGAGCGCCTCGCCTCCATCGGCCGCCTCGCCGCCGGAGTGGCGCACGAGATCGGCAACCCGGTCACCGGCATCGCCAGCCTGAGCCAGAACCTGCTGCACGAGAGCAACGACCCGCAGTTCGTCCACGAGGGGCTGGAGCTGATCCTCGAGCAGACCCGGCGCATCTCCAATATCGTGCAGTCGCTGGTCAACTTCAGCCACGGCGGCTCGACCCGCGACTACACCCCTGCCGAAGTGGATATCTGCCACTGCATTGACGAGGCGGTGCGCCTGGTGCGCCTGAGCCATGCAGGCAAGCAGCTCGACTACCACATCGACTGCGATCCGACGCTGGAACTCAGCGGCGATCGCCAGCGCATCATCCAGGTCTTCGTCAACCTGCTGAGCAACGCCTGCGATGCCTCGCAGCCCGGCAACAGCATCCGCATCAGCGCCCGGCACGACGGCCACTACGCCCGCATCGAGGTGCAGGACCACGGCCATGGCATTCCCGAGGAGTACCAGGAGAAGGTGTTCGAGCCCTTCTTCACCACCAAGGAGCCGGGTGAGGGCACCGGTCTCGGCCTGCCGCTGGTCTACAGCATCATCCAGGAACACTCCGGCACCATCACCCTGCACAGCGACCCCGGCGAGGGAACCTGTTTCACCATTCGCCTGCCCGAGTCCCCGAGAGAGCAACAGGCAAGCGGCGAACACCACCCGATGGAGAGGGAGTGAGCATGCCCCGAATTCTGATCATCGAAGATGAGGCGGTGATCCGCGCCTCCCTGCAACGGCTGCTGCAGCGCAACGGCTACGAGGTGTCAGCGGCCGCCTCACTTCCCGAAGCACAGAACTTCCAGCTCAACGATTTCGACCTGATCATCGCCGACCTGCGCCTGCCCGGACCGCCGGGAACCGACGTGCTCAAACTGGTCGACGGGGTGCCGGTGCTGATCATGACCAGTTATGCCAGCGTCCGCTCCGCGGTCGAGGCGATCAAGCTCGGCGCCGTCGACTACATCGCCAAACCGTTCGACCACGACGAACTGCTGCTCACCCTGGAACGGGTGCTCAAGCAGAGCAGCCTGGAACGGCAGAACCGGGCGCTCAAAACCGATCTCGCGCGCAGTTACCCGGTCAGCGGAATGATCGGCGACAGTCCGGCAATGCTGGAGGTATTCGAGCGCATCGCCCGCGTTGCCCCGACCGACACCACGGTGCTGATCCTCGGCGAATCGGGCACCGGCAAGGAGCTGGTGGCCCGTGCGGTGCATGAACAGAGCCCGCGCAAGCAGGCCCCGTTGATCGCCGTCAACTGCGCCGCGATCCCGGAAAACCTGATCGAATCGGAGCTGTTCGGCCACGAGAAGGGGGCCTTCACCGGGGCGGTCGAGACCCATCACGGGCTGGTCGAGGCGGCCCACGGCGGCACCCTGTTTCTCGACGAGATCGGCGAATTGCCGGCGGAGGCGCAGGCTCGCCTGCTGCGGGTATTGCAGGAGGGGGAGATCCGCCGCGTCGGTTCAACCCAGTCGCGCCGCGTCGATGTGCGCCTCATTGCGGCGACCCATCGCGACCTCAAGCAACTGGTCGAGGACGGCGAGTTTCGCAGCGATCTCTATTTCCGCCTGCACGTCATGGAGATAAGGCTGCCGCCGCTGCGCGATCGCGGCGACGACATCACGCAGCTTGCCGAGCGTCTGCTGGAGCGCACCTGCAAACGCCTCAACCGTCCCCCCATGCGCTTCAGTGACGATGCGCTGCAAAGCCTGCAGCAGTACCCGTGGCCGGGCAATGTGCGGGAGATGGAAAACACCATCGAGCGCTCGGTGATCCTCGCCGACAGCGATACCATCAGCAGCGCCATGCTCGGGCTAAAGGCAGGGGCCGCGGCACAACCCGATCACCCCCAGGCGGCCAGCCTCTCGCTGGATGACTATTTCGTCCAGTTCGTGCGCGACAACGAACAGATGACCGAGACGGAGCTGGCCCGGCAACTGGGCATCAGCCGCAAGACGCTGTGGGAGCGGCGGCAGCGGCTCGGGATCCCGCGAAAGCGTTGATTCATCATTGCGCTGCGATTTCATTGAAACGGCGGCGTATCGCCTCCACCCGCTCGCGATTCTTGCCCAGATCCGAACGGCCTACCCGTGATGCCGAACGGATGTGGATTACCCCGCTCGGCCTGTCCAGCCGCAACTCCACATCGTCGACAAAGCGGAACAGCGGGCTTTTGAAGTTGGCCGCCAGATAACCGTTTTCCACCAGGACGATCTGGCCGCCCAGATCGAGCAGCGCCTGCTGCACCTGCAGCCACGAGACATCCGGGTCCCCCTCGCAGGGAAACGGCAAAACAAACGCCTGCCCCTGCTCGCACTCGCTGCAGACACAGTTGGGAGTTTCGGGACAGGGAGCGAGGCCGCCCTCAATGAGACCCGGCGCACTCCCAGCGCGCGACTTCAGCGACAGCATCGCCCCGCCCGCAAGAAAGAGGGCAATCAACACGACAACGCTCAGGACGATCCACTTCACTTTCCCTGTCCTCAGGAGATTCTCTATGCCTCGAAGTATAGCCAGTTGAATCGCTACGGTTGCAGGTGGCGCGCGCCTCGACCCTCCTCCCCCCCATTGTTAGAATGGCCGCGCTGCATGGCCTCCGTGCGGACAGACTTTGACATCAGGGTATGAAATGAAAAACGAGACCGGTAACGAGTACAGCGCTCCCTGGGAGAAGGCCTTCAAGCGGGTATTGACGCCCCTGGAGGAGTTCATACATCGCCAGACCACCAGTGGCATTCTGCTGATGCTCTGCGCGGTCATTGCGCTATACCTTGCCAACAGCCAGTGGAGCGCAGCCTACCATCACCTGCTGGAGATGACGTTTACCATCGGCGTGGAGGGTTTCCAGCTCTCCAAATCCGTGCACCACTGGATCAACGACGGCTTGATGGCGCTGTTCTTTTTCGTGGTCGGGCTGGAACTCAAGCGCGAGATCCTGGTGGGTGAGCTGGCCGACCCGAAACAGGCCCTGCTGCCGATCATCGCCGCCATCGGCGGTATGTTGATGCCCGCCCTGATCTACATGGGCATCAACCCCACGGGACACAGTTTCGATGGCTGGGGCATACCGATGGCAACCGATATCGCCTTCGCCCTGGGCACCCTGGCACTTCTGGGCAACCGCATTCCCAGGAGCCTGCTGACCTTCCTGGTGGCACTCGCAATCGTGGATGATTTGGGCGCCGTGGTCGTCATCGCCCTGTTCTATACCGAGGAGCTGAATCTCATTGCCCTGTCGTCTGCGGGCGTCATGCTTGGTCTGCTGATCGTCCTGAACAAGGGCGGCGTACGCTGGTCCCTGCCCTATATCCTGCTCGGGGTCCTGCTCTGGATCGCCATGCTGAAGAGCGGCGTGCATGCGACACTGGCCGGCATCTTCCTGGCCTTTACCATCCCCATGCGACCCAAGTACAACCCGGAACGCTTCCTCTCCCATATCAACACTATGGTTGGCGAGATCCGGCATGCCTACCAGCACAATGACAACATCATCACCAATGACCAGTTGCGCTCGAAAGTGCAGGCCCTGGGTGAAGGGGTAAGGCTGGTGCAGGCCCCGGCCCAGACACTGGAGCACAAAATGCACATGCCCTCTGCCTATCTGGTGATCCCGATCTTCTCCCTGGCCAATGCCGGCATTCCGATCGACTGGTCCTCAATCGGCAGCATCATCACCCACCCGGTGTCGCTCGGCATTACGGCCGGCCTGGTGGTCGGCAAGCTGCTCGGTATCGTCGGCTTCTCCTGGCTGGCGGTAAAATCAGGCCTGACCACCCTGCCGCCGGGGCTGGATTTCAGGCATATGATCGGTGTAGGGCTGATGGGCGGTATCGGTTTCACCATGTCGATATTCATCGCGGAACTCGGCTTTGCCCACTACCCCGAGGATCTGCTGATGGCCAAAACCGGGATCCTGCTGGCCTCAATGCTCGCGGGCGTTTCCGGTTTTGTCTGGCTCTACCTGAACAGCAGGAAACAGCAGCAGGGTTGACGCCAACCGGCTGGACAGCGATGTTCCAGTGGCACTAGCCGGTTTTCGCCGCCCGGCGATGCTGGCGGGTCTCATTCTCCAGCACCACGCTGAACGGCAGCGGCGGGGCGATGCAGTGGCCCTGGGCAAAATCGACTCCGGCACTCTCCAGCGCCTCCAGCACCCGTTCGTCTTCGGCATACTCGCCGATCGTCTTCAGGCCCATGATGTGGCCGATCTCGTTGATCGCCTCGACCATTGCCCGGTCGACCCGGTCACGCACCATGTCGCGGACGAAGGCGCCATCAATCTTCAGGTAATCGACCGGCAGGGTCTTGAGGTAACCGAAGGAGCTGAGGCCGGCACCGAAATCGTCGAGGGCGAAACTGCAGCCCATCCCGCGCAACACGCTGATGAAGCGGGTGGCGCGCGAGAGGTTGGCCACCGCTGCGGTCTCGGTCACCTCGAAGGAGATGCTCTCGCAGGGGATACCGGTCTCGTCGAACAGGTCGACCACATATTCGAGGAAGCGGGCATCGGTGAAGGACTGGCCGGAGAGGTTGATGGCGCACTCGACCGGCGGGAAAGCCAGCTCGCCCTGGGCGTCGCGCAGCATCTCCAGGGTGTTGCGGATCACCCAGCGATCGATCGTCGGCATCAGGTTGTAGCGCTCGGCGGCCGGGATAAAGGCGCCGGGCGGGACGATATGCCCGTTTTCGTCGCGCATCCTCAGCAGCACCTCGTAGTGGGAGACGACGCGATCGCCGGCGACATGCACGATGGGCTGGGCGTAGAGCTGGAAGCGGCCGTTGTCGAAGGCCGAAGAGAGACGGTGCACCCACTGCATCTCACCGTGGCGCTGCACGATCGCGTTGTCGTCCGGCTGATAGAGATGCAGGCGATTGCGCCCCCGATCCTTGGCCAGATAGCAGGCGGCATCGGCGGCGGCGAGAACGTGGGCCAGGTTCCCCGCATCGGCGGCGATCGGTACCAGGCCGATGGAGACGCCGATCTCGAACGCCTTGTCCTCCCAGGCGAAGCGAAAATCCCGCACCGCCACGCGGATCGATTCGGCGATCGCCACCGCCTTGGCCGGCGGACAGTGTTCGAGCAGCACGCCGAACTCGTCGCCGCCGAGCCGCGCCAGCACATCGGATTCGCGCACCCGTGACTGCATCAGGCTGGAGACCTGCTGCAACAGCTCGTCCCCTGCATTGTGGCCGCAGGTGTCATTGACCACCTTGAACTGATCCAGATCGAGGTAGAGCATGGAGTGGAGCTCATTACCGGTGTGGGCGGAGCGGATCGCCTCCTCCACCCGCTGCTCGAAGACGCGGCGGTTATACAGCCCGGTCAGCATGTCGTGGCTGGCCTGGTAGCTGAGCTGGCGCGCCATGCCCATCACCTCGGTGATATCGTGCAGCACCAGCACCGCACCGACCACATGACCGTAATGGTCGCGCATCGGGGCGGCGGTCACCTTGAGATGGTAACGGCTGCCGTCGGGCTGGATCAGCAACCCCTCGTCGGTGTGGGCATCGCCGCTCTCCAGTGAAAGACAGAGCCTGACCAGGTCCTCCAGCGACTCGCCGCTCGCCTCGTCGACCAGTTGGAGCACATCGCGATAGTGGGAACCGCTGGCGGAATCGGCACTGAAGCCGAGCAGGCGCTCTGCCGAGGGGTTGAGGTACTGCACCTTGCCGTCGTCATCGGTGGTGATGACGCCGTCGCCGATCGACTGCAGCGTCACCAGCGCCTGCTCCTTCTCCTGGTGCAGCGCCGCCTGCGCCTGCCGCAGTTCGGTGATGTCGCGTATCGTCCCTTCGATACCGACGGTCTTGCCGTGCTCGTCGAAGATGAACTGGGCATTGACCGAAACCCAGACGTGCCGGCGGTTGCGGTGGCGCATCTGGATCTCGTAGTTGTGCAGGCTGCCGCCCTGGCTGTGCAGATCGGCAAGAAAGGCCTGACCATGGCGCGGGATCGCGTAAAGGTCCGCGATGGGCATGCCGGCGCACTCCTCGGGGCGGAAGCCGAGCAGTTTTTCCATCGAACGGGAGACCTGGGTGATGCGCCCGGCCGGGTCGGCCCGGTAGTAGGTATCCTGCATATGGGTGAGGATGCGATTGAATTCGCGGTAGGCATTGCGCGTCTGGTGCTCGGCGGTGACCAGATCGGTGACGTCATACATCACCCCGAGCATGCGTACCGGCCGGCCGTCGCGATCGCACTGCACCTCGCCGGTATCGCGCAGCACGCGCAGGCTGCCATCGGGATGATTGACCCGGAACTCTCGGCTGAGCCGGCTGTGGTCGGCCAGCGCCTGCTCGAAGGAGCGGATGTAACCCTCGCGGTCGGACCAGAAGATATTCTTCACCACCGACTGCCGGGTCAGCGATTGCGGAGGCAGGCCGAACAGGGCAAACGCCCCCTCTGACCACGTCAGGACCCCGCTCTCCAGGTCCAGCTCCCAACTGCCGAGATTCGCCAGCTGCTGGGCCTGGGCGAAATAATCCTTGTAGCTCTGCGCCTCGCGACGCAGCCCGCTGTTTTCGTGGCTGAGGCCGAGGGTACTCTGGGCGGCAAGGCGAAACTGCTGCTGCACCCGTTCCAGCAAGAACGAGTAGAGCAGAAGCAGCACACCGAGCGCGAGATGGACCGGGGTCGAGGCGAGAAAACAGCTCAGGGCGACGGGTGCAAGGACCAGCCAGATGAACAGAGAACTGCTTCTCGGGCTGAAGGTGTGCACGATGAGGCTGCTTGCGGCCACGCCGGCAAGGCTCACCACGAGCAACAGCTGCACCAGCGGCTCGCCGCCGGGGAAGAGCCACACGCCGGCGCCCGCCCCCCAAACCAGCGCGATCAGCGAGGTGACGACGATATGGGATCGTATCCAGTGGGGCTCGGCGCGGGAGGACCACTTGCTGCGATGATAGGCGAACATCAGGCCGAGCCATGACAGCTGCAACAGCGCCATCCCCCCCAGCCACAACCCGAGCAGAGGCGGTTCGATCAGGCCGCGCAGCAGGAACGTCAGCAACAGCGCCAGCAACAGGTGGGAGACGGCAATCGGCAGGGAGCGGTGGAAGGTAAGCTTGAGCTGCTTGCGACGCAGCGTGGAAGGTCTGTCGGTTCCGTACATCACTCACCCTTTGCGGCGAACCATCGAATTACCTTCCTGGCAAAACTTCCTGTGCCGACGCAAACAGGCGAGATCCGATCGTCTGGCACAGCATATGAGCGATTAGACAGGACTCGGCCCTGCAAGGCAAGCGGGCGCTTGCCGGGCGACAAATAAAAAAAAGGCCGGGGATCGCCCGGCCTTCCGTGCTGCGGCCCCGGGTAGGGAGCGCAGCGTGACTGCCAACGGCTACGGCGCCTCAGGAGACCTTGGCGAAACCGAATCCGCTCTGCGCCCAGCCCATGACGCCGCCGCGCAGGTTATAAACATTTTCGTAGCCGTTTTGCGCAAGATAGGCGCAGACCTGTCCGGAGCGCGCACCGCTGCGGCAGATGAACACCACCTCCTTCTCCCGGCCGATCTCGGCGATGCGGTTGCCCAGGGTGGACATTGGCATCGGTTCGGCACCCGGGATGGAGCCTTGAGCGATCTCCATCGGCTCGCGAACGTCAATAATGCGGAACTCCCTGCCCTTGTCTTCCATCCATGCAGCCAGATCACCGGCATCGATCTCTTTTACATTAGTGAAGAACACAAACCCTACCCCCTTACTCAACTATTACAGGATGCAAACAGTATATTAGGGCCAGCTAATATTTCAAGGGTCTGGCGAAAAATTTTGAAAAAAAGTGTTACCCCGAACCGGCACTGTTACCTTTCGTAACGCTCCGGGGTTACCATTCGTAACACACATAACCGCACAGAATGTATAGGTTATTGAATTTACATGAGAAACAAACCTGGCACAGGCGGTGCTTTATAGCCTGAAACATTCGGGCCATAGACGATGAACACGACGCCGATCACGCCGGTTATTGAGTTTCTCAAACAGCATGCTCCGTTTGACCAGATGGCCGAGGCCCACCTCGAGTTTCTGGCCAAGCGCCTGCTGCTGGTCTTCTTCGCCAAGGGCCGCGTGATCACCTCCCCGGGAAACGGACCGGCGGAGTCCCTGTTCATCATCAAGCAGGGGCGCATACGCGGCGAGGCAGCCGAGGGTGGCGAGGCCAGCAGTTGGGAGCTGGTGGCCGGTGAGAGTTTCCCCATCGGTGCCCTGCTCGCCCATCGTCCGGTTCAGACCGTGGCACGCGCCATCGAGGATACATTCTGCTTTGAACTGGAGCGTGCCGATTTCGATCATCTGATCAAGAAGAGCCCGGTATTCCACGATTTCTGCACCCGCCGCCTGGCCAGTATGCTCGACAACGCCCTGCGTGGGGTCCAGGCCCGCAGTGCCAGCCGCATCGCCGAAGATACCTCGCTCAACACCCCGCTACAGCAACTGCTCAAGCGCCCCCCCGTCACCTGCCTGCCGGACACACCGCTGAAAAGTGCGTTGCAAGCGATGCAGGACGAACACGTCGGTAGCATTATCATCACCGACACCAGCGCACGGGCGCTCGGCATTTTCACCCTGCACGACCTGCTGGAGCGGGTCGCGCTGAGCGATTGCGATCTCGCCACGCCGATGTCGCAGGTGATGACCCCCAATCCGCTGACCCTGCCTGCAGACGCGATGGCCCACGAGGCGGCACTGCTGATGGCCCGCCACGGCTTTGGCCACATTTGCGTGGTCGAACGCGGGCGTCTGCTGGGCATGGTCTCCGAGCGCGACATCTTCTCGCTGCAACGGGTGGGGATCGCCAGCCTGGGCCAGGCGATCGCGCGCGCCGGCAGCATCGAACAGCTGGTACCGCTCGGCCATGACATCCACCGCCTGGTCGAGCAGATGCTCGCCCAGGGGGCATCGGTCGAACAGCTCACCCGCCTCATCGCCGCGCTCAACGACAACCTCACCCGCCGGGTCATTGCCCTGGTACTGGAACAGAGCCAACAGCCGCTCCCCCCCTTCGTCTGGCTCGCCTTCGGCAGCGAGGGGCGCAGCGAGCAGACCCTCAAGACAGACCAGGACAACGGCATCGTGTTCGAGGGCCTGCCCGGGCAATCCACGGAAGAGGCACGCCGCACCCTGCTGCCAATCGCCACACGCATCAACGAGGCGCTGGCCAGATGCGGCTTCCCGCTCTGCCCCGGCAACATCATGGCAAGCAATCCCGAATGCTGCCTCAGCCTGGATGAATGGAAGGGGCGCTTTGCCCGCTGGGTCGATCAGGGCAATCCGGAGCACCTGCTCAAGGCCACCATCTTCTTCGATTTCCGCCCCCTGTACGGCGACTCGGTGCCGCTGGAGCCGCTGCGCAACTGGCTGCTGGAGAAGACCGAAAAGAACAGCCGCTTCCGCCGGCAACTGGCCGAGAATGCGATGCACTTCCACCCGCCGCTGGGGCTGTTCGGCGAATTCCGCCTGGCCCATGGCGGCGAGCATGCCCACACCCTGGATCTCAAGGTGCAGGGGCTGACCCCCTTTGTCGATGCAGCCCGCATCATCGCGCTGGCCGGGCGCATCGGCGAAACCAATACCGAGGAGCGGCTAAAGGCCGCGGCCGAACGCAAGTCGCTGCCCCAGGCCGATGTCGATGCCTGGCTGGAGGCCTATCACTACATCCAGTTGCTGCGCATGCGCACGCATCGCCAGCAGGCAAAGGAGGGCAAGGTGCTGAGCAACCGCCTGAACCCTGACACCCTCAACGAGCTGGACCGGCGCATCCTCAAGGAGGCGTTCCGCCAGGGGCGCAAGCTGCAGAACAGACTCGCCCTGGAGTATCAGCTATGAGGCTGCCTGCACATACCGACTTCATTATTCCGCCCCGGGACCGGGTGTCCATGGGCGGGTTGGAGGGAACCCATGCAGAGGATGGATGGGTAGGCGTCGGGGAGATGCGCCAACAAAACAACTTTTCATTACAAGAGGAGAGAAGCAATGCAACCGACAGGTAGCGCGGCGGAGTACTGGAAGGCGAATCTGCGCCTTCTTGGAATCTGCCTCATCGTGTGGTTCGTCGTTTCCTATGGTTTCGGCATCATTCTGGTCGAGCCGCTGAATGCCATCCAGATCGGCGGTTATCCCCTGGGTTTCTGGTTCGCCCAGCAGGGTTCGATCTACATCTTCGTAGCCCTCATCTTCTTCTACGCCTGGAAGATGGGAAAGCTCGACCGTCAATTCGACGTTCACGAAGACTAACCGGGGGAATGACTTAAATGGATCTGCAAACATTAACCTATATGGTTGTAGGGGCCACCTTCGCCCTCTACATCGGCATCGCCATCTGGGCGCGCGCCTCCACCACCGGTGAGTTCTACGTCGCCGGCAAGGGTATCCACCCCATCGCCAACGGCATGGCCACCGGCGCCGACTGGATGTCCGCCGCCTCCTTCATCTCGATGGCAGGCCTCATCGCCTTCATGGGCTACGACGCCTCGGTCTACCTGATGGGCTGGACCGGCGGTTATGTGCTGCTGGCGATGCTGCTGGCACCCTACCTGCGCAAGTTCGGCAAGTTCACCGTGCCGGAATTCATCGGCGACCGCTACTACTCGCAGGCGGCGCGCATCGTGGCGGTTATCTGCCTCATCGTCGCCTCCATCACCTATGTAATCGGCCAGATGAAGGGGATTGGCGTGGCCTTCTCCCGCTTCCTCGAGACCAGCTACGAGGTGGGCCTCTACTCCGGTATGGGTATCGTCTTCGTCTACGCGGTACTCGGCGGGATGAAGGGGATCACCTACACCCAGATCGCCCAGTACGTGGTTTTGATCTTCGCCTACACCGTACCGGCTATCTTCATCTCGCTGCAGATCACCGGCAATCCGATCCCGCAGCTGGGTCTGGGCGGCTCTGTGGAAGGCGGCGTGCACCTGCTCGCCACCCTCGATACGGTGCTGGTGGATCTGGGCTTCAACGAGTACACCGCCATGAAGGGGACATCGCTCAATATGGCGCTGCTGACCCTCTCGCTGATGATCGGCACCGCCGGCCTGCCCCACGTCATCGTGCGCTTCTTCACCGTGCCGAAGGTCTCCGATGCGCGCAAATCTGCCGGCTGGGCACTGGTCTTCATCGCCATCCTCTACACCACCGCTCCGGCGGTTGGCGCCATGTCCTTCTTCAACCTGATCAACACCGTGCAGCCGGGCGAAATCAGCTCCGCGGAAGGTGCGATGAAGTACGACGATCGTCCCCAGTGGTTCAGCAACTGGGAGAAGACCGGCCTGCTGAAGTTCGAGGACAAGAATGACGATGGCCGTGTCCAGTACCGTGCGGCCAAAGCCGAGAACGAGCTGACCGTCGACCGCGACATCATGGTACTGGCCAACCCCGAGATCGCCAATCTGCCCAACTGGGTAATCGCACTGGTGGTCGCAGGCGGTCTTGCCGCGGCGCTCTCCACCGCCGCCGGTCTGTTGCTGGCTATCTCCTCGGCCGTCTCGCACGACCTCATCAAGGGCGTCTTCAATCCCGGCATCAGCGAGAAGAAGGAGCTGCTGGCGGCGCGTCTGTCGATGGTCGGCGCGATCGCCGTGGCGGGATGGTTCGGTCTGCACCCGCCCGGCTTCGCCGCGCAGGTGGTGGCACTCGCCTTCGGCCTGGCCGCCTCGTCGATCTTCCCGGCGCTGATGCTCGGCATCTTCTACAAGCGGATGAACAATGCAGGCGCCATCGCCGGCATGCTCGCCGGCCTGCTCTCCACCCTGATCTACATCTTCTGGTTCAAGGGCTGGTTCTTCATCCCCGGCACCGAGATGGCAGCCAACAACGCCAGCAACTGGTTCATGGGCATCCAGCCCGAGTCCTTCGGCGCTGTGGGTGCACTGATCAACTTCGCCGTGGCCTTCGCCGTATCCAGGGTGACCGCCCCGCCGCCGGAGCACATCCAGCACCTGGTGGAAGATATCCGCGTTCCCAAGGGAGCCGGCGCAGCAACCGGGCACTGATAGCGATATCCATTGTGCCATTAACGCCCCGCCGCCAGGCGGGGCACTCCCAACCCCATGGCACAGTTTGGCGGGGTGCGCCCGCACCCCGCTCTTTTTAGCCGCAGAACGGCGCAGCAAGCACCGGAGAGGCACAAACGAAGATGCAACATTCGACTCCTGAAAAAGGTAAAAGGTGAAAGGTGAAAGGTGGAAAGAGTGCCTTTGACCTTTGACCTTTGACCTTTGACCTTTGACCTTTGACCTTTGACCTTTGACCTTTGACCTTTGACCTTTGACCTTTGACCTTTGACCTTTGACCTTTGACCTTTGA